>SL_8KL_010_SEDDRAFT_10000167_pt1 | contig 54612 bp, 49 predicted proteins | sample SodLakKL_010_SED_4_FD_11160 | JGI IMG/M metagenome (IMG submission 11160)
TCGAAAAAATAATGAAGCCGACATAAAGGTCAACAACAGAGACGATGCCCCAGGGGTTGGCAAGGAGCTCAGCACCATCCCTGCTAAAAGGTCCAATAATGAAACCGTTTAAAAGCACAGCAACCATTGCCAGTAATCCCAACCAGGCAATCGCCTTTGCAATTTTCAACAGATATCTCTTCTTATCTCCAATTAACAGTTGTTTTAAAATAACAGTTAATAAATTGCCTGGCTTTAAGGTGGCAATTAATTAGAGCGTATATCTGTAATATCAAAGCATTCTTTAGTAAGTCAAAATTTAATCCTCAGGCTTTACTGAGTGCCATAAGCAGACTGGCAGTGTTCTTGATCAATGCCTGTGTTTTAAAATTTTGTTTGACCCGGCAATGATTTATGATAATATACATGGAAAGCAGTCGGGTGGAACAAAATATGCGATTTGTTGTTAAAACCTGGGTTGCTGCAGCTGCAAATGGCGCTGAAGTGGCAGATCGGCCTAAAATAGGCGTAGATACCGTAATCAGTGATCTGGATGACATCTATTCCAGGAGGAATCAGTTATGAAATTATTGCGGTTTAATTATGATCAGAAGACAAGTTATGGTGTCTTAAAAGATGGTGTGGTTGAAGAAATTATTGGCTCACTGGTAAACGTTATCGAGAATAATTATTCCTTTTCCGGAAATACCTACCCGCTAGAAAAAGTTAAACTGCTTTCTCCGTCATGGCCCAGTAAAGTTTTATGTTTGGGCTTAAACTACCGGAGCCATGCTGAAGAATTAAACTTCCCGGTGCCATCACGGCCGATCCTGTTTATGAAGCCTTCTACTGCGGTAATCGGCCATTGCGAAACTGTTCGTTACCCGCCTCAGAGCAAGCAGGTTGATTATGAGTCCGAGTTGGCAGCGGTTATCGGCAGAAAGTGTTATCGTGTGGATCAGGCTCAAGCTCTGGACTATGTTGTAGGCTATTCATGTGCCAATGATGTTACTGCCCGGGATTTACAATCAAAGGATGGGCAGTGGACTTATTCGAAGAGTTTCGATACATTTTCACCGTTGGGCCCCTGGATCGAAACAGGCATAGAGGATCCCGAAAGCCTTCAGGTTTGTGGATATCTCAACGGTAAGTTAGTTCAGAAAGGTTTTACTTCTGATCATATTTTTTGTCTAGCCTACCTTATTTATTATATATCGCATTGTATGACCTTATTGCCCGGGGATGTAATTATGACCGGAACACCAGCAGGCATAGGTCAAATGAAACCGGGTGATACTTTTAAAGTGCAGATTCCCGGGATAGGTGAACTGGTAAATAATGTAATAAACGGGTCATAAAATATTTAAGTCTTAATGATTGCGGATTTAAAAGCGACCCGCAATACCAGGCCGCCCAGTTAAACTTTATTTTATATTTAAGGTTTTGATCTTGCAGGGAAACTTCAGGTTACTTAAGTTACCTGTCTGTTAGGTTTAGCCATTTGCCAAGTTATCAGGTTTGTCATTGCCAGAGTCATCGACTCCGTTTGCGTCACCCCCGCTATCATCTCCTACGGGATCTGCGTGCCTTCCTTTCATAAGGGTTGCTTTTAATCGTTTAGATTCTATCTCTATTTCCCGTATAAAGCATAATGCAAATTTATTGCTGTGTTAATGCAGCAAGTTGCGCCGGTTAATTAATTCCTTTGAATGTTATAACGTAAATTAGTGCGTAAAAAGAAAATGATCAGCCTGATAAACGTTGCATTAAAGCTAATCTGAGTGTTGCAACCTAAAATTCACCATGGTAATGTAGCGTGAAATCTGCCATATTGTTCCTTATACCAATTGTATAAAAAATTGCATAATATTTGTACTATTCATATATTGTTAATGCATTTGAAGTAATCTATGCTCTGAATGAAATGTTTTGCGCTTATTCTAAAAGAATATAACACAACAGGAAAACTAAGACATCTGGCAATGAGTTACATTCTTGCCCAACCTGGACAAGCCAGTGCCACAAAGTTGGATTTGAAAATGGCCCCTGCTAAAAGTAGTGTACATCGGTGTTCGCGGGATCGCTTAAAAAAGTCCTGTCAAAAATGCACAGCACTTCAGGTTTAAGGGCCTAAGACTTCATCTAAATTTATCTAGGAGGGTTTTTTATGAATGTTTTAGTAATTGGCGGTGGTGGTTTACAGGGAAGGGCAGCTGCATATGATCTTGTTCATAACGATCAGATTAACAAGGTTGTGTTGGGGGACAGAAGTAAAAAATCGCTTGAGGATGTGGCCTGTTGGCTTAATTCACAAAAATGCAAAATAGAATCAGCAGATTGTGGGACTAAAGATGATTTGCTCAGTTTAATTAAAAAAGAAGATATTGATATTCTGGTCTGTTCTGTTCCATGGAAGCATACTTTACCTCCACTAGATGCAGCCATAGATGCGGGAATTGATTGTGTGGACTTTGGCCTTTACCAGAATGTCGAGTTCGATGAAAGAATTGAACAATATAATGAAAAGGCAAAAAAGGCCGGGATTACACTAGTTCCAAGCTGCGGACTGGCTCCCGGTATTACAAATATAGTAGCGGCAAATGGGGCCAGCAAGTTGGACAAAGCAGATACAATTCAGGTCTATGTTGGAGGTAACCCGGAGAAACCTGAACCCCCTCTTTATTATAAAACAGTCTGGAGTATTGAAGGTGTATGGACCCAGTTTATGGAAGCCTGCCGGATAATATTGGATGGTAAACCGGCAACCGTGGAAGCAACCACCGAACTGGAGCCTTTGGAATTTGAAGGTGTGGGTAATTTTGAGGCAGCTTATACCGACGGCCTGGGAACATTGCTGCATACTTATAATTACCCCATTTTAAAGGGGGTTAAGAATGTTTATGAAAAAACCATGCGCTGGCCCGGACACTATGCGAAGATTAGAACATTCAAAGATTGCGGTTTGTTGAGCAACCAACCCCTGGAGATTAATGGTAGCAGTATTTCACCGAGGGATTATTTAACAGCATTATTGGACCCGATGCTTAAAATGAATAATAACCAAAGGGATATGGTTACATTGCGGGTAAATGCGATCGGTGAAAAGGGCGGTAAACAAACCACCCATACCTACGAAATGGTCGACTACAAGGATACGGAAACTGGAATTACCAGTATGGCCAGAACGACAGGCTTCACCGGGGCAATCGTTGTCGATATGTTGGGTAAAGGAATGATAAAAGATAAAGGCGTAGTTGTTCCGGAGCAAATTGGCGCCGATGAAGATATGTTTAATGATATGATGACTGAATTCAAGAAAAGAAACATCAACATAAAAAAAAGATAGTTGGACAGCTATAGGGTATATTGTTGTGAGGAGGCTTTTAAAACCCTTTTTTGATCCCGGCCTGGATCTGCCTGGATTACCGGATAGAAAATACATTTCTGCGGTTTGGCCGGCAGGTTTATTCACTATTTCTTGTTTTATCATGGTGTATAATTAGTGTATATTATGATACCTTATTGCTAATTGAAATGTAATTGCACTGCCGGACTAATTTTTTACTATTGCTTTAGCGCAGGTAAACTTTGCCTGGATCTACGAAAAGGGGGCTTATTTAATGACCGCACACAAGAGCTATGATGAACGGCAGCTTACAAAGCCGGTTGACCTGTGTGTTTCCGGCGGGAGGCTTAATCGAGAAGCGGTGGGTTGGTCGCGTTACCCGCTGCATCACTGCAACCTTTCCGGCAGTCCCCTGCGTAAAAAACGCTGGAATTACTGGGCTATCAATACCGATAGATATCTTTTATCGGCCACACTGTCCAATCTTGACTACCTCGGGTTGGCTTTTGTTTATTTTATAGACTTTGAAACCGATTATTTCCATGAGCTGACTGTAGTCCGCCCTTTTGGCCGTGGTTGTGAATTGGGTAATTATGTGGACGACGATGTTATTTTTGAAGATGCCAGGATGAATCTTGCCTTTAAAAAACGGGCCGATGGTACTGTTATCCAGGTTGAATGCCCCAATTTCAGGGGTGAGAATCTGTCGGCTGAACTTACCGCGAAAAAACCGCCGGATCATCAAACCCTGAATGTGGTCATTCCCTGGAACGATCGGCAGTTCCAGTTTACTTCCAAACAAAACACCCTTCCGGTGGAAGGCTCAATAAACATCGGGACTAAAAATTATGAAGTAGAAGCCGGATTTGCCTGCCTTGATTTTGGCCGGGGCATTTGGCCTTTCACCAGTTTTTGGAATTGGGCCAATGTGTCGGGAATCAGTAACGGACATACGATCGGGCTGAATTTCGGTGCGGGATGGACCGATGGAACGGGTATGACCGAAAACGGTATCTGTATTGACGGAGTGCTGAGCAAGATCAGCGAAGACCTGGTTTTTAAATATGATTCCAGTGATTTTTCGGTGCCCTGGAATATCAGCACCGAATTGTCGGATAAGGTCGATGTTAACTTCGAGCCGTTTTTCAAGCGGGAGGCAAAAAATAAGGTTTTAATGATCGGATCTGAAATGACCCAGTTGTTCGGCAATTTTTCCGGTACAGTAAAAGACGAGGCCGGTACGGCCTATCAATTCGAAGACCTGCTTGGTTGGGTTGAGCAGCATCATGCCCGCTGGTAATGATCGACTTAATCTAATTTCTTTTGAGCCAGTTCCAGGAAGTCGCCGATATCTTTTTTGATTGCCTCTGAAGAATTATTCCAGAAATCACGGGAGCGAAGATCAATACCGATTATTTCAGCGATTTCAGCAACCTTATTCCGGCCCGTGTCCTTAAGAACCCTGTTATAGCTTGTCGAAAAGTTTCTCCCTTTTTCCAAATAAAGCGCATAAACTCCCAGGCCAAATAATAAACCGAAGGCGTAGGGAAAGTCATAATAATTGTTTCCGGCCATGTAATAATGAGGTTTATTCAGCCAGGCATAAGGATGCATATACTCGTGGTTCAATGCTTCGCCATAAGCTTCCTGCTGGGCCCTGAGCATTAAATCTTTTAATTCCCCAAAACTCAAAGAGGCTTGTTTCCTTTGCGCAAATAGATTGTTTTCGAAAACATAACGGCTATATATGTCAAAAATCACCTGTCCGGCCTGGCTTATTTTTTGTTCATTTAATCCGGATTAATAAAAGGCAACTGCCTTAACATGAAGAGGCAGTTGCCGGTGTTTTCTTGCATCTAAATCAAGTTGTCATTGAAATTCATTAACGTTTTATTCAAGCTCCTGCTTTAATAATTCCAGGGCCCGGTCCAGTTTATTGTCCTGTTCTTTTTTGAGGTTTTGTAATTCCTCGTGGAATTGTATCACGACAATTTCACTCATTTCACCGGTTACGCTTATTCCCTGTTCTTCTTGGAACTCTTGCAGGGCCTCTGCAGTAGCCTGGTCAAAATATCCGGATATTTCACCGTCATAGTAACCCAATGCTTCCAGTGTTTTTTGCATTGTTTCTACTTCTTCTCCCTCGTCTCCTTCTTCCAGGCTGGTGCTGATTGGCATCATAGCAAGTTCAGCCACGTAGGGAGGGTCCACCTCTATATCCGGGGTCAGCCCTTTCTCGTGAATGGTTCTTCCCGCAGGGGTTTGATATTGGGCAACAGTATAGCGCAGCGCTCCGCTGTCGCTAAGCTCCCTGATATTTTGCACCGTGGCTTTGCCAAAAGTCTGAGTCCCCACGATGGTTGCTGTCTTTGTATCTTGCAATGCTCCGGCCAAAACCTCGGAGGCACTGCTGCTTGTTTCATTAACCAAAACAACCATCGGTATGTTTAAACCTTCACTATGGGATTCGTGGGTCTCTATTATCTGTTCGTTACGGGTAATATGGGTAATCGGTCCCTCTGGAACCAGTTTGTCGGCAATATCGACTGCTGCATCTAACACTCCTCCCGGATTATTTCTTAAATCGATGACCAATCCTACCATACCCGCTTCTTTTAACTGATCTAGCGCCTCTTCCATTTCCTGTCCGGAAGTAGTGGAAAAGTTGGTTAACCTGATGTAACCGAGGTCTTGATCCAGCATTTCATGTTCCACGGTTTCCAGTTCGATTTCCTCCCTGGTAATATCAAACTTCAATACATTATCTACCCCCGGGCGTTCCACCTCTAATTCCAGGGCGGTTCCCGGTTTGCCCCGGATCAAGCTGACGGCTTTACTCAAATCTTCCCCGACCAGGTTTATGCCATCCACGGAAATGATGCGGTCCCCCGAGCTGAGACCGGCCTTTTCACCCGGAGTTCCGGAAATAGGTGCTATCACCGTGACATAGCCATCTTCCTCAAATACTTCAATTCCTANTCCTCCGTATAACCCTTCAGTTTGGACTTTTAAGTTTTCATAATCGTCCGGATCCAGGTAACTGGTTGCAGGATCATCNAACTCTTTCAGCATCCCCTTAAAGGCTCCATCTAAAAGCTCATTCCGGTCAACTTCTTTCAGATGTTCAGACTCCAGGATAGTCAAAACTTCATTAAACAGTTGTAGGTCTTCCGGAAACTCCGGCATTGTGTCATTGTCTGAAGCTACCATGCTTATCGAGCTGGCGCCAAAGAAAGTCAGTATATTGGTTAAGAGCACAATCAGGACTACCAGCAATATTTTTTTATTGTTCATGTTTATCCCTCATTTCTAATTCAAAATTTGTTTTACACTAAAACAGCAAGCTGATCAAGCTTGCCGGATTTTGTTGTTTGTTTACATTCAGCTGCTAACGGTATTTAGATTCTAACAGTAATATTGAATGCGATCAACTCCGGCGCAGGTCATGCATTTATATCGTGGCAAATGGATCATTGAGGTGATCTTCCGGCTTTTTGCCAGGGGTTTAAGAATTCAGGTATAATAGAAAAGAAGGAGACAAAAAGCGCGATTTGCTGTAACCTAGACTGGATTATGATTGGGAAGGGATCTATTATGAACGAAGATAAAGTGGAAATGTTGGCTGATTTGATCCGAGACAGTCAAAATATTGTTGTATTTACCGGGGCCGGGGTGAGCACGGAATCCGGAGTGCCCGATTTCCGCAGTCCGGGCGGGATTTGGGACCGTTTTGACCCTAATGAAATGACTTTCCAAAAATTTGTCTCCTCCCGGCAAAGCCGCCGCAAATACTGGGAACTATTTCATGTTTGCTGGAAAGAATTCCAGGGAATAGAACCAAACCAGGCCCACCGGGCCATAGCTGAACTGGAAAAAAGAGGAAAGCTGAGTGCTGTAATTACTCAGAACGTGGAAGAACTGCACCAAAAAGCGGGCAACAGTGCCAAGAAAGTTTTGGAGTTACACGGGACCATATGGCAGGTCCGCTGTCTTGACTGTCAGGCCCCTTATCCCTGGGAAGAAATATTTAACTTGCTCGAAGAGGGCGAAGAGATAAATAATTGCTCTCAATGCGGTGGGCTTCTAAAGCCTGCGACCATTGCTTTCGGCCAGCAGCTGCCGGTTCACACCCTTGAAGAAGCCCAAAAGCGCAGCTGCAGCTGTGATCTTTTCATCAGCATCGGTTCTTCCCTGGTGGTTTACCCGGCTGCTTTTCTGCCCCAGATGGCCAAAGAATCCGGGGCCAGCCTGGCCATCGTTAACCGTGAGCCTACGCCTTTTGATGCAATTGCCGACCTGGTTATTCATGCCCGGGCCGGGGAAAGTATGAAAACCGCGGTCGAACTGGCCCGGTAAAAGCGATTATCCGGCATTGGGAGCATCTCGCTTCAAGCAAAAAGCGGCGGGCTTGCGATTATGCGGGAAGCTGAGCAAAAAAGAAACGCTGCCGGAAAGGCAAATGAATAAAAGGAGAATGCATGAGCAAATATCTCGTCATCGTTGAATCGCCGGCCAAGGTGAAAACAATCAATAATTATCTGGGTAAAAACTATACGGTCAAGGCCTCAATGGGACATGTCCGCGACCTGGTTAAAAGCAAGCTGGGTGTTGATCTGCAAAATGACTTTCAGCCGCACTATGCCAACTCACGTGATAAGTCGCAGGTAATCGTTGAGCTTAAAGAAGCGGCGAAGAACTGTGACGAGATCATACTTGCCCTCGACCCTGACCGGGAAGGGGAAGCGATAGCCTGGCACCTGCGCGAACTGCTGAAAAAAGATAACAGGGAAGAAAGGCGCTTTGCCCGGGTGACCTATAACCAGCTCACCAAACCGGCTATCATCAAGGCATTCAAAGAACCTGGTCGTCTCGATATGAACAAGGTCAATGCTCAGCAGGCCCGCCGCATCCTTGACCGCCTGGTCGGCTACCAGGTCAGCCCGATTCTCTGGCGGCGAATTCGCGGCGGTTCCAGCGCCGGAAGGGTGCAGACTGTGGCCTTGCGTTTAGTCTGCGAACGGGAAAAAGAGGTCCTCGCTTTTATACCGGATGACTACTGGGTTTTCGGGGCCCGGGTAACCAAACAGATTGAACCTAAGGATCCTTTTGAAATCCGCCTGGTCAAGGTGGACGGCAATAACGGCGAAATCACTGATGCGGAACTGGCCGGGGATCTGCAAAAGGACCTGGCCCTGTGCAGGCTGACAGTAGACTCAATCCAGATCAAAGCGGTTAATAGACGGCCGCAGCCTCCTTTTATTACTTCCACCCTGCAGCAGGCTGCCTCAAACGCTTTCGGTTTTCAGCCGAAGCGGACGATGTCTGTTGCCCAGAACTTATACGAAGGGGTAGACCTGGGCGGGGGGGAAGGCGCTGTCGGCCTGATTACCTACATGCGGACCGACTCTTTTAACTTAGCCGGTGAAGCTGTTGAAGAGGTGCGTGCCTGCATCAGCGATACTTATGGCCCGGAATTTATGCCTGAAAAGCCAATTTACTACCGCAGCCGTGGTGGTTCCCAGGAAGCGCACGAGGCGATCAGGCCCACTTCTGTTTTTCGTAAACCTGAGTCCCTGCGCGGGGTGCTGGGCGATACGGAATTAAAGCTCTACAGCCTGATCTGGAAGCGGACCGTGGCCTGCCAGATGGCTCCGGCCCGCATTGAACAGACTGTGGTAGATATTGTTACAGATAGTGTCGCCCATAAATATATCTTTCGCGGCAATGCTTCAAAGATTCTCTTCCCCGGTTTTATGGCCGCCTGGGGCCGTGGATCGGGGGAGGAGGAAGACGAAAGCGAATCATTTCTGCCCCCGCTGAATAAAGGTGAAAACCTCCATGTGCTGGAGTGGCTGTCCGAGGAAAAACAAACCCAGCCTCCCAAGCGCTACAGCGAAGCAGCCCTGATTAAGGCACTCGAGGAAAACGGGGTGGGACGCCCTTCGACCTATGCTGCCATAATAACCACCCTCTACGATCGTGAATATGTCGAACGTGAGAAACGCAGTTTGCGGCCCACCAGTACCGGTATGGAGGTTAACGATTTTCTGATTGGACGCCTCCCCGCCCTGTTTGAAGTCGGCTTTACCGCACGCATGGAAGAAGAGCTTGATGACATAGAGGAAGGAAAACTGCCCTGGACAGAAATGCTGCGCAAGTTTTACGCCCGGTTGGAAGAATGGATCGAGGAAGCAAAAACACTGCACATCGATCATGATGAGTTAAGCAAACTGCTCGGGTTGGCCGCTGAAATCAAGACTTTTAATCCGGCGGTCAAAAGCGGACGAAAAACCTACTGCGACGAAACTTTTGTCCGTGAAATGCGAGAGGCTCTGGATAAGAATGATGAAGTAACCGAACGCCAGGTAAACCACCTGCGCCGGGTGGTCGCCCGCTATCACGAACAGGTTTCATCGCTCACTGCTGAGAAGGCAGCGGAAATGGGTTTAAGCGGTCTTATCGACAAGGAAAAAGAGGCCGGTCGACCCCCCGATCGCTCAACGCTGCTTAAACTGGCCATGCTTGAAGGTGTTGAGTTTGAACCACCCCGTAAAGTGGGCAAAAAAATTTACGACAACGCAGAATTCGTCCGCAGTTTGCGCATGCAGGCGGAAAACGGAAGAAGGCTCACTGAAAACCAGGTGCGATCATTAGATAACCTGGTGATCAGGTACGCTGCCCAGATCGAAGACTTTGAGCGGCGCGCATCTGAGGCCGGGCTTTCCACAAAGGTTGAAGAAGACCTTGAAAGCGGTCCTCTTATTGAACTTTTAAACCAGGTGAAAACCTTCAAAGAACCGACCGTGCGCGGCAGGAAAACTTTCGACGACGCACAGTTCGCCGATTCTTTGCGCAAACAGTATCAGTCGCGCAAATCGCTTACCCCCAAACAGCGCCTGGCCCTGAAAAAGTTAATTGCGAAATACCATGAACAGATTTCCGGATATGCGGAAAAACAGAAAACCCTGGGCTTGCCCGCCCCGGGAACGGCGCATAAAGGCCGAAGAAAAAAGAAACAGTAAAGGATATTTGTATCAGGTAATTACGGAAGCTTTTAAACACAGGTATAACTGAAGTTATTTCTGCTATGCCCCGAAACAAGAAGATTTCTATTTTCACATAGAGCTCACAGCCATAAAAAATCTATTTAAGGAATATTTTTTTTAAAAAAGTGTGTTTGTTCTTGTACGGCGGGTAATAGAGGCCCGGATCAAAACGAAAGTATCTTTTCATAATGGATTTTTTATATGAAAAGGCATCAAAACTGTACTTGCCATGATAATTGCCGATTCCGCTGCTGCCCTTGCCTCCAAAGGGGAGGTTATGGTTGCCGATATAAATCACTGTATCATTGATACAACCTCCACCAAAGGGGATATTGGTGGTCAGCCTGTTAACTTTCGCGCGGTCTTTAGAAAAAATGTAGAGCGCCAATGGATCGGGGTTGCGGGCCACTATTTCTTCAACTTCTTCCAGCTCGGAATACTCAACAACCGGTAATATGGGGCCGAAAATTTCTTCCTGCATCACAGGTGTATCCAGATCTGTTACCTCGAGGATAGCCGGGCCGATAAAAAGTTCAGTTTTGTCTGTCTGCCCGCCTGTGATTAAAGTTCCATCATTAAAAAACTTTAATAACCTGTCGTAGTGTTTTTCATTGATAATTCTTCCCAGATCGGGGCTGCTTTGATGGTCCGTGGTAAAGAAGGTGTTGATCCACTTTTCAAGTGAAGCATAAAAAGCCTGCTTGATATCTTTATGGACCAGCAGGTAATCAGGAGAGATGCAGTTTTGGCCGGCGTTAAAATATTTGCCCCACAAAACCCTCTTTGCGCTCAGATCAAGGTCTGCGTCCTTGTCGACAATGCAGGGGCTCTTGCCCCCGAGTTCTAAGGTTACATCGGCCAAGTGCTTTGCTGCTTTTTCCATAACGATTTGACCTACTGCCGGACTGCCCGTATAAAAGATTTTATCAAATTCTTGATCTAAAAGACTGCTTGCAACTTGAGCGTCGCCTTCCACTGTGGTTATGTATTTTTTATCAAAGGCTTCATTGATAATTTTAGCCACCACCGCAGATGAAGCTTCAGATATTTCAGAAGGTTTGATTACAGAGCAATTTCCGGCAGCAATAGAGCCTACCAGTGGAGCAAGGGTCAATTGGAAAGGATAATTCCAGGGCCCGATAATCAAGGCTATGCCAAAGGGTTGGTGCAGGTAATAGTTTTTCGATGGAAAAGTTGGCACAGTGCTTTTTACTTTTTTAGGTTTTACCCATTTATCCAGGTATTTTAAGGCGGTATTGATTTCGTTTATGATCAAGCTGAGCTCTGATGCATAGGTTTCGAAGACAGGTTTTCTAAGGTCTTTATTTAGCGCCGCTAAAATATTCTGCTCGTTGCGGATAATGGTTTGCTTAAAATCTTTGAGAGCTTTATGCCGGAAAGCGGTGCTTCTGGTTTCTCCAGTCTGAAAAAACTGTCTCTGGTTTGCTAAGATATTCCCGACAGAGACTTCGGTCATAAGTTGAACACTCCTTTAGATTGATTATCCCACTGCACAGCATAAATCACAAGCTTTGTATTATGCCATAAAGTGCCCACTGGAAAAAAGGATTCCAGTTTTTTCGTTAAAACGGCAATGCGGAGGTGAACAACCTGAAACACCGGGACAAATTGGCAATAAAAAAGGAATTACAATTGTGTTCGCGAATAGGATCCCCGAATGAGAAATTGGTTGAAAAACTGCTCAACCGGGAGGAATCAGCATGTGGTATCAAAGAGGAGAAAAGGGAAGGACCCTGATTGGCAGGGTTCCCTTTCGCGGTGATTTGCTTGAAAGCGTACAACAGTTTGCCGTTAATGAAAAGATCGAATGTGCCCGGGTGGAGATCATCGGTGCAGTAGAAAAAGCGGTTATCAGTTATTACAATCAGGACAAAAGGGTCTATGAAGATCGGGAGTTTAATGAGCACCTGGAAATAGTTGGATGTATGGGCAATATAAGCCTGCGGAATGGTGAACCGGCAGCTCATCTGCATATAACTCTCGGTGACAGTGAGGGTGGGTTGAAAGGCGGGCATCTGCAAAAAGGGACCGTGGTCTTTGCCGGGGAATTTGTGATCGAAGAGATCCTGGGGCCTGAGCTGTACCGTGAGCATGATCCGGAAACGGACCTGCCGTTGTGGCGGAAAGCATAATATAATCGCCCGTGTTCCTTGCTTTGGGCTCCGTTTTTTACAGCAACGACCAGATATATAACAGGGAGTGAAGACAGGTGACAAGGGTGCTTGCTTCCCGCATATTGAGCAGCGAGCAGTTGGACCTCATGAAAGAAAAGCTGGAAATAATCCTGGCTGAAAGAGGGGTAAAAGTAGGTCATGCAAAGGTTTTACGTTTTTTAGGGGAAGCCGGAGCGGATGTTTCGGCCTCGCGGGCGCGTTTTCCGCGGAGTCTAATTGATGAGGTTTTGAAAAAAGCTCCCAGGCAATATACCCTGGCAGGAATAGATCCCCGGTATGATTTAGCTGTTCCGCATCCAGGGGGACTATTTTATACCAGGACCAGCACAGGCGCGCTGAATTATTATGCGGAAGACGGAGCCTATTATCCGGTTGCCTTCAAAGAAGTGCAGGAGTTTACTAAGTTGAGCAGTTACCTGGAAAATATTGATTTTTGTTCACTCCCCTCGCCCCGCTCTAAATATATGCCTCAGGAAACCCTTGATATTCATACCCTTAGGACGGTTTTACAAAACACCACCAAGCATATCTGGGTCCAGCCGTATGAACAAGAAAACAGCAAGTACCTGCTTGAAATAGCGGCACTGGTGGTAGGCGGAAAAGAAAAACTAAAAGAAAGGCCGATCATCAGTCTTATTGCCTGTTCCAATTCACCCCTGGAGTACAAGGCTATGGATATGGAAATAGTTTTGCAGTGTTGTAAGTATGGTGTGCCCATACATGCCTGTTCTCTGCCGACCGGTGGGGCCAATGCTCCGGTAACCGCCGAGGGACTTGCCTTGGTGGCTGCGGTAGAAGTTATGGCCCTGGTTCTGATTGCCCAGCTTATTCAACCGGGAACAGCGGTAGTAGCCACACCGCTCCCTTTTTCCCTGGACATGTTGAGCACCCAGACCCTGCAGTCTCCGATCGAAGTTACCATGAGCAGAATGGCGGCTGTCCAGCTTTTCACCGAGGGTTACGGGCTTCCTGCTCACACTTATGGAACAGGCGCGGATAGTATTTTGCTGGATGCTCAGAACATGATCGAAAGGACTTCCCTGGCACACCTGGTCGCCCTTTCCGGCGCTTCGGTACTGGGCGGAGGGGGACAGCTGGAAGTGGCCAAAACAATCAGCCCGCTGCAGTTGATTATTGATAACGACATATTCGGGATAGTCAAGCAGTTAAAATCAGGCCTGGAGATTGACGATGAAAACCTGGCCTTTAATGAGATCAAAGGCTTAACCGGACGGGAAGAGTTTATTTCCATGGATCATACCTTTAATCATTTCCGCAATGTTTATCGGCCCCGCACTTTTTTCCGTGGATCACGCCTTTCCTGGGAAGAACAGGGGAGCAAAGACTTAATAGCAAGAACCAGGGATATATACGCTTCGATCCGGGATGATTACCAGGATATGCGTTTACCGGAAGACATCTCTACAGAGATAGATAAAACCATAAAATGTGCTGATCAGGAGATAGCCGGTACGGCAAAAAGACCGGGAGTTGATTGAATTGCCATTTTATTTAATAATCGATATAATAAGTTCACCGCTGGTTAACTGCCGCAATTGCTTTTTCTTATAAAACCGTGATGTTTAACAAATCGAGGAGGGAGCAGGAAATGGAAATCACAAAAATTGCTGTTCTGGGAGCCGGGCAGATGGGCAGTGGAATTGCCCAGGTTGCCGCTACATCTGGCTACCAGGTAAGTATGATGGATGTGACCGAGCAGGTGCTTGAAAAGGGGTTGAAAAGCATTCGTAACAGCCTGGAACGCTTTGTCAAGTCCGGCAAGCTAAAGGAAGAAAAGAAAGAAGAGATAATAAAGACCATTTCCCCCACTACCGACCTGGCCGATGCAGTAGAAGGAGCCCAGTTGGTCATCGAGGCGGTTCCTGAAGACCTGGAGCTGAAAAAGGAAGTGTTTAAAGAACTGGAAGGGCTTTGTGCAGAAGAAACCATTTTGGCCAGCAATACCACCGAGTTGAGCATAACCGATATTGCATCGGTCACCAGCTGTTCGGATAAAGTGATTGGCATGCACTGGTTTAACCCGGCACCGCTGATGAAACTAGTTGAAATTGTGACCGGAGTGGATACCTCTGATCAGACTGTTCAGATTGTCCAGGATTTAGCGCAAAAAATGGGCAAGGAAACTGTTTTGGTCAAAGACGCCCAGGGCTTTATAACCAGCAGGGTCCTGGCTGCTCACATGCTGGAATGCATGCGGGTCCTGGAAGAAGGTGTCGCTTCTGCTGAAGATATCGACAAGGCTGTGCGCCTGGGATTAAATTATCCCATGGGTCCTTTTGAACTGGCTGATTACGTCGGGCTCGACACCATGGTTTTTGCTGCCGAAGGTTTAACCGAGGCTTACGGTGATCGCTTCCGCGCCCCGCAAAATTTGAAAAAACTGGTTGAGGCTGGACACCTGGGCCGTAAGTCCGGACAGGGTTTCTACAACCACGACAAGTGATTTTTCAATAGTTGCTTTCTTATCCGAACCAAGTGCCTTTCAACTCTTTTCTCGCTGTTGATTTAATGACAATGCACATGAGGAGGAGCTTAATATGAGCGACCGGCAAGAGGTAGTAATCGCTGCTGCGGCCCGTACTCCTTTTGGACGATTCGGCGGAGCGATGAAAGATATAAGCAGTTTAGATCTCGGGGTAAAGGCTGTCCGGGAAGTGCTTGATCGATTAAAGCAGGGTACGGAACTGGTTGATGAGCTGTACTTTGGAACCTGTATACTGCCGGAAAATGCCCTGGAAACGAATGTGTTGGGCCGCCAGGCAGTGCTTAAAGCCGGACTGCCTGCCGGTGTAATATCTCTAACCCTCGACCGGGCCTGCTGTTCTTCGATGACCGCCCTGCATATGGGTTATCGTTCGATCAAAAGCGGTGAGGCAGAAGTAGTGGTGGTGGTCGGTGCGGATAACATGAGCCGCGCGCCTTTCCTGGCCCCACAGGTTCGCTGGGGTCAGCGTCTGGGTTCATCCCCCTTGATCGATCCTTTATATGCCTTGGGTTACCCCGGCTGGAACCCCGTTTCCGTAGATGCCGGGGAAGTAGCCCTGCAGTACGGGGTAAGCCGTGAGGAACAGGATTACTGGGCGTTGTGCAGTCAGCAGCGGTATAACCGGGCCCTGGAAGAAGGAAAATTCGGGGAAGAGATCTTTTCCGTGGAAGTTCCCGCTAAAAAGAAATCGGTACTTGTCGAGCGGGATGAACAGCCCCGGCCAGATGTTACCCTGGAGCAGTTGTCCAAATTACCGACTGTCTACGGCAGCCCCACGGTAACGCCCGGTAATGCCCCGGGGCTGAATACGGGAGCTGCAGCCCTGATCCTGATGTCCCGGGGCCGGGTCGAAGAACTGGGGGTTGAGGCGCTGGCCACGGTACGCAGTATCGGCAGTGTGGCCCTGGAACCCCACCTGATAGCTGCTGTTCCTGCTCCGGCTATTGAAAAAGCCCTGGAACGGGGCGGTGGAATTGCCGTTGAAGAGGTAGATTTAATTGAGATTAATGAGGCTTTTGCTGCTATGCCCCTGGTAAGCAGTAAGATCCTGGCCGGAGATGATCCCGAAAAGGTGGAACTGCTGCGAGAAAAAATTAACGTCAACGGAGGGGCTATCGCTGTTGGTCATCCGGTTGGAGCCAGCGGCGCCCGTATTATCATGACCCTGATTTTTGAACTGCGCAGAAGGGGCGGCGGTTTAGGGGCAGCGGCGATCTGTGGTGGCCTGGCCCAGGGAGACTCGGTTTTACTCGAAGTCTAACCAACAGAGGGACAGGAGGCTGAACATGTTAGCAGCGGAAGGTAAGCCGGTCATTAATTTTGCTGCAAGCATATCCTGGCCGGTCCGGGTTTTGCGGTTAAATCACTTTTGTGTCATGAGCAATTAAACGATTTTCTGTTAAACTAACCTCCTGCTGCCGGTGGGAAAATGCTGATTATTGAGCCCTCATCTAAAACTGTATCTATTCCCTGCAGCTGTTTAATGGTGTAACCGTTAATAAGCACGGTCATACCGGTTAATTCCTCACCGTTCATCAGCGTTAAGTATCTTCCGTTGATAGATAGTTTTTCCGGCATCCGGTGATCCCGGCGCAAAACTTGCAGTAGGCCGCGCACGCTTGTCCCTTCCGGCAGCTCAATAGTAATTTCCTTAACCCCGAGCGATTCGCGCAGAAAAAGATAAGGTTTGACCACAACTTTCAACTGGGTGCACCTCCACTTTATAAAAATTAATCCGAAAATTTATCATTTTTCGCCCTGCTGCGGGGCAGGATCTGTTTTTGTCTATTCATTTAATATTATTGCTCTGCAGCAGATTTTTCTATCTCTTCTTCGCGCAGTTGTTTTTTGTAAATCTTTTCGGTCACTGTAAAAGGCAAAACGGTGCGGAATTCGACCTGGCGGGGCACGGCGTAAGAAGCGCATTTGTCCCGGCAAAACTCGATAATCTCCTCTTCGGTAACTTTGTCGCGGTATTCTTTTTTGAGGACGATAAAAGCCTTGATTCTTTCGCTGCCCTTCCTCTCCGGATCCGGAATGCCAATGGCTGCCGCCATTGATACGGCGGAATGCTGGTGTAAAATGTCATCAATTGTGCCGGTATAAACCTTGTAGCCGGAGATATTGGCCATGTCCTTGATCCGGTCGACAATATAAAAGTAGCCGTCTTCATCCATACGGGCAATATCACCGGTCGGCAGCCAGTCGTCTACCAGGCCTGCGCCTTCATCCGGCCAGTAACCCTTCATTACCTGCGGTCCTTTAATATACATGTGGCCGGGTTCGCCGGCAGGACTCTCTTCACCGCTTTCTTCGTCAACCAGCTTGACTTCGGTGTCCGGTACCGGCAGGCCGATACTGTACTTTTGCCTGGTGGCGAAGCCGGTAATTTTGGAAAAACCGCTCAGGTCAAGGTGGGTCAGGGGGCTTGTTTCTGTTAGGCCGTAACCTTCTGAAACCGGCATCTTGATTTTTTCCGTTATGTTTTCCCTGACTTCTACCGGAAGATATGAAGCTCCGGATATGATCTGGATCGGCAGGCGCGGCAGATCTTTTTCCTGCATTTTCATCAACTGGGTCGGAACCAGGATGGACATAAAGGGGCGGTTTTCGACCAGCACTTTTACGATATAGTCAATATCGCGCGGGTCCTGGATTAGAATTAAGCGCAGTCCCCAGTAAATACCGAAAAGAGCGGCGGAATCACCGTAGGAGTGAAACAGGGGAACACCGATACAGAGGGAAGCTTTACCGCGGATTGATTTTTCAAGAGGGGCCATGGACCAGGAGATCGACTGCAGTACATTGGCGTAGCGGTTAAAGTGAGTGAGCATAACCCCTTTGGGCACACCGGTAGCGCCCCCGGTAAAGGCCAGGTAGGCCAGATCTTCCCGCGGGTTTATATCGACCGTTAGCGGCCGGGGTTCATGCCGATCAATTAACTCTCTGAAACTATGCATGCCTTCCGGTGGCGCCTGCCGGTCCGGTTCCTTTGCAGTATAGTCATGCAGGGAAGTGACAATGATCTGTGTGAGCCTTGTTTTTGGCTTGACCGCCTTTAATCTACCTGCCTGTTCTGCCAGGCAGATGACTGTTTCAGCTCCTGATTCGCCGATTTCGTATTCCAGTTCGCGTTCTTTGTGCAGTATGCTGCAGGGCACATGAATGGCGCCTGTTTTGAGAATGGCAAAATTAGCGATGATATACTGTGGACAGGTTGGCAGAATGGTGGCTACTTTATCACCCTTTTTCACTCCAAAGCCGGCCAGGGCACAGGCCATTCTGTCGGTTAATTCTTTAAGCTCCCTGTAGCTGATTTTCAGGTTGAAATATTCTATAGCCGTGGATGATGGATGTTTTTCCGCCGAGTGGTCGAGCATAGAAAATAAAGGCAGTTCGGGGTACGGCTCCAGGCTGTGCGCCAGTTTGTAAGGTCCCAATTGGTAACTTTTAAGCCAGGGTCTTTTTTCTTCCAGGCTAGTCAAGGTAAAGCCTCCTTTCATCAATCCCAGAGTTCGGGTATGACATCTTCCAGACCCAGTTCACGCAGTTTTTCAACCGTCGGTTTCCCGGTTTGGTGATCCCAGCCGCGCAGCTGGTAATAGCGGTCTAAAAGCTTAGAGAGTTCGTTGACATGACCCTCGGCCGGACCTTCGGGCAGGGGTTCTTCCAGCAGTCTTTTGGGCAGCGTATCATCTTTAGCCGATAATCCTTCCCGGTTATTGAAAGCGCGGGCCAGGTTGTAAACTCTTTCCCCGGCCTTTTTATATTCAGAAGTACTGTAATGCCATCCGGTGGCCAGGTTGACAAGTTTAACCCAGTCGTCTACGTTAAGGCACAGCCCCATGAACTTACAGGCCCCGACGCAGTCAAAAGTAGTGAGCATATCTTCGAGGTCAACGGCAATTTTTACTTCGTCGGGATCGGCAGTGTAAGGATCTTTGATTTCACTGTCTTCGACAACGAGGAAAGGGGCATCAACAAAGGTGGGGCCCTGGATGTAAGCAGTGATGTGATCGCCGCCGCGGTTTGCTGTGGCATAGGTTAACCCGGTCATCTGCACTGCGCGGCTGTCGTATGCCGGAAGCTCGAGGCCCTTGACATGCATGGCGAAACTTTCACTGTTCCGGCCGAGCTTTTCAGACATCTGCTTTGTTCCTTCAGCAAGAAGGTCGCCGATGCCTTCCCGCCGGGCAATCAAGTGAACCAACTGGATTATTATTTCCGGGTCACCGAAGTTTATGTCCATCCCCCCGGTATCAGATTCTGTCAGTATTCCTTTTTCATAGCATTCCATTGCGAAAGCGATAGTGCTGCCGGCTGAGATGGTATCGATCCCGTAATCGTTACAAAGATACCCGGCCATGGTTATTGCTTCCAGGTCATTGATAAAGCACATTCCACCGAAAGTTCCTATCGTCTCGTATTCCGGGCCTTCGCCTTTATGGCCGGCGTATTTACCTTCCCTTATTTCGGTGCCTCTGCCGCACTCAATCGGGCAGGCGAAACAGGTCACATTCCTGGTAAGTATATTATCAGAAATAGCAGGGCCGTTTATATCATCGGACTGTTCAAAAACACCGGTCTGCCAGTTTCGGGTTGGAAAACCGCCGCGGATATTGACCAAGTCGAGAACCACGGTGGTCCCGAAGGCCTGCAGTGACATTTTAAACATAGCATTATCCATCAATTCATACTGATTCTTGGAGTGTGCTTTGAACTCTTCCGGTTTAGCGGCCAATATCTTTATATTGCCCCGAACGGCGATAGCTTTTAAGTTTTTCGAACCCATTACTGCTCCAAGTCCGCAGCGTCCGGCGGCCCGGCCCAGGTCATTCATGATTGCTGCATATTTAACCAGATTTTCGCCGGCTGGTCCGATACAGGCAACGTTAAATTTTTCACCTGTTTCTTCTTTAATCATATCCGTGGTTTCCTGCACATTTTTCCCCCAGAGATGTGCAGCATCTTTCAATTCAGCTTTTTCATCTTCTATGACCAGGTATACTGGTTTTGGGGATGATCCTTCGAAGATAATTCCATCATAGCCGCACTTTTTAAAATCAACACCCCACCGACCACCGGAATTGGCCTGGCCCCAAATGCCTGTCTGGGGTGATTTTGCTACCACGCTAAACCGGCCGGTGCTCGGCGCTATTAAACCGGTTACACTCCCGCTCATAAAGATCAACTTGTTTTCAGGTCCTAAAGGGCCAGCTTCTTTGGGCACTTCGTCCCATAAATATTTTGTAGCCAACCCTGCACCGCCCAAATATTTACGATGCATAGTTTCAGGAATTTCTTCTTCAACGATTGTGCCTTGACTCAAGTCTATCCTCAATAATTTACCATGGCAACCGGACAATCAGAACACCTCCTGTAGATATTTGCGATCTTTTGATTGAAAACCCTGCAGCTGGTCTACCCGAATAGCAGAATTGCCGGTCTCAGGTGATTAAAAATACTTCGCAGAAAACAAGATAAAAAAATGAACTAGGCATGTTAAATGCCCGGTATCGATCCAATTATTTTTAATATACAGTGACCATTGTGAAAAGACAACCTTTTCCCGGGAAATAATCAGCAAGATAGAATGACAAGCTGACAGGCCATTTGCTTTCGCATTACTCTCAAAAGAGTTATAATTAAATTAATATATACGTGTTTTATAGAGAAATAACAAACTCGTGGAGGGAGGATTGATATGACCTATACTTACGGGACTGAAGAATGGGAGAAAGCCTACCAGGAAATGGTTAAAGAGCGTCTGACAGTGGCAGAAAAACCTTACATCATGGGTACGCCGGAATGGGTGGCGACTTTTGAAAAGCTGATCCAGGAAGATACGACTTATAAGGAAGTGGCCAAAACCTGGGAGGGATCGGTTGTTATCCATATTCTTTCCAACCCGGAAATCGGTTTAAACGATGATATCTTTATGTTGATGGATCTGTGGCACGGCGAATGCCGATCTGTCAGGCTGGTGCCCCGCGAAGCAGGAGAAAATGCAGATTATGTCTTGACCGGAGAATTTGAGCGTTGGCAGGCGGTTTTGAAAAAAGAGCTTGATGTTGTAAAAGCAATGATGCAGGGGAAAATCAGTCTTAAGGGTTCTTTGCCCGAAATTGTCCGATACGTGAAAGCCAGTATCCGGCTGGTTGATCTGGCAGCACAGATCGAAACCCGCTTTCAAACGGAAATGAGTGAGGATGAACGAACCAGTTATAACGAATGGTTTAATGAACTTCGTTCAAATTTTGGCTTCTAAAATATTCTTAGAAACAGGGAGGATCAATTGTTGTGTCATATGATCGCGACCTCGCTTTTGAATATAACAGCCCCACAAAAGTTATTTTTGGTGAAAACAGCATTAAAGATATAGGCCTGGAAATCGACAGCCTTGGTTGTGCAAAAGGTTTGATTGTTACCGATAAGGACATTGTTGAGGCCGGCCTGGCAGAAAAGGTGGAGAAAGCCCTGGGCCGGCGCTGTGCCGGCACTTACGACCAGTGCAGCCAGGATTCAGGCTTTCACCTTGTCGATGAAGGAGCAGCCTTTGCTCTTGAGAAAGGGGCCGATATACTGGTCAGCGTTGGCGGCGGCAGTGTTATCGATACAGCCAAGGGCATGGCGGTGGTCATGAAAGAAGGCGGCCGGCTAAAGGATTACTCAGGCGTCCAGATGCTATCAAGACCGCAAACTCCCCATGTTGCGGTGCCGACCACTGCTGGAACCGGCAGTGAGGTTACCATGTACGCTACTATAAAAGACTGGGACCGGAATATCAAGGATTTTATCTGTGACGACTTTATTATCCCCAACCGCGCTATCATTGACCCGACCATGGTTACCGGTCTGCCTCCTCATTTGACCGCAAGTACTGGGATGGATGCATTTTCGCACGCTGTTGAAGCAATTCATACCCTGAATCATCAGCCAATAGCAGATGGGATGGCTTTGCAGGCGATCAGGATGATCGTTCAATACTTGCCGCGCTGCGTCGAAGAGGGTGAGAACTTGTTCATTCGAGGACAGCAGCAGCTTGCTGCTACTATAGCCGGTATAGCATGCAGCACTGCTTTTTTCGGTCTGAATCATGCCATGGCTCACTGCATTGGCGCCCTATTTAATGTACCGCACGGAATAGGCAATAGTATCCTTCTTCCTCACGTGATGCTCTTTAACCTGGAGGAATGCGCCGATCGCTATGCCCTTGTTGCCGGGGCCATGGGCATCGACGTAGTTAATTTAAGCGATGTAGAAGCCGGAAAAACCGCCGCTGAAGCAATTCGGGAACTGACCAAAAAAATCGGGCTGCCCCAAAAACTCCGTGAAGTCGGTGTGCCCGAAGAAAGGCTGGGCGAGGCGGCTGACCAGTCGCTGGCGGATGGCTGCATAGTTTATAATCCACGCCTGGTCATGGAAGCAGAAGAGGTGTTGGAAGTCTACCGGGCAGCCTGGTAGAATTTTGATCATGAATTTTGGTTACAGGTATTTTTACTACCGGCCTGGTGTTATGGGGCGGTGCCGGACATATCCTGGCTCCACCGGACATCCTGCCCAGATGTTAAAAACCGGTTTTAATACTTTTTGAGGTCCAGATCACTTTAACTTAGAAAGGCTGTGGAAAAAGATTAAACGATATTACCGGGTTTTGCTTATCATGCATGCATTTGTATCTGCAGGAGCCCTTTTTGGCGGGATAGCCGGTATGGCTGATCCCCATGAACCACTGGGGATACCTGCAGAGCTGTTAGAGGGCTCTTTTTTTGGCAGCTACTTTATACCCTCGTTAATCTTGTTTACGGTAATTGGCCTTGGCCATGGGTTTAGCGCTCTGACAGCTGGAAGAAATTCGATTTACCAGGGTTATATCAGCTCTGTTTTCTCCTGGGCTTTAGTAATCTGGATCGTGGTTCAATGCATGGTGATTAATGAAATTAATTTTTTGCATGTACTGTATTTTCTAATTGGTTTGGCCGGGGCAATCATCTCGATGCTCATATTGTATGAACAACGTTTGTTTCCCGCAAATCTGTTTTTCAAACCCCGTTTATAACCGGCAACAGTGGAACACTGGCGGACGCTGTACTGTGTTATGACCTGACCCCAAAAGCTCACCAGCCGCTATTTGACTCTTTAGCGTTAAAGAGTTATAATTTTAATATAGAGGTGAGCAAATTATGGCTGAGAAAATTAGTGTTTATGTAGATGAAAATCTGCATCGCAGCCTTAAAGCCGCAGCCGCCCAGAGAGGCAAATCGTTGTCACAATTTATGGTTGATGCAGCAGTACAAACTCTACATGCCCCGGATAGAAAAAGGTTAAGTGCCGATATGGATGCAGTCCGTGAATCGCAGAAAGAATATTTTTCCAGCGAAGAGTTGCTTGATATGCGTAAAAGTGGGAGGCGTTATTGATTAACAGCGTGGTGGTTGATGCTTCTGTTGCCTTAGCGTGGGTTTTGCCTGGAGCAGATTCTGAAGAAGCATTGGTTCTTCGTAACCAGGCTGCAGAGAGTCCGCAACCTTTACTCCTGGTGCCGCCAATATTTTGGTTTGAAGTAACCAATGTCCTCTGGGTTGCGATTCGTCGTGAAAAATTAATCAGGCAAAATGCCATAAAAGCATTGACATTGCTGAGAGACTTTGAATTTACTGTTTGGCCTGTCGAACCCGCCAGCTGTTTAAACCTTTCAGTCGCTCATGATCTGGCTGTTTACGGCTCCGCTTACCTGGATATCGCCATCGAACAACAGGTGGGATTGTGGACTATTGATCAGGCCCTTAAAAGGGCTGCAGAAGATCTGGGAATTGTCGTTTTACCATAAGCAGCAAAGCTATATTCTGTATATGGTTTTACAAAAGTTGAGAGAGTATATTTTTCTTAACGCGATCATGCTGAGCAAGAGTCGGCCTCCAGACTGCGGGAAAAAAGTATCATGGTGTCTTCATTGCAGGCAGATCAAATGGACTGGTGAGGAAATCTGGTCAGAGAATTAGCAGGATTGTTAGAGTTGACCTGGACGGACGCTTTCTTTACATCAATGATGGCTGTTGTAATCAATTCGGCCCGGGGCCGAAAGGATCTGCTCGACAACTCTTTTCCTTATTAAAAGGGATAACTGGTTTCCCGCTCAAATGCCTGGTGGAAATAAAGTGGACCGGCCATGAGGGCCCGGTTATCATGGATCCGGGCTAGATTATCCAGGGCATAATCGATCCAACCCGTGGTGGTGGGCAGCGGCGCAGTTTCCCGCCTGGGAACAGGTATCTCTAACAGGGGCGTGTTTTGCGGAAGCTTGGCCATGTTGCGCAGCTTTGCAAGAGCTGTTTCCAAACCACCCAATTCATCGACAAGGCCATTTTCGAGAGCCTGCTCCCCGGTCCAGACTTTTCCGCGCCCAACCAGATCCACATCTGCAGTATTCATTTTGCGGCTGTCGGCAACGCGCTTGATAAAAAGCCCGTAAATATAATTGATAAAATCCCAGGTCTTTTCCCGTTCCTCAGCGGTAAAAGGTTCTTCGGGAGAAGCAAAAAGTTCTTTCTGACCCCTCCGGATTGTTTCCCGGTTTAAAAGGAGCCTTTCCAGTAAGTGAGAGTTTACAATCTTGGCTGCTATAACTCCGATCGAACCGGTAATGGTTGCAGGCTGGGCTACAATATGGGAAGCGGGAGTGGCCACGTAGTAGCCCCCGGAGCCGGCCACTGACCCCATCATAGCCACCAGGGGTTTTTTTGCGGCTATTTTTTGCAGGCTTGCTGTCATGGCTTCCGATGCAGCCGCAGAACCACCTCTGGAATCGATGTAAAGTAAGACTGCACGGGCCTTCTTATCCCTGAGGACCTGGCGGGCCTGGGTAACGAAGCTCAGATCTCCCGTCTGGTCATCGAACAAAAAGGGAATGGGCAGTGGTGGCCGGGCGGGTGGGCGCTGGCTCTTCCCGTCGACAATATTGCCCTGCACCCGGAGGAGGGCAATGTATTTTCCCGGAGGAGGAGGCAGTAGCCGGGGGAATGTCCTGCCGCATTCATCCCAGCTGGCAAGACGTGCGGGCTTTTCCTCGCTTCCCAGGAAGGCAGGGAGGTTTTCAGCATTGACTATATCGTCAACTGCACCGGCATTTACCGCTTTTTCCCCGAACAGCGGTGTTTGCCCAATCAGTGTTTGCACCGCCTTTTCATCCAGTTTGCGGCCCCGGGCAACATTCAGGACAAACTGCTGATAATGAGAATCCATCAGCCAATCGATCATTTCTCTTGCCTCTTCGGACATGTCCGATCGTATAAATTGTTCCATCGCTGACTTGTAGGGGCTTATCTGGACGACATCCAATTCAATTCCGCACCAGTCAAGGGTATTTTTCATGTAAAGCTGACGGTTGGCAAAGCCGAGGGTGTAAACTATGCCGCCTTCCTGGAGCAGGATGCGGTCTGCTGCTGCCGCCAGGAAATAACTTTGGGTGTTGTAACTGGTTGCCCAGGCAATCACTTCCTTGCCGCTGTTTTGAAGAGCTTTGATCATCTGGGCCAGGGATTGGAGTTGAGACAGGGTCAGGGCAAGGTTTCCCACTTGGAGTATGATGCCCTTGACACGGGGGCTTTTTGCTGCTGTCCGTAGTTCATTTTCCAGTTCCTGCAGGCTCTTTACCCGGGGCTTCAATCTTTTTTGCAAAAAACCTTCCTGTGGTTGGCGCAGGTCGGGGTAAGCTCCGTGCAGGATAAAAAGAACATAGTCGGGAGGACGGAGCACTTTTTTCAAGATATTGCCTAAAATTGTTAACATTGAACGCAGGATATATATAAAGTAGGAGATGAGCAAATTATACGCCCCTTTTACTAGTCTGTTTTCAATATCTTCTATTTTTAGTCACGATTTCCCTCTAAGTGAAAAAAAAAATTGTAATGAGCTTCAATGAGTGCATAAAGGAAAAAAATTTAAACTGAGATAATAAAACTGCAAATAACAAAAATCAGTTTAGAAAAGAGATGAATAATTTAGTGCTTGGAAATTTAAAAGAAGGAACACTTGAAATTGACGGCAGTGATATGCATTATGCTACCTTTGTAAAAAGGTCCCCGGCAGCAGGCTTGTAGTATATCCTCAGCCGGGAAATGATGATTATGCTGAAGAAACTTTCAACAGCAGGGTCCAGTAATTCTTTGGTCAGACAGCAGCCATATTGGTCTTAATCTGCAGGCCCGGCGCTAAGTCTGCTCAGCGCTGTTAGCATTTTCTTCCACGGGGTAAATATCAAGGCAGAAGTTTTCAGGGTATTTAGGGACGACATCTTTATAATGTTCTTTAATAATTTCCATATCTTTTTTAAAGTCGCCGCTGGGCATAAGGGTTGGACCAAATACTGCCAGCTTTTTGGAATAGTCCAGGTGGGTTAATACGATCGGGACCTGTGCTTTTAGCGCTGTGTAATAAAAACCGGTTTTCCACTTACAGTTTCGTTTCCTGGTTCCTTCCGGAGTAATCAGCAGGGCAATATCTTCTGTTGAGTTTCTAATTAATTCAGCCATGCTGTCAACCATGGTATTGTGTCTGCTTCTGTCCACGCTGACCGCTCCTGCAGACAACAATAATTTATTAAGTGGAAAGATCCTGAGCCATTCTTTTTTGATAAAAAACTTTAAAGGAAATCTCATCTTATGAAAACCGCCCATGGCTATTATCAGGTCCCAGTTGCTGGTATGGGGAGCGCCTAAAACGACCGATTTGCTTACATCTCGATCAATTTGTTGTATCAACTTCCAGCCATTAATCGTAAAGATGAAAATGGAAAACAGTTTAAACATGCTGTTTTTCCTCCTCCTGGTGTAATTAAAAATAGTTTACCATTTATTTTCCGGATAATAAATGGCAAATTTGCTTTTAACAGTAACAGAACTTTGGCGGAGCAAAAATGCTATTTTCTTGTTATACTAATCAGGAAAGTTTGCAAGTGGTTATCAACGGTTTTGTGGCTTAAAAAGCTTCAGTTTCCGGGTTAGTTGCTATGAAAAGTAAAGCAGAGAGGAGAAAGATTATGAAGCAATACTTAGACCTGATCCATCCCAAACCTTTAACCGACCTGGTCCAGTACCTGCAGGAGATGATTAAGGGTCGTCTCTGGCTTAAGGTATTGATCGGGATGCTCCTCGGACTGGCTGCCGGGGTTGTATTATCACCGCAAGTGGGCTTGGTGGATAAGGACACAGCTGAAATTGCCGGCAGCTGGCTGGCCATGCCCGGCTACCTGTTTCTTGGTTTGATCCAGATGATCGTTGTTCCGCTGATCCTTGCTTCTGTAATCCGCGGCCTGGCTTCCAGCGATGATATGGATCAGCTCAAAAAAGTTGGCCTCAGGTTGGTCATTTATTTTTTACTCACTACTTCGCTGGCGATCATGATCGGTTTAAGCGTAAGTTCATTTATCGGACCGGGCAATTATATCGATGCCGATTATGCTGAGGTTACAGTTGAGCCGGAAGATGTGGTCATCGATAATGACGAGGCCCCTGATAGCCCTGATGTTGAAACCATTCCGGATATTGTAGTCAGCCTGATTCCGGAAAATCCACTCGGGTCCATGGTTGAACGGGAAATGCTGCATGTGGTGCTGTTTGCGGTGATCATCGGCCTGGCCCTGGTATCGATGCCGCCGCGCCGCTCCCAGCCGATACTGGCTTTAATGGGTTCTCTCCAGGAAGTATGCATGACTGTTGTGCGCTGGGCCATGCACCTGGCGCCTTTGGCCGTGTTTGGCCTGCTGGCGCAAATCACGATTGAAATTGGGCTTGATGCCCTGCTCGGCATGTCTGTTTATGTGGGTACAGTGATCCTGGGGCTTTTGTTGATGATTGTTGCCTACCTCATAATTGGCGCGGTAGTTGCCAAAAACAACCCTATTCATTTCCTGGCAGCAGTAAGGGAAGTGCAGCTTTTGGCTTTTTCTACCTCCAGTTCAGCCGCGGTTATGCCGCTTTCGATGCAGACGGCTGAAGATAAGCTTGGTGTGCGTCCTTCTATAGCGCAGTTTTTAATTCCCCTGGGGGCAAGTATCAATATGGACGGCACCGCCCTTTACCAGGCGGCAGCCACTGTTTTTTTAGCCCAGGTTTTTAACATTGAGTTGGGACTGCCTGCTTTGCTCCTGATACTGGTTACTACGGTGGGCGCATCGATCGGTTCTCCGGCAACCCCCGGAGTAGGTATTGTGATTCTGGCAATGGTTTTAGACAGTGTCGGCATTCCCGCTTCAGGCATCGCCCTGATTATCGGGGTGGACCGGATCCTTGATATGAGCCGTACAGCTGTAAATGTGACCGGTGATTTGACTGCCTGCCTGGTCATGGATCGCTGGGTAGGCGGCGAAAAGACAGCCGATGAGGAGCGCCGCGAAGAGTTGGCAAGGCAGAAACAGCGCGTTATCGATGATGAGGATGTTATTTGTGATGATTTGTAAATATATTTTTCTGGTAGCAGGGCATGAGAGTACCTGCTGTGATTTAGCAAAGAAGCAAGAGGAGAAAGCTTTGCAGCGGATATATTTTATAGCGGGCGATGTTTTACAGGAAATGCTACAAGGTTAGTCGAAATTATAAACAGGCATGGGTCCAAACATCACGAGTATGAAAATGGATGGCGATGCAAAATATTGGATATGCAGCCGGCGGCTGGCTTAAGCCTGCTTGAAGAAAGGACAACTATGCTCAAAGCAGTTATATTTGATTTCGACGGGACGCTGGCCGATACCAGGTATATTTTGTATAAGGTCTATGACCGCCTTGCCCGAAAGCATAATTTAACGATTATTTCCCCTGATGAGTTAGAAGAAATGAGATCTATGCCCATACGGGATAGATTCAAAAAAGTGGGAGTGTCCTTATTAAAATTGCCTGTTCTTATCCGGGAAGTTTTACCGATTTATTCGGAATATATCGGGTCGGCTGAACCATTCCCGGATATTAAGGAACTAATTAAACATCTGAAAGAGCAGGAGTTTGTTTTAAGCATCATCTCTTCCAATACCGTGAAAAACATAAACAGCTTCTTAGCAGCCCATAATCTGCAATTTTTTGATCATATTCGCAGTACCTCTGGCTTATTTGCCAAGCACCGTGCTATTCGGCAAGCACTCGCAGATCTTGGAATCAAGAGTGATCAGGCTGTTTATGTCGGCGATGAACTGCGCGATATCACGGCCTGTAAAAAAGTTCCGATTAAGATTATTTCCGTCTCGTGGGGCTATGATCATCTTTCCCTGCTCCGGGAGGGGCAACCCGATTATATAGTCCACTATCCGGCAGAAATCAAGCGATTATTGCCCCAATTGTAAGTCTCTTAGTTTTTTTACCGGTTGCTGCCATTTCCGGGAAATATGCAGTTCATTTTGAAATTTTGAAAGGGTTTAATGAAATTGTATAGAAGATAATTAAATAATGAAAAATTTTCAGACGCAGACGGCGGATTGGACACCCGGGTTTGATTCTCAGTGAAATAATATATTTTTTAAGGAGACTGGATAATGATAAAAAAGATAGGGCCGGAACCTTACAAAATTAAAATGGTAGAGCCACTGAAACAAACCACCAAATCAGAGAGGAAAAAGCTAATTGCCAAGGCAGGATATAATATTTTCAACCTCTGCTCTGAAGATATTTATATTGATTTACTAACAGACAGCGGTACTTCAGCTATGAGCCAGTTCCAGTGGGCGGCTTTAATGCAGGGAGATGAAACTTATGCCGGTTCCCGCAGTTTTTTCCGCTTGAAGGAAACGGTAACCAGTATCACCGGCTATCCATATGTATTACCAACTCACCAGGGAAGAGGAGCAGAAAATATTTTAACAAAGATGCTGATTAAGCCGGGGACCTTTATTCCGGGCAATATGCATTTTGATAGCACAAGAGCACACCTGCAGCTTAAGGGCGGTTTTCCTTTGGATTTGGTCGTCGACCAGGGTTTAAAGCCGGAAGCAGACCATCCCTTTAAGGGCAATATAAACCTTGGCAAGCTGGAAAATGTGCTCAAGGAACACGGCAGAAAAAAGGTGCCTTTTGTTTTGATGACCGTAACATGCAACAGCAACGGCGGACAGCCGGTTTCCATGGAAAATATTCGCTCTGCTGCAGGGCTTTGCCGCCGTTATCAGGTTCCCCTCTTTTTTGACGCTGCTCGTTTTGCCGAGAATTGTTACTTTATCAAGGAGAGAGAACCCGGTTATAAAGAACGCGAATTAATTGATATAACCCGGGAGATGTTTTCATATGGTGACGGTTGTATGATGAGTTCCAAGAAAGACGGCCTGGTTAATATCGGCGGCTTTATGGCTTTTAAGGATGATTCTTTATATCAGCAAGCCTGCCAGTTATCTATTGTTTACGAAGGATTTCCTACTTACGGGGGTATGGCTGGAAGAGACCTGGAAGCCCTTTCTGTGGGATTACAAGAAGTATTGGATGTTTCTTACCTTCGTTTTCGTATTGAACAGGTAGCGTACCTGGCTGACAGACTTCAGGAAGAAGGCGTGCCGATTGTTAAACCACCCGGTGGTCATGCCGTGTATATAGATGGTAAAAAATTCGCGCCGCACATTCCTCAAAGTCAGTTTCCGGCCCAGGTTTTAGTAGTTGAGCTTTATATCGAAGCGGGGATCAGGGCCATTGAATTGGGAACCAGCGCTTTTACCGAAAAAGATCCTGATACAGGCGAGCTGATATATCCTGAATTAGACCTGGTCCGCCTGGCTATTCCACGCCGGGTTTATACCAATACGCATATCGATGTGGTCGCCGAAAGCATCTTGGATATTTACAGGAACCGGGATCAACTCAGAGGCCTTAAAATAGTTTATGAAGCACAGGTTTTACGTCATTTTACCTGTCGTTTTGAATTCATGGAGTAGTTTCAGTAATAAAATTTTTAAAGAGAAGCTTTTATGTGGCGATGATGAAGATCTTCGAAGCCGTAGTAGTAGAAATATGTCTTTTCAGCAGGGGGATGCTTTTGATGAAGAAACATAAAACAAAAGCCTGGCATAACGATCCAACCTGCGCCGAAATTAGGCCAAATTAGTTGAGATTGCAGTCAACACAGTGATTGCCGAACGCGGACGAGATCATTAACAACCTGAACAACGATGAATAAATGGGTAACTCTAAAGAGTCATCCATTTTTATTCAGAGGCCGCTATAAATCGTTTCAACATAAACAAGAAGAGATCAGGAGTTTGATTAGCTAATAAATAGGCGGGAGGGTTTAAAATGCGTAAAGTAATTATTACCGCTGCGGTTGTCGGTTCTCGTCCTACCAAAGAAATGAATCCTGCAGTGCCTTATACCCCGAAGGAAATTGCAGAAAGCGCTGTTGAAAGTTATAAAGCGGGAGCTTCTATCGTTCACATCCATGTTAGAGATCCTAAAACTGGTGCATCTGAATTTAATCTTGAATATTTTAAAGAAGTTAAGGATAGGATTCAAGACAAGTGTTCAGTTCTTGTAAACTTGTCAACCAGTGGGCAATTTGATCAGATTATGAAAGTAGGAGAGGAGGCAATAGAATACCGTTTGCAGCCGGTAACTTTGAAACCTGATTTATGTTCACTTGATTTAGGATCTTTGAACTTTCAAGACAGGGTATTTTCTAATCCGCCCCAGTTCGGCAGGGCGGGTGCAAAAATAATGCGTAATTACGGTGTTAAACCGGAAGTCGAAGTATTTGATGTTGGTCATGTTTATCAAGCCTTAGACTTTATATCGGAAGGTTTATTCGAAGCTCCTCCATATCTTCAATTTTGTTTGGGGGCAAAGTGGGGGCTTGGAGCAACACCGGAAGATCTTATGTTTGCAGTAAAAAAAATACCTGATCATGTTGTCTGGTCGGCTTTCGGCACAGGAAAAGGACAATTGCCTGTAATGACGATGTCTGTTCTGCTCGGTGGCCATATAAGAGTTGGATTTGAAGATAATATCTATTTAATGAAGGGAGTGCTTGCAAAAAGCAACGCCCAGTTCGTAGAGATGGCAGTAAACTTAATACAGAAACTAAATCATGAAGCAGCATCCCCTGAAGATGCCCGGCAGATATTGAATATTTGATAAAATGTCTTGCGTAATAAAATTAGGGGTGATATAATCCACTTAAGCAAAAATTTATTTAATTAAGGAATATTAAATAACGATGCCTTGGAAAATAGCAAGATAGTGAAAGTATTCAGGACCCTGGGCGATGATACCCGTTTTCAAATAATCAGGCTTCTTCTTGGAAGTGATCTGTGCGTGGGGGCGCTGTCCCGCATCTTGAAAATTTCCAAGCCCTCCGTTTCGCAGCATTTGAAAATACTGAGGGAAGCCGGTTTGGTTAAGGGTGAAAAACGCGGCTACTGGACCCATTATGAAGTTGAGAGAAAACTGCTCCGGGAAGCTGCCATTTAAAAAGGGTTAAAAATTAGTGATTGTTTATAAGCGTAATTAAACAAATAAGAGGTTCGAGTATGATTTAAGTCTATAATTTGTTTTACGCATATTTTTCGTGGCCGGATTTTCAATCAGCAGTGTGAATATATATTTTTACCAGTATAGGGTGCCCGTGGTGAGAGGTAAGATCGTATACTTTATCATGAAGGGATAGTTGTTCACCTGTAAGGGGTGAAACAAACAAACGGATGTGTTCTCTGAGTTTTTCATCATGGTAGACGATAAATGTTTTGTTTTTAATCTCATATTCGATCGAACCGTCAAGTTCGGGCAGGCCGGGGCCAAAGGAATCGAATTCTGTTGTTAAAGGCTTGATCATTCCAGTTTCGGTAATTTTAAACGTACCTTCGACTCTCTGCCTGCTGACTGAGTGGACATAGGAGAGGTTAAAAATATCATCTTTTTCTACCGGTAAAGTATAGATGGTTTGATCGAGACGGGGCGCTTTTATGATCATCTGCCATGAATCCTCCAGTGATTTTATATAGAAAAAAAATAATAAAATAAACACAGCCGGTAATAGTAAAAGGATAAATGGCCACCCTTTCACTTTTCCGGGCTGTGTTTTCTTTCTTTCTATAAAGCGCATTATATCGCCAACTAATTCCTTTATTTTTAAGCTTCAGCGGGCGCAACTATCCCGGCATCTTCGAACGCTTTACGTCTTCTCTGAAGGATAAAAATAAGGGCGAATATGCTGACCCCGACAATATCGGTTATAATTGTGGGCCAGATCATGGATATGGCTATAGCCAGCAAAAAGGCTTGCTCCCAAATTTTTAGCTTTGTTAAAAGCCAGCGTTGAATAACAGCGCTGAAACAATACATGCCGAAAAGGGAGGTAGCTGAAATCATGACGGCGTTATACCATGTCGTATCGATCAGCAGAAATTCAGTATTATAGATAAACATAAAGGGCAGCAAGAAAGCGGCCATGTCTACCTTAAAACCTTGAATTCCCGATCTTATCGGTTCCGAGCGTGCTACCGCTGCTGCAGAATAGGCAGCCACTCCAACAGGGGGAGTGTCGTCAGCAAGAATGGCATAGTAAAGAATGAATAGATGGATACCAACCACCGGCAGATCCGGTTCTATCATAAGAACCGCCGGGGCGACCAGGGTGGCCATAATTACATATTTCGCCGTAGTGGGAAGGCCCATACCAAGAATAATAGACATAACAGCAGAGATTACCAGCAAAAGAAACAGACTGTCACCGGCCAGAACCGAGAAAAAAATTGTCATCCTCAAACCCAGGCCTGTCAGGCTTATAACCCCGACAATAAGACCTGCGCAGGCACAGGCTACACCGATACCGGCCATGCTTTTTGCTGAACCTTCCATTCCATCGAGAAACTCTTTGACCATTCGTACAAGTTGCTGCCGGATTGCGATTAATGGTTCCTTCACTACCCCTGCCCGGATCTCCTTATAAGCTTCTAAAAGCTTGACTGCCAGGCTGACAGCAAGCATGGCCATAATACCATAAAAGCCTGCAGTCAACGGAGTTACCCGTAAGATCAGGAGGTAGTAAATAAGGACAGCCACGGGTATCCAAAAATGAATCCCGGATAAAAAGGTGGATATAAACGGAGGAATTTCTGCCTGGGGCAAGGATTTAATCCCGGTTTTTGCCGCTTCCAGATGAACCATGATCAATAAAGCAACGTAACTCATAAATGCAGGAAGAGCAGCATGAATGGTAATCTGGTAATAGGGGATACCGGTAAATTCAGCCATAATAAAAGCGGCTGCTCCCATAATGGGCGGTAAAAATTGGCCATTGGTGGAAGCCGCAGTCTCGATGCCGGCCGCTACTTCAGGTTTGTAACCAGCCCGTTTCATCATCGGTATGGTCATAGAACCGGTAACCACAGTATTGGCCACCGAACTGCCAACAATACTGCCCATAAAACCGCTTCCTACAACTGCGGCCTTGGCCGGTCCTCCCCTGGTTCTGCCCAGCATGGCATTAGCCAGATTTACCAGGTAGGCGCCTGCACCCGAAGCCTGGAAAAAACAACCAAACATGACGAAGGCAAAAACAAAAGAGGCAGCCACGCCGACCGGAATACCAAATATCCCTTCCCCTGTTAAATAAAGGTGATCAATTACCCGTCTGAGGCCATACCCGCGGTGGGCAATAAGCTCTGGAAGATAAGGCCCGAGATAGGTATAGGAAAGGAAAACAATCGTAACCACAGGCAGGACAAAACCAAAAGCACGGCGGGCGGTTTCCAGGATCATAATAACGGCTATCCCACCAAAGACAATGTCCATAGTGGTGGGATGGCCGATCCGGTGGGCCAGGTCTTCGTAAAAAACAAAAACATAGAACACAGAAACAAAACTGACCAGGGCCAACAAGATATCGTACCAGGGAAGTTTATAAAATAATTCGCCAGTTTTTTTACTTGAAGGAAAATAAAGAAAGCACAAGGCCAGAGCGACCGATAGGTGAGCTGAACGCTGCAAACTTGCTGTAAGCTGTCCTGCTCCCGAAGTATAAAGGTGAAAGAATGCCCATAAGACCCCAATTGCAAATATAATTATTCCGGCTTTGCCGCCAACTTTCCTGGCCATACCTTCTTCCGTGAATGATTCCAGCTCTTCTGGAATAGTTGGACCATTCTTATCACTGTCTTTGTGCAAACGGACTCACCCCGCTAGTTTACAATTCTTTAGACAAAAGGTGCAGGGCATTTTATGGGGCGCCCTGCACCTTACAGTTATCCAGCCCTGTTTTTAATCAACAAGGCCTTGTTCCTGGAAGTACCTCTCAGCGCCTGGATGCAGTTCAATAGGCATTCCGTCCAGGGCGGTATCCAAAGTGATTAAAGTGCCACGTTCGTGGGCTCCGTGGATCGTATCGATATTTTCAAAGATACCACTGGTAAATTCGTAAGCCAGGTCCTCTGGAAGATCAGCGTGCCCGACCACCATGGCCAGAACAGCTACTGTCTGAGCTTCCGGTACACCGCTGTAAGTTTCAGCTGGTATAACTTCTTCAGAATAATAAGGGTAGGTTTCAATCAACCAGTCTATTTTGTCGTCTTCAATATCAACAATTACAACATCTTTAATGATAGCTACCTCTTCAATGGCTGCAGCGCCCAGGCCAACGGTGAAGAAAGCGGCGTCTATACGGTCATCTCTTAAAAAGTCGGCCGCTTCACTGGCAGTTAAACGCTCTACAGAACCGAGATCATCAAAAGTCAGATCGTAAGCTTCAAGGATCTGCACAGCATTAGCTTCTGTTCCACTGCCCAGGGGGCCGACAGCGACATCTTTACCGGCCAGGTCTCCAGGATTTTCGATTCCGGCATCAGCGCTGGCTACGATCTGGCAGTGTTCAGGGTAAAGAGTAAAAAATCCCCTCATTTCAGGTACTGCCTCACCTTCGAACATTTCTATTCCTTGTTGGGAATAGTAGGCAATATCGTTTTGTAAGATTGCCAGCTCAGCATCCCTGGTCCCAATCAAACGGGCGTTGGCCACGGAAGCTCCGGAAGATTCTGCCGTCAAGCTGAGATTATCCATTTCTTCGTAAGCAACACGGGACATCGCTCCGGAAACGGGATAGTAAACACCGGCCACCCAACCGGAAGCTATGGTCCAGCGCTGTGGGCCATCAGGCTCTTCAGGATCAGGTTCGACAGCTTCTTCCGGCTCACAGCCGACCACCATCATTAAACCTAAAACAAAAAACACTACCAAAAACAGGCTTAAAACTTTTCTAGTATTCATTTTTGAACCTCCTCATTTATAATCAAAAAAAGTAAACCTTTTTCCATTATTGTTTATATAACCACCTCCCTGCTATCATTCTTTTCTACTAAACCAGAATATTTCCTTCTATGTAATTGTTAAATTATATTAACAATTAACATGGCCATAAGACCTTGGATATTTTAGTTTTACATACTATAGTCTTTTTTCCGGCTTTCATCCCGGGGCCGATAGACCCCGAGGATTCCCGCCGTAGATCCTAAAATATTTACGGTTGACAATTGTTGCCGGGTTTTTGACCTCGCCGGTTACCTCTACATCTCTGCAATCGGTTTCAGGCATTATGGTTTGTTACTATTGGATTCAAGTAGCTTTCTTTGCTAAAGCGGTCAGCTTACTTCTTTACTAACCTTGTCTAAAGTGCGATCCAGGATTTGAATCAATAAATCCATCTCATTTTTTTTAATAATAAATGGCGGAGCAATAATCAGGTAATCTCGTGGGGTTATATCAGCTGTTCTTCCTACACCAGTATAAAGCAGTAGACCTTTATCCATAGCTGTCTCTCGCGCCCTCTCGGCCAGGGCGACAACAGGAGAATACGACTCCTTGGTTTCACTGTCTTTTACCAGTTCAAGTCCTAAAAGCAGGCCTATTCCCCGAACATCTCCAATTATTGGGCTTTTATTTGCGATTTCAATTAACGCATCTTTTAAATAATTACCTTTCTCTTGAACCTGCTGGAATAAATTATTTTCCCGCAGGTAGCGGTTTACAGCCACACCGGCAGCGCAACTTACAGGGTTACCCTGGTAGGTATAGCCGTGGATAAACATGCCAGAGTTATTTTTGAAGACATTGAAAATCATTTCCTGTAACATTACTGCGCCAATAGGGGCGTAGCCTCCACCAAGACCCTTCCCCAGGGTAACAATATCAGCGCTGACATTCCAGTGGTCCATGGCCAGGTAGCGGCCGCTTCTTCCATAACCGCAGAGCACTTCATCGGCAATCATGAGTACATCATAGCGATCGCAGATTTGACGAACTAAGGAAAGATATTCCGGTGGGGGTACACTGGCTGCTGCTGAAGTCCCGATTACCGGCTCAAGGATGAAAGCAGCGATATTTTCGGGACCTTCGGCAAGGATAGTTTTTTCCAATTCCCGGGCACAACTTACGTTGCAGTCTGGATAAGTTGAATCCCGGTAACAGCGGTAACAGTGCGGAGCCGGAACCAGGGGGAAAGGCATAACCAGTGGCGAATAGAGGCTTCGTCTTTGAACATTGCCGGCAGCAGAAAGGGTGGCAATAGAACTGCCGTGATAACTGAGGTGACGTCCGATAAATTTCCACTTGTTTTGATTACCTTTTTGGCGGTGATATTGAATCGCGATGCTGAAAGCTGTTTCATTGGCTTCTGTTCCACCGGAAACAAGATATGCATAGTCCAAACCGGGAGGGGCAGATTCTGTTATCAGGCGGGCCAGCTCTTCCTGCGGCCGGCTGGTAAACATCGTGCCGTGGGCAAAACAGGTCTGTTTTGCTTCCTGATACAAGGCCTCGGCCACGGAGGTGACTCCGTAACCAATATTTGTTACCACACAACCGGAGGCCCCATCCAGATATCTTTTTCCGTTACAATCCCAAACAAAAACTCCCTCACCTTTTGCGATAACCGGATAATCTTTTTCTAATGAACGGTAAAATACATTGGAGTTATCCAAGCCCTAATCACCTCATCACGAGATAGTGGAGTACCTGCCGCTAAAATAAAAGAAACCAACTGAAAAGATCAGCACTATTATGCCCAGGATAATCCAGCTGTTGGCATACGCATCGCTGAGATCAGCGATCAGGCCGAATATGGGCGGGGTGATTACCGTGCTGGTGCGGGGGAAAATAAGAGCCAGGCCGGTTACTACGCCGATATACTCTTTTGAAACCAGCTCGCTGACCGCCGTGAAATAAATAGCAATTACCCCCATGGTGCAAAAGCCAAACAAAAAAGAAAAGCTCAGGATGGCGTAGGGAGGGAAATAAAACCTGCTCACAACGAGGCCGAAAAAGAGGGCCAGTGCGGAAATAAGCATTCCGAGCAGAAAAAGTCCTTTGCGCCTGTCACCATGAAATACTCTTTCATTGATCAGCCCCCAGACAGGCTGGCCGGCTACTCCCCCGATATGGAAAGTGCCCAGGCCCAAACCGGCAAATGCAGCAGAGGTGCCCAAATCCCTGGTCAGGTAGAGCGGGAAATGTCCGGTCACAGAAGAAATACTCATGCCGAAAACGATGCCCATAGTGAATACGCTCAAAAGGTAACGGTTTTTGATCAGCGCTAACAGATCTTCTTTCAGGGAACCAGTTTTGATTTCAGGGGAGGCAGTCGCTTTTTCCTCCCGGATCTCCGGAGGCTGATAGAATTTTAGGATAAAAAAAGTGACCATAGCGGCAAAAACGCTGCCGAAGATCAGGGCTGTGCGCCAGCCCAACATTTCACCCAAGAAAGGAAGCATGACAGCGCCTAAAACGCCTCCAAGGCCTCCTCCGCCATGAACAATGCCCATCGAAAAGCTTCTTTTCGATGGTTCAGACAGTTCTATTACTCCCTTGTTGACCGAGGGTGTAATAACACTGAATGCGGTCCCAGTAAAGAAAGCAAGCACAAGGATGATCCCGAATAAAGGGGAGAAGGAATGGAGCAGGATCATAAAAGCTACTACTCCCACCCCGAGGACCAGTCCCCTTTTTGTTCCCAGGTAATCAGCAATTCGTCCGCTGAAAACAGCAATGAACACAGCGCTTAAAAAGTAGAAACTGGTGTAAAGACCAACCTGGGCTCTGCTGACGAGGAATTCTTCCTGGACCAGAGGCAGCAGGGCTTTAAATCCCTGTACATTGGCAAATACGGCAATATATGCCGTAGAGATGATTAGTAATAGGATCCAGTTTTTTGGGTTTCCAGCTTCTTTGTGATTGTTTTTCATCCAGTACACCGATACATTATCTGCTTCAGAGTATTCATATACCAGTATTTGCCCCCAGTAGTTATTTAACTGATATAAGATTAACACAAGTGCGGAAAAAATTCAGTAGCATTTAGAGATATCTCTTTAAAACGAAGCATATGGGCTGAAGCATTTTCCCAGGAGTTTGGTTTAAATGAAACCGGCGTGTTTTCTATAAAAAGGTTTTTTGTGTTTGTTGCCGAATGATTTTAATTCCGGACTTAATTTTACCCTCCGGCTGTCTTGAAATCGGGGCGCTTATAAGACGAATCCGTAAAGAAGGTGGGTGGTAATTAATATGGGTTATATTTTCAGCAAAAGAATTTGGGCAAGATTAACCCCGGCCTTGTTATTTGGCTTGCTTTTTATCTATTGCCTGATATCACCTGTGTCGGCAGCGATGTATGGGGATGTTAATAGTGATGGAAAAATCAATGTCCAGGATGTGGCCATGGTGATGCGGCATGTTCTAAGCCTTGAATCCTTAAGTGAAAAGGAAATTATATTTGCAGATGTCAACAGCGACGACGTTATCAATGTCCAGGACGTAACTTTAATCATGCAGAAGTCTCTGGGATTAATAGAGGAATTTCCAGACATACCGGATGCTGCACCGGGTTTAATTAAAGAGTTCATAGTTGCCGAAGGATTAACACCCGGCAATAAGACCGTTATTGTTATTCTTGACACGGCCGATCCGCAGGATTATCAAGTCAAAGTGGGTGGCACTGTTTTAAGCTACCAGGATACGGCACAGGGGTTTAGAGGTGAAGTGTCTGAAGAAAATGCTAAGCGCAGCCAGTTAGAAATTCGAAAACTAGATTGAGCTTTGCGTGGGATGGCGCAAACTGAGTATTGAAATGAAAATTAGTTAAATCGGAGGTTTAATAATGACTTTGGAATTTTATTCTACAAAAACAGCACCTGAAGCGGTTGGCCCTTACAACCAGGCAGTTAAAGCAGGAAACCTGCTCTTTATTTCTGGACAACTGCCTCTTGACCCGGCCACGGGCGAAATGGTCAAAGGGGACGCAGGGGCGCAGGCAAAGCAATGTATGAAAAATGTTCTTGCCCTCCTTGAAGCGGCAAAGTTGTCTGATAAAAGTATCGCAAAAACAACTATATATGTCAGTGATTTGAATGATTTTAACCTGGTTAATGAAGTTTATGCTTCTTTTTTTACAGGAGAATATCCGGCCAGGGCTTGCATTGAAGTCTCGGGCTTGCCCAGGGGCGCTGATGTGGAAATAGAAGCGATTGCCTGCTACTAAATGCATTGTGGTAAAAAATACCTGCTATATGGATTAAAATGGGGTGTTAAAGTTGCAGACAACTCACAATATAATATTCGAAGATTCGAGAAGAATCGGCGCTTTAGATGATCAAAGCATTGATCTGGTTGTCACTTCACCACCTTACCCGATGATAGAGATGTGGGATGATCAATTTACGAAAATGAATCCTGATGCCGGCATTTATCTTAAAAACGGTAGCTATGGAAAAGCATTTCAATCAATGCATGCAATTCTGGATGAGGTCTGGTGTGAATTATATCGCGTGATGAAAGTCGGTGCAGTGGCCTGTATAAATATTGGCGATGCCACGCGTACTATCAACAATCGTTTTCAATTATTTGCCAACCATTCCCGCATACAAAACAGGTTTTTTGAGCTTGGCTTTGATGTCCTGCCCCTTATTTTGTGGCGTAAACAGACCAACGCTCCCAATAAATTTATGGGTTCGGGCATGCTGCCGGCGGGTGCTTACGTAACTCTTGAACATGAATATATACTGATTTTCAGAAAAGGTCCCAAACGAAAGTTTTCAACGGCTGAAGAGAAGCATAAGCGGATGCTGAGCAGTTTCTTCTGGGAAGAAAGGAACCTTTGGTTCTCCGATCTTTGGGATTTCAAGGGAGCCAGGCAGGAAACGAACAATTGTCAATTACGCAACAGGAGCGGAGCTTTTCCTTTAGAGCTGCCCTTTAGGCTGATCAACATGTATTCAGTCTTTGGAGATACGGTACTTGATCCTTTTATCGGCACCGGAACGACAGCCATGGCGGCTATGGCTGCCGGAAGAAATAGCACTGGCTGTGAAATAGACCCCGGTTTTTTTGAACCGGTTAAAAAAAGAATTACCGGAGATCCGCATGTGCTAAACAACTATAACCTAAAAAGAATAAAAAATCATCTTGAATTTGTCCGGAACTATAACGGGATAAAAGGTGAATTAAAGCACACCAACAGCTATTTTGGTTTTCCGGTAATGACCGGGCAGGAAAAAGAATTAAAGTTAGCTTTTGTCAGAACAGTGGAAGAGCAGGGGGATAATTGTTTTAAGGTCACATATTTTAGTGATCAATATATACAAAGCATTGATCCCGGGCAGCTGAATATAGATCAGCTTACCGATGATCACGGGATCCAGTCCACGATTCTTTTTAACGATTAGCGCTGATAGAAGTATTCCAAACAGGTATGCATTTCCTATTCTGTAAGATATAATACATTTCAGCCAGGCCGGAAAAGATCTTACCGGTATGATTAGAGTATACGGCCATTTCGCCGGGCTCCAACAATAGTGGATGCAAGCGCGCTTCTCGCCACGGCTGTCTGCTTTGAAGGGGAAAGGGGTGAAAGTGTACCCGGCCTTATAAACCCTCCTACCCTTGAGTGGGGATGGTCGGGGGTGAAAAGTATAGTATTAACCATGTGCGGTTCGGGCAAAAAATTCTCAACTTACCGTGCTTCGATAAGATTCTGACTCAAGAAAAAGGAGTGTATTGTTAAAAGTGAAGCAACTAAATAATGCTACAAAGTACCCGGTGTTAACCCTCGAAAAAACACTTCAGATTATCAATATTATGAAGGAGGGGCCAAATGACGGAGTAAGGATTAAAGATATCAGCCAAAAACTAAATATGGGCAAAAGCACCGTTCACCGTATCCTGAATACTCTTTTAGCCCACGGTTATGTTGAGCAGGGCAGTGACAACAAAAAGTACCGCCTCGGATGGAAATTTTTTGAAGTAGGAAGCATTGTTCCCCGCCAGCGTAACCTTAATAATGTTGAGCTGAAAGTACTTTGGGATCTTTGCGAAAAGTACGAAGAGACGGTCAACCTGGGGATCAGGATTTATGATAAAGTGGCCATTGTAGCCAAGGCAGATCCCCAAAAGGTTCTTTTTAAGACAGGACCTTACCTGGGAGAACAGGAACCGGTACATGCTACTGCCCTGGGTAAAGCTCTTATTTCTGGGTTAGGTGAAGAAGAACTGGAAAAATTATTTGCCCGAAAGTCTTTGGAAAAGTATACCAATAACACGGTTTCCAGCCTGGCGGAGTTAAAAAAGCAGTTAGCGCAGGTGTGCAAGCAGGGTTACGCATTTGATCGGGAGGAGCTTTCTGTCGGTTTAACCTGTATCGCCATGCCAGTATATAATTACAGTAATGAAATTATTGCCGCCATCAGCATTAGCGGCCCTTCGTTTCGAATGGATCAAAATAAAATCATGATCTGCAGGGAAGGTTTAAAGCAAGCCTGCAGCCAGCTGTCTGTTTTCTTTGGTTCTAGTAACAANAGTAATTAAAAAAATTGGCAGTTGAAATGCCGNAGCTGTTAGGGNAAAAGTTTAATAACGTTTGTGAAAATGAAGGCCTGGTTGTAAAGGGTTTTTTATTTAATAATTTTTAGTTCTGATAATAGGAACACAGTATTTTATTGTAAAATTTTTTTAGAATCATGCAGGAGATTATAAATTATTCGCGAATATTTCAAGGCACTAGAAAAAAATAGCAATTTTTAGGCCTTTAAAGTATATTAAGAAAGAGACCAGAATATGGATACAATAAAACGAGCTGTAAACTCGGTAATTGATGAAGTGATCAGTCTAAGGCGGGATTTTCACGCTAATCCCGAGCTGGGGTTTGCGGAGCATCGCACAGCGGGAATAATTGAAGAATATCTACACGAACTCGGGATCGCAACAAAGAGAATGGCTGAAACAGGCGTAGTCGGTATGATTGAAGGAGAAAATTCAAATCCGGTTTTGCTGCTGCGAGCCGACATGGATGCCCTTCCGGTTGAGGAAGCAAACGATCTTTCTTACTGCTCAGGGTGTCCCGGAGTTATGCATGCCTGTGGACACGATGCTCATATGGCCATGTTGCTCGGGGCAGCAAGGGTGCTGAAGGGTATAAGTAATGAGTTGGCAGGCAGTATTAAGCTGGTCTTTCAGCCTAACGAGGAAGTTGCCGGGGCGCTGAGCATGATTGAAGAAGGAGTGCTGCAAAATCCGACTGTGGATGCAGCGATGGGACTGCACATCTGGGCCCCCTTAGTGACCGGCAAAATAGGGGTTTGCTCGGGCGCGGTCATGGGCGGCCTGGAGGTTTTTAAAATTACTGTCCAGGGTAAGGGTGGACACACCGGTTATCCGGAGACAGCGATAGATCCAGTGATTGCCGCAGCGGATATCATCCAGACGGCGCAACGAATACAAACCAGGGAAATTAGTCCGGGGAAACCTACAGCAATTATCTTTGGCCGCATCTCTGGGGGAACCAGGGCGAATATAATTCCCGATACCGTTATACTGGAAGGATCTGTGCGCACTCTTTATGCCGACCATGAGGATGAAAATCCGATGCAGCGTTTAAAACAGCTTGCCGAGAAGGTAACTGCAGTCCATGGCTGCAGCTGCAAAGTAGAGTGGTACCGGGAAAATATACCACTGATTAACGATCCCTTTATGGCCCGCCTTGCTGCTGCAGTTACCCGGGAAATGCTCGGCAGTGAGGGATTGGTTTCAGACCTGGCCTGTATGCCGAGTGAGGACTTTTCTGAGTTTTCCGCCCGTGTTCCCGGTGTGTTTACATTTTTAGGAACCGGTAATAAAGAAAAAGAAAGCGATTATTCCCATCACAATCCTCGTTTTAATATTGATGAAGACAGTTTACCGCTGGGGGTAGAGATGTTTGTCCGGTTCGCGCTGAGGTTTTTCAATGATGAGGAGGTGTTAAAAAGCAAAACTATCTATTGAAAGGTAGCTTGACGCTAGATGTTGATTGTATTTTAATTATTTGGGGGTATGTAAATGATAAGCAAAAATAAGCTTTGGATGTTGTTGATACTGGTTACCATTCTGGCTGCCGGACTTGTAATGGCGGCAGGCTGTGAAGAGGCACCGGTGGAAGAAGAAGAGCCGGAAGAAGCAGTTCCCGATGATGAGGTAGAGGTAGATGAACCTGTTCTCGATGAGGTTATAGAAGCCAGGCTCGCTTCTGAAGAAATCGAAGGCGATTTCATGACTGTGTGGGCGGAGAATTTTTCCGAGCACATGTATGATTGGTCTGACGGTAAATTCCAGCTGGATGTTTATCCGATGGGAACTCTCGGCGACCTTCGTGATATTAACGAGCTGGCTCAGCTGGGCGTAGTGGAATATGTTTTCTCCGACTTTGCCTGGATTGGCGCTTTTGTTCCCGAGGCTATGGTATTTGGCCTGCACTACATGTGGCCGGAAGAACGGCCCTGGGAAGTTATGGAGTGGGTAGTCAGGAACGGAGAAACGATGGACATTCTCGAAGAGAGCTATCGCCGTGAAGGCCTGGTTCCCTTAAGCATCATGTTTGAAGGTTGGCAGTGGATGACAGCGAATGAACCAATCGAAACAGTAGAGGATATGCAGGGCTATGATGTGCGGATTATGGCTTCTGATATGCTTAACGAACAGTACCTGGCTCTTGGCGCTTCTCCCACCCCGATGGATTACGGAGAAGTATACAGTGGCTTACAAACCGGGCTTATTGACGGCCAGGTAAACCCGCTGTTTGCGATCAAGAGTATGGATTTTTACCAGGAACAGGATTACTTTACCCAAATTTATGCCGAGGTGTTTGTCGGTATCCCGACCATAAACATGGTATTCTTTGATAGTCTGCCCGAAGAAGTGCAGCAGGAGCACCGGGAATGGTGGGCTCAGGCCATTTTACCCGCAGCAGACTGGATTAACGACCGGCATGAATCGGACCTCAATGCCATGTTGGAAGATCGGCCTGAGATTGAAATAATCGAGGTTACCGGTGAAGAGCAGGAAGGGTTTAAAGAAAAAGCAATGGAAGCTCACGAGAAATTCTTTGAGTATGGCGGACCAAACGCAGAAGCTATTTACGATGCGCTGGTCAGCGATATTGAGCAGGCCAAACAAGAACTGGATATAGATTAACATTAACCGAGAGCACATGCCCTGCAGCGGAGAAAATACCGCTGCAGGGCTTTTTAAAAAGTGAGGTTAAGCTATATGAACTCAATTTTTAGGATAGTCGGCAAAATTGTGGACTGGTTCGAGGTGTTGGTATTAAGTTTAGGAGTTTTTCTGCTTGCCGCCCTGTTAATCGCCAATGTAATTGCCAGAAATTTTTTCAGAAGCATATATTATGCCGAAGAAGTATCGATGATCCTGGTAATTTTTATCACTTTTGTGGGCTTGAGTTATGCAGTTCGCAAAGCAAGGCATATTCGCATGGGAGCTATTTTTGATGCGCTCAACCCGAAATGGCAAAAGATCATGTTGTTCATAATTGCCGGTTACAGCGCATTTTTTATGTTTTTAATGGCCTACTATGCTTATGAATACGTGGTAACGGCCCGGTTAACGATGCAGGTCACTTCTTCTTTGCGTATTCCGTACTGGATAATTGTGGTTATTGTCGTTATCGGCTTTTTTTCAGCCGGAATTCAATATATACGCACGATCATAAAAAATATTATTGAAAAAGATGTCTGGCTCTCCCCGGAACAGCAGAGTGAATATGAGGCAGAAGGGTAAGCATCATTTGTGGAAGGTGGTGAGATATAGTTGCTATTTTTAGGCATGAGTATGTTGACGAAGTTACTGCTAGGTTTTCCATTTATGGTTGTAATCCTGGGTTCATTGATCCTTTATTTCTGGATTTATATGCCCGGTTTTAATATGCATGTTTTAGTTCAGCAGGTGGTTTCCGGTATAAAGCCCCCGGCCCTGGTGGCAGTGCCCATGTTTATTCTCGGAGCGTCGATCATTACCTCCGGCCAGGCGGCGGGGAAGCTGATTGATATGGTTAAATCTTTTGTCGGGCATATCCCCGGCGGACTGCCGATTACCACAAACGCCAGCTGTACCCTTTTTGGTGCGGTTTCAGGTTCTACCCAGGCTACAGTGGCTGCAATCGGCGGCACCATGCGACCGATGCTTTTGCAGGCCGGTTACCCCAGTTCTTTTACCCTTGGCCTGATCATCAATTCCAGTGACATTGCTTTTTTAATTCCTCCCAGTATTGGCTTTATCGTTTACGGCGTGGTAACCGGCACTTCGATCGGTGAGCTTTTTCTGGCCGGAATCGGTCCCGGGTTGCTCATTTTTTTCTTGTTTTCTATATACAGTATTTTTTATTCCAGGTATAAAAAACTTGGCCAGCTTCCCAAGGCAAATTGGAGCCAGCGGGCCGCGGCCATTAAAGACGGTCTTCCCGTAGTTGGTTTTCCGGCGATTATTGTCGGCGGAATCTACGGCGGCATTTTCAGCCCAACCGAGGCGGCGGCTGCCGCGGTGGCCTATGCTCTCTTTTTGGAACTGGTGGTTTACCGCTCTCTTACAATAAACAGGTTGGTTGATAGCTTTTTACAAACCGGGGTAATTACCGGTGTTGTATTTATTTTGGTGGGCGCCGGGCAGGGGCTTTCCTGGATGTTAAGTTTCCTGCGTATACCGCAGCAAGTGCTTGGTCCAATGTTTGGAGTCGATCCTTCATATATAACCGTGGTCATGATTATTGTCGTATCTTATTTTGTAGCCTGCATGTTTGTCGATCCGATTGTAGCTATCTATGTGCTAAGCCCTGTTTTTGCCCCCTATGTAATTCAGGCCGGTGTGGACCCGGTTTTGCTTGGTGTCCTGGTTACTCTGCAGGCGGCTATCGGATCAGCAACTCCGCCTTTTGGCTGTGATATATTTACGGCCCAGCTTATCTTCAGGCGGCCTTACCTGGAAGTGATCGGCCACACACCGCCTTTTATAGTAATTCTTATCCTGGTTACCGTGATCCTGGTGGCCTTTCCGCAAATAGCGCTGTTTTTGCCGGCTACCGCTTTATTGTAAGAATTAATTAAGTGATTATCAGGGTTTGGGGAGGTTTAATCTTGCGCTACCGGGCTAAACCGGGTCAGGTTAGTTACGGCGAGGCGATCGGCATACTGCTATTGGACAGCTGTGCGCCTTTTATTCCCGGTGACGTTGCCAATGCTTCCACTTTCAGCTTCCCGGTCCGTTTTCAGCGGGTGCCAGGTTTGAGTGTGGAGCGCATCTTTAATCATGACCTGACGCTTTTGGATGATGTAATTGAAGCGGCCCGGGAGTTAAAGAAAAACGGGGTTAGGGCGATAAGCGGTGACTGCGGTTTTATGGCTTTATACCAGCACGAACTGGCCGAAAGGGTGGGCCTGCCAGTTTTTATGTCCAGCCTTCTGCAGGTTCCTTTTATGAACCATTTGATTGGGAAAAAAGAAAAGATCGGTATTCTCACAGCCAATGCCGGTTCACTTAACAGCGAAGTGTTACGCCTTTGCGGAGCGGATTTCCCCGACAGGCTTGTTATTGGTGGGCTGGAGAACAGCCCTTATTTTCGGTCTGCATTTATTGAAGAAAACGGCGAGTTGGACAGGGAACAAGTTGAAAATGAAGCAGTTTCAACGGTTCAGAAAATGGTGGAAAATGTTCCTGAAATCAGGTTGCTACTACTTGAATGCAGTGTCCTTCCGCCCTACGGGGCGGTAATACAGCAGGCTACCGGTCTGCCGGTGTTTGATTATGTTACTATGATCAATTATGTATATAACGCAGTGGTGAAGCAGCGTTTCAACGGTTTTATGTAGTACGGTTTTTTTATATGAGCAAAAAATCAGGTTTTAGCTTCATTTTTACAAAGGTTTGCCTGGATAACCGGTTAAACTGCCGTTAATATAAATAAATTGTTGAAGGCAGGCTTAAATATAACAGCTTGAGGGCCTGCCAGGTAGCGGGTAAAACAAGGAGGACTGCGTATGTCAAGTGTATTTTCAACCGGGGAATATCAGGAAAGGATCAAAAAAACCAAGCAAAAAATGACCGACAAGGGTATTGATCTGCTGATAATTTCTCAGCCGGCCAATATGAATTACCTGACCGGTTACGATGGCTGGAGCTTTTACGTGCACCAGTGTGTGCTTGTGCACCAGGAACAGGAAGAACCGATGTGGCTGGGCCGCGGCATGGATGCCAACGGAGCCCGTTTGACTACATTTTTATCTGAAGAAAACATCCGTGAATATGCCGATGATTACGTGCAATCGACGATCAAGCACCCGATGCAATTTGTGGCTGGTGTGATCAAGGAAAAGGGTTGGGAGAAAAGCGTAATCGGGGTGGAAATGGATCAATTCTACTTTACTCATCACGCCTTTACCTCCCTGGAAAGTTCTCTTCCCGGGGCCAGGTTTAGCGATGCCAATACCCTGGTTAACTGGGTCAGGGTAGTTAAATCAGACGCAGAAGTTGAATTCATCAAGCGGGCCGGAAAAATCTCAGAAAAAGTAATGGATGCCGCCCGGAAAGCTATTAAAGTTGGCGTTCGCGAATGCGATGCAGCAGCAGCTGTTGCTTACGCTCAATATGCCGGCACCGCTCAATATGCCGGGGATTACCCGGCGATCGTTCCCCTGATGATGGCCGGGGAGGCGACCAAAACCCCACACCTGACCTGGACGGAAAAGATTTACCAGGAAGGTGAAGCAGTTTTACTTGAGCTCAGCGGAGCCTACAGGCGTTACCATGCCCCGATTGCCCGGACGCTTTTTTTAGGGAAAAAACCGCCTAAACTTCTCAATGATACCGCCTCGGTCGTGCTGGAAGGGCTCAACAAGGCACTTGAAACCATAAAACCGGGAGTAATCGTTGAAGAAGTGGAAGCGGCCTGGCGGCAGGGAATTGCCCATTCCACGGTGGTCAAGGAATCGCGGATCGGCTATTCTTTCGGGCTCAATTATCCGCCGGACTGGGGCGAACACACTATAAGTATCAGGCCGGGAGATAAAACTGTGTTGCAGCCGAACATGATGCTGCACCTGATCCCTGGAATCTGGTACGATGAAGTTGGTTTTGAATTGGATGCNAGTGTGCGGGTTATTCCCGGGGGTTATGAATCGGTTTATGACTACCCACTGGAACTTTTTCTTGAAGGATGAAGAAGTTGAAGGATGAAGAAGAATGAAGAGATAAGGAAGAGATAGGGAAGAGATAGGGAAGAGATAAAATAGAAATTCGGTGATGCTTATCTGAAATAAGCTTGGACCTGCACCGGTCCGGTTTTTGTCCAGACTTAAATGTAACTGTATTGTAACTATATTATTATGCGAAAGGAGAATTAACCTTGTCTAAAAAGAGTGTTTTAGATTTCATCAGGATGAAAAAAGAAAATGACAAAGTGGCCTGGGTTACCGCTTACGATTTTCCGACGGCGATGTTTGCCGAACAGGCCGGGATGGATATGATCCTGGTCGGAGATTCTTTGGGGATGGTTATTCTCGGTTACAAGGATACTATTCCTGTAACCATGGAAGATTGCCTCTCCCACAGCCGGGCAGTCCGCCGCGGTGCGCCCAAGACATGGATTGTCGGGGACATGCCTTTTGGTTCTTACCAGACAAGTGACGAAGATGCGGTAAAAAATGCGGTTCGTTTCTTAAAAGAAGCCGATATGGATTGCATCAAGCTGGAGGGAGGCGTCCGGGTAGCCAGCCGGATCCGGGCCATCAACAATGCCGGCATCCTGGTCATGGGTCACATCGGGCTGACTCCGCAAAGCGCCGGTCAGCTGGGCGGTTTCAGGGCTACCGGTCGGGATGTAAAAACTGCCCGTAGTTTGATTGAAGATGCCCTGGCTGTCCAGGAAGCGGGAGCTTTTTCTATTCTCGTTGAAGCAGTTGCGCCCGAACTGACCGAATTTTTGACCCGTAAACTTGACATCCCCGTTTACTCGATCGGCGCCGGAGTATACTGCGACGGTCAGCTTTTGATTTGCGGGGATATGCTTGGACAATTCCAGGCCTTTACACCGAAATTTGTCAAGGTATATGCCAATATTGCTGAAACAAGTGTTAATGCTTTCAAACAGTACATTTCAGAAGTTAAAAACGAAGAATTTCCGACTGACGATTATGTTTATCCGCGTAAAGACAGTATGGAAGATTTCCAAAAGCTGTTTGATGAATACAGCTAAAACCCAGTGGCAAATTTTTATGTTAGTAGAACAATGAAAAGCAGCAAGTAAAGGCAGTAAAGGGGACTTTTGGGGCGCTTCTGAAGCGTAGTGGAATTTAACCGGGACATTTTTCCCACAGAAGTTGTCTCTTATTACCTTCGGGGAGTCGACGGTACCGTTCCTCTGGCGCAGCGGCTGAATAACTATAAGTAACTCTTTATTGCAGGGTTGGATTATTAAATAATATATGGTGGAGGTTGTTTGCAATGTCTTTCGAAAAGATTGAAAAGTATATTCAGGAAAAAACCGCTTTTCCTTTGCGGGATCGCTATGATTTACCCACATCGCAGTTTACCTTTCCCGATGGTTCGCATTACCGGATTGAGATTGCCGGTATGGAAAATATTTCTAACCTGGAAATCATGACCAGAGAAGCAGAAAAAAGAAAAGTTCCTGTCCACCGGGTTATTTCAACGGTGAGAGGAGCGGCTCTGATGGATAAAAAGGAACTGGAAGAGTATGCCCGGTTTGCCGCAGATAATAAATATGAAGTGATCATTAATCCGATACCAAGCAGGGGCTGGGATAGCGGCCGCCAGTATACAACTTCAGAAGGGTATGTCTCCGGCATGCGGCTCAGAGGCAGCGACAAAGTATATGAGTGGTTAAAGGAGTTTGACCGCTGCCTGGAAGCCGGCATCCGCGGTTTTCTGATACCCGATGAAGGCTTATTGGCCCTGGTCACGCAAATGAGGGCAGACGGAGTTTTCTCGGATGATGTGAAGTTCAAAGTATCGGTTTTTGCCGGCCATGGCAGTCCCCACGGCGGGAAACTGCTTGAGGATCTGGGCGCCGACAGCTTTAATCCGCTTGGTGACCTGACTTTACCCATGTTGGCCTCGATCAGAAGCACAGTAAAACTGCCCCTGGACATTTATGTCAGCCTGGTCGAATCGATGGGTGGATTCCAGCGTTTCCACGAATGTCCGGATATTGCCCGAATCAGCGCCCCGGTATATTTCAAGATCGAACCAGGCCGGTCCGAGGCCGAGATGTACAACGCCTGGGTGGACGACGGATTACTCAACCACCTTGCCGCCCACCGGGTAAAAATTGCCCAGATCTGTATCGAATGGGTGGAACGATCCGGCTTAGGCCTGGTCTTAAAAGATGGCGGAGACGATCTGTCTGTTCCCAGGCCTGTATAGAAGTTTATTCGAAGACACTTATTACGGCGCCCATGCACCCTCCCCTCCCCGTTAAGACGGGGAGGGGAGGGGTAAAAGGCAATTTGAAAAAAAATAATAACAGTTTATAGAGTCAAACAGATTATGACCTGTTTAAATTACTTAAGAAGGGATTGGTTATTATGAGTGCGAATCCACTCAGCACCGCCCTGTATTCCCTGCGCCAGGCAGCCGGCTTGGCCGGTCTTGATCCAAAAGTGATCGAACTCCTAAGCACACCGAAGCGGACCATGGAATTTACCTTTCCGATGCGTATGGACAACGGCGAGGTGCGGATATTTACTGCTTACCGGGTCCACTGGTGTGATGCTTTGGGCGGTTTTAAAGATGGGACAAGGTTTACCGAAAACCTGACCCTGGATGAGTTGAAGGCCTTGGCGCTGTGGATGACCATCAAGCATAGTGTAGGCGGGATTCCCGCCGGTGGCGGTAAAGGGGGTATTGTAGTTAACCCTGAAGATTTGAGCGAGTGGGAATTGGAGAGGCTTTCTCGAAATTACATGCGCCACTTACCCATGAAGGGAGCCTGGGTTGATGTGCCCGGTGCAGATATAGGCACCAGCGAAAAGACCCAGGGTTGGATGCTTGACGAATACGAGTCGATTATCGGATTTCACAGCCCGGCAGCGGTTAACGACAAACCGACCGCGGTGAGCGGTACTCTTGGAACTGATGAAGCTACCGGGCTTGGGGTTTACTTTGTTTTTGAGCAGGCGGTGAAAGATTTTGGCTTTGAAAAAAACTGCAGCGTTGCAGTGCAGGGATTCGGTAAAGTAGGTTCGATTCTGGCTAAATACCTCACAGAAAACGGCTATAAAGTAATTGCTGTCAGCGATGTCTATGGTGGAATATTTTCAGCCAACGGTATAGATTGCATAAAATTGAATGAACATCTCAGTAAAACAGGTTCGGTGGTTGATTTTCCGGGTACTGAACCTGTTTCCAATGATGATTTACTGGAACAGGAAGTCGATGTTCTGATCCCGGCTGCCGTGCAGAGTGTAATAAATGAAGATAACGCTTCGCGGATCAAAGCTAAAATGATCATTGAAGCAGCCAACGGCCCGGTAACTCCGGAGGCAGAAGAAGAACTCAGGGCTAAAAATATTCCGGTGATCCCTGATGTAGCCTCCAATGTCGGAGGGGCGATTGTTTGCCACTTTGAGCGAATCCAGGGCCTTACCGACGAATACTGGGATATCGCGAGAGTCAGGAGCCAGCTAAAGGACTGGATTACAAGGGCTTATCATCAGATGCTGGCCACAGCTGCAGATAAAAAAGTTTCTTTACGCATGGCGGCCTGGATTAATGCCCTGTTGAAAATCGAGGCTTCGGTTAAAAAGCGGGGCTGGGTGTAAGCCTTATTCAAGAACACCCGAATCAGCGATGCCAATGCCCTTGACCATGTTTGCCGGGTATGCTTAAATGGACATATCCGGCATATTACCATATGCGCCCGTAGCTCAGCCCGGATAGAGTAACTGACTTCGAATCAGCAGGTCGCAGGTTCGAATCCTGCCGGGCGCACCAGTATAAAAAAAGGGTTTTCGGGGATCATGGTTCCCTGAAAACCCTTATCGGTTTATATAAAAACATCTTCAACCCGGTAGCATATATAAATAAAAATAACTCCCTTAACTCCGTTTTAAAAATTCTTGAACCTCAAAAACACAACCTTCAGGCCCATTGATCAAAAAAGACTTTAGTCCTATATCTTTTAAAGCCTTGATTTCCCCTATGCCGGTTCTAAATACCCGCGCCCATCTTACGTCCAGCGCTATTTCCAGCTCAAGGACTTTTTCGAAAAAGGAACAAGCAGCAGAAAAATCATCAAAATACAGGAATGTTATTTGAGATGACACCTTGCTAACACTCATAATGAGCCACCATCCTTGTTTAAGATAAACTATACATTTTCAACAATAAGCATCCAGGGCGCCGTATATTGTAAAGTATTAAAGTGGCAAGAGAAGCAATATATTCATGTTCTAATCAATTTAATAAGATTTGTGCAAGGAATACTGAAAAATATGAAGAAATATATGCTAAACAAAAAAGAATAATGCCGGACAATATCAAATCAACCATCTCTCCACAGGATTATTTCAAAGAAAAGAAATTCATTGCAAGGACAGGTTCTTAAGGATAGGGTCTTAATGATAGTTTTCACTGCCAGATTGTCCGCTGAACCGGCTAAAGCAAGAAAGATAGACGGTATCTTAAGGGCCTTACTTCCAAAATCCAGTGCATTATTGGCAGGACTTTTTTGAAAGATCCCGCAAAAGCCGGGGAACCGTGCGTTTGACAGGTGCTATTTCTAACCTCAACTTTGATGAAACTGGTTTGCCCGGGTCAGGTTTGATGCTTTAAATAGGAGGGGGGATGAAGTATGAGTTATGTTATGACATATCTTAATGCAATAATTTTTATAGCTATAGTTTTGGGAACTTTCATCGGGGTATATTTACTTGTTCGCAGCAGTTTTGAAGATAAATAAACGTTTCCGAGCCAAAATTTTAGCGTAACTGTTTTCGGTTTTCAAAGAACTTGGTAGCCGGTCAGGCCAGCCTGAGCCGATACAAGCGAATTGACAACCGCTTGATCATCAGCAGGAAAGACCTGAAATCAAATAGCAGGGCTTTTTTCTATCATAAAATAGACATATCTGCGGTGCAAGGTGCAGGTTTTTATAATATTATTTAGGCCCTTAATTATGAAGTGCTGCGCATTTTTGGCAAGACTTTTTTGAGCGATCCCGCAAATGCCGATGTACACTACGTTTATTAGGGGTCATTTTGAAATCCAACTT
>SL_8KL_010_SEDDRAFT_10000169_pt1 | contig 54385 bp, 53 predicted proteins | sample SodLakKL_010_SED_4_FD_11160 | JGI IMG/M metagenome (IMG submission 11160)
AGTTCATGTGGAGGAAGGTGCATCTGTAGACAGTGGAGATGTATTAGTATCATTGAATTAAGAAAATAGAAACTGATTGAAAGGAGATGCACACATGGTTGATGTTTTTATAGATTTTCTAGGGAGCACAGGATTTATGAACTTAACGATTCAACATATGATTATGTTGGTCATAGCCTGTTTTCTATTGTTCCTGGCAATCGGAAAAGGATTCGAACCCTTACTACTGGTTCCGATCTCCTTTGGAATGTTACTTACGAATTTACCCTTATCGGGAGTCATGGAGCCCATGACGGTAATGTTTGAAATCCTTACTCCCGGTGGCGGAACAGAAGGAATCATTGAAACCGGGATGGAAGTGGAACGGGTGGTTCAAAATCCCGGAGGTTTACTGCAGCACTTCTATACTGGAAACCAATTGGGGATTTTCCCACCGCTGATTTTCCTCGGTGTTGGAGCCATGACCGACTTCGGACCCTTAATTGCCAATCCTAAGAGTGTGTTTTTAGGGGCTGCGGCTCAGTTTGGAATTTTCTTTACCTTTATCGGTGCAATCCTTATGGGCTTTACGCCACAAGCCGCCGGTTCTATCGGAATCATCGGTGGAGCCGACGGACCGACGGCCATTTTGGTAGCTTCCCAGTTAGCGCCCCATTTACTGGGTCCGATTGCGGTAGCCGCCTATTCCTATATGGCCCTGGTGCCTATTATTCAGCCGCCGATTATGATGGCCCTGACCAATAGCGAAGAGCGAAAAATCAAAATGGAACAGTTGCGTCCGGTTTCCAAGAAGGAAAAAATCATTTTCCCGATTCTGGTGGCCATTATTGTAAGCTTACTATTACCGCCGGCAACGCCGCTGATCGGTATGTTGATGTTCGGAAATCTGTTAAAAGAATGTACCGTTACCGATCGCCTGTCCCAGACAGCGCAAAATGAGCTAATCAACATCGTAACAATTTTGCTGGGAATCAGTGTGGGAGCTTCCGCAAGGGCAGAGCAGTTTTTAGAATTTGAAACCATCCAGATTATCATTTTAGGAGTGGTTGCCTTTGGTGTGGGAACGGCCTCCGGTGTGATCATTGCAAAACTGATGAACAAAATTTCGAAAAAAGCCATCAATCCCTTGATTGGTGCTGCAGGAGTATCCGCAGTGCCCATGGCTTCCCGGGTAGTACAAAGCGTGGGACAAAAAGAAAACCCGAGCAACTTCCTGTTGATGCATGCCATGGGACCTAACGTATCCGGTGTTATCGGATCCGCCGTGGCCGCAGGAGTAATGCTCTCCCTCTTCGGAGGCTAAAAGAAGAAAAAAGGACAGAGAGGACAGAGGGACGGAGTAACTGTCCTCCCTCTTTCGAATCCCTTCTGTAAAGAGATTCGGATTGTAGCGCTGGGAATTGATTTGATCTAAAGAACTTCTAAGGAGATAAACAAAAGCAATTGTTTATCTCTTTCTTTTATGTATGGTACATAAATTTTGGAAAAGAACAGGGAAAGAGCGAAGAGAAAGGGGACAGAAGGGGACAGGGGGACAGAAGGGGACAGGGGACGGAGTAATTGTCCTCTTAAGTTACAAGGGGACAGTTACTCCGTCCCCCTGTCCCGTCCCCTGTCCCGTCCCCTGTCCCGTCCCCTGTCCTCGTCCCCCTGTCCTCCCTCTAAAGGAGCTGATCAGAATGAAAGAAAAAATTTTAGAGTACTTATTTAATCACCAGGAGGAATTTACCTCGGGGGAATTTTTGCGAAAAAAATTCAATGTATCCCGTACGGCGATTTGGAAACATATCAAAACTTTAAAGGAAGAGGGATATCAAATAAAGTCCGTATCCAATAAAGGCTATCAACTGCAAATTGAAGGGGATCAGTTTATTTCCTATGACCTGGAAAAGCTTCTGGGGAAAAAGGTTGAGGTTTTTCAGTCCATTGATTCCACAAACGATTATTTAAAAAGAGGTTTCCGGGATTTTCCCGATAAAATGATGGTGCTTAGCGAGGAACAGAAAAAGGGCAGGGGAAGACTGGGCCGTGAATGGTATTCTCCCAAAGGAGCCGGACTTTTTTGCTCAATTCTCTTGAAACCCGAAATTACCATGCAGGAAAGCTTTAAAATCACGGGAATTGCCGCCGCCGCCGTCGCCGAAGCCATAGCGGAAGCAACTGAGCTTCCGGCAAAAATCAAATGGCCTAATGATATTGTGGTTAACGGCAAGAAGGTCTGCGGAATCCTCACCGAAGTATCGGGAGAGATGGACGGCATTAACTACATTATTGTAGGCATCGGGATTAACGTCAATACCCCGGGCTTTTCCGAAGAATTGAAGGATCGAGCTACCTCCCTGTATTTAGAAAAGGGAGAAAAAGTCTTTAGAAAAGATCTGTTTATAACCCTGGCAAAGAAGTTTTTCAAGTTCTACGACGAATTTGTGGAGAAGAAAAGCTTAGAAGAGGTTCTAAACCTTCTTAAAAGCCGGTCCGCAATTCTCGGCAAAGAAATCATCGTGATCCGAGGGGAAGAAAAAAAACAGGGAACGGCTCTTTCCATTACGGAAGAAGGATTCCTCAAGGTCCGTTATAATACCGGAGAAGAAGAGGTGCTCAGTTCCGGAGAAATATCCGTGCGGGGGAGAGAAGGATATCTGTAAACCGGATACCTGGGGAAAACCCGACGGATACCGCAACAGAGCCTCCGTTGAAAAAATTTATTTGAATTATTTATCATAAACTGGTACAATTAATAACGGTGAAAATAGCCGGCATATTTAGCCGGACTATGGCATTCACTGAAGAAAAAAAATACGACCGGCATCTTTTATAAGAGCTGGAGCGGAGGTGCGTGAAAATGGCAGAAAAAGCAATGTCAAGAGATTCGAAACTTCACAGCATGGGAGGTTTCACAAGCAAACAGGCGCTCGGTACAAAGGGTCTGACCCTGGCAGGAATGCTGGGAGCACTATCAATTGTACTTGGCATGACCCCCGTAGGATTTATTCCCCTACCATCGGGAATCCAGGCAACAACCATGCATATTCCAACCATTATGGCCGCAATTTTAGGCGGACCGATTACAGGAGTCCTGGTTGGACTGATTTTCGGAGCAAGCAGTTTTTTAAGGGCGACCACCCCATTCTTTGCAAATCCCATTATTGCCATATTGCCGAGATTACTGATCGGTGTGGTAAGCTATTACAGTTATGTGGGAATTAAAGTAGCCTTAATCGAAAAGTTCAAAATGGATGCNGCAAAGGGTAAAAGTATNGCCATTGTAGGAGCTTCAGTGCTGGGTACGGCAACCAATACCATCGGTGTACTCAGTTTAATTTATGCCTTTGGATATTTACCNTTATCCGTAGTATTAACCGTAGCCGCAACCAATGGCACGGCAGAAATGATTGCTTCGGGAGTTATTATCCTCGCGGTACTGAAATCCTTGGAGAAAAGCAGACTATTTAAGTAAAAGCAGACCATTGAAATAAGATCATTATATAGAAAACAATAAAGAAATACCGGATCCAACGTATCCGAACTGGTTTTAAAGACAGAGTAAGAAGGTGAACCGATGTTATTAGTCATTGATGTAGGAAACACCAATGTGGTTCTGGGAGTTTATCGAGGCAAGGAACTGGTAGACTTTTGGCGCATTGGCACAGATAAAGAAAAAACTTCAGACGAGTACAGCGTATTAATCGATCAGCTGTTCAGCTATAAAGGGCTGGATCGCCGAAAGGTAAAGGATGTGATTATCTCATCCGTCGTTCCCGATATTATGCATTCCCTGGAGAATACCGTTATTAAGCTTTTCGGAATCAACCCATTAGTGGTGGGTCCCGGAGTTAAAACCGGTATGAATGTGAAATACGACAACCCGAGACAGGTAGGGGCGGACCGGATCGTTAATGCCGTGGCGGCCTATGAGAAGTACAACGGTCCCTTAATTGTGATCGACTTCGGCACGGCCACCACCTTTTGTGCCATATCCTCCAAAGGAGACTATCTCGGAGGAACCATCGCACCGGGCATTAAAATTTCCAGCGAAGCCTTGTTTCAACGGGCATCAAAGCTTCCTCGGGTGGAGCTGATCAAACCGGGAAAAACCATCTGTAAAAACACGGTGAACTCTATGCAATCCGGGATCATTTATGGATACGTAGGTTTGGTAGAACAGATTGTAAAGAAAATGAAGCGGGAGTTTAAAAGTAACGGCGTAAAAGTGATTGCAACCGGAGGGTTGGCGACCTTGATCGATAGTGAAACCGAATGCATTGATAAAATCGACAAGTTTCTAACCTTAGAGGGTTTGCAAATTATATTTGAGCGTAATGAAGAGGAAAGAAAAAGAAGAATACAGGACAAAAAAGCCAGGTAATCCTACCTGGCTTTTCTTTGAAAGAAGCGGCGGGCATTCAAAGGGAAGCCGCCGGGGCTTATTATCGTTCACCGAGCACATGAAAGAGGGAGAAAAATGTTAAAGGATTTTATAAAAGGAAAGGTTCTCATGGCTCCTATGGCAGGGATCTCCGATCGGGCCTTTCGGGAGATCTGCATTGAGTACGGGGCGGATTTTGTATTTACCGAAATGGTCAGTGCCAAAGCCTTATGTTATGGGGACAAAAAAACCAATGACCTATTGAAAATGGGAGAGATGGAAAAGCCCTACGGCATCCAGATCTTCGGTTCCGAGCCGGAAGTGATTTATGAGGCGGTAAAAAAGCTTAATGACCGGGATCATTTGGTTTTGGATTTAAATCTTGGATGCCCTGCACCGAAGGTTGTAAAAAACGGCGACGGCTCCGCTTTAATGAAAACCCCGGAAATAGCGAAAAAAGTCATTGAAGCGGCGGTGAAGGCCTCGGTCAAACCGGTGACGGTGAAAATCCGAAAGGGCTGGGACCAAGACCGGATAAANGATTTGGAAATTGCTGGNATAGCCGAGGCCGCCGGAGCAAAGATGCTGACAATCCATGGGAGAACCCGGGAAGAATTTTACTCCGGCACCGCTGACTGGGAAGCCATTCGACGGGTGAAAAACAGCCTTAACATTCCGGTGATCGGAAACGGAGACATCTTTACCGGGGAAGACGGGAAAAAAATGTATGAACAAACCGGAGTAGACGCCCTCATGGTGGGACGGGGCGCCAGGGGAAATCCATTTATTTTTCGGGAAATTAAAAGTACCCTTCAGGGAAAGGAAGAACCTGTAGTTACGGCTGAAGCTCTGCGAGAGGCCGTTCTTCGCCATATCGAAAAAGCCGTGGCCTACAAAGGGGAACACACCGCAGTTAAAGAAATGCGCAAACATCTAGGGTGGTACGTAAAGGGCAGACCCCATGCTGCGGCCTTGAAACGGGAAATTAATAAGGTGGAGACCAAAGAAGGTATATTGACCTTGGTAAAAGAGTATTTTGCTTAAATAGTGAGAAATGCTTGACAATTTAACCTTCCTATCTTATAATAGCTTCAATGTATGACACTTCTTTGTCAGAGCACTGAGTTTATCAGTGCTTATTTCTAATAGAAGAAAAGAAGTTGTTACAATACGCCAATTTAATTTAAGGAGAGAGATTATGATGACAGAGGAGATTGTACTTACGGTCAAGGGGAGAAAGAAAATTGAAGAAGAGTTGGAACATCTGAAAGTGGTTCGTCGAAAAGAAGTGGCGGGAAGAATTAAACAAGCCATTGATTTTGGTGATATCAGCGAGAACTCCGAGTATGATGAAGCGAAAAATGAACAGGCACAGGTGGAAGAGCGAATTGCCAAGCTCTCCAACATTTTAAAGAATGCTAAAATTGTGGACGAGAGTGATATCAGTACGGACTATGTCAGTGTGGGTACCGTAGTAACGGTTAAGGACGTGGAAGACGGAGAGGTAATGGACTACACTATTGTAGGTTCCTCGGAAGCGGATCCCTATGAACTCAAGATTTCCAACGCATCGCCCATCGGCAAGGCGTTGTTGAATAAAAAGGTCGGTGATATCGTAGATGTGAAAATCCCCGACGGGATCAGCCGCTACGAAATTTTAGATATTCAAAGATCCCAAGACTAGTACCGAGAATTCAGACAGCAGTAAAAGAAAGGTGATGTTTGCATGACAATAGAAGAGCATGATGTTAATGAACTAATTAAAATCCGCCATGATAAATTGAAGGATCTTAAAGAAAAAGGAATGGATCCTTTTAAAATTGAAAAAGTAAACGTAACCCATTACAGTCAGCAAGTCATTGAGGACTTTGATAACCTGGAAGGGGACGTTATTACCATTGCAGGAAGAATTATGGCAAAACGGGGCCATGGAAAGGCAAGTTTCATTCACATTCAGGATAAAGACGGAAGAGTTCAGGCCTATGTTAGGCAGGACCGCATCGGGGATGAAATCTATGAGATTTTCAAGACCTTTGATATCGGTGATATTGTAGAAATTATCGGAGAAGTATTTAAAACCAAAAGAGGCGAAGTTACAGTAAAAGCCGATCGGATCCGACTGCTCAGCAAATCCCTGCAAGTGCTGCCGGAAAAGTGGCATGGACTGAAAGATCAAGACCTTAGGTATCGACAGCGGTATGTGGATATGATTATGAATCCGGATGTAAAAGAGACTTTTAAAATCCGGTCAAAAATTATTAATTCCTTTCGGGAATATCTTAATGAACGGGATTATATAGAAGTGGAGACGCCGATCCTCAGCACCATTGCGGGAGGCGCCAATGCTAAACCCTTTGTTACCCACCACAATACCTTGGATATGGACATGTATTTACGAATTGCCACGGAACTGCCGTTGAAAAGACTTACCGTGGGAGGAATGGATCGGGTATATGAAATTGGTCGACTGTTTCGAAATGAAGGGATGAGTATTAAGCACAACCCGGAATTCACAACCATAGAACTGTATGAGGCCTATGCCGATTACAACGATATGATGGATATTACGGAAAATATCGTTTCCTATTCCGCTAAAAAAGCTTTAGGAACCACGAAAGTACAATACGGAGATAAAGAAATCGACTTTACACCGCCCTGGGCTAAAATATCCATGATTGATGCCTGTAAGCAATACGCCGGTGTGGATTTTAATGAAATAAAAACCGATGAAGAAGCCCATGAAGTGGCTAAAAAGCTTCATGTGGAAGTGAAAAAGGGCATGAAAAAAGGCCATATTATCAACGAGGTTTTTGAGGAATATGTGGAAGAGCATTTGATTCAACCCACCTTTATTACCAATCACCCCGTGGAAGTATCCCCCTTAGCGAAGCGTAACCCGGATAATCCGGAACTTACCAATCGCTTTGAGGCCTTCGTCAATGGCTGGGAAATTGCCAATGCTTTTTCGGAGTTAAACGATCCCATCGATCAACGGGAACGATTTGAAGAGCAGGCGGCAAAACGGGATTCCGGAGACGATGAAGCCCATATGCTGGATGAGGATTTCTTAAATGCTTTGGAAGTAGGACTGCCCCCCACGGGAGGCCTTGGAATAGGTATTGACCGTCTGGTTATGCTGTTGACCAATTCGCCATCCATTCGGGACGTGATCCTGTTTCCCACGATGAAACCTATTGAAAGTTCAAAACCTGAAGATAGCTAAACCATTAAAGACCCTTAGGGGTCTTTTTTACTATTTAAAGATATCCGTTGAATGTGCAGAAAAAAGGATTGAGGGTCCTCGAAATCTTGTGGTATAATGGGTAAGACTAAATTGTGGAATATGTGATGAAATAAGGGGGAAAAATATTGGGAAAAGATCGGATTATGTTTAGTAATGTTACAAAATGGCTATTGGTTGCGGGTATGGTTCTGAGTCTCGGATTAACGGGATGCGAAGACGACGAAACATTTTCTGTAGAAGAGCAGGAAGTGGAAGTGAATCCCTGGGAAGATATGGACCCCGGAGAAACCTCCCGTTTTGAGGGGGAAGTTCCAAGACAGCCGGATATCAGCTGGGAACCCTATAAGGTGGACCGGGATGTAAGAGCGCTATACTTCACGGAGTACACCTTGTCCAGAGGGGAAGAACACTTTCAAAGTCTTATTGAAAAAACCAATAATTCCATTGTAAATGCATGGGTAATTAACATTAAAAATGATAATGCCAACGTGGTTTACCGTTCCGAGGTTCCCTTGGTTCAGGAAGTGGGAGCGGATATGAATATCATACGGGATATGGATCACGTGATGAATGTACTTAGGGAAAATGATATTTATCCTATCGGTCGAATTGTAGCCTTTAAGGATCGGATTGCGGCTACCGCTCGGGAGGATTTAGCCATTAAAGATGTAAACGGAAACGTATGGCGGGACAACAAAGGGGATGCCTGGTTAAATCCCTACAATCCTGAATCCTGGGATTATTTAGTGGACATCGCGAAGGAAGCCGCCATGCACGGATACAAGGATATTCAGTTTGATTATGTGCGTTTCCCCACCGACGGCAGAACCTCTGAAATTGACTATGAGGGAAAAGACGAAGAGATGGAACAGTCCGAAGCTATTGCAGCATTTTTAGAGTATGCCAGGGAAGAACTAAAACCCTACGGTGTTTTTGTCACAGCGGATATTTTCGGATGGGCCCTGGTTGAGACCGGGGGAGCCAGTGTAGGACATCACCTGGAAACTATCGTTCCCGCAACGGATGTTATCTTACCCATGGTTTACCCATCCCATTACGGACCGGGAATATTCGGCTTCGCAAAGCCGGACCTTCATCCCTATGAAATGGTATATCAGTCCTTGGAAAGGGCTCAGGAACGAATGGCGGCAATGGATCATGACGGTCCCCTGGCAAGAATCAGACCTTGGTTACAGGACTTTAACGCCAGCTATCTGGGAGCGGGAAATTGGATGCCTTATGGACCGGCGGAGGTGTTGACCCAGATCCAGGCAAGCTATGATGCGGGAGTGGAAGAATGGGTTCTTTGGAATTCGGGAAACAACTACACTTGGGAAGCCTTAATGGATGTTGAAGTAGAGGATTTTACCGACGACGATTAATAAACATCGAAGGATTCATACAGAATATGCTGAGGGAATAAAAAGTCTTTTGGAGAATCTTCTTCAAAGGACTTTTTTCATAAGACATTCCTAAGGCATAAAAACCCTAAATATGGTATAATATTCGAAATATACCGGTACCTATTCCCATGAAAAATCACGGACAACCGGAGGTAAGTTTAGGGCTTAAGCCAGAGGCAAGACAGATTGAGGAGGTCCGGAAGGATGTTATTACAGGAGATCGTGGATCCTTTACAACTTGAAAACTCCAAAGAAATGGTAACAATTGTCGGTGCCGGGGGAAAAACAAGCACCCTGTTTATGCTGGCAAAAGAGTTAAAAAGCCTGGGCAAAAGGGTATTAGTAACCACAACCACCGCAATATATGAACCGGTGGCAGGGGATTATGACCGACGGTACACCGAAGAGATACTGGATTTTAAAAAGAAAATCGCTAATTTACAGGTTTCCCGGAGTACCGGAGAAATTGTGGTTTGGGGCAGGAAAACCCATGAAGAGGGAAAGCTTCGGGGAATTAACCCGGAGGATATTGATGAGATTTGGGAGACCCGAAAATTTTCCTGGATCTTAGTGGAGGGCGACGGAGCCCGGGGCAAAAATATAAAGGCACCGAAGGCCGGTGAACCGGTGATTCCCTCTAAGACGACGATCTTAATCGGGGTCATCGGAATGGAAGTTTTAGGAAAGTCCATTGAGGAAGGCATCGTACACCGGATAAAACATTTTACCGAGGTTACGGGAGCAAAAGAAGGCGATGAAATCCATGAGGCTCTGTTGCGAAGGCTGATTTTTCACGAAAATGGACTTTTTAAGGATAAGCCTGGGAAGGCGAAGGGTATTTTACTGTTGAACCAATGTGAGGATAGGCATACAAGAAATCGAGCGATAACCTTTGCTGACGGTCTTGAAATCTCCTGCCTGGTAACAAGTCTTCAAAATCAAACAGTCTACCATGCGAAAAAAACAGGGGATTTTGANGATCCCATGTCGCTTATAGATAAAAAGCTGCTTTAAAAGGAGGCAATATATGATTACCGGAATTGTAATGGCTGCAGGGCTTTCCCGTAGAATGGGCGTGAACAAGTTGTTGCTTTGTATTGATNATATACCGATGATTAAAAGAACCTTAAATACCATCGAAAAATCCAAACTTCAGCGATTGATCGTGATATACAGTGATGAAAGTGTGTTGGAGGTCATAAAAGATTATATACAGGAACACAATAAACGGACAAACAACCCTATGGAGATTAAACTGGTTTACAACGAACATCCGGCAAGGGGACAGAGTGAATCCGTAAAGCTGGGAATGTATGAAAGTGAAAAGGATTCAAGAGGTTATATATTCTTTGTGGCGGATCAGCCCTTCCTTAATCATGAAGTGATCAATGAAATTCTGGATACCTTTACGAAAAATCCCGGGCACATTGTGGTCCCTACATACAATAATAACCGGGGAATGCCCATTATATTTCCGGGGAAATACCGATTGGATCTCCTTTCGGTTTCCGGGGACAAGGGAGGAAGAAGCATCATCGATGAAAATCAGCGGGAGACAATTTTTTTACCCATAGCCGACCCGAAAGTTGGGGAAGATATGGATACCATAGAGGATTATGAAAAGGTTTGTAAAATTGATTCAGAGAGGCGAATGTAATATGTTCAAAGAAATTGTAATCATTAAAAGCGGCGGGGATTTAGGGAGCGCTGTGGCCCATCGTCTGGTACAGTCCGGGTTTGCCGTGATGATTACGGAAAAAACCGCGCCCTTAAGTATTCGGCGAAGGGTCTCCTTTTCAGAGGCGGTTTATCAGCAAGAAGTGGTTGTGGAGGGTGTGTCCGCAAGAAAAGTATCGAAGGAAGACCCCGAGACAGTTTTGCGATTATGTAAAAAGGGTATGATTCCTGTATTGGCAGACGAAAACCTGGACATTTTATCAAAAATATCCCCCGATGTTGTGATCGATGCCACCCTGCGAAAAAAAAATATGGATATGCATCGGGATCTTGCCCCGATCACCATCGCTCTGGGACCGGGTTTTACAGCTCCGGAGGATGTGGATGCAGTGATTGAGACGAACCGGGGGCATCATCTCGGCAGGATTTACTACGAAGGCCGGGCAATGGAAAATACGGGGATCCCCGGAGCCATTGAAGGGCTTCGCAGGGAACGGGTGATTTACAGTTTCGGGAACGGACACTTCTATGGGAGTAAAGAAATCGGGGATTTGGTGAAAAAAGGGGATTTGATCGGAAAAATCCGTGGATGTGGGAAAGACAAGGCCGAAGAAATCCGGGTCTGCTCCCCGATCGACGGAATGATCAGAGGATTAATTCCGGAGGGTTTTTCCGTAAAGAAGGCGATGAAAATAGGGGATGTGGACCCTCGAGGGGAAAACGCCCGTTGTGATTTAATATCCGACAAAGGAAGAACGATTTCCGGCGGGGTACTGGAAGCCATTTTGCATTTGATGCATAAAAAGAAGTTGAAGGATGATTAATATGGAATTATTGGGAAAAGGCGTACTCATCGGAATTATCATCGTACTCCCGGGTATGAGCGGGGGGACCGTTTTTTTGGTGCTGGGATTATATGAAAAAATCATAAGGGATTTGGCCCGATTAAAGCTTAAGCCCTATATTCCTCTGTTGATTGGATTAATCGGGGGGGTTTTTATCGGGGGGCTGTTGCTGAGTTACGTATTCGAGCAATTTCGGGATCTTAGCGCAGCCTTTTTACTGGGCTGTCTGCTCGCTTCCATACGTCCGATTTTGAAAGGCCAGAAAACCAAAAATCCTGGAATGATAGGACTGTTGCTTGCGGGCTTTGTTGTGGGATATCTTATGGCGGGAGAGCCCATCGAACTGGTAGACCCGGGAGAGGCGGCATCCTATCTACGGTTGTTCATCGTCGGGGCACTGGCCAGTGCCACCATGATCATTCCCGGTCTTCCCGGCAGCGGAGTGCTGATCCTTGGGGGGATTTATGATGACGCCCTGTTTTACTTAGGAAATTTCCAGTTTTTCGAGTTATCCCTCATGGGAATTAGCGGATTGCTGGGGATTTTCGTATTAGCCAGGACCCTGGAAAAACTTTATATGAACCACCGAAAAGTGATCGCCTATACTTTTTCAGGGCTCATTGCGGGCTCGGCGAGAGCCATCATCCCTTTTGATTTTACAATCGGCGTTGTGATTCTGTTTGTTTTAGGCTTCGGCTTGGTTTGGATTTACGGAAATCGAAAAACCGAAGAATAGAAAGGAAGGGCACTATGACGGAACGAGTGGAAATAGCCATAGGAATTTTCATAGGGTATTTTATTGTCTTTGGTCTATCTACAGGCTTCGTTGGAAGAGTACTTCGCATCCACCCGGAAATTATCAGGAAAGTGTATCATATATTCGGCATTGCCTCCATGGTACTCCTGCTCTATGTATTCCCCGGCTGGAGAAGCGCAGCGGGAACCGTAGTAGGATTTTTCATGGTTGCCTACGGATTAGTGGCCATAATTGAAGATACTCCCTTTATGAAAAGGTTTCACAAGGATCGAAGAAAGGAAGATGCCGAAATCAAAGAACAGATCATATATGTGACCCTGGTCTATTCTTTTTTGATCATCATCTTTTGGGGTATTGGAGGGGAAGCGAATAAGCACTTTATATTATTCGGCGCCATGACCTGGTGTTTCGGCGACGCTTTGGCCGCCCTTGTGGGACGGTTTTACGGCAAGAAAAACTTTCAGCATAAACTCTTTGATCCCGACAAAACCCATGAAGGATTTAAAGCCTTTGTTGTTTCCGCCACCCTGGTTAATCTGGTCCTTTTATTAATTTTTTACTCCCTTCCCCTTTGGTTGAATATCGGTATCGCTGCTTTTTTAGGGGTTGCAGGAGCCGTAATAGAATTAATGTCTAAAAGAGGGCTGGATACGGTAACCATCCCTATTGGCATTACGTTGTTAGGATACATAGTCATTAACGGTGTGCTGGTATTTTAATAGCGGCCTTTATCATACCGGGCATTAAAATCTTAGGAAATTGAGGGGACACAATGAGTAAATACCAAGGGTTAAAAAAAGATAAGGAAAGAACCCTGCGGGCCGCATGGATCATAAGTTCCGGGGCCCCCTTAGTAACGGGCTTCGCTTTTTATCTATCCGGTTCGGTTTCGGTGCTGGCGGATTTTTTCAGAAGGACCCTGGAATTAATGGTGTTATTTTCGAACTGGCTGATTTACAAAAAGATTCTTAAGAGCGAAGAGGCTGAAAAAAAAATTGATACGAAAAAGCTTGAAGGCTACGCAGCCCGGGGTGTGATGGTGGTCATGGCCATCTCCTTCTTCGTGATTTTCTTTAATGCCGTCACGCAGCTAAAGGACCCGGAGCCCTTAGGGGAAATTTGGGCGGCAATGACCATAGGTATTCTGGGAATCGTGGTTAACGGAGGCTTCTGGTGGAAAAATCGATCCTTGGCAAAAAAAGAAGAGTCCTCCATCTTTTTTGCCCAGTGGAAACTGTACAGAGCCAAATCCCTGATGGATATAACCCTGATCATTATCTTATCCTCCAGCAGAATTTTTGAAGACTACCCCCTGTCCCTTTATTTTGACCCCGTGGGTTCCATTATCATGTCTTTTTTCCTACTTTATTCCAGTTACAGTATCTGGCTCAACAGGATCAAAAAGAATATTCGGGAATTTTCCGAGTGACTTAGTATAAGAGGCGGTTTCAATTATGGACGGGCTATGGTAAGATTAATTTTTAGATAAATGCTGTAATCAATAAGCCCCATAAAGGAGGAGAAAGACAAGAAATTGTCGTAGACCTATGAGAATAAAAAAGATAGAGGAACTGCACCCCGGACAGATTCTGGGTCAAACTTTATATACGGAAAAAGGGGAGGTTTTGCTTCGTAAAGGAGTATACATCTCATCCTTCATTATAAGTAAGCTGCAAGAATCCGGATACGTCAGTGTATATATATGGGAAGACAGTATGGAATATGAGTTGGAGGATGTTATAAGGCCGGAAATCCGACAGAAGGCCATCAATGATCTTCGAAAATTCACAAATGCTGTGGAGGGTCAGGACCCGAAGAGAGCCGAAGAGAATATGAGTGTTTTACGGGCGGAAGTATCCACCGTGGTGGATGAACTATTTAATCAAAAAGAGATTGTTGTGGAGCTGGTGGACTTGAAGAATGTTAATCGGGGTCTCTATCAGCACTCGGTAAATGTGATGATTCATAGCGTGATCCTTGCCGTGGGCCTCGGATTGAATAAAAAAGAAGTGGAAAAAGTAGCCTTAGCCGCTTTGCTGCATGACATCGGCTTGGTTTTCATGCCTACGGAGATTTTTGAGAAGAAAGGGCCCTTAACCCCGGAAGAGTTTGAAAAAATGAAGGAACATCCCAAAAAAGGCTTTGAGTTTTTAAGGGATAAGTTAAATATGGAGGCCACCACAAGAATGGGAATTCTCGATCACCATGAACATTATGACGGCTCCGGATATCCCTCGGGGAAAAAAGGGGAGGGGATTCATCTGTATGCCAGAATTATCGCCGTGGCCAACAAGTATGATTCCATTATTTCCGATCGTCATTACAAAAAGGCTATGCCCGTAGGGGAAGCCTTAGAGTATATAATGGGGGGCGGAGGTTCGGTTTTTGATCCGGAGCTGACCCGGATTTTTCTTCGAAAGATCAATCCTTACCCGGTAAACACCTTAGTGGAACTAAGCGACGGGAATGTTGCCGCCGTAGTGGAGGTCCATCCCAATTTCTTTTCAAGACCGGTAATACAAATGATAAGAGGAAAAGATAAGGGCAAGAAAGTGGATTTATTAAAAGAAAATAATCGGGTAATAAAAAACACCCTATAAAAATAACCATAAATAAACCCGGGATTTTGCACAATAAGCTCCGAGGATGGATCAAGTTATAAAAAGAGTAATTGATAAAGAAAACTCCCGAAAATTCCGCTAAGGACGATCAGAATCAGATTTTTAGAAAACAGGGCAACCAGCACCGCCAGGAATGCCCCGACTAAAGAAGAGGGGATGCTCTCCGTGGAATAAAGGATTTCGGGAAAAATCAGGGCCCCCAGGGCAGCAAAGGGGATAAAGCTTAAAAAGCGTTTGATGTAGGGCTGCAGGCGAAGTTTTTGCATAAGCACCATGGGAAGCATGCGGGGGATATAGGTGACAACAGCCATGCCGAGAACGATTAAAATGGTATTATTCATGGAGATCCTCCTTCGGAAACAAAATGGTGCCGAGGAATGCCCCGACCATGGTGGAGAGAATAATATTCCATCCCGTAGAAAAGCTTGGAATCCAGGGGACAAAGGTTATGGCGCTATGGGCAAGCATTGCCGTCAGTGCCACAACCGCAATGGGAATAGAACTTTTTAGAGCCGGTACCAACAGTCCGATAAACATCACATAAAGGGCGATGCCCATACTGTTTTGTAAAATGTCCGGAAGGATATTTCCCATAAAGAGACCCACCCAGGTGCCGGCGTTCCAAGCGGTAAAGGAGACCAGCATCAGCCCGAGCAAAAAGGAAAAGGAAAGTTTTTTATTGTCATCAAGATTTGTCACCGAGGCCAAAGAAAAGGTTTCGTCGGTAATCCCGAAGGATAAAATGCTTCGGGAAAGCTTAGGGGTACTTTCCTCCAGTCGCTGGGACAGGGAAGCGCTCATTAGAAAGTGTCGAAAATTTAAAATAAATGTGGTCAGAATAATCTCTCCCGAGGCGGCTCCAAGGGACATCAAATTCACCGCCACAAACTGGCTGGCCCCGGCAAATACCGTAAGAGACATCAGCATCCCCGTAAGGTAGGATAGCCCCTCGGAAGCCGTTAAAATTCCAAAGGCGATGGCAATGGGGATATAGCCCAGGGCGATGGGAAGTCCCTGTTTTATTCCTTGTATAAAGAATGATTTTTTCATAGATAACGTCCTTTACATAGTTTTACATAGCGATTATTTATGTTGCAGTTACTCGATTATTTCGTAAACAGTGTATACCAAAAACCTTGTAAACGCAAATGTTTTGACCATAAGAACCGAAGAATAAAGAATCGAAGATAAATAAGAACCTAGGATAAATAGGGAGAGGAAGTAAAAATGGAAGATAAAGAGCTAGGGAAAGTCTACTTAATTATGGGCCTGGGCATACTGGGAGTTTCCTTTTCCGCAGTGCTTATCCGCTCAACCGATGCCCCCTCAACGGTCATTGCCCTGTATCGAATGCTGATTACCTTTTTACTGTTCACCCCTCTGGTGATGAAAAAAGGGGGAATTCCCCTGAAAAAAATCGGAGGGAAGGGCATCGGCCTGGCTCTTCTCAGCGGCTTTTTCCTGGCCCTTCATTTTGCCGCATGGATTGAGTCCCTAAAACATACCACCATTGCCTCCTCAACGGTGCTGGTAAGCTTGCAACCTTTGTTCACCGCGACCCTGGGGTACTTTTTGTATAAAGAGAGTCTGCGGCGGGGACAAATTGTGGGCATGGGCATCGCGATCCTGGGCAGTGCTTTAATCGGACTTTCGGATTTCATCGGCGACGGGGGCCATTTCTACGGGGACGTCCTTGCGGTAATGGGAGGCGCCTTTGCCTCGGTGTATGTTCTCCTGGGCCGGGGTCTTCGAAAAACCCTGTCCAATCTGGACTATGTATACCTCGCCTACGGCAGCTGCAGCATAACCTTGCTGACGGTTAACCTTCTATGGCAGACCCCTTTAACCGGATATTCCGGAGGGGATTACTTAATATTTTTAGGACTTGCGGTGTTCTCCACCATCGGAGGACATACGGTCTTTAACTGGGCCTTAAAATATGTGGAAGCCAATAAAGTATCCGTGGCCCTTTTGGGAGAGCCCATCGGCGCCACCATCCTGGGTTTTTTAATCCTCCGGGAGGTTCCCACGGAAGCCCAGCTTTTCAGCGGATTGATTATCTTACTGGGTCTTTATATATTTATCAAAGACAGTTTTCGAAGAAAAAAAGCCACCGCCTCCTTGTCTTAAATATAAGGGGCAGTGGTTTTTTATGTTAGATCTTCAGGTTAAAGAACCATGATGAAGCTTTCTGCTAAGGGTTCAGATTTTAAGAATCCCTTGAGAAGGCTACAAAATTCCCTTGTTCAAATACGGGGATTTCCTCCCCTTTTTCCGTGATCCCAAAAATCTTCAGATCCTCGGTGCCGATCATAAAGTCCACATGGGTAAGGGAATCGTTAGCCCCTTTACGCATTAATTCTTCCCTGGATAGTTCATCGCCGCCCTTAAGACAACTGGGATAGGCTTTGCCCAGAGCAAAATGGCAGGAGGCATTTTCGTCAAACAAAGTATTATAAAACAGGATCTTTTGATTGGATATGGGTGAATCATAGGGAACCAAAGCGATTTCTCCTAAGCGTTTTGCGCCGTCGTCGGTATCGAGCAGTTCTCGGAGTACTTCCTTACCCTTCCGGGCGTCAAAGTCCACGACCTTTCCCTTGGAAAAAGTAAAGCGAAAGTCTTCGATTAAGTTGCCGTTATAATTCAGCGGCATAGAGCTCACGACGGTACCTTCCACGCCGTCGGCCTTCGGCAGGGTGAATACCTCCTCCGTGGGCATGTTCGCGAAGAATACTTTGCCGTGGGGGCCTTTATCCCCACCGCCGACCCATCGGTGATCTTGGGGAAGTTCTAAGGTAACATCGGTTCCCGCTTCATTTTCATAGCGTAGGGCTTTGAAATGATGGCTGTTTAGGAAAGTCAGTCGTTTATTAAGATTTTCCTGATGCTCTTCCCAGGCAGCCACGGGGTCTTGCCGGTCCACCCGTACCGCTTTATAAATGGCCTCCCACAACTTTTCTAAAGCTTTGTCTTCGGAAACATCGGGGAATACTTTTTTAGCCCAGGCAGCGGTTGGAATCGAAGCCACGCACCACACGTTCTGGTTGGTCATCATTCGGGTACGATAGTATTCCAGACCCTGACTCATCACCTTTTGCTGCCGGCTCATTCTTTTCGGATCCACATCTTTCATTAATTCCGGGTCGGAAGCCGCAATGCTTAAAAAGGCTGCCCCTTGTTTGGCGTATCCATCCAGCATGGTTTTAATCCACTCGGGAAATTCATCAAATACTTCGTCCTTTGCCATATCGAAGCGAATTTTCGAGGATTTTTCGTCAATCCATCGAATCACAACTTCCTTAGCACCGGACTCGTAGGCCTTCACGCTGGCCAGTCTTGCGAAGTCCGCACACTCGATGGGGCTGTTGATGACTAGAATCTGGTCTTCCTGGATGTTGATGCCGGTTCGAACCAGCAGTTCAGCGTACTTTTCCAAATTGTTTTGCATAGTTTGCCTCCTTTATTGGTGTTTATATAAGTAAATGGTAAAACGGGAACATGCATAAAAATATTTTACTACATACAGAAAAAATTATCCATAGAAGATTGAGAAAACTCCGATGATTTAGTGTCGGAAGTCTTTCTTTTATTCCATAACTTTGAGATAATAAAAAAAGGCTCCCGTGGGAGCCTTAACTAATCATTTTGCTTCCTGAATGGCGGCAACTAAGACGTCTTCCACTTCCTGAGCGGTTTCCAGCAGGGCCATATTGCCAAGGATTCCCATTAACTTTGTGGGAAGGGGCATGCCGATATAGGTTTGGCCGAATTTTTTATATACGCCGATTTTACAAGGCAGAAAAAAGGCCATTTCCAATTGTTGTTCCAGTACTGCTTTAGCTTTATGAGGGTTGCACACCTCAAGCAAGTGAAATTCCTGGTCAAATTCCACCCCCTTGGAGTGAAGGGTATCTTGAAAATTCAATTCATGCAGCACACCAAAATTATGACGGACCAAACTGGCTTTTACGGCCTCAATGGCTTCGGTAAAAGATTTATCCGTTTCAACTACGTAGTTCATCTCCATTAATCAACACTCCTTCGCTTTATAATTTGTAGTTTACAATTAGTGAGTATATACCCTAAGAACTATTTATCTAACAGTTTGACATGAACACGCAAACAAAAGATGGAACCGAAGGATTTACACTAAAACTTCTAAGGAGGAAAAAACCCAATGAAAATTTACATCACACGACATGGTGAGACGAAATGGAACAAAGAGCGAAGGATGCAGGGCAGTAAAGACTCTTCCTTAACATCGAAGGGAATAGAGGATGCAAAAAAACTAAAGGAACGATTAGCCCCGGTTCCCTTTGACAAGATCTATTCCTCACCCTTGGGCCGGGCGGTGGAGACCGCTGAAATCATCAAAGGGCACCGAAACCTTGAAATCGAGAAAGTCCCCGACTTTATGGAAATGAGCTTTGGAGAGTGGGAAGGAAGAACCGTAGAGGATGTTGAAGAAGCCTATGGGGATCGATATCGAAATTTTTGGCAGGCGCCGGAAATCCATGAACCCATGGGCGGGGAAAACTTTGATGAACTCTTAGAGCGGGTGGACAGAGGACTGAACTGCATCGCGAAAAATGCAGCGGAAGATGATGTGTGTCTGCTCGTAGCTCATGCGGTGGTGATAAAAAGCATCTATGCTTTAGTGAAAAATCTTCCCATAGAAGAATTTTGGAATCCTCCCTTTATGCATGGAACCAATCTTACGATTTTGGAGATTAAAGAGGGAAGGAGAGTATTTCTTTTAGAAGGAGATATTAGTCATTTGCACTAAAAAAGAACAGAATCGGAAAAGATTCTGTTCTTTTTTATCTTAACAATACTTTGCAATATCTTGCCAAAGGTTAACCCATTAACTTCTCCAGTTCTTCCACGCCATCTTTAAAGACTTTCATAGCATTGGATACCGGATCTTTCGTCTCCATATCCGCACCGGCCTTACGTAAAATATCGATGGGATAGTCGCTGGATCCGCTGGATAAAAACTCTAAGTAGCGGTCCACCGCAGGCTTACCCTCCTTAAGGATCTGATCCGTCAAGGCTATGGCTGCAGAAAAGCCCGTTGCATATTGATATACATAGAAGTTATAGTACATGTGGGGTATTCTGGACCATTCGTATTTGATCTGGTCATCAATAACCACATCGGGACCAAAATACTTTTTGTTCAGCTCCAGGTAGTGATCGCATAAATACTCATTGGTCAGGGCACCGCCGTTTTCCACCCGCTGGTGAATATCCCGTTCAAATTCCGCAAACATGGTCTGTCTGAAAATCGTACCACGGAACTGCTCTAAATAGTGGTTTAAGATATACTTGCGTTTTTCTTTGTCTTCAATGGTTTTTAATAGGTAATCGTTCAGTAAGGCCTCATTGGTGGTTGATGCAACCTCTGCCACAAAAATGGAATAGTTACCGTAAACGTAAGGCTGATTTTGCTGGGTTAAAAAACTGTGCATAGAATGTCCCAACTCATGGGCCAGGGTAAACATGGAGTTCATATCATCTTTATGATTCAAAAGGACGTAGGGACGGGAATCATAGGTCCCGGAAGAATAGGCACCGGAGCGCTTTCCTTCGGTCTCGTACACATCGATCCATCGCTGATCGAAGGCGGAGCGTACCCCATCCTGGTAATCCTTCCCTAAGGGTGCAATGGCTTCCGTAACCATGGTGCCGGCGTCATCGTAGGTAATGGGAAAGTCCACACCGGATACGATCGGCGTGTAGACGTCATACAGATGAAGTTCATCCAAACCAAGAACTTTTTTTCGCAGTTCCATATATTTATAAAAACTGCCAAGATTCTCATTAACCGCTTCAATAAGGCGGTCGGGAACGGATACGGGAATGTTGTTCTCAAATAGAGCCGCTTCTCGAGCCGAGGAAAAATTCCTCATTTTACTGAAGAAGATATTTTTATTAACTTCACTTTGTAACAGGCTGGACAGGGTATTGATATGACCCTCATAAACCCTATAGTATTTTTCAAAGGCGTCTTTTCGAAGACTGCGGTCCTTAGACATTAACAAGGGTACGTAGGTTCCATTGGTTAAAGGATGGCTGTCTCCTTTGGAGTCGATGGCCTCTTCAAAGGTCATATCCGCATTCAAAAGCATGCCGTAAGCGTTGCCCGGGGCATCGCCAAGCTCTCCCACCTGGGCTAATACGCCCTCCATTTCCTCCGAGAGAATATGAGGCTTTTTACGAAGCAGATCGGCAAAATATTTTTTATAGTGCTTAAGATCCGGATGCTGTAAAAGACTTTCTATGGTCTTTTCATCCCCTTCAAGAAGTTCCGGAACAAAAAATGCATTTTCTTTTTGGATTTCCGTGGCCAGTTTTTCCGAACGGGACACCATGCCCTGATATTTGCTGTCCTTGGTGTTCTCATCCATTTTTAAACGGGCATAGGTTACTAAGTCCGCCAGCTTTCGGCTCATAGTTTCATAGGTTTCCAGGGCGGACAGCAGGGTTTCCCTGCTCTCAAGCAACCGTCCCTTATAAAGCAGAAAAGACTTTGAATTCTCTTTCAGCTCCAGTAAAGCTTTTTCCCAGGCTTCATCGGAGACATAAAGATCCCTTAGGTCCCAAAGATATTTTTCATCAATCGTTTCACGTTTCATGGACTCACTCCTTGTAATTAATTTTATCGTATGGTAATTTTATCATGTATAAAGGATTGTTTCCACAATTATCCGACTTTTGGGAAGAAATAATCATTCCCCGGGTTTTCAAAGAAAATTTTGAAAATAAAGATGCAATATCCCGGGGGCTATGTTAAAATTATTTAGAAGTCTGGGCCATGGAAGGTTTTAAAAAACAACTTAGGAGGCGAGGCGTCCATGAAGGATGAATTCGATCAGGAAAAGGAAACTCCGGAAGAATCAACAAAAGAAAGAAAAGAAGCACAAGCGGAAGAAATATCTCATGAAGAACAGGCAGTTGAAGAAGCACAAGCGGATGAAATATCTCATGAAGAACAGGAAGTCCAAGAGGCTACATATGAAGGTGTTAATGAAGAGGACGCAGTACATAATGAAACAATGATGGAAACAGGAATGGAAACAAATTCCGATGTACCGGGTCAAAATGAGGGCCAGGAAGAAGATGTCACCCAGCCGGTGGTTGAAAATCAGCCCAATGAACCCTTGCAACAGGAAAGCGCAAAAAACGAAAAGCCCAAAAAGAACGGCAAAAATAGAATAAACCAAAGCATCTCCAATTTAAAAATAGGGAATAAAATAGCCCTGGGTTTCTTGCTTGTCATCATGATTTTCGGGTTCGTATCCGTGCAGACATGGATGGCTTTTAACGACCTGGAAGAGGCCATTTATGATTCCAATGCCGCAGCCCAAACCTATAATGATGTAGCCCAAATGGATGCGGAAATCTGGAGACAATATGGATATATCTATGAGTATGCAAACCTTCAGCGCAGTGAAACCCTGCCCAATTATGAAGCCGCATCTCAGCGTTTTGAGGAGTTGTTTGAAAGTGTTTCCGCGGCCATCGATGATCCGGAAGTCGTGGAGGAGTTAGGACGAATCCGAATTTTAAAGGATAGTATGGAATCCGTACTTTATGAAAATATCGTCCCCAGTATGGGAACCGATGCGGAAGAGTTTCAAGATCGAAGGTTACGAAATGTGGAAAGCAGAATACGATTCATCGGTGAAGCCTTTGACATCGTAAGCGAGCATATGCACGAGGAAACCCAAGCAATTATCCGGGAGGCCGAAGGGGTCATTGCCAGTGAAAAAAGAAACCTGGTGATTTTCTTAGGGATCGCCCTTGGAATTGCGGTAATGGTTACCGTTGTACTTACCCGGGGGATTTCAAAACCCTTAAAAAACCTTCAAAGAGAAGCGGAAAGAGTTTCCAGGGGCGACCTTACCGTAGCATTTAACGGGAGTCAGTCCAAGGACGAAATCGGGGAACTGTCAAAATCCTTTGCAAAGATGAGTCTAAACCTTAAAACCCTGATTTCATCGGTAAAGGAAGCCTCGGAAAAGGCCACCCAGTCCTCGGAAATATTAATGGAAACTGCAAAACAGTCTTCCGGAGCTTCCGAGGATCTGTCAAAAACCATCCAGGAAATTGCGGAAACCGCTGATAATCAAGCGCAAAATACCACGGAGGGAACCCAGAAAGTTGACGAAATGGCGACCACCATTGAAGATGTGTCCAAGAGTACCCAAAGCCTTCGAAAGTCCACGGAAAATGCGGACCGCCTACGGGAACAGGGAGTAAAGGTGGTAGATAACCTGTTCGAAAAAACCGAAACCATAAATCAGGTTACCGGAGAGGTTTCCAAAATTATTCAGGAAACCGATGCGAACACGGAAAAGATCAACAAGGCCAGTACCGTTATCCAATCAATTTCAGAGCAAACCGGATTACTCGCCTTAAATGCCGCCATCGAATCCGCCAGAGCCGGGGAAGCGGGAAGAGGTTTTGCCGTTGTAGCCGAAGAAATTCGAAAATTAGCGGATCAGGCCTCTAAATCCACAAAGGAAATTGAAGATATTGTAAAGGTATTAAAAGAGAAATCCAATGTGGCGGTAAAAGATATGAAGAATTTAGCAGGAACCATTGCAGATCAGGGAGAAGCGGTAAATGAAACCAAAGGAATTTTTAAGGACCTGTCCAATGCAATTGACAGTACAAAAGAAGAAACCTATGGAGTGGAATCCTATGTGGACCTCATGTTAGGAAAGAAAGATGAGATTGTGGACGTAATCAATCAATTAGCTTCCATAGCCGAAGAAAATGCCGCCAGCACCGAAGAAGCCTCTGCGGCCACGGAAGAGCAAACCGCTTCGATGGAAGAGATCCAAAGCGCCTCGGAACAATTAACGAACCTGTCCTATGATTTGATGGAAGTGGTGGGAGAATTCAAAGTATAAATTAAGGTTAAGCCAAGAAAAGGAGCAGAGTAACTGCCCCTTTTTTTTGGGTGTCGGTTAGAACGGAAGTCCTCATAAGAGACGTTTAGCATCTGGATTTCTTGGTATATACCATATATGGAACAGAGTAGATTTGTGCTAAAGAAAGAACCATACTAAAGAAAATAGGAGTTGAGATTATGGGAATTATATCGTGGATCATATTTGGAGCCTTAGCCGGTTGGATTGCCAGCGGTAATTCTTCTTACCGTCATTAATTCGCTTCAAAAATAAGAATAGCAGTTGATTGAAAAATAAATAAAAATCAACACTGAAAAACCACTTTGGATTTTAGAAAATAAAGTGGTTTTTTTAGTGAAATAAGATTGACGAAGGGTCAAAGTTTCTGTATGATAAAAGAGGTTATTTAGGAAATCGAAATATTATTTTAATAACCGGAAAAATACATAGAAAGAAGTAAAGGGACCCATATGAATATTAAAAACTATTTCTCGGAAAAAATGGGGGATTTAAAAAACTTCCCCCGAAATATTCGGCTGATTTTCGCCGTGATTTTGTTGAATAACATAGCCAAGGGCATGTTTATGACCCTTTATAATTTATATCTTCAGGAAGTCGGGTTCAGCGCCAGCTTTATGGGAGAGCTGATCTCCATGACGGCTCTGGCCAGTGCCATCTTCCTGGTGCCTATCGGTTTTTTAAGTGATAAAATCGGCCGGAAGAAAACCATGATTATCGGAATAATATTCGCCGATATATTACAAATTCTTCGAGCCGTGATCCTCAGCAGCAATACCTTAGTACTTCTGAGCTTTTTACTGGGGGGGCTGAACTCCTTTTTTATGGTGGCCAATGCACCTTTTCTGATTGAGAACTCCACGAAATCCATCCGAATGAAAGTATTCAGCATAAACTTCGCCTTGATGATTTTTTCCTCCATGCTGGGAAATATTATGGGCGGGGTTACACCGGACCTGTTACAGGGAATTTTACACATGGATGTAGCCGGTGCTCAGCGGACAACCTTAATTGTGTCCACCCTGCTCAGCTTATTGGCATTAATTCCTTTGTTTAAAATTAAAGAACCGGAAAAGGTGATTGAAAAGGGCAAGGAAAATCTCTTAAAGAGCCTGAAGAACATCAAAAACAGCAGCATCATTTTAAAGTTTATTTTCGCCAATGCCTTAGTAGGTTTCGGCGCCGGACTTTTCGTGCCCTTCTCGAACCTGTATTTTGAAAACCAGTTTCAACTGCCCACATCCACCATCGGATTTATTATGTCCTTAGGACAGGCCAGTACCGTGATCGCAATTTTACTGGGGCCGGCCTTAAGCCGCCGCTTCGGCAGGGTAAAAACCGTGTTTTATCTTCAGATCCTGTCGGTGCCCTTTATGTTGGTGCTCGGGGATACCCGTATTCTTTCCCTGGCGATTTTTGCATTTCTGATTCGCCAAGCCATTATGAATGCCAGCAATCCCATTACCTCCGCCATTATGCTGGAGGAGGTGCCGGAAAATCTGAAGGGCATCACCAACAGCTTAAACCAAATGGTTTTTCAACTGGGCTGGACGGTTTGCGGACGGCTCAGCGGAATTATAATTGATAATTACGGATACGATTTGATTTTTTATCTTGCCGGGGGTCTTTATGCCACCTCCGCCATTTACTATTACTTCATGTTCCGACATATCGACAAAAGAGGCATCATACCCGATCGGGTAAAACCGGAGGCCGTATAACAGCTCTGACCTGTATAGTGCCCTGACCTGTGTAATAATACCCCCGGCCTCAATTATTCATCAGTCCTTCGGATGCTTTAAAAAATGATCAACAAAATCCTTGGCCTTGAACTCTTTAATATGGGAAATATCCGGATCTACAGATCTGAAAAAGCAGCTGGGAATCTCCCCCGCCTTAAGATTTTTTTGAATGCAGGGGTCGCAGCCCTCTTTATGATTGCCGGGATGTAGTTTGCAGCTTAAATCTTCACAGGTGCAAAAGTGTTTGTTGGGTTTCATAGTTGATCCTTTCATAGAGAAAATATTTTAATGGCGCACCTGAGAGGACTTGAACCTCCGGCCTGCGGTTTAGGAAACCGTTGCTCTATCCAGCTGAGCTACAGGTGCACATTGGCCACAATAGTAGAATATTTGAAAAACAGAAATTTGTCAAGGCATTGTTATTTTGAAGAGAGATCGTTTTTTTCAGTATGGTTAAGGTATAAATAAATAAAGCAGAATATTACAACGAAAACCAGGGTTTTTACAGAAAAGACTTTAGGATTTTGCAAAAAGTGATATAATAAAGAGGTTAAAACACTGAAAGGTGTTTTATATGAAAATTCAGCAAATCCTTTGAGGAGGCACTTTAATGAACGAATTAGCCTATATCAGCATCTTTGTCGCCTTTATTATACTTCTGGGTGTGATAGAGCGATTTCGATTGCAGCGAAGCATAAAAAAAATCCCGAAACGAATTCTGGTAAACGGAATACGGGGAAAGTCCACCGTAACTCGATTGTTAATGGGCATATTAAGGGAAGGTCAATATAAAGTAGCAGGAAAGACAACCGGTACCATGCCCCGACTTTTTTACTGGGACGAAAAAGAGGAAGTTGAAATTATTCGAAGCCTGCAGGGACCCAATATTTCCGAACAGAAATGGGTGGCAAAGGAAGTAGCCAAAAAAAAGGTGGATGCTTTGGTCACCGAGTGTATGGCGGTAAATCCTGAGTATCAGTCAACCTTTCAAAAAAGGTTTGTACAGTCAAACATTACGGTAATCACCAATATTATCGAGGACCATTTGGATGTTATGGGCCCCACTCTGGATCAAGTGGCGGAAGCCTTCAGTGAAACCATTCCCCGTAACGGATACGTGATTATGTCGCCGAATCCCTATGAAGAATTTTTTCGAAATAAAGCAAAGAAGAACAATTCCAAAGTCCTGATTGCAGATCCAGATGAAGTGGCACAAAAGGATTTGGACCGCTTCTCTCAGATGATGTTTCCGGAAAACGTGGCCATCGGCTATGTTTTAGCGGATCTATGGGGAATCGACCGAAGCACGGCCTTAAAGGGAATGGTCTATGCACCGGTGGATCCCGGGGCCTTAATCGTCAAGAGTTTCGGCAGCAAAGCGGAGCCGAGTTACTTTTTTAACGGTTTTGCAGCCAATGATGCAACCTCTACGAAAAATATCTGGGATCGAATTCTGGAAGAATACCCAAGTCTTCAACGGAAAATCATCATCATGAACTGCCGGGATGACCGGGTGGACCGAACCATACAGTTTGCCAACGAGGTGCTCCCGGACCTTGCTGTAAATCAGCTGATTGTTACGGGCAAAACCGTGCGTCCGATTGTTGAGGCCTATGAACAGGGAAAAATCCCCGCAGAGGAATTGATCAGTTTTGAGAACAAGAAACCGGAAGAGCTCATAAATTATCTCAATGAAATTCCCGGGAACACCATGATTTACGGGATCGGGAATATTCACGGGGGCGGCGAGGAAATCGTACACGGCATGGAAGAGCTTAGCGCCGGGGATAAGCCGCGGGAAATCAAGGACTATCAGATAAAAGACCGGAAACAAAAATATTCAGAAGATAATAGAACTAAAAGGAGTGTAACCGCCCATGTTCGGAACTGACTTATATATCGCTATTGTTCTAGGAGTAGTTCTTTCATTAATATACGCGGAAAAAACCGGAATCGTTCCCTCGGGGCTTGTGGTTCCCGGTTATTTAGCGCTGGTATTTGATCAGGTGTACTTTGTATTGGTTGTGGGAGTCATCAGTTTATGTACTTATTTAATTGTTACACAGGGGTTGGAACGGATCACGGTTTTATACGGCCGCCGAAAATTTGCAGCCATGCTCACGGTGGGAATCTTATTGAAACTGGGGTTTGATTTTCTCGCCCTCACCCCCTTTATCGTCCTGGAGCTTCGGGGGATCGGTGTCATTGTTCCGGGACTTATTGCCAATACCATTGCAAAACAAGGGGTACTGCCTACTTTTGCCTCTACTTTTTTATTATCCGCAGTTACTTTCGGGTTTCTCACGGTATATCAGTTGCTGTAAAAGAGCTGAAAGGAGTTTGTTATGTCTAAGCATTTAACCAAACAGGAAAAACAAAGGGTCAGTCACCAATGGCATCAAAAGAGGGCTCCCCTCCATGCAGCGGTGTTACTGATCTTTCTTGCCATTCCCTTTTTAAGCCATCACTGGCTGTTTACCTCCAGTGCACCGGAAGGCACCCGGGGAGAGGATGTGCAGTACCGCATCAGTATGGTGGGAGATATGATGCTGGGTCGACATGTGGAAGAGCATGCCCTGATGAATAATTTCCACATTGATTATGTATTTGAGTACGTCCGTCCCTATTTTGAAGAATCGGATTACGTCACGGGGAATCTGGAATCCCCCATTGTGGATGCCGAGAACCCGGAAATAGAAGAGCAAATGGAGGATGCCGCCCTGCGTCATAAGGACATCCATCTCCATGCACTGCCCTGGGCTATTGACGCCTTGGAAGGGGCCCATTTTGACTCCGTGTCCCTGGCCAATAATCATTCCCTGGACTACGGGGATTTATCCCTTTATGAAACCCTGGAACACTTTGAGAATCGAGGGGTGGAGATTCTCGGCATCGGCCACGGCCTGGACCTTTCCACCCGGCAGACCAATGACGGTCTGATGGATTCCTCCAGAATCTCCTACTTTGATATCGGAGAGGATTTTCGAGGGGCCATCATCGGGGTTACGGACTCCTACGTCCGGGGCTTTGATGCCAGCGAAAACGTGGGGGGGGTATTTACCAGCCCGAATATGGATATTCTGGCAAATCGTCTGATTCATGCCAAAACCCCTGAAGCCCAGGGCGGCGGCGGAGCGGATATGGTTATTGTCCATATTCACTGGGGGGACGAGTACCAGGTTCGATACAATGAAGACCAGCAGGTGGATGCCCAGTTTATGGCGGATCACGGAGCGGATATTGTAATCGGCCATCATCCCCATGTACTGCAGTCCGCCAGTATTGTTCAGGGAAGAGACCCCTTAAATGAGGACCGGGACCATGAAGCCCTGGTGATGTACAGTCTCGGAAATTTTGTATTTGACCAGGGGTGGACCACCACGAAGGAATCCACCATTGCCCAGCTGGACATTCTAAAAGACGGATCGAAAAAGTTATCCTTTGTTCCCCTGTGGATTGAAAATGCCACCCCGAGAGAGACCGGAGGACTGTTAAAGCCCTACCGGGACCGACGGATTTTCAGGATGCTCAGTAAAGATCTGGACTCTGAGATTTACCAAGTGGAAGGCGGAAGGCTTGTGATTGATCTGGAAAAAACCAATGTGCTTAAGGGAGGGTTCCTCCATGATTAATTACCGGAAATATTTAAAGGCTACTTATATTCTGTCGGGAATTGTTTTTATCTCCCTGCTCAGCTGGACCTACCTTGAGGCTGCAAATCAGGAAGAGGTTTCCCGGGAGTTTCGAAGGAATCAGGTCTCCACCCTAAGAACCGAGGACGGCCTGAGCCCCGAAGAGCGGGAAGCCCTGCAGGTGGAATTGGAAAGACGCAGGGAAAGGCAAGAGGCAGAAAAGGATTATTCCATTGATTTTTACGGCGTAAGTGCCATGCATCCCATAGCTGCGGAAGTGGGTATGGAAATTATGGAAGCCGGCGGTACTGCTGTGGACGCCGCCATAGCGATTTCCTTTGTGTTAAATGTTGTAGAGCCCTACGGGTCCGGCATGGGCGGCGGCGGGGCCCTGGTACTTCATGACCCCGAGGAAGGGGTTTACAGCTATGACTACCGGGAGATCTCTCCCTTAAGTGCCCGCTCCTCCTGGTCGGGACCGGAGCGGGGCATGGCGGTGCCCGGGATGGTAATGGGCATGGAAACCCTGCATCAGGACCATGGAACCCTATCCTGGGAAGAACTTCTCGCCCCCTCCATCAAGATTGCAAAAGAGGGGTTTCGTGTAACGGAAATGTATCATATTCAAACCATTAATGGGGCCCGGTATGTAAAGGAAGGACCGATACAAGGAAGGTTATACCCCGACGGTCATCCCATAAGAATCGGAGAATTAATGATCAAACCGGAGCTGGCGGATTCCCTTCAAAAGGTTCAACAGGAGGGCGCCAAGGCCTTTTACGAAGGGGAAATTGCCGATGCGATTCGTAGTCGAACCGGCATGACCCGGGAGGATTTACTGGCCTATGAAGTCAATGTGGGAGAGCCCTCCAAGGGAGAATTCCGATTTTTCGATGAAGCGAATGAGCGCTGGCGAGAGCAGCGGGTGTACGGCGCCGCGAATCCCACCTCTTCCATTGTAACCATCCAGGCCCTGCAAATGGCCGGTCAATTGGATTTAAGCACCTATTATCCGGATGCGGATCTGGAGGAAGGCTACTTTCTGGGGGACCTTTTGGGTCACGAATCCCTCCAGGGAGACTATATCCACTTAATGAATGAAATTATTCGGGTAACCTATGAAGATCGACTGGATACCATCGGAGATCCCAGTTTTGAAGAGGTGGACCAGGATCAATTAACTTCCCCGGAATATACGGAGGAGTTACTGAAAAAGGTGCGAATGGACCCGGGAACTGAACCGAGTATGGAGGAAATTAAGTCGCTGTTTGATTCCCCTGCAGAAAGAATGGATTCCCGCCATACCACCCATTTTGTTGTAATCGATCCCAATGGTCGGATGATCTCCGTTACCAATACCTTAGGAGAGCTATTCGGAGCCGGTATTGAAGTGGCAGGGTTTTTTATGAATAATCAGTCCAGAAACTTTAGCGATGATCCCGACTCCCCGAATATTTTTGAGCCGGGTAAACGGCCGCGAACCTTCGTATCCCCCTTAATACTGGAAGAAAACGGACGGGCGGTCTTAGGATTGGGAAGTCCCGGAGGCAGACGAATTCCGACCCATGTTTTCCAAACCGTAATGCAGTTTAATTTCGGCAGAGATGACGCCGGAGAGCCTATTGACCTGCAGGAAGCCATTATGCGACCGCGGTTTTACTTTGAGGGCGATGCCATCTATGTGGAAGAAGCCTTGGACAATGAGGTGTTAAATCAACTGCGACAAAAAGGGTGGTCCGTCCGTACCAATACCTCCAGTATATTTTACGGGGGTATTCAGGCCCTGGGGCTTGAAACCGATGAAAACGGTTTTGTAACCAGCATCTTCGGCGGCGGAGATGAAAGACGTAGAGGTACCTGGCAGATTAAAACCTGGGAGGGCGATGAATAAATCCAATCAAAAATCCTTAGGGCAGCGCCCTGGGGATTTTTTGCAGGAATTTTCATTACATGGGGATCTTGAAAGAGGAGTTTCAGGGGCACAAAAAAGTGAAGAAAGATTAACAAAATAAAAAATAATATATGGAAAACGGGGTATGAATAACAGTAACATATAAACAAAAGATATTGAAAGATTGTCGGCGTTGGGTTGAGGGAAAGGAGTAGTGAGAATATGTTATTGGAAAAAGTATTGCTGTGTACGGATTTTTCGCCTCCGTCAAAGAAACTGATCAACTGCATACCGGAACTGCATAAGTCCGGGCTTAAAGAAGTGGTGGTGCTTTATGTGATTGATGTCCTGTCTCCTTCGGCACTGGATTCCGCTTTGCAAAAAAGGAACGAGGAAAGACTGGAGAAGCTGCAGCAGAAGCTGGAAGGAATGGGACTTAAATCAAACATAAAAATCACCTCCGGCATTCCCAGCCAGGAAATCAGCCGTGTAGCCGAGGAGGAAGAGGCATCCCTGGTTTTATTGGGATCCCACGGGAAAGGATATGTTAAAAGCCGGTTCCTGGGAACCACAACCTTTGATGTTCTCAGAATGACGGAAACTCCGTTGTTAATCGAAAAATACTTAGAGCTGGAAGAGGGAAAAATAGAGCCTTACTGTGAGCAGAAGTTTTCCAGGGTTTTAATTCCCGTGGATTTTTCCGAATCCTCCATCGATATGATCGAAAAAATTAAAGAGGTTCAAGGGATCCAAGGGGTTATTCTGGTCTCCGCCATCGAAAAAAGTGAAAGTCAGCAGGAGCTGGAGAACAAGAGAAAAGAGTGGAAGGAAAGACTGGAAATTATGGAGGAAGAGTTTATTAATCTCGGCTATACCGTGGAAAGTCATGTAAGAGAGGGCACCGCCTCCAGAAATATTATGGAGGTAGCCGAAGAGCGGGACGCCACTCTTATTGCCATAAGCACACGGGGTACCGGGGCCATTGAAGGGTTGTTAATCGGAAGTACCGTGGACGCCATCGCAAGACAATCGAAAAACCCCGTGTTGGTTTTTCCCTCAAGGTAAAATTTCGCAACAAAGCACCAAAATATTCCTTTGCAAGAAATACCTACAAGCATCCGAAAGGGTGCTTTTTTATAAAAAAACACACCAAATACAAGGACTCCGGGAGGTTGTACAATGATTTTATCAGGAAAAGAAATACAAAAACGTATGGGAAAGGATCTATTTATTGAACCCTTTGAAAAAAACCAGCTGAATCCCAACAGCTACAATCTGAAACTGCACAATGAGCTTTTAATGTATACCGATGACGTGTTGGATATGAAAAAAGAAAATAAGTTCGAGAAAATAGTAATCCCCGAAGAGGGGCTTGTTTTAGCTCCTAACCGGTTGTACTTAGGAAGAACCGTAGAATACACCCGAACCTTAAATGCCGTCCCCATGCTGGAGGGCAGATCCTCCATCGGAAGGTTGGGCCTTTTTGTCCATGTTACTGCAGGCTTCGGAGATGTGGGATTTTCCGGTTACTGGACCCTGGAAATCTTTTGCATACAGCCCATTCGAATTTATCCCCACATCGAGATCTGCCAGCTGTACTTCCATACCATCGAAGGGGATTACGATCCCTATTCAAGCGGGAAATACCAGAACAATAAAGGCATACAGCCCAGTTACCTGTATAAGGACTTTGAATAACANTGCACCCCGGCCTCTTTTTTTTGATCAGATGAGAGCTGGCAGCGGAGGGAAAAAGAACAAGCGTTTGATAAAACAGGAGTTCTGTGCTATACTTGTTTTATAAACTAAAGAATCAGGGTGATGGTATGGAACTTCAAGATAAATTAAGAGTATTATCCGATGCGGCGAAGTATGATGTTTCCTGTTCTTCCAGCGGAAGCAACCGGAAAAACATCCCGGGAGGACTGGGAAATGCCTCGGAAGCCGGGATTTGTCATTCCTGGACCGAAGACGGGCGCTGCGTATCCCTGCTTAAAATCCTTTTTTCCAATGAATGCGTATACGACTGCGTCTACTGCATGAATAAAAACTCAAATTCAGTAAAACGGGCGACCTTCACCCCCAGGGAAGTCATTGAACTGACCCTGAATTTTTATAAAAGAAATTATATCGAGGGGCTTTTTCTAAGTTCCGGGGTCGTAAAAAATCCCGATCATACCATGGAGCAGCTCTTAGCAGTGGTAAAGGGCCTAAGGGAAGAAAAATTCAATGGGTATATTCACTTAAAAGGCATCCCCGGGGCCGACGCAAAGCTGATTCAGGCTGCGGGTAATTACGTGGACCGGATGAGCATCAATATTGAACTGCCCTCGGAAAAAAGTCTTCTTACCCTGGCCCCCCAAAAGAAAAAAGAGAATATCCTGTTGCCCATGGCCGCCATTAAAGAAGATATTGAAGTCCATAAGGAGGAAAAGAAGCTTTCAAGGTACGCCCCCTCCTTTTTACCCGCGGGACAAACCACCCAAATGATTGTGGGAGCCAGCCCCGAGTCGGATCTAAATATTTTAAAGCTGTCCGAGGGGCTCTATGACCGTTTCTCCATGAAACGGGTGTATTACTCAGCATATATTCCCGCCAATGCCAACAGCCGTCTGCCCAGCCTTCAAACGAAACCGCCCCTGCTTCGGGAGCACCGCCTATACCAGGGAGACTGGCTTCTCAGGTTCTACGGGTTCACCGCGAAGGAGTTACTCAGTTCCGGGAATCCGAATTTCGACCTGGATCTGGACCCCAAATGTTTTTGGGCCCTGGAAAATTTAGAGCTCTTTCCCATGGAAATCAACAAAGCAAGCTACGAAAACCTGCTTCGAATACCCGGCGTGGGCATCCGCTCTGCACTTAAAATTATTAAAGCCCGGCGCATGGGGGCACTGGATTACAGGGATCTTAAAAAGATCGGAATCGTCTTAAAGCGGGCTAAATACTTTATAATCTGTAAGGGAAAGTATTACGGCGGAATATCCATCTATCCCGAAAACATCCGAAGACAACTGATCCAAAAACCGAAGGACGATCAACAGCAGCTCTCGATTTTCGATCTCCATGAAAAAAGTCTTCTGCAAACCGAGGCAAAAAGCAAAGTAATGGGGGAATTATAATGCTGATCCTTACCTATGACGGCACCTTTGAGGGGCTGCTTACCGCAGTCTTTGCCTGTTATTATGAAAAACTGAATCCCGATGACATTCAAGTGGAAGGAGAAGTTGAAAAGGACTTTGTCTCCCGCTATCAATTGATCAGAACCGAAAAGGAAAAAGGGGACCGGGTCTATCAAGGGATCGAAAAAAACATTTCTGCCCAGGCCTTGAAAAACTGTTATTATGCCTTTTTATCCGACGGAGAGAATAAAAGCATACAGATATACCGCTATATTCGATTAGGCTTTAAACGGGGCAGGGACATTGATTCTTTGCTGACCTCCAAGACGGTGGCCGACCTTCACGGTCTGGTGCAAAAAGTGCTGAGGGAAAAACATCGAATGCTGGGCCTTACCCGGTTTATGGAGCTGGAGGGAGGGAGTCTGTACGCGAAAATCCAGCCGAAGTATAACATTCTAAGTCTGATTGCCCCCCATTTTGCAGAGCGCCTGGGACCGGAACAATGGATGATCCATGACGAAGGAAGAAACCTTTTAGTAATCGGTACAGAGGGTAAATGGCTGCTGAGGCAATATCAGACGGAAGGGGAACGGAAGCTCCATAAAAGAGAGGCTCTGTTTCAATCCCTCTGGAAGGAATTCCATCAAAGCATTGCCATTAAGGACCGGAAAAACCCGAAACTCCAGCAGCAGTTTATGCCGAAGCGGTATTGGAAAAACTTGACGGAAATGCAGCAAAACTCCGCCCCGGGACGGAGGGAAGCAGGATCTTAAGATGGAGTAATAAAAAGACTTAAGACGGTTTTGACAGGGGAGGAAATCCCTTATACTATAACCATACTCACCTTTAAAAAAGTCTAGTAATATTTAGCGGCGGTACTCCTAAAATCTGCCGCACCATTACCCAAAAAAGATCCCTTATCTTCTATAAGATAAAGGATCCTTTTTTTTTAGGCACCTTGGTTCATTTTTTCAGGAAAAAGTTTCTTCGCGATTGCCTCTAAGGCAAAGGTTTCCCTGAGGATGGAAAAACCCATGGAAGCCTCCTTATTCTTGATGACCTGTTGATTATGTTCAATCGCATCAAAAATGTTTATCCAAAGGGCCTGCATGCCGTTGTTTTTTTCGTAATCCTCCAGCTGGGGTTCCTGGAAATCATCGGAAGTACTGCAAAAGTAAAAATACGACTCCATATGAACCAGATCGTACTGTTTTTTATAATGGGGCCGGTACTCATCAATGTATCCGAAGGCCTGGGTAACCTCAATATCCCGGGCTCCGGTTTCTTCCCTAAGCTCCCGCTTCAGTCCCGTAATTAAATCCTCTTTCGAATCCACACCGCCCCCGGGAAAGCTGTAATCATTATAATATTTCGTATACATCAACAAAATCTTTTCATCCTTTAGGATGATCCCCCGGGCTGTGGTTCGCTCAAAGGTTCTGCCCTTTGTGGTTTTCAGGTCGGGATGGATCAGTTTTTTCAGTAACTGCACAGTAACTCACGTCCTTTTTATCTTATAAAATCACCTAGAGTAGCATATCACATATTAGCTGAAAAGAAAATATGACGGTTAAAAAACATAAAAAAATAGACAAAGATATAAAAAAACAAAGTGCTGGGGAAGTTTCAATCCCTTCTATTATCCCCGGAGCAGCGACGGCGACGTGGTGGATTTGCTGTTTCAACGGTTGGGAAGAAGAGATCTTGAAGGATACTGGAGGGGGACGCCGCTACGGAGTGGGAAATAACGGAAGAGGATTCCGATGGTTTCCCCTGGAAATATGCAAGCTTCGGGGTTGTGGGCATATGCATATTATTAAAACGGAAAAACAGGAGCTAAGAGCAGAGGATATTTTGATGTACTGTGACTTCCCTCACAGAATTCCTTCCGGGAACCCGTTATAATGAACTCAGATGAAAAAATACCAATTAGATAAAAACCAACAGGAAAGGATGGATCCTATGACTATTACAAAGGATATGAATATTGGCGACGTGGTTCGAATGTACCCACAGTCTATCGCCATTTTAGGCAGTTTCGGAATGGGTTGCGTCGGTTGCCCTTCAGCCCAGATGGAAAGCATCGAAGAGGCGGCGCAGGTTCACGGAATGAACGCCGATGAGATTGTAGAACAACTAAATAAGAATCTTTAACAAAAAAAACAAAAAAACAAAAAAACTCCTTCCTTAATGAAGGAGTTTTTTTCACTTTTATAGAATACCTTACTATACCCAATAATTGAGGAGGGATATTATGAAAAGCTATAACAAACTGGTTCGGGACCGAATACCGGAAATCATTAAAGAGGCGGGAAAAACCCCGATTACTAAAATTTTGCCCGAAGAAGAGATGGAAAACCACTTAATCCAAAAGCTGGAGGAAGAAATTCAGGAATTCAAGGAAACCCGGGATTTTGAGGAACTGGCCGATCTTCTCGAGGTCATTGAAGCCCTGGCAAAGCTAAGGGGAGAGGAAATGTACACCCTGGAACGGGTCAAAACCGATAAAAAAGCGGAGCGGGGAGGATTCGAGGAAAGAATCCTGCTGGAAAGGGTAGAAGACTAAGGGAGGAAAGCAAATGACCTATATGAAAATCAATGATATCAACTTATACTATGAAGAAAAAGGGAATCCCGACGGGGAAAAAACCGTGGTTTTTTTAAACGGCGTCATGGCTTCCACCAGCAGCTGGAGAAGCTATGTAAAGATCTTTGAAGCATTGAATTTCAAAGTCATTTTGCATGATTTTAAAGGTCAGCTTCTGTCCGATAAACCGGAAGGGCCCTACAGTTTTAAAGAACACGCCGAAGAATCCAGGGAACTGCTAAAGGCCCTGGGGGTAAAGAAGGCTCATTTTATCGGAACCTCCTACGGGGGCGAAGTGGGAATGAAGTTTGCGGTACTTTTCCCTGAAATGGTGGAGAGTCTTATCCTTATCAATTCCGTCAGTGAAATGGATGAGTCCCTTCGATTATTCGTGGAGGGCTGGAGGCAGGCGGCCATGAGAAAAGACGGAGAAGGTTTTTTCTGGCACTTGGCACCGACGATTTACCATAACACTTATTTAGAAAAGGAAAAAGAAAAACTGAAAAGAAAAGCCCAGGCCATGAATAATATGGATGATGAGTTTTTCCAAGGGCAAATCGCTTTGTACGATACTTTTTTGAAGGATATTGACATGACCGATGAACTTCACCGGATAAAAGCTCCGACCTTAATTGTTGCCGGAGAAAATGATCTGTTAAAATCCATCAGGTTTCAGGAGATTATGGCAAAGCACATTGCGGGCTCCGAGTACGTGATAATTCCCGACTGCGGCCATGTAACTATTTTTGAAAAGGAAGAGGAACTAAAAACCCTGCTGCTGGGTTTTGTGATTAAGAATCTTTAATGCATCCTAAATGAGTATACTAAAAAACCTCCTGAATCAGGAGGTTTTTTCAGTATACTTCCGAGCTTTTTATCTTATATTTCACCGGAACTGGAAATCAAATGGGCTTTGATCAGCCCGTCTCTAAGGGCTACCGCAACCAAGGCGGCGGCGGATATTTTCAAAAGATCCGGAACCAAAAAAGGCAGGGCCCCCGTGGCCACGGATTGAGGCAGACTCATTCCCGTAACCACCATCAACTGAAGGGAGCCGAAGGTATAAACAACCAGAATCCCCATAGCCATGGCGCTCAGCTGAATGAAGTATTTGGAAACTTTCCCCTTGGAAAACTTTTGATAGCCAAAGTGTGTAAGCAGTCCGATTACATAAGCCCCGGCCATAAAGCCGAAGATGTAGCCACCCGTTGGGCCGGCCAATGCCCCGAGTCCTGAGCCTCCTCCGGCAAAAACCGGAAGACCGATTACCCCAAGCAAAGTATATAAGGCGAGGCTGTAAAACCCCAGCCGGGCTCCTAGAATAGCGCCGGAAAGGGCTACTCCAATAATTTGCAATGTTATGGGCACCGGTGTGAAGGGCAGGGGGATTAAAAAAATGGATAAAATACAGGTCATGGCCGCAAACAGGGATACTAAAATCAACGCTCGTAAATTTTTCAATGGTTTCATCCTCTCTTCGGGTTTTTAGAATCCCTTAAGATCCTAAGTATGTAGCAACTGTTATTATTATAATGAACAAAAAAAAGATTGTCAACCTGAAAAATAAAACAGGTTAACAATACCGACTGATGTCTGATTTTTTTATTCAAGTTTTCCCACAGGTTCGGATGCCGGTTTTGCAGTCGGCTCTGTCGACGACATTGTAACCGGTTCTGTAACCCGATCCGGCGCCGGTTTTCTGACCGGAAGCCCCTCCCGGTCATACCGTACAATCAGGATTACTGCCGAAAGGATGAAAACACATCCGATGATGATCGGCAGGTTTAGAATTTCGTTAAAGACCAGCACTCCGATTATAATGGAGGTAATGGGCTCTAAGGTGCTTAGAATGCCCGAACTTTGGGAGCCGATTCGCTGAATGCCTACATTCAGTAAGTTGACGGCGCCAAGGGTGACGAAAATCGATAAAAACACGGTAACCGCCCAGCCGGAAAGCGTCAGATGCAACGTAAACTGTCCTGTAAACAGGGCGAAAAAGAACATCGAGACAGAGGCAATCAGACTCAAATAGAAAGTCAGTTTGAGGGAGTGCAGGGCTTTTAGGCCGCTTTTATCGATATAAAGCACATAAAATGCATAGGTTACCCCGGATAACAGCGCCATGAAAATACCAAAGAGGCTTCCGCTCAGCTCTCCGTTATATAACAGGAAAATCCCCAGGGTGCTGAGAACGCCTGCAAAAAACTTAATAAAGGTCAGCCGGTCTCGGTAAAAAACCGCAGAGCCGAGAATCACCAAAATCGGATAAATAAAATGCAGCGTGGTGGCCACCCCGGTGGAAATATAATTGTAGGAAATATACAGGGTCATGGCCGTGGCGGCGTAACCGAAAATCCCTACATACAGCAAATTCTTCCTCTGCAGTTTGGTGATCTTAAAATCAACCCCGGGATTTCGGTGAATTAAGTAAAACAGCACAGGCAGGGCAAAAAAGAAGCGCCAGAACACCAGATTAACGGAGTTGCCTCCCTGGGAAAAAATAAATTTTGCAAGCAGGGGCATGGATCCGAAAATCATACCGGAGATCATTACAGCGGTGTATCCAATGGTTCGGGATTTCATGGTAGGCCTCCTTTTTTCAAAGCATATTATCTTTATAATAGCATATTAAAGACAAAAAGATAGCCATAAAAAGTAACCCATAAAAAGTAACCCATAAAAAGTAACCCATAAAAAACAGCCCTCTGGACTTATAGAGGACTGTCAGCTACTTCCTTTTTACTTCGGGTCAATTAACCCGCTCATTCGAATAATTTCAATGCCTTTTTCTTCTAAAGCGTCGGTAAACTGGTTAATTCCCACGGAGTCACTGGCCATATGTCCCGCCACAACGATGTTTCCGATGTTTTGCTCTTTAACCGCTTTAATTACATCTTCCGGCATATGCATACATACTAAGGTGCCCACGCCCGCTTCAAAGTAAGACTTAATGACCTTGGTTCCGCCTCCGGTTCCCCCCGCCATGGTAACCACTACTTTACCGGCGTAGTCCTTTTCACTGCCTACACGGATTACCGGTGTTGCAGAAGTTCGCTGATACTCCACTTTCGTCTCTAAGGCTTCGATTACGTCTTTTAACGTAGCCTTCGGCTGATCTTTTAATTTCTCATCCAGTAAGTTCTGAACCGTTCGTTCCGCCAAGATATCTGCAGGGGTGTGGACCGCCATAAAAGGCATCTTTAACAGTTTTGCTGCGGAGACCGCACGGTCATAGTTGGATACGTGAAGGCCTCGTTCCACTTGACCTTTTTTCTCCTGCAATGCCTTTTGGGCTTTATTGATCGGTACGCCGGCTTTGGTCATGGTATCAATCTGATTGTCCATAACTTTGTGCAGGTTGATTCTTGGGGTTCCGCCGCTTGGGTGATGGGTGATTACCAGGTCGGCTCCCAGTTTTTCCGCAAGCATCATTTCAGCTAACTCCATATCCACACCGATGGCAACCTTTTTAATGTTCTCCCCTTCCACGATGATTCCCGAATCTGCCGGGGTTTCTTCCAGTCCTGCCAGTTCCAGGGCAGTGTCCATAATTTCTTTAGTATTCATTAATAAATCCTCCTTGGAAAAATAATTTTTACATACTAAATTTATTATAACGAAGTTCGTAACCCGAAGCAAATGAAATATTTTGAAATTATTGATAAAAAACCATAAAAGTCTTCTAAAATCCTCTGAATTGAATTGTCAAACCCGGGGCGAATTGATATGATAATAGTGGTTAAATAATTATAAAAGGATCGGTGATATCGATGGAAAGAATAAGAATAAAGCTGGATACCGTGGAAAGCATGCTTTTTTACTGGCAAGCCACAAGCGAAAGAGATAAGGTAGGGGAAGCATACCTTAATGACATTGCCAATCATGAGGATATGAAAAAAATCTACGACGAAGAATTCACTGCGGAGTCCTTTCGAAAAGTCTTAAGCGCCATATCCAACCGGGAGCCTTTTAAAAGTGATATAAAAAAGGAACGGGTATTTTGGAACAGCAATATGTGGATGACGGAGGATATGGAGTTTACCCGGATGATGGTAGCCCCGATTAAAGTACTGAACGTGGACCATTTAGTACCGAAGGTTCAGGAAGCCGTCAAAAATCCGAAATACGATGAGGTGGAAGTGGTTTTTGTACCGGGCCATGAATTTGAGTATAAGATTGTCGAAAATCAACTGCTGATTAATTTTTTCAGAGTGCAAGTGGACCTGTATGAGGAAAACAAAATTGAAATCGGCGGGGTTCCCTTGGAAGACTACCTGGTAACCAAAATTATTGAAGTGCAAAATCAGAAATAAATTTTATAAACAGGGTTGAACAATAAACTGAATAAACAAGGAGCGGACCTGATGATCAAAGTGATAACCGACAGTACAAGTTATTTAGAAAAGCAGAGCGTAAAGGATTTGGATATTGAAATTTTATCATTGAAGGTGGAATTTCAACAGGACACCTACCGGGAAGTGGAACTGGAAAATAAGGCCTTCTACAGGATGATGGATGGGCGGGGGATTCCAAAATCCTCCCAGCCCCCCATTGGAGAATTTGTTGAAGTATTCGAGTCCATCATCAAGGAAGGAAATCAGGTGCTGGGAGTGTTTTTATCCGGCAAAATGAGCGGAACCCTGTCCACCGCCTTAATGGCAAAGGATATGGTGTTAAAGGATTATCCCGATGCAACCATCGAGCTTATGGACTCCGAGTCCAATTGCATGCAGCTGGGATTTGCCGTCGAGGCCGCGGCAAAAGCCGTGAAGGAAGGGAAGTCCATGGCAGCGGTGATGGAGGCCGTGGAAAGCATGAAAAAAAGGAGCCGGTTTTTATTTGTTCCCGACAGCCTCAAGTACTTAAAAGCCGGGGGAAGAATCGGAAAGGCCAACGCCCTGATCGGAAGCCTGCTGAGTATTATCCCGATCCTGACGGTGGAAAATGGAGAAACCTCCATTTATAAAAAAGTACGGCGAAAAAAGAAAGCCCTGGGTGAAATGGTTGCTAAACTCCAAAGCGAGGACAAGGAACACACCGTACAGGAAATCATCGTTCATCACATTGATGCCTGTAAAGAGGCGGAAAAACTGGCGGAAAGCATTCAAAAAGAAGTGGACGTACCCACCCGGATTTTGGATATCGGACCGGTTATTGGCCTTCATGTAGGTCCCGGAGCCATGGGCATCGCCTATCATACGAAAAAGGAATTGAGAAAATAAACTGCATTAAACCCTTCTAAAACCCCCGTTGAGCCTACAGCGGGGACTTTTTTACGGAGATTATGAATAAACCCCTGAAATTTAGGTATAAATGCACTATATGCATTAACTGATAATAATAGTTAATAAAGACTTATTTGATGAGCATCAAGGCAGAAGCATGAGGATTAGGCGGAAAAATACTTAAAAAAACATTGTAATAAGAAAAGAGGTGGAGAAGTAATGACAAATACCAATAACCGTAACAGGGAAGATGAAAAAGACAAAAAGGACAAAAAAGCATTAAAGGAGAAACTCGATAAGATGCAGTACTATGTCACCCAGGAAAACGGAACGGAACCTCCCTTTAAAAATGAATACTACAATAACGAAAGGGAAGGAATCTATGTGGATGTGGTGGACGGACGACCGCTTTTTTCCACAAAAGACCAGTACGACGCCGGTTGTGGATGGCCCAGCTTTACGAAGCCCATTGATGAGGGGGAACTGATAGAACAGGAGGACCGGAGCCTTTGGATGGTCCGTAAGGAGGTTCGCTCGAAAGGGGCGGACAGCCATTTAGGCCACGTCTTTAACGACGGCCCCAAGGAAAAAGGGGGGCTTAGATACTGCATCAACAGTGCAGCCCTGCGATTTATTCCCGTGGAGGATTTGGAAAAGGAAGGCTATGGAGATTACAAAAAACTCTTTGAACAGAAAGAGGCGGATTAGGGAGTGACAACAGGATGATAGAGTTTTTAAGAAATGTACTAAATCTGTATCGGGACCGTTCGGAGTTTTTTATCCGACTGACCATGGAACATATTTATCTGTCCTTTGTTGCCATTGTCTTTATTGCGGTAATCGGCATTACCATCGGCATTACCATTGCCAAGTATAGGCGCCTTGCAGAACCGGTGCTCAGTGTGGTCAATTTTATCTATACGATTCCAAGCATCGCTTTATTTGGAATTTTAGTGGCCATTACGGGGATCGGAAACCGTAGCGCCCTGATTGCCCTCGTGGTATACGGCATGCTGCCCATGATTCGAAATACCTATGTAGCCATATCCGAGATTGACGATTTAATCATCGAATCCGCCATCGGCATGGGAACCACCGGGAAACAACTGCTGCTTCGGATTCAACTGCCCTTAGCCCTGCCGGTAATTATCGCCGGTTTTCGGATTATGGTGGTCATGACCATCGCCCTGGGGGGCATCGCTTCCTTTATCGGGGCCGGCGGCCTTGGGGTTGCCATTTGGCGGGGAATTACCACCAGTTTCCCCGAGATGACCGTGGCGGGAAGTCTCCTCGTAGCCTTGCTTGCCATTGTGGTGGACCTGGTGCTGGGCATCCTGGAAAAAATCGCCCGGAAAAAAGTCCTCGGCACCGTAAAAAGTTAAGAAAAAGAAGAGTTAGTAAAGAAAACTTTGGAAACAGAAGAAGGATTTTTTAAAGAAGGATTTTAAATAAGGTATAAAAAAAATGGAGGGGTATTATGGAAAATCTTAAGGCAATCTTTCGACCCACAATGAAAAAAACTGTTGTTTTGGTATTGTTAATCAGTCTCTTAAGCCTGGGTATGATCAGCTGCGGAAATGACGAAGACCCCGTAGTGGTGGCCTCAAAACCCCATGCGGAGCAGTACATCCTGGGGGAAATGATCAGTATTCTAATTGAAGAGCATACGGACATTCCCGTGGAGCGAAACTTCGGCATCGGCGGCGGAACGTCCAACATTCATCCCGCCATGGTTTCGGGAGAAATAGATATTTACCCGGAATATACGGGAACTTCCTGGATGTTTGTGTTAAATGAAGAGTTAATCGAAGATCCCAACGAGTTGTATGAAGCAACAAAAGCGGCTTACGAAGAGGAATTTGAACTACAGTGGCTGGATCTGTACGGTTTTAACAATACCTACGCCTTAGCCGTTGACGGAGATATCGCGGAAGAGTACGGGATTTATACCTACTCCGACCTTGCGGAAGTCTCAGGAGAGATCACCTTTGGAGCGGAATATGATTTTTACGAGCGGGACGACGGATTTGACGCCCTGGCCGCCCACTACGGTTTTGATTTCCAGCGGGAGGTGGAACTGGACATCGGTCTGAAGTATCAAGCCATCGAGCAGGGAGAAGTGGACGTGATCAATGCCTTTTCCACCGACGGACTCCTGGGGGCCTATAATCTTCGGGTACTGGAAGACGATCAGTTTTTCTTTCCCTCCTACTTCGCCGGCACCATTATTCGAATGGAGACCCTGGAACGGCATCCGGAACTGGAAGACGTGTTGAATCGCTTAGCGGGCAGCATTTCCGATGAAGAAATGATTGAGATGAATTACCGGGTGGAAGAGGAAAATGAAGATCCCGAAGCCGTGGCTCGAGAATTCCTTGAGGAGAAAGGATTAATCTAATATGAACGTACTGACCTTTACCGACGTGTCAAAATCCTATGATAATCAGCTACGAGTCATTGACCGGCTCAGTTTTTCCATCGAAAAGGGCGAGTTTATCACCCTGATCGGGCCTTCGGGATGCGGAAAAACCACCCTGTTAAAGATGATTAACGGACTGATCCCCTTTGATGAGGGAGTCATTTCCGTGAAGGACCGGTCCCTGGCGGATTGGGATTTAATTAAGCTTCGGCGGGAGATCGGTTATGTGATTCAGCAAATCGGCCTGTTTCCCCATATGACCATTGAAAAAAACATCGGTTATGTGCTTTCCTTACTGGGAAGGGACCTGGGGGAACAAAAGGAAAAGGCAAAGGAGCTGATTAAGCTCGTGGGCCTTGACGCCGATTATTTAACCCGCTATCCCCGAGAGCTCAGCGGAGGGCAAAAACAACGGGTAGGGGTGGCCCGGGCCCTGGCGGCGGACCCGGATATTATCCTGATGGACGAGCCCTTCGGAGCCGTGGACGATATTACTCGAAAAGTTCTGCAGGATGAGATGAAAGCGCTTCATAAAAAACTCCAAAAGACCATTGTTTTTGTGACCCATGATATTGAAGAGGCCATAAAGCTCGGCACCCGCATCGTTTTGATGGACCGGGGAAGGATCATCCAGGCGGGGACGAAGGAAGAGATGCTTTTCGCCCCCACAACGGAGTTTACCAAACGGTTTTTAGGCTCCAAAAGCTTTAACGCCTATTTGGGACAGCTCCCCATTGAGGATGTATACCGGCCCTATGAGGCCACTGTTACGAAGATCCCACAGGACAACGAAACCATTAATTTAACGGATACCGCCATGGAAGGTATTCGAAAAATGATTAAAGAAGACCTTCAAAGCCTGGTGGTGATCAATGAAGAGGATAAGGCTGTCGGGGAGTTTCAGCTGCAGGATATTCAGCAAAAGATTCAGCTATAAAAGAGGTAGTTAGGAAAGATAAAGTTAGAAAGATAAAGTTAGAAAGGCATAGGAAATAAAAAGTGAAATGAAGGAGGCTAATGTATGGCAATTGTAGAAACGTCGATTACCCCGATCGGAACCGAAACCCCCAGTGTCAGCAAATACGTAGCGAAGTGTCATAAGGTATTAGAGGATTTCCCCGAAATCAAGTATCAGCTGACCCCCATGGGAACCATTTTAGAAGGGGAACTACCTAAAATCCTGGAAGCCATTACAAAAATGCATGAAGTTCCCTTTGACAACGGCGCAAGCCGGGTCTCTACCCTGATTAAAATTGATGACCGCAGGGATAAGGAAGCTACCATGGATGCAAAGATGCAGTCGGTAATCAGTAAGCTGTAACAGCGAACCGGCGATATTAAAGCACAACATAAAAAACAAGGCCATGAACATTCGGCCTTGTTTTTTAGATTAAAGTATTATTCCCGGGTTTCCGGTTTTTCTTTGCCTTTGAATTTCTTAAAAGCCCGAGGGTAAAACTTACCCATGAGCCCTAAAAGAATCCCGGCTAATAAAATGAACGGGAAGTAACGGGCAAACCATAACAGTATGGACTGTAAAGCCCCTTGAAATCTTTCGAAGGATTCTCTGAAGTTACGGAAAAATTGATCGGAAAAATTCTGATCTTCCAATTCATCGGTCTCCACTTCTCGAATGGATAGATAAAGAGTGCTGAAGCGAACCTGGTCATCTAAGCGATTTAAGGTTCCCTGCAGTCTTTCGATTTCCCGTCGAATTCTGGAAAGTTCGCTCTCCAGGGTTAGAATATCGGAAAGATTTTCCGCATCTTCCAGTAAATCCAGCAGGCGGCGCTCCTGGATGGTCTGGTTTCGAAGATTGGCCTCAATGTCGTAGTACGTATCGGAAACGTCATCGCTTTCCAGGACTTCCTGGGTGAAGACTCCGTAATTTCTCATGGAATCCACAAAGGCTTTTAAGGATTCCGAAGGTACCCGAAGGGTAAAATCCCCTCGAGGGGCTTCATCTTTTTCCGAGATGACCTGGTACCGATGGATATGCCCCCCGTATCGGTCTAAATCCTGTTCCATTTTATCGATGGTTTGATAAAGGTTGTCGGTTTCCATGGATAGGTTTTGCCGGTAGATAATTTTATCCCCCGATACCGAATTGGAAGAGGTGCTAAAAACTTCCGGACCGCCACTGGCGTCAAAATCCGCAATATCCGGTGAACCCTCGGCTCTTTCGTAATGCATACGCTCCTCCCCTTCGGAGTAGGATGCATCGTCATTGGAGCTGCAGGAGATTAAAAATAGGGTAAGGGTGAGGATGATGAACACACTGATTAAAACACGGACCTTTTTTTTCATAGGTTATCCCTTCTCTCTTTTTTAATTGATGTAATAATACTTTGACGACGGGTAAATCAATTAAGTTCCCGGTACAGCTACCCCTAGGTATAGGCTTTCTTCCGATTTTTCCTTGACAATTGGACAGGGAATTTATACAATAGAACAAATGAATCCCGAGTATATTGATAGGTTTAAATATGATTGCAATAAAAGGAGGAATTCCATGATTTATAACAATATCGGGGAGTTAATCGGCAACACCCCTTTGGTTCGTTTACACAGCGTAGAGAAGGATAGCGCAGAAGTATTGGTCAAACTTGAATCCATGAATCCCGGGGGATCCGTAAAGGAACGGATCGCCTTAAATATCATCGAAGAAATGGAAAAGCGGGGAGAATTAAAACCGGGTATGAACTTAGTGGAGCCCACCAGCGGAAACACGGGAATCGGCCTGAGCATGGTGGCCGCCTATAAAGGATACACCTTAACCCTGGTCATGCCCAACACCATGAGCATGGAACGAAGAAAAATTCTAAAGGCCTACGGTGCAAACCTGGTACTGACCGACGGAGCCAAGGGTATGAGAGGCGCCATTGAGAAAGCGGAAGAAATTCTAAATACAACGAAGGATACCGTCTTGATCGGCCAGTTCCAAAATCTTGATAATCCCAGAGCCCATGTAAAAACCACGGGCCCCGAAATTTATCAAGGCACCGGAGGAAAACTGGACGCCTTTGTGGTAGGTATCGGAACCGGAGGGACCATTACCGGTGCCGGCGGCTTCTTAAAAGACAAAATTCCGGGAATAAAAGTAATCGGTGTTGAGCCGGTCAAGTCCCCGGTCATCTCCGGCGGAGAACCGGGACCCCATAAAATCCAGGGCATCGGCGCAGGATTTATTCCCACGGTGCTGGATAAGGACAAAATCGACGAAATGATGCTGGTATCCGAAGAGGAAGCCATTGAAGAGAGTCGATATATCGCAAGCAAAGAAGGGATCCTACTGGGGATCTCCGGCGGCGCGGCCATATTTGCGGCAAAGAAAGTGGCCAAAGACTTAGGTCCGGGAAAACGGGTGGTCGTCATCGCACCGGATACGGGAGAGCGCTATTTAAGTACGGAACTGTTCGAGTTTAACGAGTAAGAGAAAGGATGTGATTTCTATTTCCTATTTTGATGTAGTTAAAGCAAGAGACCCTGCGGTAAAAAACAACCTGGAGATTATTTTGACCTATCCCGGGGTGCATGTCCTATGGTTTCATAAATTCGGGCATTTCCTGTATCGGAAAAACCGTTTTGTGATCGCACGGTTGATCTCCCAGATCGGTCGGTTTTTCACGGGAATTGAAATCCATCCCGGGGCACAGATCGGACCCGGACTGTTCATTGACCACGGCATGGGGGTTGTGATCGGTGAGACCGCCGAGGTCGGGAAAAACGTATTATTGTTTCACGGCGTTACCCTGGGCGGCACGGGGAAGGATACCGGAAAGCGTCACCCCACCGTTGGGGATAACGTGATCATCGGCGCCGGAGCGAAAATCCTCGGGCCCATTACCATCGGCGACAATGCCAAAGTCGGAGCCAATGCCGTGGTGTTAAGGGACGTCCCGGAAGGGGCCACGGTGGTGGGAATCCCCGCTGAAGTTACGACTAAGAAGGAAGCACAGGAAAAATGCAGTCTCTAAGAGGCTGCTTTTTTGTACAGTTTATTGGTAAAGTCTATAGACTTTTATTTTTCAAAGGGTATAATAATACAATAGTACAATAATGAAAAATGGGACAGGTTCTATCATTTTCGAAGCAAACTACAAGTAATTATTAAGAAGGTGCTGCTAATGAAAGGATCATTTAAAAAATTCATTAACTCAATTTCAATCAAAGCTGCAATCATTTTGCTGTTTATAATGAGTCTCCTTGTTACGGTGGGGGCAATCGGCTACAGCACTTATACCACTTGGAGCAGTTCAAATGAGCAGGTGATAACAAAGCTTGCAGACAATCTGAATTATGAGATAGTATACCGGGTCCGGGAGTATCTTCATATACCCGAACACGTTATCCAGCTTAATCTCGGTTTAATTGAAAACCAGGGTATTGAATTTGAAGATCCGATGGCAAGAAACCGACTTTTTTTAAACACCCTGAACACCCAGGACGAAATGATTTACAGCTTCAGTTACGGCTCCCATGAAGGAGAGTATTACGGTGCCAGGAGAAATGAACTGGACGAGGTTGAATTGATGCATAACAACCGGGAAACCCGAGGCCATTCCTGGTACTATACCGTGGGGGAGGAAGGCGCCTTAGGAGAATTCTTAAGGGATTTCGGATCCTTTGACCCAAGGACTAGGGTATGGTATGAAAGAGCCGTCAACGCTGAAGGATTTTCATTTTCTCCGATTTATAAGCATTTTGTTATGGACGACCTTACCATATCCGCAGCATCCCCGGTTAGAGGTGATGCAGGGGAAATCGAAGGAGTTTTGGGAGTACATATCCTTCTTTCGGGACTAAACGGGGTTCTATCGGAGATTACTGAATCGGACAATTCCTATGCCATGATTGTGGAGCGGGAAACCGGACATGTGGTAGCCAATTCCCTTGGTCAGAAAAACTACCGGTTGGATGCGGCGGGCAATTTTGACAGGATGCCCATTGCTGAAACCGGAAATAATATTGCCAATACAACGTACGTGGAATACTTAGCGGGCAACACGTCCCTCATTGAAGATCAACGGGGACAGGAGAAGCTGTACAGTATGGCTACGGCTTTTGATATGCCCGGATTAGACTGGATTGTAATAACCGCGGTACCGGAAAGCCTCTTGGGAACAACGGTGTATGGTGCCGTAAGGCAAAGTTTGATCATAGGGTTTATCGGGCTGCTGCTTTCAATTCTGATATTTTGGGTTATCATCAAAAAACTGTTTCATCCCATGGAAGAAATCTTTGAAGCCAATGCAAACTTTTCAAAGGGAGATTTGAGCCGAAGAGTGAGAATAAGCCGTAAGGACGAGATCGGTAGGATCGGAGGTTCTTACAATGATATGGCGGACCGGATTCATTCTCTTGTAAATCATCTTGAAGATAAGGTGGAGGCAAGGACAGAGGAGATAAGGAATACAAACCGTGCACTGAAGGAAAACAAGGACAGACTGCAGCTGATCTTAAATTCAGCGGCGGAGGGCATCTACGGGATAGACCTGAATGGAATCTGTACCTTTGTCAATAAAAATGCGTTGAATATTTTGGGCTATGAAACTCAGGATGAACTGCTGGGGGAGAATATGCATAACAGGATACACCATAGTTTGCAGGATGGATTTCCCAATAGTATGGAGAAATGCAACATTTTGGAGGCCATAAAAAAGGGTGAGGGTACCCGTTCGGATTCCGAGGTGTTCTGGACGAAGGATCACAAGAGCCTGCCGGTGGAATGCTTCAGTTATCCTCAAAAGGTGAACGGAAAAACCATAGGGGGCGTGGTGACCTTTATGGATATTACCAATCGAAAGAGACTGGAGCAGGAAGTTCATTTGGAAAAAGAGCAGTTCAGGACAACCCTGCTCTCCGTAGGCGACGGTGTAATCTCCACGGATGAGCGAGGAAGGGTCGAGGTAATGAATCCCGTGGCGGAGGAACTGACAGGATGGACACACCAGGAAGCAAAAGGGCGCCCCTTTGAGGAAGTATTCCATATTATCAACGAACATACCGGGGAGCTCTGTGAAAATCCGGTTGAAAGAGTAATGGAATATAAGGAGATTATGGATCTCGCCCGACATACGATTTTGGTATCCAAGGATGGAAGCCGAATTCCGATTGAAGACAGTGCGGCTCCGATTCGTAGTGATGAGGGTGTAATCACGGGAGTGGTTGTAGTCTTTAGAGATTTTACAGACAAGAAGGAAAAGCTGGATGAAATACAGTATCTCAGCTATCATGACCATTTAACGGGGTTGTACAACCGAAGATATATGGAGGATTCACTGAACCGGCTGGATACCCCAAGAAATCTGCCCTTTACCGTGATGTCCATCGACGTGAACGGACTGAAACTGACCAATGATGCCTTCGGCCACAAGATGGGGGACCGCCTTTTGATCCGCTGCGGAACAATGCTTGAAAATATATGTCGGGAGGATGACATCATCGGAAGAATGGGGGGAGACGAATTTATGATTCTTCTACCGAAAACCGCCGATGAAGAGGCCCAAAGAATCAGGGAAAGGATCGAGAGAGCGATGAAAGAGATCAAGCTGGACTCAATAATTGTATCCCTTGCCATTGGATTCGCAACGAAAGAAACCCAGGATACGGAAATCGATACGGTCATGACCTTGGCAGACAACAATATGTATAAGAATAAGTTGAAATACGGAAAGATCATGAGAAGTCAAACCATCGAACTCCTTTTGAAAAATATCCATTTAAAATACGACAACGAGCAAATTCATACCGAAAGGGTTGCCCAGTACTGTGTGGCCATAGCAAAGGAAATGGGATTTTCTGAGAATGAGGTTGAAAAGGTCAATACCGCGGCGGTCCTTCATGATGTCGGAAAGATTATGGTGCCTCCTGACATATTGAATAAGCCCGGACGTCTAACACCGAAAGAGTTTGTGATCATCAGAAAACATCCGGAAACCGGCTATCAAATATTAAAATCCGTGGATGAATACGCCTCCCTTGCCTTGGATGTGCTGTATCATCATGAAAGGATGGACGGTAAGGGATACCCCGAAGGACTGAAGGGAGAAGAGATCCCCCTGGTATCCAGAATAATAAACGTGGCAGATGCCTACGAGGCCATGACCGCAAAGAGGTCTTATCAGACACCGAAGACAAAAGAAGAAGCCGTAAAGGAGCTTCTCAGATGTTCCGGAAGCCAGTTTGATCCGGATATTGTGAAGGTGTTTGTAGAGAAGATTTTGAAGTGAGAAAGAAGACAGAACTGCTATTCCATCCACAAAATGTGGATGAAATGTGGATAAGTCTGGGGATAAGTTGTGGATGGGCAGTGCATAACTGCACAGCTGAAGCACACAAAGGGGACACACAAAGGGGACGGAGGTTTTTGTGCTATCATGACACAAAAACCTCCGTCCCCTTTAGTTATAAATTAATAGAATAAGCAGGAAAAAAGAAACGTGGTCACGAAGGAGTAAAGAGAGAAAAAAAGAAGGAGGCGATCCGATGAAGGATCTGAATAAAGAAGGAAAACTGTTGCTGATGCTGATTCCCGGGATTCTTATCCTGGTGGTGGTATTCAGTGTACTGAACAACCGGGCCACAAGGGAGCAGGAAATGAAAGAAAGTATGGAAGCGGCGGTTCGAGAGAACATTGAAGCGGGAGTGGAGGAGGCCCGGGGACATCGCTTCCAGGAAGAACTGGATACCATCGAGTTTTTAGGACTGGAGGGTATGGAAAAGATGGGATCCGGAAGGGCTCGGGCCCAAGTGAATATCGGAATGCTGGATCTGCCCAGTCTGTTGGAGGAATACTTGGCGGATAGTGATATAACAGAGCATGTAGAGGAGGGGCTGAATTATTACGTTGAAACCTACGAAGCCTTAAGAGCGGAGTATAAGGAAGGGGATCCCTACGTGTTTGCCGTGGACGTGGAGTTTCGGGAAGTGGAAGAGGGGCAGTGGGAAATTACCTCGGAGGAAGCCCTAAAAATTCACTCCGCAAACCGGGACATCCCTCTTATGTACTACGGAGGATTGGATACCCTGGGGACGGTCTTCGATGAGCATGATCCCTTCCAGGAAGAGGAGCCTTTGAAAGAGCAGGAACAGGATCTGTTGTCCTTTTATCATGGGAATATCAATCGTGGGAAGGTGACGGTGGATAAGGAAGTGACCGAAGAGGCATACGGTTTTGTTCTGGACTATCAGGGCTACGATCTGGGAGCCCTGGAAGAGGAAATGGAAAAACTGCTGCTGTCGGAGTTTTACGACGGGGAGGTTCGAAAAAATCATACATTGGAGGGGATCGAAAGGCTAAAGCAGGTAATGGAAGGCTTCTTCCAAGAAGAGGAGCTGAAAAGCCATAGGGTAAAAGAGGTGACGGTAAAGAAAAAGGGGATCGGGTTTATCCTGGAGGATAGAGGGGAAACCTTGGAAAATCCCCATAAAAAATTGAGGGAATACTTGGCATTTTTGCAAACCGTGGAGGAAGTTCCTGCCTTCTTTGCCCGAGGACATCAGAATTTTGAACTCCTTGCGGAACAGGAACGACTGAGGGTTCGAAGAAGCGGACAAGAGGATGGTGGGGAAATTATCCTTTACGGCGAACCTTATACCGGCTACGACTTTCACCGCTGGAGCCTAAGGGAGGATACCCTGGAGGAGGGAACGCCCATCTCCGCTAATCGGGAGGACTTAGAGCATATACAGAGCCATCAGGTACTGGATTTTGCCCAGGTTTATCATAGGGAAAACCTATCAACAACGCTGCTGCCCATTCAAGGAGAGGAAGGCACCGGATTTATAAATGAGAAGGGGGAGGTGGTGATTGAACCCTTCAAAGGCCTTAGTGAGTTTGCCGCCGGAGACCAGGGAATTTCCCAAACCCATTATATCCTGCCTCTGATTTTTTCCGTACAAAAGGAGGAGGGAGAAATGCCCATAAACTATGCAATCGATGAAGAGGGGGAAATTCTTAAGGCTCTTTCCGGTGAGGAAGTGGCAGATATACGGGCAGCGGCCCGCGAGAATGGCTGGACCACCTGGAGCGAAGAATACGCTCAAAACCGTTATCGCCTAGAGACCTTTCAAAGAGAGGATGCCTCGGGGCTGATGCAGGTGAGGACCACTGGTGGTTCATACCATGGAGAAACCGAAACCCTGATCGAGCCTCAATACGATGGGATAAGAATTCCTTCTCAAACCACTCCGATTTGGGAGCAGCGGGAGGAACCGGATAAAGAGAAAAAAGCGGTGATTGCCGTGCAAGGGGAAGAGGAGTTTTTGATTAATCTCAACAACGAAAGACTGACTCCAGTAGACTATGATGCAGTGGTGGATTTTGACAACAGTCTCTTCCAGGGGATCTTGTCCGTGGATGGGGAAAAGGGTCTTTATGATTTTGAAAATAGCCGCTGGATCGTGGAACCGGGACAGGAAGAGGGCGACCTGTACTTTTTACGGCAGGATCGGAGAAGAATTGATCGGGACGGAAAAATCGGCTTTAAGGACGGGGAGAACCGCAGGGTCATCGAACCCCGGTACGAAAAGCCCACAGGCCCCGGTCGAGCAGGGGAATTTTACATGGGATACGCTGCGGTCACCAAAGAAGAGGAACACTTAATCATTGACCAAGAGGAGACGGTAATTCACAGTGAGCCCCGAAGCAAATTTGAAAACCCCTTGAGGATCACCTACATCCCTGAGTTAGAGCTCTTAACCGGAGGAAGGCGGGTGTACTTTACCTTAGAGGGTGACCTGATCTACCAATAAAGATGACAGGGGGCGGAGGTTTTCGGTTTTTTTGAGCCGAAGGCTTCCGCCCCTTTTAGTTTTTAATTCTTCTCAAAAAATATCGACATAAGCAGGAAAAATCGATCCTCATCTCGAATCATATAGTAGACGGGAGGCGGATAAAATGAAGGTTGTATC
>SL_8KL_010_SEDDRAFT_10000170_pt1 | contig 54370 bp, 53 predicted proteins | sample SodLakKL_010_SED_4_FD_11160 | JGI IMG/M metagenome (IMG submission 11160)
TTATTGTCTCTCCGTCTTCAGGCGGAGAAGAGCGAAAATAAGCAACCTCACAAAAGAATCGTCTTCTTGTGAGGTTGCTTATTTTAGAATCACCGGGTATTTCCCTCTTCTTCGATGATCTCTAGTACCGTCTCCAGGGCGTCCATCCCGGGGCGGTTCTTATAATGGGGGGTGGTGGGGAACTCATTTAAGGCCCGTCCTGCTTCATCGGTGACATAATCCATATCCCATCGCAGGATAATCCCCGTGTTCGGCAAAGTGAAGTTGGACACATGGGTGGTGTAGGCGCCGGCGGTGGGCTCTCCCACAAGGGTGGCAAAGCCCATTTCCTTTGCATGGCGGGCAAATAAGGCGGCGGCTGAGTAGTTTCTATTTCCTATCAGAAGCCAGATCTCACCTTCAAAGGCAGAGTCGGAAATATTCTGCAGCCCCATCTGGTTGATATGTCTCCATTCGATATTTTCGATCCCGGTGTGATATCGGACTCCATAATCCAGGGTTTCCATATCCTCCTCATTCAGTTCCGGTAACGGGTTCTCCTCCAGGATTTCACTAATCGGCACCAAACCCTCACTTTCCGGCCGATAGCGGGAATAGGCCGATTCAATCTTCACATTCGCCTCCCCTAGAGATTTTCCCAGCTCGCTTCCCCGGTAAAATGCGTACAGGGGCATATCGGGCATGGGCTCTTCTTCAGGCCAAAGAGGTTTCATAATCAGCATTCTCCATAAATCGGTTGCTCCGCCCATATTTTCTCTGATATCAATGATCAAATGCTCATACTCTCCAATATCACGGTATAATCCCCTCAACCGGTTTATCGTGGACTGACCGAAATCCGCAAAATGTGGCACACTGAGATAGGCGATCCTGCCCTCTTCGATCATTTCGGTCTCAACCGCAGCGTGGGGAAACCCGGCGGACTCTTCCTCGCGAAAGATCAGTTTAAAACCGGGGGATGCCTCCTCAGCAAGGGTTTTATAAAGTGCCTCCTGCTCCCGGTAAAAGCCCTGGGTGACGGAATTTGTGAAGGCATGGTAATTCATCGGTGTATTAAACGGACTCCAGGTGTTAGTGTATGAAGGTTTATAGATATCATAAAACCGGTAATTATAAACAAAGGTATGAAAGGTCATCGGAAACCGGGAGAAAAAATCATGGTGCAGGATGCTCCAAAAGAGGTGTTCATCCATGACAGGCATCTCCTCCGGGGACATCCCCAACTCCTTAGCAAAACTTTCCATGGACTCAGGATAATTCTCGATCACCGAGCGTTTCTCCTCTGCCAAAGCCCGGATATCCACTCCCAGCCTTCGCTCTGCAACACCGAAATAAGGAAAGGTCTCCTCCATAAGTTCGATCATCGTATCAAAATCCGCAAGCAGCGCTTCTGTTGTCAGGGGTTCTCTTGGGTGCAGTTCATCCTCCGAGGCCGCCTCTTCATCCGCGGGCATTTCATGATCAGCATTCGACGGTTCATCGGAGTTTCCGCAGGCAAATAATAACAATATCGTCAGCAGTACCGTGATAATTATTGCGACTTGCTTCAGCTGTATTTTCATCCCCTCAATCCTTTTCTATGGATATTTTTTTTCATTTATTTTAACAGATAATTATTCTCTTCATTCGCCGGTTCAATGGTTCTAATCTCATAGGAACTGAATCCGAAAGCAATGAAAGGCTTCTGCTATTCCATTAAATACATAAATGTCATTTCCCGACTCCTTACATCCCCTGGAATATCATAGGGTATCTCCATGAAGATTAGATTAATTCCGCACACTTGAGTATTTCTTTCATACTGCTTTTTTCATTTTCTGTTAAGTTTAACAAAGGTTTTCTTGTCCACCCGCCATCAAATCCTAACAGCTCGCAGCTATATTTAAGGCCGGCGACTCCAAATATCGTCGTTACCCCTTTATTGACCGGATACAGTTTGAGGTATAACTCCCGTGCTTTATTTATATTTCCTTCGTTAAAGTATTTTTGCACCTGGGCGCATTCGTTGGGACAGGCATTCGCCAATGCCATAATTCCCCCTTCAATGCCTAAAGCAAGGGCCGGATACCAGGCTGAAGCGGTTCCTGCCAACAGATTAAACTGTTTATCCCTCACCCTTATAAATTCCACCATTTGAGCCATGTCTCCGGAACTATCCTTCATTCCGATGATATTCGGGTGTTTGCTTAGGACCTCTACGGCGGAGGCTAAAAGGCTAATGTGGGTGACCTTTGTGACGTTATACAGTAAAATCGGGATTTTACAATGATCCGCCACCTCTGTAAAAAAGTTTATCAAGGCTTCATCGTTCATTTTGCCGCCATAATAAAAGGGGGTAATAATTAAGGCAGCGTCCACGCCAAGGTCCGCTGCTTTGTTCGTTAAGCGGATGGTTTCCCGGGTGGATTCCATTCCCGTGCCCGCTAATACCACTCGCTCTTTTTTTCGATGCTTAACCGTGAGGGCTATCAGTTTAAGCTTTTCTTCTTCTGTCAGATAGACGGTTTCACTGTTGGAACCAAGTACCAAATAACCGGTTAGCTCAGCTTGATTCCATCTTTCAATGTTACGCACAAACTTATCATAATCCACGTCGCCGTTTTCCTTAAAAGGAGTGATCATTGGCGGAATTACACCTTGAATCTTAAAGTATGACACGGTATAGCCTCCTTTTGTTTACTCCAAACTTTCATTAATACTTAAAACATCCATAAACTCCCCTTCTGAAACAATCTCGATGTCTACCCCGTTCATTTGTAAATCCAGGGCTTTTTTCAACTTGCTACTGATTTTTCCCGCATGCATCTTTTGAAAGTCTTTTTCTCCTACAATCAGTACATCCGTACTTCTATTAATGGCATCACCAATTTTACCTCCATGGTTTACGATCTGCTGAAAGGCTTCCTTTCGGGTCATTGATGCAAAAGCTCCGGTAACCGCAAATCGTCTGCCTTCAAAATACTCCACATCCCCGGTTAGCTCAGCCTCTTTTTCGGGGGTAATCTCTGGGAATGATTTCGATTTTCCGGGAGCTGACCGCAGTCCTTTAAGTGATATGCTGCAAGGGGTGTATCCACCCGGATAAAGCTCACCGAGAGAGACCCGGTGTAGCTGAGAGAGCTCTTCAATCGAGCTGCAGTCGGATTTTTCCAGGGCATAAAGGATTAATTGCGAGCAGGCCAATGAATCCTCCAGGGCGTCATGATGCTTGAAGGTGAAACCAATTTTGTTTGAAAGCACCGGGAGTCTATGGCTGATGGAATCGGGCATCATTTTTTGATAGAGCTTCATGCTGCAAAAATACGAAGTGCTGGGGTATGGAATGTCAAAGTGATCCAATGTATGGCGAAGAACCCCCATATCAAAGGAGGCATTGTGTGCGATAATGATATTTCCCTTGAAGTAGGGCTCAAGAGTTGGCCATAGTACATCAAAGGTAGGCGCCTGCTCCGTCATTTCATGAGTGATGCCGTGAATACCGATATTCATCGGGTTAAAATAAAAAGGGTCCGGCCGAATATACCAATGGTGCTTTGAATGAATCTCCCCATCTTTTACGATGACCATCCCCAACGAGCAGGGACTGGCCATCTTCGAGTTTGCTGTTTCAAAATCAATTGCTATAAAATTCATCCGTCTCTTCCTCTCTCAGATCGCATCTACTGTAAATTTAATCCCTATTTCCATTGTTCCTTATAATTTTACCACTCCCCTATATCCCGCACAATATAATTGTCAGTATTTTCTTTAATTATACCCTCCATAACAAAAGCCGCCCGTTTTAGAGCAGCAATGGTTCATCCCAAGTCCTCGTTCTTTTCTCCGGCCCCTAGACCGGATTACTTTTCCGTATTCTTATAAGACTAGACCGTATATCATTCATTCCAACTTTTTGGAAAATCCAGCTTATTGCCGTAGATAAAACGGATGAGTTTCCCTTAAAAAATCCTGACTGTCCTCAGCACTTTTATTCAGACACTCCAAAATTTTGCTTTTTGAAGAGGGATCCTCCAGGGAACAGGAAAATCCCGTCCAACCATCATTAATCATTGCATTTAAGTAGCTTTCCCTGGCACCGCCGATACACCGGAGCTGCTCTCCTATGGTGTTTGAGGGAAGATCTCCCAGTTTTTTCGTTAAGCCTTTTTCTTCCAAGGCATCGACCAAATCCCTGGTTAGGTTGAAGGCGTCCTATTTTAATCCGCATATTTTATAGATCTCTTCAATACAAGCGCTTTTGTATGCAATATAGCCGTCAATATCCTTTGGAAACTTGTTCGCCGCATCCATTTTCACAGCGCCGTATCGTTCCATTTCTTCTTTGTGAGCTCTCAAATAATCTCTAAAGGCAAGATGCCTTTTCAACTCCTCGGAATTTTTCGTGCAAACGTAAAGATGATGGCCCATCAAATCCTGAATTTCTCTGTATCTGAATGCGTCTCTCCCTTTGATCCCCAGGTTCCCTTCATGAGAATACCCTAAGTCTTCTAGTCGGCGTTTCACATTGTCAAAATGTGACTCGTCTTCAATAATCACGTCCAGATCGATGATCGGTTTGGCCGCCAGTCCTTCAACGGAAGTGCTTCCCACATGCTCGATTCCAATAATCCTGTTTCCCAGAGCCTTTCCCAGATAATCTTTGATTTTTTCAAACTCTGCTTTCCATTGATTATCATAGGGAAGGACTATCACTTTTTTACTTTTCATTTTATAACCTCCAAAGCTATTGGACAGTGTAAAAGCCCGACTGCTCATTGGGTGAGCAGTCGGGCTTTTAAGGGGACAAAAGCTCCGTCCCTTTGTCCCCCTCTGTCCCTTATTTAAAATTCCGGTGGCAGGGCCATCATTTCTTCGTAGGTGAACACCGGTCCGTCCACGCACATATAGTGACTTCCTACTTTACAGTGACCGCATTTTCCTGCACCGCAGCGCATATGGGTCTCCAGGGTTACCAGGATATCCTTCGGATTCATTCCCAAATCCATCAGGTCTCCTGAAACTTTTCGGATCCTTTCCGGGGATGCACAGACCATCGCCGTGGTGTTGGACCAGTCGATATTCAGATCCGGCAGCAAGTCATTTACATGACCCTGATGGGCGTTTACTTTGTCCGTGGCCTCTTTTAATGCATACTGTACTCTGAGGCTGGGCACTTTTGCCCACTGGATCATTTCCTCCTTATACAGCAGATTCTCATACCGGAGGGCACTGGCTAAAATGTGTATCTGATTGAAATCATCGGGATTTTTCACCGCCGGTTCAATGATCGTTCTAAGGGGTGCCATGGCAACTCCCGAACCGATAAATAACAAATTGCGCCCCTTAATGGAGTTATATGGATACGCATGGCCATAGGGCCCCCGAAGACCTACTTTGTCTCCTACTTTCATCTCGAACAGTACATCGGTAACGGAACCTACGTCCTTAAAGTCAAACACCAGCTCGTCGCTCTGGTCGGGACCGTAGGGGATGGAAAGGGGAAGTTCTCCCTTGCCGAAAACCGTAACCTGGAAAAACTGACCTTTGTGCTCATAGCTTTTGTGAAGCTCCGGATCGTCGTATTTCATAAATAGACGTTTGATTTCAGGAGTTTCCTGCTTAATTCCCGTAATGGTGGCTACATCCGGTGCATATAGACCGTGTCGGTTTTTGATTTCACGATCCCGGATGATATGCCGGATTTTCGTGGTTTGATGCACCGCCGGGGGCTCAGGATTTTCCTCTGCAGTCTTTCGCATGGCCTGCATAATATCGATGATGCTGATATATGTCGGACAGACATCGGTACACCTGCCGCAGCCGGAACAGCCCTTATGCCCGAATCGCTCCTCAATGTACTTCAGTTTGTCATAAATTCGGTATCGTACCCGGGATACGGCGTCCCTGGGATTATGGTACTCCGCATTTCGGGTAAAGTGCTCACTTTGACAGGAATCCCAGTATCTGACCCGGGTTCCTTCGTCCTTATCGATGTTTTCCTCCACCACATTAAAGCAGGTACAGGTGGGACATACATTGGTACATCCCGTACAGCCGATACAGGCATGGGCTTCATCGAGCCAAAAATCCGCATCAAAGGTTCTTGCCATGTCATCCCAAAGGTTGGAAAGGTCCATCTTAAGAGGGAAGCTCTCTTCCACCTTTTCCCTAAGGGCGTCTTTTTCCTTTAGAATCCCCTCGTCGGTTTCCTTAAAATAGGGTTTTGCCTGATCGATCAGCTCCGCCCCTCGCTCGGTGCCCACCTCCACTAAAAAGTAGGAATCCATTGGGGTAAAGGCCAGGTCGTATCCGGTAGTGGAAAACACACCGGTTCCGATGGATGTACAAAAACAGTGTTTTCCGGCCCGAAGACAGTTTACGCCGATGATGGTTGTCTCTGCTCTTCTGGACTGATAATTTGTATCGGGAAATTCCTTTCCGAAGAATCGGTCGGTATAGGATACGCCGTAGGTATCACAGGCCCGCACTCCATAAAATATCCGATTTTTCGTGTGCTCACCGGAAAGGCCCGTCACCTCAATATGATCTTTACTTCGCTTCCACTTAAACAGTTTTTCTTTTTGTTCAAAGACCATTTCCTTTACGGGCAGGGTCAGATTAATGTAGTCTTCCGTTCGCTCAGCTTCTCCCAAGGGCATCAGTTGAATGTCCTCCCCTTTTCCTACCGGTACGTACACCGAGCTTTTCTCGTTCCATATCCCAAGGACCCGATCCAACTCCTGGTTATTTAGGGTATACAGTTGCTTTTCCATTATTTCTCCACCTCGATTCTTACCGCCGAAACCTTCAGGGCCGGTATATTAATAATTGGATCCAGATTTTGTCCCGTCAGCCGATTAGCGGGAGACTCCGCAAAATGGAAGGGAACAAACAGGGTTTTTTCATTGATACGATTCGTCACCATGGCCGGAGCCACAATACTTCCCCTTGCGGAAGTAATTCGGATGGGTTGATGATCCTTTACTCCCAGCTCCTCCGCATCCTTTGTATGAATTTCCACAAAGCCTTCGGGATACTCCAGGGCCAGGGTCCAAACTTTCCGGGTCATGGTTCCCGTATGGTATTGATGGGTCACCCTTCCCGTGGTCACGAGGAAAGGAAATTCCTCACTGCGCTGATCTCCGATAAATTCCCAATCATTTACCGTAAACAGTCCTTTGCCCCGCTTAAACTCATCCACGTGTAAAATCGGTGTTCCCGGATGCTCTTTATCGGGACAGGGCCATTGAATGCCCACTTCCTGTATCCGGTCATGACTGATCCCTCCGTAGAGTTCTGCCGATTCATTAATTTCATCCATAATGTCCGATGGGCTTTGATAGTTAACATCCATGCCGATGCGCTTCATGATTTCAATCATAATTTCCCAGTCCGGCTTGGCATTGCCTATGGGGTCAATAACCTTATGAATCATTTGGACTCTTCGGTCCGTATTGGTATAGGTGCCTTCTCTTTCCAAAAAGCTTACCGCAGGCAGCACCACATCGGCATACTTCGCAGTTTCCGTTAAGAAAATGTCCTGCACCACCAGGAAAGGCACTTTTTCAAGACAATGGATGGTATGGATTTGATCCGGGTCCGAAAGGACCGGATTTTCACCGACAATATAGGCCGCCTTCATCTTTCCTTCATCCATCAAATTAAACATTTCGATAATATTTCTTCCCCGAAGACAGGAAAAATCTCCCCAGAGTTTACTAAAGCGCTCTTTGGTTTCCGGCCATTCCGGTCGCTGATATCCGGGAAGAAAGTCCGGTAGAGTTCCCATGTCTCCCGCGCCCTGAACATTGTTTTGTCCTCTGAGAGGGTTGATGCCTGTAGAAGGTCTACCCACATGCCCGGTAATCATGGCAAGATTCGCCAGGGCCCGAATGCTTTTTACCCCTGTTGTTTGTTGGGTAACCCCCATGGTAAAGAGAATCATGGCTTTATCCGTGGTGGCGTATTTACGGGCAAACTGCCGTATGGTATCCGCCGGTACTCTTGATAACTCCTCCGCCCATTCCGGCGTACAATCCCTTACGGATTCTTTCATCTCTTCATAGTTTTCCGTTCGGTTTTTAATAAATTCTTCATCGACTAAATCTTCTTTAATAATAACGTGGATCATCGCATTGATCATGGGTAAGTTTCTTCCCGGTTCAATGGGAGCATGGGCATGAGCAAAATCCGTCAATCGAATTTTTCGGGGATCAATGACATATAACTCTGCTCCTTTGTCCAGCGCTTCAAAAATCCGGGTACTGGCTAAGGGGTGCTGCTCCGTGGTGTTGGAGCCGATAACCATAATAAATTCTGCATCACTGATATCATTCATGGTATTGGTGGCGCCGCCGGTTCCAAATGAGGTAGAAAGACCTTCTACCGTAGGGCTGTGTCAGAGACGGGCACAGTGATCCACACTGCTGGTTTTAAGCCCTGCTCTTGCCAGTTTTGCCATCAGGAAGTTCTCTTCATTGGTACATCGGGCGGAAGAAACAATCCCGATATGGTCCGTATTGTCCTCTGCTATCATTGCATCCTTAAATCCTTTTGCAACCTTATCCAGGGCTTCATCCCAGCTGGCCTCTCTAAAGGTTCCGTCTTTTTGACGAATCAGGGGGCTGGTAAGTCGCCGGGAATCCCGTACAAAGGCAAACCCGTGCCATCCTTTGGAGCAAAGCTTCCCTTTACTGACCACATGGTTATAGCTTGGTGAAATACCTAGAATCGTGTCATCATCCGCAACATTCACATAAATACCACAGCCACAACCACAATAGCCGCAAGTCGTTTCCACACGTTTCAATGAAATCCCTCCTTGTTTTTAAACAGAAATTTTCAAAAGATTCACGCTATAATTTTACCCTTTATTTATTTGCTTTAACTATGAAGGTAGAATTATTCCGATTAATCTTTTGCCTTCATATAATGAAATCAATAATATTTCTTAATTATTTATTTCGACAAATACACCCTGAAATCCTCTATTTTTTGGAAATTAATTTCTGAATTTTTCAAATTTTATCTCTAACGGGTTGTCTTTCAGTTGATTAGTGTTTCAATTTTCGAGCAATTCTTCAAAAAGTTTTATGACTTCATCTGATTTTTAGGGTATATAATACTCAACCGATTCTGTTTGAGAGGATGATTGCTTAAGGAACCCGTAATCATAAAACGGCACTCGAAAATCAGTTATACTAAAATGAAAGGAGCTGTGTGATTTGTTTTATATCATCAGTAAGGAAGAGGAAAAGGACGTATCCTATATTGAAATTAATTATGAAGATGATTGGTCCGGTGAAAATATAGTTATCACTGCAGGATTTTGACTTTAAATTACAGAAATATTCTACTAAGGTATCCATAAGAAAAACTTCGAGGGGGAACGTCCATGAATAATCGCAAAGAGGAATACGGTATACTGCCGATCAAAAATCAATACGAAATCATCGATGATTTACTGGAGCATCGCTTAGAGCACTTGCTTCCGGACTTAATGAAAGAAGCGGGAGTTGATCTTTGGATTGTTCTTGCAAGGGAATATAATGAAGATCCGGTTTTTAACACCCTGGTGCCCTCCCTGCAAAAAACCGCCTCAAGGCTTTCCATCCTCGTTTTTTATTTCAACGGAAAAACCACGGAGCGTTACAGTATTTTCGGTCCGAATCAGCGGTTGGAACGCTACTATAAAGGAATTTGGGACCGGGAAAATGAAGACCAGTGGGAGTGTCTTAAAAACCTTATAACGCATCTAAAGCCAGAGACCATCGGTGTGAATTACTCGGAAAGTCAGGGACTTGCCGACGGCATTTCTCATGTTCTCTATGAAAAGCTTAAAACCGCCTTGGGGACTCCTTGGGAGAAAAAAATCATCAGCGCGGAAAACTTATGCCGCATGTGGCTGGAAACCCGGACAAAAAAAGAAATTGATCTATATAATGAAATCTATAAAGTAGCGACAAACATTATCGAAAAAGCCTTTTCTACGGAAGTTATCACCCCCGGCATGACTACCACTGAGGATGTCCAGTGGTGGATGCATGAGGTGATCAACGATTTGGGACTCAGTGCATGGTTCAGCCCCGATGTAAGTCTGCAAAGGAAAGGGGATGATCGGTTTCGGATTTTTGATGAAATCATTCAGGAGGGGGATCTTCTTCATTGTGATATCGGCCTTCAGTATCTTACCCTCTGCACCGATACCCAGCGAATGGCCTATGTACTGAAAAAAGGAGAAAGGAAAGTTCCCAGGGACCTGGCAGAAGGATTCCAGGAAGCAAAAGCCTTTCAGGATATCGTCGCCGGTGAGTTCAAAGAGGGACGGACGGGAAATGAAATACTAAAGAACTCTCATAAATCAGCAAAGGAACGTGGACTAAATCCAAGGCTGTATTCCCATCCCATCGGTCTTTACGGTCACGGCATCGGAATGAATGCGGGACTTTTTGAAGAACAGGAATTCGTAAAAGTTTCCGGAGAACTCCCTTTACGGAACGCCACCTGCTATGCGTTGGAACTGAATGTATGGAAAACGATTCCATCCTGGGATGGGCAAAAGGTATACTTCCTGTTGGAAGAGACTACAGCTTTTGTTGATAATGCGCTCCGTTATCTCCCAAATAGGCAGGAAGCGTTGCTTGTTATCAAGTAATCATTTCAAGGCTTAAGAAAACAAATAACCGCCCGGCTCCCATCAATAAACTTGATGGAAAACCGTGGCGGTTTCCTTTATTCTCTTATTATTGTCACCGAATATTCAAGAACATCCCGGGTATATTATGAATACTATCATCTTTTTTGGGGGTTGCCATTGCTGATAAATTTATTGCTAAACCTTGAAATACAAAGAAAGGAAGTTGATTATGTCTGATTTAAAAATTAAGACACGTAGCAATGAAACAACCATCCTACAAGAAGAAAAGATCGAATCCCTTAACGAAAATTTACGGGGCCATCTCATTCAACCTCAGGATAAGAATTACGACGAAGTACGTACCATTTGGAACGCCATGATCGATAAACATCCGGCCCTGATTGCTTCCTGCGCGGGAGTTGCCGATGTTATTGAGTCCGTTAACTTTGCCCGGGAGAACGATCTTTTAATAGCCGTGCGGGGCGGCGGACATAACATCGCCGGCGCCTCCCTGTGTGATGGAGGATTTATGATTGACCTATCCAAGATGCGAGCCGTTCACGTCGATCCAAAAGCACAAACCGTCCGTGTCCAAGGCGGTGCTACCGGTGGGGATCTTGACCACGAGACCCAGGCCTTTGGCTTAGCTGTTCCCAATGGTGTCGTCTCAACAACCGGTATCGCCGGATTGACCCTTGGCGGTGGTTTCGGAAGGCTCAGCCGAAAATACGGACTCAGTATCGACAATCTGCTCTCAGTGGATATCGTCACCTCTGAGGGTAAATTGGTAACCGCCAGCGAAGATGAGAACCCTGATCTGTTTTGGGGAGTTCGCGGCGGCGGCGGCAACTTCGGTATCGCCACCTCTTTTAAGTTCAAACTCCATCCGGTCGGTCCGGAAGTTCTCTTCGGTCCCATCATCTACCGGTTAGAAGATGTTCCCGAAGTGCTTAGGAACTACCGGGATTTCGCCGAAAAAGCTCCCTTTGAGTGTTCCATCTGGGCAGATTTTCTTACAGCACCCCCGTTACCCTTTCTTCCCGAGTCGGTCCACGGAACAACGGTGCTCTTTGTAGCGCCTTTCTACGTAGGCGATATCCAAGAGGGTAAAAAACTGCTCAAACCCTTACGCGAGTTCGGCGATCCGATTGCGGATGCCGTCGCTACAGTTCCCTACGCAGAAGCCCAGCGCGCCGTTGACGCACTTTACACCAAGGGTCTGAGAAATTACTGGAAATCACACAACTTTGTAAAACTTCCCGATGAGGCTCTTGACACACTGGTTGATTATGCCAAGAGGCTCCCTACACCGCAGTCTGATATTCTCATTTCCCATCTTGGCGGTGCTATTAATGAAATCCCATCGGAGGATACCGCCTACCCCCATCGCGACATAGAGTTTGTGGTAACTCCCGGAGGACGATGGGACGATCCAACACAGGATGCTGAACCTATCGATTGGGTACGGGAATGCTACGATGCCCTTAAAGAGCACGCGACGGGTAAATCATACTCAAACTTTATCGCTGAAGGCAAGGGCCGGGAACAGGAGGCCTTCGGACAAAACTACAACCGTCTGGTGGAGCTGAAAAACAAGTATGATCCCACGAATCTCTTCCGGCTTAATCAAAATGTATCTCCTACAGTATGATCCTCGGCCGGGATTACCCGTCTGTTTGTTATTGCCTTTAATGCATCTTACTTCAACAACGCCCAAATATTCAAAATTCCAACGGGCAATGGATTAACCCCCAATTAATATTCCCCTGCAACTACATTGCAGGGGAATGTTTTTACACTGCATTATTTTCTTTAAAACCTTAAGGAGCATGTTTTCATCCAGTTACACTCCGTTACGATAACTTAATTATCGCAGATTTTCATACAGCTCCTCTAAAACCTCCCGGGCGTTCCCGATAATTTTCAAGTCAAACATCCCGGTGCCGCCCCGGTCTTCATTATTGATCAGTACGGTTTTTCCCTTGGTCATCATGGGTAACTGATTCACAGGATATACCTCCAGGCTGGTTCCGATAACAATAAGTAAGTCGCTTCTCTCAATATCACTTAGAGCAGAATCCCAAGCCTCTGTAGGCAGCATTTCGCCGAATAAAACCACCCCGGGTCTTAATGGGCCACCGCAGGATTTGCATTTTTCTTTATTTAAAAAATCTTTCACATCGACCTCCCGGCTACAGCGGTTGCACCGAATGCTTCTAATATTTCCGTGCAGTTCATAGACCTTACGGCTTCCTGCCATGACGTGTAATCCGGCTACGTTCTGGGTGGCAATGCTTTTAATCATTCCCTTACTCTCGAGCTCTGCTAATAGTAAGTGTCCTGTATGGGGTTTGATGCCTTCCAACATCTTCAGTCGCATGGAGTAAAACTCATGAAACAAGGAATAGTTTTCGTGAAAGGTCTCAATATTTGCTACGGTCCTTGGATCGATGTTTTTCCACCAGCCCTCCTTTCCTCGAAAATCCGGAATATTACTTTCCGTGTCCATTCCTGCTCCGGTGAGCACCACCACATGGTCGGCGTTTTTTATTAACCTTGCAAGCTCCATGATTTTGCTCTTCATTTATACAAACCTCCTTTACGGTTTCTAAAGGCCGTCGGCCTTCAGTCGCGTTGCCGGACAGGTCTTTGTCCCTGCGTCTGGTTCTACCCTGCACTCGTCTTGGCATAGCGCTTATAGAGGAAAGCAATAAGCCAAACCAAAAATATTGTGAAAAATAACGGACCCGCTAATACCAGTAGGAGAAAAAGGCCCCAACCTACTCGAAACATAAATATCATGGGGATGAGCAGTAGCCCTAACCATTTATATCGTGGATCCTTCTTTGTACTCAACAGTCCGATTCCTATAACCATTAAAGCCATAATTACGGCGACAAGAATGTTATGAATTACTCGAACATTGGTCCGAAGAAACAGTCCCGATGTGGATACAAACCCTACAAACCACTCCTCTTGTGGAAGTTCCTCAAGGGTAGCATGATAAATGCCCTGGCCGCGGTTTTCCATTGGAATGTTGGAGTCCAAAGCGTAACTGCCTTCGGGAAGTTGAAATTCCAGATTAACCTTCGCATCCCCCTCCCAAAAGAGAGCCGGTGTCAGATAATATATCTGATGATATATGGGATTAATCACTTCACTACGGCGATAAAAACCGCTATAGCTGGGATAATGAAGGACCAACTCTCCGGTTTCTCCTAAGGGAAGATCCACGGAAAATAACTTTCCTCTACTATTACCATAACTTCCATGAACTGAATACTCCCCCCGAAGATTACTTCCCGACAGCGGGTCATGAACCAATGGGAGCTTGGATGCTCTCCAATTATTGGGAAGTCTTAGATGGGAAACCTCCTCTTCAATGCTGATACTTCGATCATTCCAAAAAATCTCCAAGGAACCGGTTGATTCCGGTAAAATAAACAGCATCTCCAGATTTTCCTCTTCCCGGCTGATATTCTCCATCAAATACCGAACCTCTACGTAGCCTTGCTCCTCGGATTCCATAACAATGGTAACCCATTCTTCCTGTAATGCGATGCCGCTTTCCTCATCGAAAATCAGTTTCTGATCCGACGGGCGGACGGTGGGCGGGCCTGAATTCCCATAAACCATCGAAATCGAGCCTATCAAAAGAATGAGAACCCACGTCAGATTGATCCGTGAAATTTTGAAACTGTCGGTTATGTAGGTCAAAATCGTTTTTTGCATAGAATCCCCCCCCGGCTTTGATTGTCATTTTTAGGTTTATCTTTAGTACATTCTACACCGGGCCCCCGAATCCCTTTTTTATATTAAAGTATTCTGCCAATTTTTTCCGAAAATCTTTGACTTATACCCCAGGGAACAATTATTATTGTACTAAAGTATAATTAGTGATATGATGTTCATACTTACTATTCGTGTCCTCGTGAAAAACACAAGAGATTTTCTTTCTTTAAACAATTACAGGACGGAAATGAACTAAAAAAAAGAGGGAGGTGTTGTTAATGAAATACCATGAAAAGAAAGAATCAATTAAGAATAAGAAACCATCTTTGAAAGAAAGATTCCTGAAAAAGTCTAATCAAAATGGTGCTAGCGCCGCCGAATACGAAACTAAAATGAGAGAAGCTAAGAATAGTAACAAAGGAATCCATTGCGCCTTACGATAAAATCGCTAAAGAACTCTGATCCCTTATGCATCAGAGTTCTTTATGATTAGCATCTACATAAAATGGGTTAGTTAGTTACTTTCTGATCTTCTTTGCCAAGGCAGTAACACTTTTTCCCAGACTTTTGCATTCGGAAATAATTTTTTCATCAGCTTCGCCCACAGCCGCCGGACCATAATGCCCCCGTCCGCTAAAACCAGGCATAACAAGACCATGAACCTTCAATGCCTGGGTAATGCTGTGAATTGTTGTTTCATTTCCTCCTCCCTGGATGCCGCTTGAGGCAAAAGCTCCCCCAACTCTTCCATCAAGTTTCTTATAAACTTTAATACTTCTGTCGATGAAATCTTTAAGTGGTGCAGCAAGTATGCCGAAATAGGTGGGGGACCCCATAATATATCCGTCATAATCCAGGAGTTTTTCAATATCCCCGAAGTCCTCCACATGTACAACATCCGGTTCTCCCCCGCTCTCTTTAACCCCTTTACCTACAGCCTGAGCCATCTTTTTTGTGTTGCCCGTCTTGCTGTAATAAATAACCAGTATTTTCAACATAATTTCCCTCCTACTATAATAATGCTCTTTTTCTTCTTTCATCCACTTTTATATACTTAATCGTTATCGTCATCTTCGTCATCTTCGTCATCTTCGTCATCTTCGTCGTCTTCGTCATTTTCGTCGTCTTCGTCGTCTTCATCGTCTTCGTCATCTTCGTCGTCTTCATCGTCTTCATCGTCTCCATCATCACCGGTGTCATCATCGTCTCCATCATCACCGGTGTCATCATCGTCTCCATCATCACCGGTGTCATCATCGTCTCCATCATCACCGGCCTCATCATCGTCTCCATCATCACCGGCCTCATCATCGTCTCCATCATCACCGGTATCATCTGCATCGTCTTCCGGTTCTTCCTCTTCTATCTCCCGATACAGATAGGTCACTCGCTGGGTGCTTCTTTCAATGCTGCCTTCCCTAGGAGCTCCCGACGGATCGATGCCTACAAATTCGTAGCCTTCAAAGGATCGCTGCTGTGTGCTGTAGCCTGTTCCGACCCTTCCACTTGCCGCCTCTCCTGAATCACGAAGTGTACCGATGATCTCGCCGTCTTCATTCACTTCCATATACCTGACACTTACCGAGCCAGTACCGTGTTCACTGGGATCGTATATCTCACGATCTTCATAGCTTGAAGGTAAGCGGTACTCATAGTCCCTTGGTCTAATACCGTCATGATCATCGGGATCATAGGGTTCCGGCGGAACAATGTAGAGTCGCTCCACAATTTCACTGGAGGGGGTTTCATCTGTGGCGATAGTTCCTGTAGGTTCATGAATTTCAACTAATTGATGAGCATCACATTCGTCCGTGGGTTCTGTACCTTCGATAAACAGTTCCGTCGTTACCTGGGAACCTCTGGGGTCCTGTTCACATAGCTCCGTAGGCAGTTTCCCCGAAGTGGCGCAGATTTCCACTTCGATTATATTATCGGGGCGATCAAAATCTTTATCCGGGTATTCCATTTCATCATGGATTCGTCCCATGATCGTTGACCAAAGTTCAGCAGATATAACACTGCTTGTTCCTAAACTTTCGTCATATAAGTCAAAACCGATCCATGTGGCCCCGGACAGATAAGGGGTATAGCCTACAAACCAGGCGTCCATCTGATCCTGGGAGGTTCCGGTTTTTCCCGCCACGGGGATGCCTTCGTTGTTTTCCCGAATCGCCGCCTGCCAACCGTATCCCTCATTTTCCGGGGTCACCGCATGACGCATAATGTCCGTCATCAAGTAGGCAACATCGGGGTCCACCACCCGGTCTTTTTCCGGTTGATTCTCCAAAATCACATTTCCTTCCGCGTCCTCCACATGGGTGAAAGATATCAGTTCACTATAAACCCCTTCATTGGCAATCATATTAAAAGCCCGATTCATCGCATAGGGAGAGGTATCCGCGGAACCCAGCACCGTGGAATAGTCATAGGTATGAAGATGAATACCCATATCATTTAGATATTCAGTCATCACCTCCACGGAACCGCCTCGGGTCGGGGCCAGTTCATCCAGCAATATGGTTGCGGTTACGTTACTGGATATTCGAATCCCTTCCCGAAGATTAATCAGGCCTAAATAGCCGGTATCTCCCACATTTCTCGGATGGGGCTCGTCGGGCTCTCCATGTTTGAAATAAACAGGAATATCATCAATGACACTGGCCGGTGTATGGTCATTATCCAAAGCGGGGATGTATGCAGCTAAGGGCTTTATACTGGAACCCGTGGGTCTCCCCCGTCCATAGGCCCGGTTAAAGATTCTTCTGCCCGAGGTTTCCCGTCCTCCCATAAAGGCCCTGATTTCTCCGGTTTCAGGGTCGGATATGACCATGGCCCCTTGGGGCTGCACATTACCGTGTTCATCCCGTACCAGATTGCCCTCATCGTCCACTACATTTTTCGGGAAGTTGTCCCGGTTCTTGAATTCCTCTTCAGCAATTTCCTGCATTCTCCGGTCCAGGGTGCTGTGTACCCGAAGTCCGCCAAATCCAAGCATTCTTGTTGCTTCCTCTTTTGTGTAGCCCTCTTCGGTCAGACCTTCTTTTACCTCATCTTTTACCAGATCCGCAAAATGGGAAGAAATGCCGGAGTCCTCATATCGCCCGGGGACAATGCTGCTTTCCATCTCTTCTGTATCTCTTAGGGCCTCCCGGTACTCTTCCTCGGTAATAAAATCGTGCTGTTCCATCATTTCAAGTACCAGTCGGAGTCTCGGCACACTTCTCTCATCAAATATGATGACAAAATCTCCGGATTCATCCAGGACATTCATGTCTTCCGTAACATCCTCTTCCGGAATGTATCGAACAGGAGAATACCTGGAAGGATTCCGGGCGATCCCCGCCAATGCTGCACCCTCCACCAGATTCAGCTCCGATACGGATTTGGAAAAATAAGCCTGTGAAGCGGCCTCCACACCGTAGTTCTGTCCCCCCAGATTGATGGTGTTTAAATAGGTCTCCAATATTTGATCCTTCGACAGGATGTTTTCGATTTTTAACGCGTAATAGGCATCCTGTATTTTTCTGGTGTAGGTCTGCTCATGGCTCAAGTAGAGATTTTTCGCCAGCTGTTGAGTAATAGTACTTCCACCTTGCTGGGAACCGGTTTGGAGGTTGGTCCAGGCCGCTCCCGCAATTCGCCGGAAATCCAATCCGTCATGCTCCCAAAACCGGGCATCCTCAATGGCGATAAAGGCATCTATCACGTGGTCCGGGATTTCCGAGTACTCCACGATGATCCGTTGTTCCTCTTGTTCAATTCGTTCCAACTGATTCCCTTCATTGTCATAAATAAAGGAGTTCTCCCCCAACAGACTGTACATGTTTTCCGGATCGATATCCGGAGTTTCATCTATGGCACTTTGTACAAAGCTTAGGGCATACCCTCCAACAAGCACTGCTGCAATCAACAGTAGAATCGATATCAGGCCTAAGCTTTTAAAAATCGTCCTTCCGGTTTTATTTTTCTTCTTTTTCGATTTTGGTGCCCTGGTGTTTTTCTTATATGACATTTAATTATCCCCCTAATATTAAGGTTATCAATTTATTATGTTACTCTGTTATATTATTTATTCCCAGGTTTTCATAGAATTACCTAAATCAGGACTAAAGTATCAGTAAAGATAGCTCGAAAGGAGCTTAAATAATAAGACATCTTAAGGCTATGGTAAAATACATTTACAGTCCCCGGGTCTTTTGTTATTATGTATCAGTGAAGAGATCATTATGTATAAGGAGCTAAACATCGGTGAAAACAATAAACCCAAAATATACGATCTTAATTTTAATTGCAACCTTTGTCTTAATCGGCTTGGGCGTATTTTTTCTAAATACGGCCTTAATCGGCCTGTTATTCGGCAGTGTTTTATCGTTATTCTTTTGCGTAAAGTCGGGATTTACCCTTAAAGAGTCCTTCAACATGATTTTGATGGGTGTGAAAAATGCAAAGATCATTGTGATGATCATGTCCTTAATCGGAATTTTATCAGCACTGTGGATGGCCAGCGGCACCATGGCAACCTTGATGGATTTTGGATTCCGTCATCTGCTGAACTTTAATCTGGTGCTGTCCATATTCATTATCACCGGTATTTTTTCCCTGATCCTCGGAACCTCCATCGGAACCTTAAGCGTTTTAGGGGTTCCTTTTATGGAGATCGGAACCGCCTTAGGGATCCCTGCCGGAATTATCGGCGGGGCATTGGTTTCGGGGATCTACGTCGGGGATAGAATCTCACCAATTTCCAGCAGTTTAAATCTGAATGCGTCAATGACCGGTACCCTGGTCATTGATAATATCAAAGCCGGTCTTAAAACCATCGGTCCGGTGATTTTTCTCACTGCCATTCTTTACGGAATCATCGGCCGGGGGTATGATGTGGGAAATACCCATGTTGAGAAAATTTCTGTCATAAGAGATCTGTTGGAAAGCAGTTTTAATCTAGGTCTCATTAACTTACTGCCGGTGTTTGTTTTAACCCTGCTTGCCTTGATGAAAGTAAAAATTGTATATGCCATGATTATTAGTATTATTACAACGATACTCCTGATCTTACTCAGCGGTACTGTGGGGTTGTCAGAGCTTTTTAGCATTATGGTATATGGTTTCCATCCGGAAAGTACTGCAGTACATAATGTCATTTCAGGCGGCGGATTTTTATCAATGACCAATGTGATCTTTGTAATTCTTTTTTCCACGGGTTTCAGCGGAATCCTGGAGCATTCCGGAGGGATCAAACCACTGATCCATAGTTTTTCAAAGATGGTGAAAACCCCGGGACAGTTAACGGGAAAAACCTCTTTACTGGCTTTTTCAATTAATCTTGTGACCTGCAATCAGAGTCTTGCGATTATTATTCCCGGAAGGTTTTTAAAGGAAACCTTCGAAGAAAAAGGACTGACAAGATTGAACCTGTCCCGAACCCTGGGGGATACCAGTGTGGTAACCGTACCCTTAATCCCCTGGAATGTAAATGCCATCGCGATTGTATCGATTATCGGAATCAGCACCTTTAGCTATCTGCCTTATGCATTTTTGTGTTTGCTGCTTCCCTTTTATAATATTATGCATGAATTTTTTCAACAAAAGAAGAACCGTCTCAAAGGGAGACGGTCTGCTTCCGGGATATTTAAGGCGTTACAGGATTTACCGGCTCATCAAAAGTCTTAATCTGCGAATAAAAAATATGCAGCTTCATACAGCGCACTGTTATTTTTTAATTTCATCGGCATAGATTTTAGGAACCGGTCTTGGGGCTAACACCACAAAGCATGATAAATTTTCATTTGTATCATTCTTTAGACTGAACTCTTCTTTTCCTTCGCAGTGTATTACGTCTCCAACGGTGACCTTCTGATCATTTCCGTCAACTGTCAGCATGCCCCCTCCGGTTAATATATGAAGAATTAGATCACTGTCCTCATGATGATGCTTTGGAAGCTCTTGCCCCGGCATAATGTTTAGTATGAAATTAAGCACCTTTTCCTCACTAAACAGTACCCTCTTAGTAAAGGTTTCTTCGGAATATACTATTCTGTCGGCGATCTTTTCAATTTTCATTATTCATTCCTCCTAATTTTTTAGGTAGTGGCAACTTATAAATAATCCTGCTTTAGGATAATGGACTTATTTATATTACTACCCATTATTTGGTAAGAAAAATCAGGGGAACTTTGCCTCTTACTCCTCCGCCTCCGGCGAAGTATAGTGAATTTCAGTGTCTTCTGTAACTTCATAGGTAAATAAATCCCCGGATAGGTCCGGGAGATTCAGCTCTAAGTCTTTCATTGTACGTACCATACGATCGCCGTTTTGGGAGTGATGTGCAACTTTAATCGGAAGGTCCGTGGATTCGTCGACCCATAACTCATGATAAGGAACATCTTCATGATAGCGATAGTGGTACTTCGTGGTTTCTCTTCCATTCAAAGTCTCCTTTCCCATCGCCTTAATTTCCACAGCCTCCTGAATCTCTTCAAGGATGGTTTCCATCAGAAAAATTTCCTGATAAAAACTAAGACTTTCCTCTCCCATATGGGAAATTTCCACAAAGTTTTCTCGATCGTTATAAACCGTGTACAATTGATCCTGCCCGGGATAGAATCGTGTGATTTCCCGGCCTGCCACTTCAGTGACACTATGAAAAGATCCGTTTTCTCCAACGATAAGCTCGGTGGTCGACTCCTGCATGACCTGATCATTCATTACCATTTGAAAGTTTATTGTTCCCTTGTAATTTCCAAGGTTTTCAAGGGCCGCTTCCATGGCATGTACCACGGAACTGCCACCGTCACCCGTAAGCATAGGGGCAATACCCATAATTAAGACTAGTACCAGAACAACCGCAATGGCCCAACTTTGCTTTCTCAAATTAAATCCCTTTCCCCTATGGGGCACACTTTTTGCCATCCTTGCTCTATCTCTTTCCGTAGCTCGTTCATTGTTCCATTCTTTATCTCTTTCATTATCCCATTCCTGTTTCGTCTCGTTTTCGACGGGTTTTAAGCTTTTAACTCTACGAAGGGTATCCAGCACTTCATACAGCTCTTTTTTTTCTTCATCGGAAATACTGCTGTCCTCCACAGCATCCTCCCGGGGTTTTTTCTCGTGATTTAAGTCGTCAATCCACTGAGATACCCATGCTTCTTTTTGTTTTTCTTGAAAGGATTTTTCTTCATTTAGGGAGTGACCATCTTTTTTAGTCATCTAAAGACCTCCTACAACTACCTCTTTTAATTTTTTTAATGCTCGATATTGGATGCTTTTAATCGTCCCCTCAGGCTTTTTTAGAATACCTGCGGTTTCCCTGACAGAGTACCCTTCTAAAATTCTGAGTCTGAGTATTTGCTCCTCTGTCTCCGATAGTCCCTCCAATAATTCCTTCACTAAAAGATTGTCTAATTTTGCCTCTTCCTGAGAAAGAGCTTTATTACATTCTTCGAAGGGCTCCATGGTTATGATTTTAGGATTTCTCCCCCGCTTTCTCCAAAGATCATACAAAGCGTTTTGGGCGCTGCGATATAGATAGGGTTCGCTTTTTTCAAAATCAATCTGCCCTTTTTGGCATTGCCGATAAAACCGGTAGAAAACCTCCTGGGTTATTTCCTCGGCTTCTTCTTGATTTTGCAAACGCTTATAAAGATACCCCTTCAGCTTGTTGTAATACGTTTTATATAGCTGTTGAAAGAGAATGCTGTTGTCATACTCATGATCGGTGTTCTTCATGACGGAGCGCTCCATAGTTTCACCTCATTGCCTGATACTTCTTACTACGTAGGGTCTTTAGATTCGGTTTCACTTATTATAAAACAAAATAGATCCTATTACGAGTCCTAGTCCGGCCCCAATAATTATCGTAATGGCCATATTAAGATTTGTTATAACTGCAGTAATAATTGCAAGCCCTGCACTCTCTCGATCTAACTCTACAAGGCCGCCCACTTCTCCATCGTTTGCTCGATGGTTTGGTTTAACATCTCTTTTTTCTCGTATAACTCAGAAAGCTCCTGATAATCGGACCCGATGGCTGTCATGGCTTCATCAATTTCCGTGATTTCCCTTTCGAGCTTTTCCACCACAGCTTCCAGTTTTGTCTTTTCCGCTTCTTCATCTTTCTCTTTATCCCGTTGCCGGGGCTTTTTGAGTTTCTTTGCCTTTGCTTCCCGATCTTCCTGGGTTTCCTGCCCTTCTTGGATTTTCTCTTTTTCCTGATCCTTTACACTTTTGTATTCCTCATAATTTCCAATGTAGTTTGCAAAAGCCTTGTCTTCGATCGCGACCACACGCTCGGCAACCTCATTGATAAAATATCGGTCATGGGAAATAAAAAATACCGTCCCCTTAAAGTCTTTCAGCACTTCCTCGAATTTTTCAATCGACGCAATGTCCAGGTGGTTGGTGGGCTCATCCAGTATGATCAGGTTAATATCGTCGTATAACATTCGGGCAAGCTTCAGTCGGATTTTTTCTCCCCCTGAGAGATGCTTTACCTTGTTAAACACACTGCTTCCAAAAAACATAAACTTCGCCAGGTATTCCCTTGCCTTTCCCTCATCGATAAAAAGATCCTCCCGAAAACAGTCCAGCACCGTCAGGTTTTCATTGGTAAATACAATTTCCTGGGGCAAATAGGCGGCCGTTACTCCCTCTCCTATTTTTACCATGCCCTGATCCGGATTTTCCTCACCTAAAAGCATTTTTAAAAAAGTGGTTTTTCCGCTGCCGTTAGGGCCAATCAGCGCCACTCGTTCTCCATAGGAAATCAGCAACTCCGCACCCTTAAATATTTCTTTATCTTCAAAATCTTTGGTGAGGGACTCTGCCATGATGGTTTGCTTTCCTGACCTTCCATCTCCGTTAATATTCAGCCGCATATTTTTTTTGTTCATCACCGGCTTTTCGATCCGGTCCATTTTCTCAAGCTTTGTCTGAATACTCGCCGCCCGTTTGAAAAATTTATTATTATCCGCCCGAAGGGCCCAGTCTCTTAACTGTTTTACCTGTTCCTCCATCCCGCGGATTCTCTTTTGTTCTTCACAGTACTGTTCATATTGGATTCTGACATTTTCCGCCCATTGGGCTGCATAAGCGGAGTAGTTTCCTTTATAGGTGATGGATTTCTTGCCTTCCACCTCCACAATTTTTGTAACCACATGATCTAAAAAGTACCGGTCGTGGGATACTACAAGGACAATACCGTTATAGCTCTTTAAATACCCCTCCAGCCACTGAATGGCCTGAAGATCCAAATGATTTGTGGGCTCATCCAACAGCAGAATGTCCGGCTGATCGATCAACAGCTTTCCTAACACCACGGTGGTTTTTTCTCCACCGCTTAAAATACTGAATTCCTTTTGTAAAAATGCTTCGTTAAACTGCAAGCCGGTAATGATCTTTTTCAGCTTTTCATCGGTTTGATAGCCGCCCTTTGCTTCGTAGGCTTCCGTTAAGGAGCTGTACTCCTTTAACGCTTTTTCCAGCGCCTCTCCTTGAATCTCCTTCATCGCCTCTTCCAGCTGACGCATTTTAGTTTCAAGTTCACGTACTTCTTCAAAGGCCAGGTTTAACACATCCCTCACTGTAACTCCCTGGGGGTAATCCGGGATCTGCTGTAAATAGGCAGCGCCCGCTCCGTTTGGCAGATGAATGAGACCCTCATCGTAGCCCGGACTGGAGGTTTGGGGATATCCCGGCCAATAGTGCATCGGTTCGATCCCCGCAATCAGCTTTAATATCGTGCTTTTCCCTCCGCCGTTTTCCCCGACGATTCCCACCTTCTCTCCTGCATATACGTCAAAGGTGATATTTTTAAGGATGAGGTGACCATCCAGGTATTTTTTTATTCCCTTTAATGATAGTTCAAACATGTTATTCCCCTGCTTTCATTATAATCTAAAATATGCCACGGTATCATCATAGACTAAATCGGCACATTTAAGAACCGTCCTGGGGCCTTTTTCTCATCCCTCTCGGGTTAGAGCTTGTCTCCGTCTTAAGGAGGACACAAAAAAGAACCTGTCTGAATAAAACCAGACAGGCCTCTGCACTTTAAAAACCCTGTTTTTCTAACCAATCATATAGCCGCTTTTCTTTGGACAATGCTTTTTTAGAGATCTCTTTTCCCAAAAGCAGCACATCCCCGGAAGTCGGTCTGTCCATGCCACTGATGCTGTAGAGCAATGTGGACTTCCCGGAACCGGACTGACCCATGATTGCTATGAATTCCCCCTCCTCAACCTCAAAATTAATATTATTCAACACCTTGGTATTTTCAAAGCTTTTAGTCAAATTCTCTACCTTCAATATTGTTTTCATACTGCACCCCTTTTTTTTATTCATTAATTAAAGAAATAATATTGTATGATTTTGTCGTTCTCAGCACAATAACGGTTGCAAACAGGATTAATGAAAGTAATAACAAGGGAATCAGAATATATTGAACCAAAGGATTGACAACCAGTTCAACTTTTTGAACCCCCAGGCCTGAAATACTTAGAACAAGATTAACAATTCTCTCGCCTAAGGCTCCGGTTAATACAGTCCCGGCGAAAATACCGGTTAGGGAAACACAGCCGATTTTTATCAAATACTGCTTTTTAATATCCCGTCCGGAGAATCCGATCGCCTTTAAGACTGCGATTTCTGATAAATCTTTTGCCAGGCGCAGTTTCAAAAATAAAACAGTAATGAGCATTACCAAGCAGGCTCCCATTATCACGATCAGCAAAATCCACAGCTGTAGGATCTTTGAGATTAACGGAAAATGAATATTTTTCACCGGCCAGTTCTGAAAACCCGTATTTCGACTTTGCGGTGTATCCTCCGCTGGTAACATCCTGATATATTCCGGAAATCACAAATTCTTCTTCTTTATTATCGTAGAAGAGGATCAATGTATCCCCTGCGTCTTTTCCAATTTCATTGTTATTAAGATAAGAAAGGGCAATTTCATTTCCCGCCTCAGGAGCCTTCCCACTAAGATACTGCAGTTCATTACCTGAGTGATTGCCACTGTCGATATGCAAATTCATTGGTTCATTTTCAGCATCCGCAGCCTGAACCCGTACCCTTCGATACTCATAATAGCTTTCAACCGACTCATCATTTTCTAGAATCTGTATAACCCTGCTATAGTTGGTTTCAAGATTTTCCCCATTATCCACTTCAATCAGGATATCCTCCAAGGAACTTCCCATATAAGTGATGAATTCAGGTGCCTCAAAAGTATTCATCAAATTAACCGGAACCATTATCATCACTACCGTAATTAACACAACGGCAAATACAATTATCCAGTTCTTAAACCGGTAAAAGACCTCCCTAATGGCGATCACCCAGTTAACCGGAAGTTTTTTCGATTTATACAGTCCGTCTCTTAAACCGCTCCGGTCCTTATCAAATCCCTGCCCCCTAACTAAAGTATCCACAACCGTAACCTTATTAATTTTCTTTAATACTTTTTTGCAATAGTAGGTGATCGTCAGATACATAAGTCCTCCCACAACAAGGGACAATAATATTGCGACGGGGGACATCCTCATATTTCCGAAGGTATTACTGATATGCATTGTAAATACTCTGCTCGTCGACAATGCTGCAGTGTATCCGATTACAACACCTGTCATCGCTAATATCCTGTACTTACTCAGATACATTTCCCTAATATCCTCAAAGGGGAGTCCAATCGCCTTCATTGTACCGATTTCTGTGATTTCTTCTTCCAACGCAGCCAGGATTGTAAACTTGACACAAATAAAGGAAACAACTACTAGCAGTATGCTTACCAGAAGCAAAACAAACACCGTTGTAATATCGGTAATTGCACTTAATAAAAATATCATTGCATAGGTTACTGCCTGTCCGTTTTGAGGAAGCCCTGCGTTTTCATAGGCTGTTTGAAAACTCGAAGCCTCTTTCGAATTGGTAAAATAGGCTTCGATCAAATATTCACTCTCTCCCGCCTGACCATTCAGCATGTGAAAATCTTCATGGCTCAGCAGTATTCTGGTAGAAGAAACCATGGGGGAATTCATTTGAGCATCCAGAATAAACTCCTTAATGACAAAGTTTCGTTGAACATTGTTAGCGGTCAAAATAACCCGGTCCTCAATTTCCATATCATACATTTCCTTTAACAGTACAGGAATTCCAACTTCCCCTTCATCAAGGATCACTTTTTCATGTTCAGAATTCAAGAGTAAATCCTTCGTTTCATTCTGCTTTACCAGACCAATATCCAACCGGCAGTCGGAAAGGTTGTAGATCTCCTTATTTCCTTCAATAGAAAGGGATTCGCCGTGGACATTAATCATTTCCACGGTTTGCCAATAGGTTGCTCCTTCATAATCTGAAATGAATGCATCTATTTGCTTCTGATCGATATCCCCCTTATGCATTTGAAGAAAGTGAGGCGGCTCGGCATTCTCGTATAACTCAGCAATTGAGGTAAAGGTTTGAATGCCCATTATCACAGATAAGACCGCAAGACCCGCCGAAAAAATGATAAACAAAAGCAATGCCAGGTTAATCACTTTGTTTCTCTTTAAATCATTTTTAATTATTAAGCGATTCATATCCATTACCCCTCGTTTAATGTGTTTAGCGCTGTTTTTTGTATAGGCTGAACAAATTTTATATCAATTTTTAATTAAGATCTGCTTATTGGCTTCTGATCAGAAAATCCCTTATTCGTTCGTTGATGACCGCGGTTTCCGCTATTAAGGCGTGTCCTCCGCTTTCAAAAGTAACCAGCTCTGAATGAGCAATGTTTTTATGCACAAAATCCGCATGGTCAAAGGTTACCAGGAAATCGTCCTTGGCATGGAGTATGATCGTAGGCACTGATATATCCCCCATCGCTTCACCGGTGAGGGGCTTGATTTCCGCTTCATGAATGTTTCCCGGCCGTCTGGGACTCATGGGGTGCATGAAATCGATCATATCGTCGGCATATTGTTTGTCTTCAGGGCTGAGTTCTGCGTACAAGTTTTTATCAATACCAACCATCTGGGAAAACTGGGATCGAAACATTTTTATCACCAGCCAATAGCTGAAATCGGATTTCTGGATCGTGTTGATGATTCTTGTGCTTATGGGTATCTCGTCACCCATATACATGGATACTGATGAAAGCAAAACTAAAGCACTGCTCCGCTCCGGGTAGTCATGTGCAAACTGAAGAGCCGATGGACCCCCGGCCGATGCTCCGAGGATCACCGCTTCATCAATTTCCAGATGGTCAAGCACAGCGGCATAAATTGCCGACTGATTCTCTACGGTTGATTCTTCCATGAAAGGTGAACGCAGATAACCAAAACGGGAAACCGAAATATACGTAAATCCGTCCCCTAGGGCTTTTTTTCCGATCAACATTCCCTGGTCGTAACCGCCGCCTGCTCCGTGAATTAGAAGCGCCGCCGGTCCCTCCCCTTCAACGGCAAACTCTATGTCTCCATACTCGCTAGAATAAACTTCACTTCCTTCAAGCACCCTGTTCCGGGCCGCCGCTATTTCCCCGCGAAACTGAATATACGAAATTGCCAACAGGACGATCAATAAAATGATTACAGTTAAGATTATCTTTTTCAAATCAACACTCCTTTTTCGGTTGACACCCTATCAACGCAAGGTTTCGGCAAAGGCATGAATGTTTTCATCATTAATCCGGAACTGGCTCTCCTTGATCTTCGATACTTTTTTCACAACAAACTTCGAAAAAAAACTCAACTTCTCAAAATCAAACTCATAACCAAAATGCCCTTTTGCGATGGCCCGCTCAAAGATTTTTTCGCTAAAAGAAGCGGTTAACTGCTGCTCGACCAGTTCTTCATTTCCACAGCATATAAATATCCCTAGCCTTTTTGTTAACAGAATCTCTTCATTTTCCCTGCAAAATTCCTGTACTTCTTTTTGAATGCTGCCGGCATAGATAGAGCCACCCACCGCAACCACGTCAAACTTTGTTAAATCAAGGGATTTTGCGCTACTATCCTTCAGATTGATCAGCGTTGCCGTCCCTTCGATTTTATCAGCCAGAATTTTAGCGGCCTTTTCCGTTGCACCGTGCTTTGTACTATAGGCAATTAATGTTTCCATTTTTTTGATCCTCCTTTATTTTTCTTGGTTTTATCGTTCTATTTCGTATATTTATTCATTTTTGGCGCTTATTCTCCGATCAAGGCATTTTCTATGGCTTTTAGATAAGCCTTGCTGGAAACCGTTGCACCGGATACCACTTCCACCTCTACACCTTGATTTTCCATCACCTTTTCATAGATCTCTTCCTTAACCTTTTTCATTTCAAATCCGCCCGTCAAACGGATATTCTGGATCTTTCCGTCCTGGACTTCCACTTCAACCGTGTTTGTCCATCTTCCCCCCTCATATTCTCCGGGATACATTCCATCTTCCAGGCTTTGCAGGTCCACTTCATTGATCACAAGGGCTTTGCCCTCGTCTAACCCTCTCGTTACGAAAAACAACATGACCAGCCCAAGCACACCGATTACCAAACCTGCACCGATAATCACTTTTTTCCATTTTTTCATTTTTTCATCTTTCCTTTCTCTTTACGATTTTTTTATCTGTGACAAACCGGACTTCTCTTTCGATCTTTTGGGGGACGTTTACTTTTGTTATGGCTCCGATCAGTCAAATTAAGCCGCAGCACTTTCCTCTAAGCAGTTTTACCGTTAAAATAAAACTCAAAAAAAACGACCATGAAGATGGTCGGTTACGCTGCCAGCTCCCTTTGAGAAAAGCGTCCAGTTACTCCTCAAAGATCCACACTTCCCTTAAATTAAGCTATTTATACCCTGTCCCATTTTATCAGTCTCACGGTAGGGTTGCTCCTTTATGATCTTTGTAATAACGACATTGACTCCTTGAAGAATTAATTTATTATATCCTGGAAATACATCTTCCAGAAGGGCTTTAGGTCTCATTCTCTCTCCGCCTGAAGACTGATTTCAGATGATTCTAAAAAAATAAATTTCTTCCTTAAAACCTCTTTGTTTATGATATAATTATATTAAAGAATTCGTACTAAGGAGGGTAACTCATGGCTTTGCTTTCGATTGAAGTGGCAAATAAATTTAATGTTGTTATGGAAGACTATCTGGAAACTTATTTCCAGAAAAGAGATTTAAACAGCATTGCTTCCTATTTGGCCGAGAGCTTTTACGGATGCGGCACAGGAGTTGATGAGCAGGTCTATAATAAAGATGAAGGCCTGGCAATTTTCAAGCGTGACTTGGAAGCCGTCACTACTCCTATAAAAACAATTTATCGTAAACGAGAAATGCAGATTCTAAACGATACTACTGCAATTTTTCAGGCTTGTATGGATGTTCACTTTAACATAATGGGTGAAGAAATGGAGTTTCGCAATCTTCGCATGACAGTGGTTCTTCACGAAGTTGACAAGGATATTAAGGTCATAGCAAAACACCTTTCTCTCCCCACCGATTCCCATGAAGAAGGGGAATCCTTCCCGATTAAAGAGGCACTTTCACGGAAAAGGGAGAAAATCAACACCATAAGTATTAAGTTCTAGGCAAAAAAAGCCCATTGCATCAGCGCAGTGGGCTTTCATTTATGTAACCTCCCATAGATATCGTGGAGCATTGGAAAAACTCTTTATGATTTCGTAAATATAAAAACCGCCATTGGATTCTTACAACTCCATAGGCGGTTATTTTAAATTATACTACTATCGGTGCTGCTCTTCTGCAAGTACTGCTCGAAACTCTCCCCGTACATAATTGTCAACTTTCAGAATAACGATGTCTTCCTTTTCGTCGGTTCTGTCTCCCTCTTTTTCCACAAAGGTATATACCACCCTCATCACGCCATGACGGGTGTCTTCCTCCCCTGTTTCAATAATTTCCAATATAGTCCCTTCCGGCGGCAAAAATACCTCATAGCGGGTTTTCACCATACTTCGGCTGTTATGATCAGTGAAGAAGGACCTTCTGTTTATCTCTTGATAGCGAAAATCTTCATCTCTGTCGATCATCTCATTAATAGATGTTTGAATACTTTCAGGAACCTCATCATAGCTAATCCGCGTCACGGTCATTTCTTCAATATCCTGAACTTCTCCGGTCCAATGTATCAATGCGTAAACTCCATATATCAGTATCATCCCTACAAGTATTCCGATGATCGTTTTTTTTAGCATATGCAGCCTCCTAGTATAATCCCACACCCGGGGATAATTAAAAATATCCGCCCGGATTTATTCCACTGGAATGATTACTCTTTCAGATCTTCACTGATAATCCTTGTCTCTCCCATTGAATGGTCCCGTAACCAGGCCCGGGCTTCTTCTTCTTTTTCCGGTGGAAAGACCTTCAGTTCCATATTGATAGCAGGATCGATCATTCTTTCCAAGACGGCATTAATTCTGGAATCCGTGACCAAAGCGTATTTCTCTATTTTGGTTAAGTGATCCATAGCAAAAGATAGTCGATCGCTTACTGCAGATAACTCCGGCGTGGGAATGGAGTGGGCACGAATAAATACTTTTATTGTACCGTACATTTCGATATGGTTATTCAATTCCTCTACTATTCGTTTACTATCTTCCTCGCTGATTTTTTCCATTACTTCATATTCTATAATATTATCTTCATTAGAATCCAGTCTTCTTAGCATAATCTAACCTCCTTATTAAATTTTACCCGGGTGTTAAAAAAATAAACAACACCTCAATGGAGGAATTATGTTTCTACAACGAAAAACATTAACGTTTCAGTAGACAGACATAGTCCACAGAGGATTACAACTCTTTTGATGGCAGATCATGGAGCCGCACCTTAATGCAAGCACATAGTCCAGAGATAGTTGGAGTGCCTGCTTCATAGAGACAATTACCCTACCCCTGTGACCCTTCCCCCAAACGGTTATTTAGGCTTTGAGAAGGTTATTTCAAGCGAAAGGAGGACAAAAGCTCCGTCCCCCTGTCCTCCCCAAGCATACCCACTTCCTGTGCGGGGATTCCCAGTTCTTTCAGCTTTTTTTTGCCGTTCCTGCCGTGGCGGATAAACTGAAGCCTTTGCCGTGATATCCTTTAATCAGGGGCATGGCCTCCTCTTTGTCTTTATCCGCAATGGTTACCAGTAACCTTCCGTCCAGGGGTACCTTAATTCCTGATGCCAGCAGGGCTTTATACAACGCCTTGGGATAGGAAACCTCCATTCCGATGGACTCTCCCGTGGACTTCATTTCCGGTCCCAGGGAAGGCTCCACATCCAAAAGTTTCGAAAAGGAAAACACCGGGGCCAAAACCGTCATCACAATAATCGCCACCAAACTTGAAGGCACTGCCTTCGTAAATTTAGGGAAAAAATGAATGATTGCCATGGTAACCCCTACACGGTGGCAAAAAGGTATTCGAGACCATGCTGTGAAATCAGTGATGCAAAAACGAGGTATTGCTCTGTCCTGTGGTTCATCACTATCCTTCATTACCTTTTTCCTACCGGCATAATATATAAAGGATATTCACCCTCTTGTAATTGTAACAGTTCAATCACTTGTTCATCATTAAAAGCACCTATGGCAACGGTTCCAAGTTCTAAAGCCGAACAGGACAGATAGATGTTTTGAGAAATATGACCGGCTTCTATTTTGGCATACCGCTCGCCTCTCTCCCCGTATCGATTCATCACCCGTTCATATACTGCGGTGATTACCAAGTTTACCGATGCATCTCCGATGGGATCTTGTCCGAGGGCAGTATTTTTTAAGTCTTCATTGAAATGACCTTCCTTAATTTGTTCCAAAGTATGTTCATCCGGTGAATAGCGATATAAGCCCGGACTCAATTCCTCCACATTTTCTACCACTGCATAAACTTCCATGGGATAAGTGGCCCCGGCTGAAGGTGCTGTCCTGTAACCTCTCTGTTTTTCAGTAATCCCTTGGGCAGACCACAATAATGCCGCCAACTCCGTCAAGGTCAGTTTCTCATCTGAATAGTCCCTAACCGATCTTCGTTCAGATAGACTGTCCATCAAAGATACATCCAACTGTTCTTTAAACTCCTCTTCCGCAGGAAGCTCCACAGGTTCTGCCTGCCCCTTAGAATTCTCCGGTTCTTCCCCGGAATCTTCATTTAGTTCGCACCCTGAAGTCATCGTCCCTAATAATAGGATAAGAGTCATAGTAAAAAACGCTAAAACTCGCTTATCAGGATATTTTACAAACATATACCCAACACCTCCATTGTGACATGTTCCGCTAATTTATAAAAGCAGGGACTTCTCATTTGACTGACCTGCCGACTACAACCTACACGACCCAACCCTAAAACTATGGTTGCGGAAATTCCATGTACCCCTAAAATCCCATAAGTTCTTTTGTTTTTTCTGCCTCTTCCGGTGAGGTAAGCATTTCCAATAATTTAAATGCAACACCCAGTGCCGTGGAGGGTCCATGAGAGGTAATGATGTTTCCCTCTGTGATAATCGACTCATTCCCGATCGTTGCACCAAAGCCCTCTAATTGTTTTTGTCTTTTCCCTTCGGATAAATGATAGGTTGTGGCTTTTTTTCCCTTTAGTATCCCGCTTTTCCCAAGAGGGAGAGCTCCGGTACATATGGAGGCAATATACTTATTATCATCGTTGAATTTCCCTATGATTTCTAAAAAGCGTTCATCGAATGCTTCGTCGTAAAAGCCGAACTCCTCAAATCCCCCGGGGACTGCTAAGGCATCATAGTCCTTCACGGAGACCTCCTCGATTAGTATATCCACCTTGATTGGTATCCCGTAGGTAGTAATAATCTCTCTTGTAAATCCGCAGGTTATAATTTCTGTCTTCGTCGGATTATGAAGTTTGTTCCATCCAAATACGTCGATAAACGCACTCGCTTCTAGTATTTCCACACCTTTTGGTAATAACAATAATATCTTCATTTCTGATCCTCCATTCTTTTTAACAATGCCTTTGCTCTTTTCACACCTTGGTATTCCTCAATGGTTGAAGGTCGAACAATCGTCCAGCCGCCAAATGTACCATAAATACGAATATTTCCTTGTAAAGTTTTTTGATTTCTCCCCTCACAGTCCCTTCGATCGCAATAAAGTCCATTATTCGCCGTTAGCTGTCCGTAGGTCTCAGAGTCTAACCGCTTTTTCACCTTTTGTTCGTAGCCGCAATAGTCGCATCTCAATATAAGCATATTACGTACCTCCTCCTGCTTTTCAGGTAATATTTACTTTCCATTCCAACCTCACAAAATAATTTTTCCTTTGTGAGGTTTCGGTTTTTATTAAGCAAAGAGGACAATTACTCCGTCCCTCTGTCCCCCCTGTTGCTGATCATCATCCATATTCGATACAATGAAACGCCTAGAATCACTGCCAAAAACAGACTTACGGTTCCCCCGGCAGGGCCCGTAACCATGATTAAAAGAGTATAAATTCCAAGAAAAAATATGTAACTTAGTAAAACGTACTTGCTTTCCACAAGCCCTCCCAGGTCGTCCTGAATGTCCCGGTCTTTCCGGAACCTGGTTCCATAAAAGGTTCCGAAGGCCAGCCCAAGGAGTAGTAACATCCATCGGAATGAATCCATCTCCAAAGCCGCTTCCGATACCGGGATAGAGTACTTGGTAATTCCCCAAATACTTACAATTACCCCCACCATAATAAAAATTTGAAATATCCCGGACTTTGAAAATCTAATATATCCCAGAACCATGGCCCCCGTAAGAATGAGTCCGTAAATCCCGTTTTCCTGACCCAGCATCACATAAATTCCCAGCCCGGTTAAACTGAGTAGATCCAACAGCGTGATGGTTTTCCCCGTGATTTTCGTGATCATCCTCAGCAGAAGCACCGTCCAAAAGACCAGTCCCAGATTGATCTCGGGAATCCCCATAGTCATTAAAAGATACACCGCCGTTGCAACAAAGGCCGACTTGTCATGTAAAGGATCGATTTCCCTGGCAAGGGCCCAGGTTAGAAAAAATCCTGCGGAAAACACCAGAGAACCACTCCAGTTACTGGTAAGTAATCCACTGGCGATCAAAAGGGTTACGGTCACAATAATAATTATAAGATTTGTTCTATATGTTGGATCTACTTTTCTTGCTAAGGTAAAATACGCCATGATCAGTCCTCATTTCTCAAATTTATAAGTTAATCAGTAAAGATCTCCTTCCTTTAGTACAAAGGACAATGTAGAACTTTAACTGCATCATCCAATCGCCTCTAAAAATCCCACCAGGGAGCAATGGTAAGATCCAAATCCTGAAGATCCACGGTCTCACCGATTTGCGGGGCGATCATCGAAACCCCCCGTTCCTCCGCTTCAACAAGAGCTCTTTCAACGGGTTCCGACCACCCGTGCAGTGCCAGAGGAAAAGCCCCCCAGTGCATTAACATCATCACTTCCCCCCGGGTGTCAATATGGGCCTGTACCCCTTCCTCGGGGAACATGTGGGAGTCGGGCCATCGGTGATCATACTGTCCTCCTTCTATTAAGGTCAGATCAAATGGCCCGTAGGTCTCTCCGATCTCCTGAAAGTGGTCTCCATAACCGGTATCTCCGCTGACATAAATATTCGTGTTCTCCCCTGAAATCACAAAACCGGACCATAGGGTTTGGTTTCGGTCAAACAAGCTTCGATTAGATGAATGTCGGGCGGGCACCGCGGCAATGTCCACCCCTTCCCATTCCACCTCGTCCCACCAGTTCATCGGAGTGATTTCCTCCCTGGCTACTCCCCACTCGATCAGATGGGCATCCACACCCAGGGGCACGAAAAAATGCTCCGTTTTCTCCTTTAGGGCAAGGATCGAGGGATAATCCAAATGATCGTAATGGTCATGGGTAATAAAAACTGCATCGATCCGTGGCAGATCCTCAATCACATGATAGATGTCCTCGGTAAACCTTCGGCTTCCCATAAAGGAAACCGGGGACGCCATGTCGTCAAAGACAGGGTCGATCAGGATTTTTTTGTTATCAATACTAAGTAGAAAATTCGAGTGTCCGAACCAGGTTAAGCTGTCCTCTTCGCTATTGATCCGCTCCCAGTCCAAGGGGGCTATGGGAACTTCCGCCGGGGGAAGATGATCCTCGTCCCGGTTGATCCAGTCCAGAATTAGAGACCCCACAGAGGTCAGACCCATCCCGGTCTCCGACTCCACTTCATTAACAAATTCACCGTCCACGTAATTATCCAGTTGCTCGTATGCCTCCTGCTGTTCCTCAGTGGGACGCCCACCGAAAACCGGGTGGAAATTCATAAAGAGAAGCCCTGCGATGATCCCAACAATCACAAGGCCAAACATCATCCATAGGAATTTTTTAAAATACCATTTCCAGTTTTTTTTCTTTCTGAATCGGAGCTTCATGTTCTGTCCTCCTTAAAAAAGGGCTGCTGGTCCCCCTTATAATTTTACTGCTTAGATTTCGTTATTCTCTTTCAATTTAAGGCTATCTTTTTTTGCCGGAATTAAATATTTTTTTGCTCTTTATTGTTTTTCAACCCGAACTGAAGCGGTGTGAAGGAAACATTAAACACCAGATTCAGTGCAAAGGGGAGCACAATCATCCAAGGTAAATTGCCCTGCGCAAAGTGTATAAAAACGCTACCGAAAGAGACCGCGATAATAATATAGAGTACGGACCATACCGGTCCAAAAACCCATGCCGGAGGTGCCCACTTCGGTTTGCTCAGTTTTGGGTACCAGGTGCTGTTATCCATAAGTTTTGCTCCTTTTATAACAAGTTTTTATCATTTCTTTTTTTCAAGAAACTGGTTAGGAACCTCCTTCATACTCCATAAATACCCTTAAAACAGAAGGATATGCAAACAAAAATGACGCTCGTTTTTCAGGGCTGCTTCCAGGGAACTATAACCTAAGCCTATCTTCGAAGCACCGAGGAGGTTGGGATCACTCGTCCCTTATGTCCGAATACCCTCGGGGTACAGTAGCCGTCAAGTACCGGCGCCAAAAGGTTCATGAGCAGTATGGCGATGCCCACTCCACCCGGCAGTGCAAAACTGTACCTTATCATCCCAGTCAATATTCCGATCAGCAGCGCGTAGTATATTCTTGCTTTATTATTCAGTGGGCCCGATGTATAATCCGTAACCATAAATACCGCTGCAAACATGGCGGTTCCCGTGATTACATGATACAGTGCAAATCCGGGATCCGACTCTCCAAACAAAAGGGTGGTCAGAAAAAGTCCCGCTAGCATGGATACCGGCACCCAAAAGTTAATGACCTTTCGAACTACAAGGTATGCGAAGCCCAATAGTATTGCCCATTTTACCATTTCGCCCATATTCCCGCCGATGTTTCCCATGAAGGCATCATAGAAGGAAGGTGCCTCGGCAGGTATGGTTTTGCTTCCATCTCCGATGAAGCTCAGAGGCGTTGCGGTGGAAACGGCATCAGTCCCGGGCAAAACCCAGTCAGTGATCAATGGAGAGAAAAGGATCTTTATCAGGACTCTTGAGAATACTGCGGGATTAAATGTGTTCTTCCCTATTCCACCGGGCAGCTGCTTTACAAGAAGTATCGCCACCGCTGTTCCGAATACCACCATCCAAAGGGGTGCGGTGGATGGGAGACTGAGCCCCATTAGAAGACCTGTAACCGCAGCGGACAAGTCCTTTATCGTTACTTCCTTTTTCAAGATCCTTTGATAGGCATATTCAAAAAAAACCGCCGAGACTACGCCGAGGATCAGCATAAGAAAGCTTCTCATCCCAAAGCTGACTACCGCCATTACGGAAACCGGCATCAAGGCGATTAATACATCCCTCATTATATTGTGGTCTGATGCTTTAGTTTTTATAAAGGGGGCTTTCAAATTTTTAATCATCCTCTATTCCCTCCAATGCCTTATTCAACTTCTGGATGTCCTCTAGAAGGGTTATCCTGGAAGGACAAATATAGGTGCATATGCCGCAGCTGATACAGCTTTCGGACTTTAAAATATTTCCCATTTCATATTCCCGATTTCTATAAGCATTGCTGATTAATATGGGCTGAAGACTGACCGGACAACAGTTGACGCATTTCGCACACCGGATGCAAGCTCGTTCCTCTTCTTTTCCGTATCTTTTCAGAAAAAGCAGGGTCGTCGTATCTTTATCCACGGGGAGAGTAAGATCCTCAAAGGATTTTCCCATCATCGGTCCTCCGCTGATATTAATCCTCACACCGGGATGAAACCCTCCGCAGGCCTCTACTATGTGTTCCACTTGCGTGCCTAAGCGAACCATTACATTTTTAGGGTTCTTTATCATTGGCCCGGTGACCGTGATGATTCTTTTATGAAAACTTTCGTTGTTGAACACTGCATCATAAATGGCCTTAATCGTGGATACATTGGACTGCAGGACGCCGATATCTCCCGAACGCTGACCTTCTTCTATTTCCAGCCCGAGGATCTGATGTATCTGGAGTCCTGAATGCCCCTGGGGATAGATTGCAGGCAGCTCATACAGCGTGATACGTTCCGCATTTCTTTCCTTTAGTGCCTGTTTCAGTGCATCCCTGCTCTCTGTCATATGTTCTTCGACCGCTATAAAGGCTTCATCCACTTCGTAAGTCTTTTCGATCAACTGTATGATCTTTACGATTTCACTTGCATATTCCACCATACAGCGGTGATCTGCTGTGGAATAGGGTTCGCATTCCGATCCGTTGATAACCAGGTATTTGGATTTATGCCGTTCCATGTCATACTTAATATGTGCGGGAAACCCTGCACCACCCTTGCCGGTGATCCCTGCCTCTTCCAGCCTTTTCATAAAGTCCTCGGTGGTGATACTTTCATTGAGATCTTTAAGTTTCACCTTATCATCCCGATAATCATTTTCTATAATCACAGTCTCCAAACCCTTTTTAGACTCATCTTTTGGTATGGAAACCACTTTTCCCGATACCGAGGAATGTATATTTGTGGATACCCCTCCTTCACTTTCCCCCAGAAGGGTTCCGATTTTTACGGAGTCTCCGATCATAACGATAGGCTTCGCCGGTTTTCCAATATGCATAGCCATAGGAAAATACAGGTGTTTTGAAGGTTTTATACTTTCTACTTTCAGATCCTTCGTCTTTTCTTTATGCGCCGGAATCCTAACACCTCTTACAGTGAAAAACTTAAGTATATCCATAGGTTCACCCCTTATTCGCAGTGTATATCACTTCTTTTTATACCCTATCGCAGAAATATTTATAGGCTTTTGTGTTAACAGCCTTTAAAAATGTTAAAAGCTTTCCGTAGAGGACAGCGGGACGGAGTTATTGTCCCCTCCGTCCCGCTGTCACTTCGTGGTTGTTAATAAGGTTTTTCTAAATTGTATTTCTTGTGTATGCTAGTTTTCAAAAATGATTCTTCCATTTTTCCCATATCCAACGGTTTTTGGGATATAGTCTACTTCTAGATCGGGGAAGAAATACCATACCCTCCCTATATCTGATTTGATTATATTTGCCTCTTCATAACTTTCATCTCTAAACTCCAGATTAATAAGTTTATCATAAGTAACATTTTTCTTTTGTTCATAGTTACTGACCTCCGATAACCAGCATATTGCATTCATCAAATTCCCAAAAGGCTCCATAAGCAACTTCCCAATAGTAACCATCGAGGTCTATGAAGTACCCTCCATAACCACCCCAATCAGTACTTTGCGGTTTTTTCGCGATTATAGCCCCTGCTAACTTGGCCTTATTTAATATTTCATCAACTTCTTCATTTGATTTGGCATTATACGCTAAGGTTATCCCTGAGAAACCCTCCCCAATTTTTGGCGGATTATCTTTATTTACATCTCTAGCTAATTCTTCTAGTGGGAAAAGGGCAATTCTTGTCCCTTCATTTCTGAAGAAAATTATATCGGGATTTGACTCTTCACCACTAACGGAAGTATCGAATCCTAACTTTTTGAAAAACTCATGAGATTTCACGATATTTTTTGTTCCTAATGTTATTATATTTAACCTGTTCATTTCACTTCTCCTCTCTAGTAACTGCCTCGGTTCTTCTTCTCCATTTACGTTTTGCTAACGGTCCATTGAGCTAGAAATCTACCAAAATCGAACATAAGGTTTTCTCCCTTTGCTATGTCTAATACTCCAAGGATATCTACTTCCTATCACATGAATCAGCAGACATCTTATTATTTCTTGAATTGTACTTTTTCAGGATCATAACTATGAGGTTTTTCCAATCTCTTTTATGGACATAACAATATCTTCTGTTGTTTCATATTCGAAACATTTCTTACATATCCCATTCATAGTTGTTGAGAGCAATTTCCCTTTGGGGAGCAGAACATAGACCGGGATTGATTTTGCAAAGGCGTAACCCGCTTCAATCCCAAGCCCCACTCCCTTTTCCGAAAACTCAATCAGGAGTGCATCGCAGTCATCAATCATTTCCATGGTCCGCATCATCAGGTCTTCAGAAGAAACGTGATTCCTCCCCCAATCTTCCAAGTCTTTATGCACGCAGACAATCTCATGATCTTCCTCCTCAACAATGCAGGAGATCTTTTCAATCAAGGCTTTATTGGATAAATCCTCTTTGTATTTGATTCCTAAATAAAACTGCATAAATTCTTCCTCCATTAAAATAATGCTCATTCTCCCCTGCTTTATGGTTTCTTTCATTAAGATTAATTTTACCGTACTTCTCTTCGGAGTTAATCCTTCTTAAGGTCTTTTCCTCCTCCTCCTTAAGACGGAGAAGGTTTGAGAAAGAACGGGACGGGGTACAGCGGGACGGAAAACTGACCTCTTGAAAGTCAAAAAAGAAGCAGCTTCTCCTGGTGCCGCTTCTTGGTCTGCACCAATTAAATGACTGCTCCATTCCAAATCCCTTGGAGGACAAGAACTCCACCAAGCATTCCGCTGCCATCAGCGTAAAACGCATATCATGCTTTGCCATGGTTGAACGGCCATGTCCCGTCAAATAATTATCAAACAATTTATACCTTTATTTTTACAATAACTTTTCTTTTTTCAATCTCATCGGGTGTCGGCACTTTTATGGGCTTTATAATGGTTTTATTAAGTCTCTATCTACAAGGTTTTCGTATACGGCCTTCATGGATCCATCTTTATTAGCATATATATTCTTTATAATCATTTTTCTAACAATCAATGTTGTAATTACTCTGTCTCCCAACTTTTGAAACAGATACTTCTTTTTTCTCCTGATATCATCCGCCAACTTATTTCCCATTTTATAAGCTCTCTCAAGATCAGCAGGCTTGGTCTCAATTCCTTCATTACCTAATTTCACTCCCATATATCCGGTCATATAACCCCTTTTATGGAAACCGCTGATAAAATGCTCTGCCAGGATTCTTGCAACTTTTTTTGCTCCGATTCCCCCGCATGTGGAAAGTCCAACAAAATATTTATCGGTGAGTCCTGAAGTAAAAACGGTATACATTCCGATTCTATCCACAAGAAAGTTCTTCATCAGAGTACCTCCCGTTATTCTCAACAATACCGGCGCGTCTCCCGGCTTTTTTCTTCCCCGGGAGACTACCTATGAACAGGCCATTCTGTCCGAGTTATAAATTGTTTTCAATCCTTCATAAAAAGGTGCTGCGTTTAGGATCACGCCCTTATGCTTCTCCCTTGGAATGAGGAAACTTTTAATGTTTGGAAAGCGGTCTTGGTAATCTTTCAGATTCGTTTCCCAGATCTCGTCCTTTGTGCCGATTACTTGATAAATAGGCAGATTCAAGGTAAAAGCATTCCCAATTCCGTTGTTTTCCTTATCCAGGGTAGAGGCGTTTTGAAGCATCAGGCTCTCCATCTGTGCAGGATCGGTTTTTTTCATGGCATCCACAAAATATTTGGTGAGTTCTCGGTTGCTCCTAAGGTCATAGACCCCTTCAAAATCAGGATACTCCATCGGAAGCTTTCCAAGATTTTTCTTATAAAAGCTCTTTGTAATTTTTTCAAGTAAACCGTGCCGATACAAAAACCCCTGCAGTCCCTTAACTTCTTTTAAGGAAGGAGAGGAAGCCATAAGGATAACTTCATCGATCCGGTCATCCATGCCTGCTAACTCCAAGGCAATGGGTCCACCGTAGGAAATGCCGATTGCCGTAATCTTCTCTGTGATTCCCAGGGTGTCCAAGAGTCCCTTCATATCCTTTGCATGATCCTTTAATTTGAGTTTTTCCTTGAGAGCCGTACTGAGTCCCTCTCCCCTTCGATCGGGAAGAATTACTTTGTTAAACAGACCCTGCTCAATCAACCATTTCCCGGGACGAAGAAGCATAGTGTGATTTCCGCCGGACCCACCACCATGTATATAAATGGCGGTTTTTCCTTCTACTTTTTTTGAAACAGCCTTAATTCCCGTAATCGTACGGGTGTATAACTGAACATCCTCTGCAATCCGGTAATGCTCCAGCTCCTCAAAAAACTTCACAGAACCCGACAGTTTTAGACTCACTTTCAAAACCTCCTTCTTTTTCTTTCATTTTACTTTTTTTTCTTACATGAAAAAACCGCCCTGAGACTGATCCCCTACCATCCTTGAGGCGGTTTTGACACTTCAGATTTAGCTGTGGGTTACGGGTTAGCTGCACATACCACCATGTATATGTCCAGCAATATACCCGTGGATCCTGTAACCAGAAAGTCCCCAAAGGTTACATAATGAATCGTTGTCGGATCCGAAACTTCGTTTCTCCGGCGTGCCCTCGATTATCCTTGGTGATTGTTATGACCCGCGATGCATAAATTAATCTTTTTATGGGTATAATTTAGATGGTTGATATATTTTCATGAGACAATTACGTTAACTCAAGAGAGAATCCGATGGGAATCGAGGGGATCCTATGAAGGAAAAAATCCGATATCTAGTAAAATTAGTTTTACTGATGAGTATACCTATTATTTTCAGCGAATATTTTTTTCGAGCAAGAATCCCAGATGTCCTGCAGTGGATCATCGGTAATCCGATTGTTTTTCTGATAAACCTCACCTTGCCCGTGGGGTCTGCTCTAATGTTCGGTTTTATCTTCCGTAAGCTCTACCGAGGAATCTGGTTTGTTTTTACTGTAAGTATGATCCTGGGGATTATCAACGGCAGTAAAGTTCATCTTAGAAATGTGCCTTTTCAACCGAAGGATATTTTACTGATCCGGGAAATATTTGTCTTAACTCCGGCTTTAATAACGCCTCTTTCAATTGCGGTTATTCTAATGGCAGGACCGGCACTATATGTTCTATACCGTCTGATAAAAAAATGGTTTGGTGATAGTCCTTTTAAAAATATGAAACCCTGTGCCCTTTCGGCTTTAGGAATCTTTTTAGGGGTCCTGCTGATTGGACAGGGCCTTTATGCCGAGGCTTATGGCCCCTGGGAACTGGGATTTATCTATTCTCTTCCGAGAGCTGTGGTGGATGAGGAACCGGATACTACAAAGGAGCCGGAGGATCTGGAGGAGCGGTTGACGGATGAAAGTGAATCCGTGGAAGAACCCGACGCCCCGGAGCTCCAAGACCGGGATCCTAATGTGATTATTTTCATGAGCGAAGCCTTTTGGGATATTAATCTGCTGGATACGGATTTCACCCCGAATCCCATTGAAAATTTCGAAAATTTAAAAGAAGAAAGCATCCACGGCGAGGTATATGTCCCGGTATTTGGCGGAGGTACGGCGAATACGGAGTTCGAAGTATTAACCGGTATCAGCCTTAAGACTTTTCCTGCGGACTGGCATATTGTTTATCGCCGATATATCCACGAACCCATGCCTTCCCTTGCTTCGATTTTTAAAGAAGAGGGCTATCGAACGGAAGCCCTGCATCCCTTCTATCAATGGTATTATCGAAGAGATGAGGTGTTTCCTCTCCTGGGATTCGAGAATTTTACCGCCTTGGAGGATTTGTATGATCCTCCCACATTGGGACCTTTTGTATCCGATGATTATGTAACCGATAAACTTATAGAACAAATCGAAGCCTCGGAAAAACCGCTCTTCAACTATACCTTGACCATGCAAAACCATGCGCCCTATCATGAACCGAGAGGTGAGCCCGTAATTGATTTCGAGCATAACTTAAATGAAAGGCAGGAAAACATGTTGCAGAACTATGCCAACGGTCTTTATTTTTCCGACCAGGCCTTAAAAGGGCTGGTGGACTATCTGAGGGACTTCGACGAGCCGACCCTGCTATTGTTTTTTGGAGATCACCTTCCGATGTTTGGGGGCGGTTACGATGTGTATCGGGAGTTTGGATATATCGGAGATGAGACCCCGGAAGAACTGATGGATGATTTAAGGCTTCATACCGTCCCTTACATTCTCTGGGCAAATTACTCCCTGGAGGAAGAGAAGCGACCTTTGCAAAACGCCACCGCCCTTCCCCTTATGGTTTTGCAAAAAGCCGGGGTGGAAATGCCCCCGCACTTACAACTGGTGGCGGAAATCCATGCTCGTGCCCCCTTAATCCAAAACAACCACTATACCGACCCTGAGGGAAATCGTTACGATGCCGACAGCGAAGAGTACCAGGAGATTATTGAATGGTACCGGACCATTAGAAACCAATTAATGGATGAGCAGGATTAATTCCCGCCCATTCACCTCCCACCTAAACGCAGTAGCGTTTTGAGGAGGGAGTCCTCTTGGCCAATGTTATAGAGCGACGAAAAGTATCGCAAATTTTCCAATCCGGTAAACTTTCCATATAAATTAGGAAACTCAAAATCAACGTCGATTTTTTCATAGAATTCTTCATTGCGATTTTTCACTTCGGTATCCAACACTTTTACAGATCCTTGATAGTTCCGTATAATTCCGCATAATATTTTTTGTAAAGTACTTTTCCCAGCTCCCGACGGACCAAGAAATCCGAATATTTCCCCCTCCCGAATAATCGCTCCGCCAACCCTTCAACTAACAGGCTTATGACTGATTCAATTTGCTCTTTGCCAAGTTCCTGCTCACTATGCTCTAGTATTGCCATGAAAAAAAAAGTTCTTTCGAGTCAAAAAAACACCTGCTAACAGGTGTTTTACAAATAAGTTTTTCAGGTTTTACTTATAAAAGACTGCTCATCATGGGGTAGTCCTCTTCCCCGACACCGCCCTGCAAGGGCTTTACCTTTGTATTGGCAAAACAGCCCCGAAAAATACAGTTTGGATCATAGCGAAGCCGCAGTTTATCTATTGTACGGTCAATTTTTTGATGGCGCTCGTATTCCTTGGATTCCTCGAAAATTGTGAGTTGGCGCATGCCACCCTCTTTTAAGTTTGCTACCCGGACTCCTAGATGGCGTACCACCTGGCCGCCCCAGGCCTCCCGGAAAAGTTCCTTTGCAATTTCGTAAAGCTCCTGGGTGCTGTCCGTGGCAAGTTCCAATTTTCGTTGATGGGAGTAGTAAAGAAAGGTATTGGTCTTAATTCCCACACTCACAAGTCCCGCCACATATCCTCCCGCTCGAAGGCGCATGCCGACGGTTTCCACAAGGCTTAGAAGTACCATAAATGCCTCTTCCTCCCGATATACGTCGTAGGGAATGGTGGTGGAATTGCCGATGCCCTTCACCTCCCGGGGCCCTCCCGCCACCTGGGAGTTTTCCACACCGTTGGCGTAATTCCAGATAAGCACCCCATGGGATTTTAACACCTGCTTTAACAGTCCCACCTCGGTGTTGGCCAAATCACCGATGGTTTGAATATTTAAGTTTTCCAGTTTCGGCCGGGTTCGCCGCCCCACCATAAAAAGATCCCCCACGGGCAGGGGCCACATTTTCTCGGGAACTTCTTCGGGGTACAGGGTGATGACCGCATCAGGTTTTATCAGATCGCTGGCCATTTTTGCCAATAACTTATTGGTGGATACCCCGACGGATACCGTAAACCCCAGTTCATTTTTAATCCGGTCTTTAATCTCATGGGCCACTTTCAAGGGTTCCCCGAATAGATGCTCCATATTGCTGTAATCGATAAAACTCTCATCCACGCTATAGCGTTGTACTAAGGGAGAATACTCGTTAAAAATCTCATTCATTTGATGACTACACTGCATATACAGGGCGTAATTGGGAGGTACTACAATCAGATCCCGATATTTGGCAAAGGCTTCAAACAAGGCCTCTCCGGTTTTTATTCCGTATTTCTTTGCGGGAATACTTTTCGCCAGAATAATCCCGTTTCGCTTTTTAGGGTCTCCCGCCACCACCGAAGGGACACTTCGGAGATCCAGGGTTTCCCCTTTTTCCAGGCGGTCCTTAGCTTCCCAGGATAAATAGGCACTGTTTACATCGATATGGAAAATTGCTTTCATCTTCACCAACACCCTTCAGGAACGTTTGTTCTTTAATTATACAGAACGAATGTTCTTTTGTCAAGGATCCTTTCAGATATAAACGGATTATTTTTTTGCTTTCTACATCATCCTCTTAAGGAAGTTTTTGCAAATAAATAAGAGACCCTGCTAAGAGTCTCTATATCCCTTCTTTAACATAAAAATCCGTCAATAATTTTTTTAATGGTTTCTTTTCTCTTCTCAGACGTAAAGTAAATATGCCCACAATCCTCTAGGAGATGAGACTCCACCTTGGGCAGGATTTCCTTAGCTCGCTTAATTACTTTCTCACCGGGAAACATGACATCGGACTTTCCTGCAATCACTAATGTCGGGCTGTGATAATCTTTAACATCCTCTTTATTTATGTTGCTGGGCATATTGGGATTGATCTTTACATGATGAAAACTTGTACGCATCATTTCTAGGGTGTCTTTATCCATCGGCTCCTTATTGCTCGTCATCGGTAAAAAGGTCCTCTCAAACCATTTTTCCTTCTTCGTCATAAGGTACAGGGTCATTGGTACGCCCATACTCAGTATTAACTTGGTTTTTGAAGCGTTAGCAATCCCCGCCGGCACCAAAAGTATGGCTTTTTCAATCTTCTCCGGTGCAATACATATAAGTTTTGCTAAAATACCACCTCCAAAGGATTCCCCCATGCAAATCATTTTTTCAAATCCTAAGGATTCAATCACATCCGCTGCCCACTTTCCATATTCCAAATTGTTGGATGACAGGACCCGTTGGTCACTCTTTCCCGGATGACCGATGGTATCAGGAGCGTAAATCAGATAATCCTTAATTAAGTGCATGTTCTGCTTTAAGGAGTAGGGTGCGGTACTATTTCCTCCATGAAACAGCAGTATCGGTTCTCCCTTTGGGTTACCAACTTTTAGCACATGGGTTTTGCCAAACCCGGTGTTTACATAACGATCTTCAAAGTCCACCCCTAAGCTTTTTACTTGCCGGTCATAAAGCGCCTTTACGATTTTTTCACTTTCCCGGGTTTTGTATATAAAATCCTTCATAGTTCACCTCCTAATCATTCTATTTATTCCCTTAAAAAGCTTCCTGAATTTATTCACTCAGCAAATTCTTTCTAAAATGAAGCTGCTGCATCCCTTAATTACGAATGATATCAATCGTTTTATTTGCTGTTAGTACTGCAAGGATTAATAAAACAATAACTGCCGTTCATAATCAAATGCATAAACCCTTTAATTCCATTGTCCTCATACACCAGGATTTTAGATGCGGATCGTAAGGCTTCAATTTCCTCCGGCATTGCCCGATATTCTAATGTATAAATCCTAATTATTTCATCAATTTCTGATGGTTTATAATCTCTAATCATAGGGATGCTCTTTTTCATTTATTGAGTACAGGGGGTTTCTTTTACCAATATTAATTTTATCGCACTTCTCTTCCCGGTTAATCCGTCTTAAGGTCTTTTCCACCTACACCTAAAGACCGAGGAATCAAAAATAACCGTCTAAAGGATTGATGGGCATCCTAAAAACGTCTATTTTACTTCGAACTGCTTAACTCCTGTACTCTATTTATGGGAACTTTTTTTCTATGAAATTTAATATTTTTATTACTTAAAAATTGAAAACAGCCACCGAAAATGATGGCTGTCTCTCTGTGAGCTTCATCCCTTTATATCGAGGCCGATGGCAGCAGCGCCTAAGGCGCCGACAAATTGGGCTTCTTGTCGAAAGTAGACAGAAATATTCAGTTCCTCTTCTAAAGCCTTACGAAACAGTGGACTTTGAGATACTCCCCCGGTTAAAAATACCTCTTCCTGTATTCCCATACGCTTAAGCATAACCGCGGCTTTTTGGGCGGTGCTGTTGATGATTCCCCGGGCTATTTCCCCTTTTGCAGCCCCTTCCGCCAGAAGGCTTATTACTTCCGACTCCGCAAATACGGTGCACATGTTGTTAATTTTGCGAGCTTTATAACCTTCCGCCAGGGCGGAGAGCTCTCCCACTTCCACCCCAAGACTTGTGGACATAACTTCCATGAATCTCCCCGTTCCTGCGGCGCATTTATCGTTCATCAAAAAATCCAGAACTTTTCCTTTTTCCGATAAGTGAATGACCTTGCTGTCCTGACCGCCGATGTCGATGACGGTTCTGGTTTTTGGATGGAGAATCTGGGCGCCCTTCCCATGACAGGTGATCTCGGTGACCGCCTTCGTGGCAAAATCCGTTACCACTCTTCCATATCCCGTAACCACTACCCTGGGATTCATGGAAGACCTTGGATCAAGAGTGCTGTCCGCCATAAGTCTTTTTTTCTCCAGGATCAACCGGTAAACCGCTTCTCCGGTCTTCTTCGGACTCCATCCCGTTGGCAGCAGGACCTTGTCAAGGATTTCATGATCTTGATTAAGGAGCACCCCCTTTGTTGCCACGGATCCGATGTCGATTCCCATAGACAGTGTTTGCATTTAGTATTCCCCTTGAATTTGCTCTAAGAAGGCTTCCACCCGCACTTTAATCTGTCCACGGTCAGAGTTGGAATAATCGGTTTCAATTTGGATAAAAGGCATTTTCAGCTCTTCTTTTACAAACTTTCCGACCTGATAGGACTCAATATTATAAGTATGACAGGCCTGCCAGGTTAAATCCACCACGCCGTCCACTTGATAATCCTTGGCTAATCGGCTTAACAGATCCAGTCGACTGTTGTTCGGGGTCATACAGGAGCATGGGGTTGACAGATACTTTTCCGCAATCGCCTTCATGGGCTCTTTTTCTTCATCAATCATCCGATCGAGGCCTTTGTAACCCGTACAGTTTTCCAGGGCCACCACACTGGCGCCGCTTTCCTCCAATATTTCCAGCACTTTTTCCGATCCTGCACCGATGGGTACTCCTGTCAGCAGTATTCTCGGAGTCTCGGTGGTATAAGGACTTTTCCCTTCTTTGATCATGTCCCTCGTTTCCGTAATCAAGTCTTCAATTAAGTGAATACCTGCTTCTTTATCAACGTTAAACCCCTTTAGCCACTGGGCCATCATCATATCCTTCCCGCTTAAAGGAGCGGGTTTTACACGGTTCAGTTCATGCAGATCCTTCATTACCTGTCGTTCCCGGTTGCCCAGTTTGATGGCGGCTTTCAGATCCTCATCGGTAATTTTTCGGTCAAAGGACTCCTCTAAAAAGCTTTTGAACCTCTTCATTTCCGTTTCCCAGAATTTCAAATTTTCCTCTCCTTCTCCCTGCTGGGGAAGGTTCATCACATGCATGGGTTTAATCTCTCCCATCAGCTCATACATTTTCTTCTTTCCGTCACAGGTGGTCTCCGCCAATAGTACATCGGAAAAATAGAAATAGGGACAGGTATCGGTTACGGCGAATCCGTAGCTGGACTTAATTAGGGGACAAAGGTTTCGGGGCAGTTTCTCCTCTGCAGCGGCAATAGGTTCTTCTTTGGTACCGCATAGGGTTACAGGAATGGCATCAGCGGCCATGGCGATTTCATGGGGCGAAAACACACAGTAGGTACCCACCACTTTTTTTCCCTGTTCACTGGCTTCCTTAATTTTGACGGAATTAACTCCCCGTAGTTCTTCTACTTGTTTCATTAAACTTGGTCTCATTTACTTCACTCCCTTTGTTAATATTTTGTCTTAGCTACTAGTATAGTAAGAAATATGGGATAAGAGAAATTGTAAAGTTTAATGGATTTTAGAATTGTTATTAGTTTATCAAATAGGAGTATTCACGCATTCACCTCCTAATCAAAAGAGGACAGCGGGACGGAGCTTTTGTCCTCCCCAGTTTAAAGAGGACAAAAGCTCCGTCCCACTGTCCCCCACTGTCCCCCACTGTCCTATTGGTTTTTAGTTATCTGTATGAGACCCTCCACAAAAGCCTCTACATCGTAAACTTTTGTTCCGTTATGATCCCGGTAATAAAGGATTTGAAACTCCCGGTCTATACTCAACTCCTGATAATCCCATAGAGGAAGCAGAGGTTGTATTTCGGAGTCCCGAAGCAGCACCAGGGTATATGAACTTTCTCTTCCACCGGCGGTGATGAAAAATAGATTTCCCGTTTCGCGGTCATAGCGGTACTGGTTATTGGGATTCAAAAAGTGCTGATTCCCATACATCGGATAGCTTGATTCCATCCTTAGGGCTTCCGGTTCCCGGTAACGATCCAGCAGATGAAAGGCCGGATGATCCGTTAACTCTTTAAAGCTTAGCTCGCCTTCTAGAGACGTGCTTTTCAGTCTCTCCAAATCCGGTTCAATCACCATCAGCTGCTCTTGGTCGTTGAGAATCATTACCCCGTCGGGATAGGCATACGCCAGAGTTCCTTCGTCGGATTTGATGGAAAATCTTATCTTAGGGGATACCGATTCCCCCACTTCCCAAATCTCCCGCTGAAAAACCAGAACACCTCCCCCGGAATAAAAAAATCCTTCCACAAAAAACAGGTCCTCCCCAAGGGGCGTAAATCGATACCGGGGATCTTCGTAGATTTCGAATACATAATCGCGCATTTCTGAATTTCCCTCCGCTGCATCCCGCACCTGCTCTTCTTTAAAAGCTTCTAAAAAAGCCTCTCCCGATATTGAATGATTAACTGCGATCAGGGATTTTTCCCGAAGATCGATAATCCACTGGGTATTTTGATAACTTTCAATGAAAATCCGGTTCTCATCCATAATCTGATAGTGATTGATCAGTCCCCCTTGTTGAATTTCTTCGGTTAAGGGATGGACTGTCAGACCTTCATCGGACCCTTGATAAATCTGCAGGTTCTGTTCCCCGAATTTCTCCGCCAGCAAATCCTGTTTTCCCCCGTAGTGAATCAGGAGCAGATTCTCCTTTTCAATGGCAAAAATGTTACTGCTAAGCTGATCGTACCCCTCCTGCATGGACCGCATACTTCGGTTATAGACTACTTCGTCTTTTTTTACATCGACAATTTGCAGCTCTTGAATTTCCCCGTCTTTTCCCGGTCCGTGTTGGCCGATATGATACAGCCTGCCCTTCAGTTCATAAAACTCTTCTCTTGAAAAATCTCCATAGTCTCTGCTAAGTTCGATTTTCCGTAGGCCATCCCTGCTTCGCTCCACCCGGAACATATGCTTTCTGCCTTTACCGAAAATGATCAGGTCGTAGCCCTTCCGGCTTCGTATCTCATTCCAATAGCTCGACCGCATTTCCCCGGTCGTTACGTCCTCCCGGGAAACAGCATCGTGGATCCGGATCTCCTCTATAAGTTCTAGACTTTTCGAATCATAAATTCTATACCAGAGCGTCTCCCCCTCCAGCATTAGTTTTCGCCGTGCATCGCCGTCAATGATTCTTGCCAGAATCTGCTGTCCATCGTAATCCGCAGTATACAGGGGTTTTGGCCACGGCTCCTTATCCCTGGGAAAGGTAGTACGATAAAAATTTTCCAGGTGATGCAAGCTGAGATAGTTCATTTGAAAAAAATTTTGGATATTTCCCATGCTTTGACGAAAATAACTGGTACTTCCCCCTCGGGAAAACAACCCATAACCCCACTGCTCATCTTCCGGGCGCTTATATTCCCGAATCTCCAGTATTCGAATGATTCGCTCCCTTTGTATTTTTTCCTTCAAAACCCCTTCAATGGTGCTGACCAGTGTTTCCCGGTCCTTTATTTCCTCCCGGTGCGCCCGAAAGTTTTCAAGATTTGTGAAATTTGGAATTTCACTAATTTCGTTAACGGTTGCCGTAAGTTCGTAACGGGTTCCCTCCCGGTTTCGGTTCCAGCCGAAGGTGATCTGATTGAAAAATCTCTGATCCAAAAGGTTCCCGATCACCTCATCGAACACCATATCCCCACCCTTTCCCCATTCCGGTTCCATCGGCTGATTCATCACGTCCATTATCCGGTCAAAATCCTCGGCGATGACTTTCGTAGGATTTTCCGGCAGGATCATCCTAAAGATTTCGGGATTTTGAACCCGGTAACCCCGCTCCTCCTTCGATAAAAGAAGCTCCTCACCCAAAGGATAGACCGTCTTTTGAGACGTTTGCACTGCCTGGCGATAAATTTCTTGAAGGATTCCTGATGTATCTTCTTCAGCCCAAACTTCTTGACGGATCATCTCTTCGAAATAATAATCGTACACGTCCTCAAGGTCCGGCATCGCAATTTCCACTTTAAAATGAACACTGCTGCGTCCCCGATGAACCTCGGTGATATCCTGCAACTCTACAGCATCTATCAGTATCGGATCATAGTCCCGCAGCATTCGACTCTTACTATGTAAAAAAGCTTCCTCAATCGCCGCGTCCCGGACCTTGTCATCCCCTCGCCCGTTTAAAAAAACACTGCCGCCGATTAATACAATCAGAATCCCCACGACTACTGTCAGTAGTACTTTTACCTCTTTATAAGACGAGTTTTGCCCATGATCTTGTTGATTTCTCTCAAGCCGGACTTTTAATTTCATAGCACCCCTCCATCATCTTTGTGTTCTCTTTGTGTTCTCTTTGTGTTCTCTTTGTGTTTTTATCATATCTGTTTATTCTCCCTTGTTTCCTATTATAATATATTTCTGATCCCTATTGAACATTTACTTCTTTCTCAGAAGCAATAAAGTTCTTTTTTTCTTACGCAAGAAAAATTAGTTCAGCTTTCCATCTTCTTCCTCCACTTTTTTATCCTATGTTATCTCGCCCTCGTGCACCCTTTAGCAAACATTGCGTTATTTTTCAAAAAGCAAAGACAGCACCCAAAGGGTGCTGTCTTAGAATAAAATCATGAGGAGTATTGAAATACTCCAGTTTGTTTAATATATGCCTCTGCTGAGTCCGTTCATAATGGCAGAGAATACTTTGTTCGCTCGGATAGTAGCACCGGTTGCTACATCTACGTCCTCTACAAACTCTCCTGGATTATGAAGATCATAAATGGTCTCTAAAGGCTGTCCTTCCAGGTATTCTGCAATCTGTAAATGTTGTTCATAAATTCCGTAAAAAGCATCGCCTTCTTCCATTTCCCGGTAATCTTCACCTCGGTAGAAAATATGTCGATAGCTTAAGTCTTGAATCATACCATCTTCCACGTAGAACTGAACCGCTACTTGTTGGTATCCTCCGTCTCCGTAAGTACCTCGATAACGTCCGTCTTCCACGTCTTCAAGAAGATCTGCGGAGAATCCATTAGCCGGAGAATAAATTCCTCGGTTCAGACCATCCCGAATTGCTGAATAAACTTTGTTTCCTCTAAGTGTTGCACCGGTCGCTGCATCTACATCATCCACAAAATCTCCGGGATTATGAAGTTCAGCAATATCATTTAAGGCTTTTCCTTCGAAGTACTCAGCAATTTGTTCGTGTTGTTCAAGAATTCCATAAAGGGCATCCCCTTCTTCTAAATCTCCGTAGTCGGTTCCACCATAGTATAGGTGTCTAAAGCCCATGTCATAGATGTTACCGTCTTCTACTCTAAATTGAATGGATACTTGTTGCTCTCCACCGTCTCCATAAATTCCTCGATAAGTTCCATCTTGGTAATCAGGAAGGTCTAAGGCATAATCTCCATCCGGACTGTAAAGTCCTCGGTTCAGTCCGTCCACCATAGCAGATAGAATCTTGTTTCCTCTAAGAGTAGCTCCGGTTGCTGCGTCTACATCATCTACGAAATCTCCCGGTTCATATAAATCAGTAATGGATGATACAGGCTTTCCTTCAAAGTACTCGGCAACTTGTAAGTGTTGCTCGTAAATTCCGTATAAAGCGTCTCCTTCTTCTAACTCACCGTAATCCGTTCCACCATAATAAAGGTGCCGGAATCGAATATCTTGAAGGTTTCCGTTTTCTACACTAAACTGAATGGATACCTGTTGGTCTCCACCGTCTTCAAAAATTCCTCGGTAAGTTCCGTTAGGGTATTCCCCTTCCACAACTTCATCAATTTCCTCTTCATCGGCTTCATCTTCTTCACCATCGTCTTCACCGTTTTCGCCTACAACTTCTTCTCCGTCTTCAACTTCATCGGCTTCTACGTCGTCATCACCACATCCCATAATTGCCAGACTCATTGTCAGTAGTAATACTAATAATAAAATCCATTGTTTTTTCATGTATCTTTCATCTCCTTTTTGTGTAATAGCTTGATATCGTTTGTTAAATACTAAACGTATCAAAGCATTTTTAACCTAAGATCATCATATTACAATTTAGGCATAAAAAGAAGATTGGAATACGTCCTTTTCCAGGGACATTTGTCCTTATTTATCTGTCCGTTGATGATAATAGTTGGATGCCTCAGTACGGTTATCCACCCCTATTTTTCGAAACAACTTAGAGCTGTAATTTCTAACAGTTTTCTCCGCAAGATCCATCGTCTGGGCAATTTCCTTATTGGTTTTACCTTTTGCAATCTCCTCCAAAAGAGCTTCTTCAGAAATAGTCAGTTCCTTAAAAAGTCGTTTTTTCGGATCCTGAATATTTTCAAATAGAGTTTTTGTCATGGATGGATCCAAGGCTTTATTCCCTTGAAAAGTTTCTTTAATATTTGTAATCAATTTCTCCCGTTCAATGTCTTTTAGCAAATAGCCGTCGGCTCCCTCACGAATCGCCTCAATAACCATATTGTCATTAATATAGGCGGTAAGTATTAACACTTTTACTATGGGCCATCGGGTTTTGATGGTTTTACAGAGGGTTACCCCGTGAATAAAGGGTAAT
>SL_8KL_010_SEDDRAFT_10000172_pt1 | contig 54087 bp, 45 predicted proteins | sample SodLakKL_010_SED_4_FD_11160 | JGI IMG/M metagenome (IMG submission 11160)
CAGGTCAGGTGAACCGAAGACCTCTTCTGCGCAGGCCTTTATTCCTTTCCAAACCCCGTAAGCGGTGAAGGGTGAAGGGCTGCCAATTTCAGAACCGCCAACCACATGCTTTGTTTCCCGGCACATACAGTCCAGGTCTTGTTCGTCGATGCCCATATCTTTTCCGGTCATGAACCTGCCATTTAATCGTTCAACACAACGGCCGTAGCACCTGAACAGCTCTTCGCACTTGTCGCGTTCCGGATCGCCGATAATTACACCTTTTCCTCCGCCGACCGGTAATTCAGCAGCAGCAGCCTTGTAGCTCATTCCCCGGGCCAGGCAAAGCACATCATCAATGGCTGCTTCTTCCGTCGGGTATGTCCACATCCGCGTTCCCCCCAGAGCAGGCCCGCGCACCGTGCTGTGTATGGCAATCACCGCCTTCAGGCCCGTCTGAGCGTCATGGAGCATGTTTAATTCCTCAAAACCCTGCTCTTCCATCTTGGCCAGGTAACCGGGCATTATTATCCCCCCAGCAAAATATTTACGTGCTTTTTCTATTTATATTCGCAATTTTCATACCAGAGCGGTGAAGCGCTGGATTACCGCCATCAAATCGATCAAAATAGCAGGTTTGCATGAAATGCTGCCTGGATCGATTTTGAGCTAGACCTAAATGGCATTGCGCTATATTTCTGCTGGCTTAAAGTTCTACATTAATCAGTTTTCGGGGTTTTATCACCGGCAAGATGCAGATCATTTTAGCCGGCCGCTTAATGAAAAACAGGTCTCGTGCAAAATATTTCATTTTGAAATTTTATGCCTGCAAAAATTTTCACGACCGCTTCAGTTTTAGTTATGTAAATGGCCTTTTTTAATTAAGACCTTTTCTGCAGTCTTTCTTCGGCGATAATATCAGCCATCTCGCTCGGCAGCAGATCCTGTTCCCGGGCCCGCCGGAAAAGCTCCTTCAGGCGGCCTTCGATGCGGGCAACTTCGGCCTTGATTTTCTCGGCGTCCTTAGTCCCCTGCCGGTTAAGTTCGACAAAGATCAGCCCGCCGGCATTGATCACGTAATCGGGCGCATACAGGATACCGCGCTCTTTCAGGGCTGTTCCCAGGTGGCTCTCCTTAATAATATTATTTGCCGCCCCGGCGATTATCCTGCATTTTAGCCCGGGCAGCGTTTCTGCGTTAACCACACCGCCGGCCCCGCAGGGGGAAAATATATCGCACTGCCGGGTATAAATTTGCCGCGGATCGACTGCTTCTGCGTCCCAGTCATCCACCGCCTGCTTAACTCTTTTTTCGTCCAGGTCGCTGACAATTAAACGGGCCCCGTCCCCGGCCAGGTAGCGGCACAAAGCGATGCCCACACTGCCGACTCCCTGCACCGCGACCACTTTTCCTTCCAGGTCAGGTGAACCGAAGACCTCTTCTGCGCAGGCCTTTATTCCTTTCCAAACCCCGTAAGCGGTGAAGGGTGAAGGGCTGCCAATTTCAGAACCGCCAAGTATGTGCTCTGTTTCCCGGCACATACAGTCCAGGTCTTGTTCATCTATCCCCATGTCTGCTGCTGTTATAAAACGTCCATTTAACCGTTCGACAAAACGGCCGTAGCACCTGAACAGCTCTTCACACTTATCGCGTTCCGGATCGCCGATAATCACTCCCTTTCCGCCGCCCAGGGGCAGTTCGGCGGCTGCAGCCTTGTAGCTCATTCCGCAGGCCAGGCAAAGCACATCATCAATGGCCGCTTCTTCCGACGGGTAAGTCCACATCCGCGTCCCACCCAGCGCGGGACCGCGTAACGTGCTGTGTATGGCGATCGCCGCTTTCAGGCCTGTTTTTGCGTCATGAACCATGATTAGTTCCTCAAACCCCTGCTCTTCCATCTTGGCCAGGTAACCGGACATTATTATCACCCCGAATATATTATTACCGTGCATTGATAATATATTTGCAATTTTCATACCATGCTGCCAGAACGCCGGGGAGCACCGACCAGACCCCCGTGCCCCCTCAACTCAAAAGCGCCCACGTGCGCTCAAGCGGGAGCAGCACCAGAAGAATGAAAGTGTAAATATGCATTGTCAGGGTAGAGTAGCTTTTAATGCTCGCTCAAAGCTATAGCGCCTGCAGAAAATGAGATTGTCAATATGCATTTTTAGAGAAATGGTTTAGAAAATTTTATGCTGGTGAAGTTTGTTGTAAAGGCTGCGAATTGATATATCCAGGCGCCGGGCCGCTTCAGCCTTGTTGCCGCCAGCAGCCTGCAGGGCTTTAAGCAGGACATCCTTTTCCCAGCTGCGGTGCATCTGCTTAAGAGTCCCTTCTACAGGAATCGAGTCCTGTCCCTTGACCGCAGAAGATTCGACAAAGGGCATAACCAGGTGATTTTCTTCAATTACGCTATTATCCCGGCCGAGGTTGATCAGGGCCCTGGCGATAACATTTTCCAATTCACGCATATTGCCCGGCCAGTCATACTCCTTCAGGCGCCGGTATACCGCCGGGGCGACCTCAACCACCGACCGGCCGTATTCCCGGGCCAGGCCGGTCAGGAAATGGTTGACCAGCAGGGGAATATCGCTTTTAATCTCCCGCAAAGGCGGCAGATAAATCGGAAAAACATTGAGGCGGTAGTATAGATCCTTGCGAAAAATGCCTTTTTCAACCATTTCTTCGAGGTTGGCGTTGGTGGCAATGACCAGGCGGACATCGATTTTCCTGGTGCGCGACTCCCCGACCCTGATAATTTCGCCTTCCTGGATTGCCCGCAGCAGGCGGGCCTGGGCTTCATTGCCCATGGCTCCGATTTCATCCAGAAAGAGGGTGCCGCTGTTTGCTTCCTCAAAATATCCCTTACGCCCGCCTTTTTTAGCCCCGGTGAAAGCGCCGTCGCCATACCCGAACAGTTCACTTTCGAGCAAAGTGTCGGTCAGGGAAGCGCAGTTTACCCGGATGAACGGTTTATCCGCTCTGTCACTGGCATGGTGGATAGCGTGGGCAAAAAGTTCTTTACCGGTCCCGCACTCTCCGCGCAGCAGTACGCAGGCCGGTGTGGCTGCCGCCTGCCTGGCCCTTTCAACAGTCTCGCGGATCTGTTCACTGTTGCCGATAATATCATCAAAAGTATAATGCGATTCCAGCTCCCTGACCAGGCGGCGTGTGCGGTGGAGTTCTTCCATTACCCGGCGCAGCTCGGAAATATCATGGATCACCCCGACACTGCCCTTTAGTTCACCGTTTATGATCAGCGGGGCACAGCTGACAATCACCTCCCGCCGGAAAGGACCGACTTTCATCCGCACTCCCTTAATCGGTTTGCCGGTCTGTAAAACCCGCAAATGCACGCTTTCCCCTTCGGCAATGTCTACTGTAGCCGGTTTTCTTAACACCTGCTCTTCATTCATGCCGGTAATGCGCGTGTAAGCCCGGTTGATCATGATGCCGATTCCGTTTTCATCGACAACAGAGACAGCATCGGAAAGAGAATCAATAATCGTTTGCAAAAGCAGCTTATTCTCCCCGTCAGCTGCCAGGGTGGAAATTTTCTCCTCGGTCACAGGCAGATCACCTCCTTCTTTACCTGATCACATTACCTGATCAGCTCGTTAAAACCGTTTTCATCAAGTATCTTCACACCCAGTGTGCGGGCTTTAGCCAGCTTACTGCCCGGATCAGCGCCGATGACCAGGTAATCTATTTTCCCGCTCACCGCAGAACTGACCTTTCCACCGCGCTCTTCAACCAGCGCGGCAGCCTGATCACGGGTGTACTGCTCCAGCGAACCGCTGAAAACGAAAACTTTCCCGGCCAGCTCTGTCCTGCCCTCGCCGGGCACAGCGGTAGCTTCCGGTTCGCTAAAATTCACCCCGGCCTGCCTCAATTTACCCAGAACCGGCGCGGTCCCGGCGCTGCGGAAGAAACTTACTGCCGCCTGGGCAATTTTCGGACCTATTTCAGCTATTTCAGTCAGCTCATCTGTCCCGGCATTCTGCAGGCGGTCCAGATCGGTAAACTTTTCAGCGAGCAAGCGGGCGGCCTTTTCGCCGACAAAGCTAATCCCCAGGCCGAATAGCAACCGCCGCAGGGGTTTTTCTTTGCTTTTGCCGATAGCGCTGATTAAGTTCGAGGCCGATTTTTCAGCCATCCGTTCCAACCCGGTCAACTGTTCAACCTCGAGAAAGTAAAGATCGCCGACATCGCCGACCAGTCCCTGGCGGTAAAGCATTCCGGCCACAGCAGGACCCAGGCCTTCAATATCCATGGCCCGCCGGGAAGCGAAATGGACCAATTTTTCAACCAGCTGGGCCGGACATGACGGGTTAATGCAGCGCAAGGCCGCTTCACCGCTGAGGCGCACCGTTTCAGCCCCGCAGGACGGGCAGTTCCCGGGCATTTTAAACTTTGTTTCCCGGCCGCTGCGTTTTTCTTTGACCACACCCAAAACTTCGGGGATTATTTCCCCGGCCTTGTGGATTGTCACGGTATCGCCGATCATAATCTCTTTTTCAGCGATAAAATCTTCGTTGTGTAAACTGGCCCGCTGTACCGTGGTCCCGCTCAGGCTGACCGGTTCCAGGTGCGCTACCGGTGTAATTGTTCCGGTGCGGCCGACATTGACCCCGACATCCAAAATTTTTGTCGTTTTTACTTCCGGGGGATATTTATAGGCTATCGCCCAGCGCGGGCTTCGCGCCGTATTACCCAAGTTTTTCTGCAAGTCGAGGCGATTTGTTTTAACCACTATCCCGTCAGTTTCATACGGCAGTTGATGCCTTTTATCCTGCCACTGCAGGCAGTACTGCCACACTTCACCCGGTCCGCTGCAGACGCTATAATTTGCATTGACCGGCAGGTGCAGCTTTTCCAGGTAGGCGAGCATTTCTGCCTGTTCGGTCAAGCTCAGGCTGTGTTCACCGAGGCCGTAGATAAATATACGCAAAGGCCGGGCTGCAGCCAGGCGGGGATCGAGCTGACGAAGTGAACCGGCGGCGGCGTTACGCGGGTTGGCAAAAATCATCAGGCCCTGTTCTTCACGCTGCCGGTTCAACTGTTCAAAAGCGGCCCGGTTGATATATACTTCGCCCCTTGCTTCCAGGGTCAGCGCTTCGGCCAGCTGGAGGGGGATCTGCCTGATTGTGCGCAGATTCTGGGTAATATCTTCCCCGGTATAACCATCACCCCTGGTGGCGCCGCGCTTAAAAATACCATCTTCATACTGTAGCGATACCGCCAGCCCGTCTATTTTCAGTTCACAAAGGTATTCGATCGTCTCCAGGCCGGTCAGCCTGCGCACCCGGGCGTCAAAATCAACCAGGTCTTTTTCGTTGAAGGCATTATCCAGGCCGAGCATCGGTATCTTGTGTTCCAATGCCTCGAAAGCGGCAAGGGGTTCAGCGCCGACCCGGCGGGTCGGTGAATCGGGATCCTGCAGCTGCGGGTAATTTTCTTCCAGCTCCTGCAGTTCCCGCATTAAACGATCAAAGCGTTGATCGTCGATCAGCGGCTTGTCGAGAACATGGTAGTGATAGTTATGTTTCTCGATTTCCCGGCGCAGGGTTAAAACTTTTTCCCTCGCTTTTTCCAGTCCGCTTTTTGCCATTTTCTTCCCCCTTGCTTTTATCCTCCTGCTTTAAACTGCCCGCTTTTAAAAATCGCGCTTTGCTAAATTAATTACAAATCCGCCGCCTGTCAAAAAACAGCTGCAGACAAGGTCTGCGGCGATCAAGAACTTGTGCTTTCCTGGAATTGATTAAAGATGTAAGCGGTTATTTTATCCAGCGGATCTCCCGGGGTAAAAACCTGGTCGGCATGGCCTGCGGACAGTAACTTTTCCCTGTCGCCTTCCGGTATAATCCCGCCAACCAGCAGAAGCACATCTTCCATCCCGTTTTCGCATAGAAGCTCTTTTATGCGCGGCGCCAGGGTCATATGGGCCCCGGAAAGGATGCTTAAACCGACCACGTCGACATCTTCCTGCAGTGCAGTTTCCGCTACCTGCTGCGGAGTCTGGTGCAGGCCGGTGTAGATAACCTCCATGCCGGCGTCCCGCAGTCCGCGGGCAACCACCTTCACCCCGCGATCATGACCGTCAAGGCCCGGCTTGGCCACCAGGACCCTGATTTTTCTACTGCTCATATTAAAACACCTCCACGAAAACCGTTTACTGCCGCCTCTACTGCCATAACTGATCTGCTGCGCCAATTCTTAAAAAAGCGGTTTTTCTTTATACTCCCCAAAAACTTCTTTTAAAGCGCTGGCGATCTCCCCTTCGGTGGCATAACACCTGACCGCCTCCAAAATTTTCGGTATCAGGTTGTCACTTGCAGCTGCGCTTTTCTTCAGATCAGCCAGGCAGTCTGCCACTTTTACTCCGTCGCGTTTCTCTTTCAACTGCTTAAGCCTTTCCAGCTGTTTCTTCTCCACCTGCGGATCGATCTTAAGCAGTTCAATTTCCATCGGTTCAGCGGTGTTGTAGCGGTTGACCCCGACCACGACGCGCTCATTCCGATCGACTGCTTGCTGGTATTCGTACGCGGCATCGGCAATTTCCTGCTGGATAAAGCCCTGGTCGATAGCGGAAAGCACTCCGCCCAGATCGTCGATACGCCGGAAATATTCTTCTGCTTCAGCTTCCATCTGGCCGGTCAGCGCTTCGATAAAATAAGAACCGGCCAGGGGATCGATCGTGTTGGCCACGCCGCTTTCGTAAGCCAGCACCTGCTGGGTGCGCAGGGCAATTTTGACCGCTTTTTCAGTGGGCAGGGCCAGCACTTCATCCATCGAGTTGGTATGCAAAGACTGGGTGCCGCCCAAAACGGCGGAAAGCGCCTCGGTCGTAGTCCTGATAATATTATTTTCCGGTTCCTGGGCGGCAAGGCTGCATCCTGCTGTCTGGGTATGAAAGCGCATCATCAACGATCGGGGGTCTTTGGCCCCGTACTTTTCCTTCATCCGGCGGGCCCAGATGCGCCGGGCGGCGCGATACTTGCAGATTTCTTCGAAAAAGTCGATGTGGGCATTGAAAAAAAATGAAAGACGCGGGGCAAAACGGTCCACGTCAAGACCGGCGTTAATACCGGCCTCCACGTAGGCAAAACCGTCGGCCAGGGTAAAAGCCAGCTCCTGCGCCGCCGTCGACCCGGCCTCCCTGATATGGTAACCGCTGATGCTGATCGTATTCCACCGCGGCACATGGTCGGAAGCAAAAGCAAAAATATCGGTGATTAAACGCATCGACGGTTCCGGGGGGAAAATCCACGATTTTTGGGCCGTATATTCCTTCAGGATATCGTTTTGGATCGTCCCGCCGACCTGATCCAGGCCGACTCCCTGCTTTTCAGCGTTGGCCAGGTACATGCACCACAGGATCGCCGCCGGACCGTTGATGGTCATTGAAGTGGTCACCCGGTCCAGGGGAATCTGGTCAAAAAGAATTTCCATATCTTCCAGCGAATCGACAGCCACACCACAGCGGCCCACTTCGCCGAGCGAGCGATCACTGTCTGAATCATAGCCCATCAGGGTGGGCATGTCGAAAGCGACACTGAGCCCGGTCTGACCCTGTTCCAACAGGTAACGGTAGCGGCGGTTTGAATCATAGGCATCGCCGAAACCGGAAAACTGGCGCATGGTCCACAACCGACCCCGGTACATGTTCGGCTGCACCCCCCTGGTGTACGGATAACTGCCCGGAAAACCGAGGTCTTCTTCGTAATCGAGATCTGCGGTGTCAAGTGGCGTATAAAGGGCCTGCACCGGCTTGCCCGAAACCGTAACCGGCAGCTCTTCCCGTGTTTTCAGCTCTTCCACTTCTTTTGCCCACAACTCTTTTAGCGCTTTAATCCGCTCGAGTTTTTCCTGATCCATAACCTGATCACCCCTTTTAGCCTTCGCTGTAAAAATTGATCTGTTCGAGCAGCTCATAAGCTGCGCTGTAGGGATCCTCGCGGCGCAGGACGATCTTTTCGAGCAGGCTTTCCAGCTCAATCTGCTCCTTCACCTGGTCCCAGATGCGATTTTTTACCAGGTATTCCACCTGTTCGGTCAGTTCGCGCCTGACCCGTTCCCGGCGTATTTCCATCAGGCGGCCGCTTTCTTCCATGAAACGGCGATGATCTTTTAAGCAGTCCCATACTGCCCCGATCCCCTCACTGCGCACAGATACCGCCGACAAAACCGGCGGACGCCACTGATCGCTTTCTTTCATATCGAGCATCATGTTAATTTCAGTAGCTGTCCTTTCCGCGCCGGGCAGGTCGGCTTTGTTGATCACAAAGATATCGGCAATCTCCATAATCCCCGCTTTAATCGTCTGCACACTGTCACCGCCGGCCGGGGTAAGCACGACCATGGTGCTGTCGGCCGTCCTGACGATATCGACCTCCGACTGGCCGACACCGACGGTTTCGATCAGCACCACATCTTTACCGAAAGCATCGAGGACCTGGATCGCTTCCCGCGTGGCGCGGGCCAGCCCGCCAAGGCTGCCCCTGGTCCCCATGCTGCGGATAAAAATATCCCGGTCAAGGGCATGCTCCTGCATCCTGATCCGGTCGCCTAATATCGCTCCGCCGCTGAAAGGGCTGGTCGGATCAACACCGATTACCCCGATCTTGAGATCATCGGCGCGCATCTGCTGCAGCAGACAGTCAACCAGCGAACTTTTCCCCGAGCCGGGCGCCCCGGTTACCCCGATCACATATGCCTTCCCGGTGTGGGGAAATATTTCTTTAAGCAGTTCTCTTTTCAGTGGAGCGTCGTTTTCCACCAGGGAAATAAGGCGCGCCGCTGCGCGCCTGCTGCCGCTCATTAAGTCTTCAACCAGCTGCTGCAATCACTACACCCCTTAGTATTCGATTCCCGGCAGGCAGTCTGCGCCCTGTTCATAATGATGTTTGATCGCCAGCACTTCGCTGACCATATCGGCCATTTTCACCAGTTCCACGGAAGCGCCGCGGCCGGTTAAAATCACCGATACTCCGGCCGGTTTGCTTTTGAGCAGTTCCAACAATTCTTCTTCCGCGATCAAACCGTAATCAACGGCAACATTAATTTCGTCGAGGACTACCAGATCGTAATCCTTGCTGTGAATTGCTTTTTTAGCCCTTGTAAATCCGTCCTGGGCCAGGTCTACGTCTACAGGATCCGGCTCATCCCGGCGGACAAAGCAATCCCGCCCGGCCCGGACCACGGTCAGTTTGGGTATTTGAGCCAGGGCCAAGAATTCTCCGTAGTCCCGGCCTTTCATAAAATGGACCATAAAAACCCGGTAGCCGTGTCCGAGGGCCCGGACGGCCTGCCCGACTGCAGCAGTGGTTTTTCCTTTGCCGTCGCCGGTAAAAACCATGACCAGACCCGGTTTTTCATCTGTCATTCTGTGGTTGCTCCTTTCATACAATGTCGAAATCGATCACCCTGTTAACGCTGTCAGGCCTGCTGACAGCCGGCAAATGAAAGCTTTCGGGGTTTTTAAGAAAATTATTTATGAAACCGGCGCTGGATCAGCCCAGCAAGTAGCGCGAAATAACCAAACGCTGCACCTCGCTGGTCCCTTCATAAATCTGGGTTATTTTTGCGTCGCGCATAAAGCGCTCGACCGGATAATCACGGGTGTAACCGTAACCGCCGAAAATCTGCACCGCGTTGGTGGTAACTTCCATCGCTGTTTCTGAAGCGTAGAGCTTGGCCATGGCCGAAGCTTTACCGTAAGGAAGACCCGTATTTTCCAGGTAAGCGGCCTGGTAGGTCAGCAGGCGGGAAGCCTCTATTCTTGTGCTCATATCGGCCAGCATGAAGGAAATGGCCTGGAAATCGGCGATCGGCCGGCCGAATTGTTCCCGGCTTTTGGCGTACTCGGCTGCTTCTTCCATTGCCCCCTGGGCTATACCCACCGCCTGGGCGGCGATTCCGTTTCTTCCCCCGTCAAGCGTGCCCATGGCAATTTTAAAACCTTCACCCTCCCGGCCGAGCAAATTTTCCTGCGGCACCCGGCAATTATCAAATATCAATTCGACGGTCGGCGAGGAGCGCAAACCCATTTTTCGCTCTTTCTTGCCGAAAGAAAACCCCGGAGTATCTTTTTCGATGATAAAGGCGCTGACTCCCCTGGCTTTCTTTTCCCTGTCGGTAACGGCAAAGACAATATAGATTTCCGCTTCGCCGGCGTTGGTTATAAATATTTTATTTCCGTTAAGGACGTAGCTGTCTCCGTCCAAAACGGCAGTTGTGCGCATGGCCGCTGCGTCAGTCCCGGCTGTAGATTCAGTTAAACCGTAAGCGCCCAGCTTTTCTCCCAGGGCCATCGGTTCCAGGAATTTTTTCTTTTGCTCCTCGCTGCCGTACATGTAAAGCGGCCATCCGGCCAGTGATATATGCGCCGACAGGGTGGTACCGGCCGAAGCATCGACCCGGGAAAGCTCTTCCACGGCGATCACGTAGCTGATGTAGTCACATTCGCCCCCGCCATATTTTTCGGGCCACGGAATTCCGGCTAGCCCCAGCTCACCCATTTTATCAAACAGTTCCCTTGAAAACTCTTCGTTATCGTCGCGCTCTTCTGCTCCCGGTTTTAACTCTTTTTCGGCAAAATCGCGGACCATCCGGCGGGTCATTTCCTGTTCTTCAGTCAGTTCAAAATTCATCTCTTCGACCTCCTTCTGCAAACAGCATTTTCTAAAAATATTTTACTTTTCAGGCTGGGCGATCGACCGCTGATCTGCGCGTATTATTTTTTTAGGTTTTTATCCGTTTAGCAGCTCACGGGCGACCACGATGCGCTGGATCTGGTTGGTCCCCTCGTAAATCTGGGTGGCCTTGGCATCACAAAAATAACCGGCCAGCGGTCCGGCAGAGCCGGCGGCGGGAATACCGCATAGATCGATACAGCGCGTCGCCACCGCTACGGCCAGGTCAGTGGCATAATATTTGGCCATGGAGGCCTCCCTGGAACACTTTTTCCCCGACTCTTTAACCGCAGCCGCCCGGTAAACCAACAGGCGCGCCGCTTCGAGGCGGGTGGCCAGATCGGCCAGGGTAAAAGCGGCCGATTGCCCCGGCTTCTGCCCGGAAATCTCCTGCTCTTTTAAATAAGCGGTCGTATAATCAAGTGCGGCCCGGGCCAGGCCCAGCCCCTGGGCGGCGATGCCGATCCTGCCGCCGTCAAGCAAAGACATAGCAATATGAAAGCCGGCCCCTTCCTGACCAAGCCTGTTCGACGCCGGAACATGCACGTCCTCCATCCTGATCTCAGTGGTGCTCGAGCGGTTCAAACCCATCTTTTTTTCTGATTTACCGGCGGTTAAACCCGGCAATCCTTTTTCCACCAGGAAAGCGCTGATTCCTTTATGCCCGCGGCTGCGATCAACGGTGGCAAATACGGTATAAAGATCCGCTTCACCGCCGCTGGTAATAAACAGTTTACAGCCGTTAAGGAGGTAGCCGCCATTTACCGCTTTAGCGCCGGTGTTCAAGGCGGCGGCATCAGAACCGGCCCCTGCTTCGGTCAGGGCAAAAGCACCGAGCAGTTCACCATGGGCCAGGCCGGCCAGGTAACGCTTTTTTTGTAAGTCAGTGCCAAAATATAATAGCGGAAAGGTGCCCACCGAGGTATGGACCGCTATGATTGCCCCTGTCGAGGCGCAAACCCGGGAAAGCTCTTCGATCAACAGGGTGTAAGTCAAAAAGTCCTCTCCCTGTCCTCCCCACTCCCGGGGTAAAGGCAGGCCCATATAGCCCCTTGCGGCCGCTTTTTGCAGGTTTTCCCGGGGATAATGTTCACCGCGATCAATTTCTGTTTCTGCAAAGCGGCGGAACTCTTCTTTTTTAGCAGCATGGTAATCGGATAATACAAAATTCATTAGCTGCCCCTCTGCTGAGCCTTTTTATCTCCCATTAAGTTTATTTCTACCGGCTCCACCCGTAGTCATGATTTTTCATAATGATCTGCCCCGGCCCCCGGCGCAAAGGTTTTTTAACCTTTACTTTAAACCTTCACGTTAAACCTTCACTATGGTGGCCTCACCCTGGGCTGCGCCGCTGCAAATCGCGGCCAGGCCGCAGCCGCCGCCGCGCCGGCGCAGTTCGGAGATCAGGGTAAGCAGTATCCGCGCTCCGCTGGCCCCGATTGGATGGCCGAAAGCAACCGCTCCGCCGTTAACGTTAACCTTCTTTTCGTCCCACCCGCCCAGCTTAATGCTGGTCAGGGCTACGGCGGCAAACGCTTCGTTCACTTCGATCAAATCGAGCTGATCGGCCTTTAGCCCGGCTTTATTCAGGGCCACCGCCGCCGCCTCGTAAGGGACGGTGGCTATATAGCGCGGCTCACGCGAAGCGGTCCCGGAGGCAACAATTTCTGCCAGCGGCTCCAGGCCCTGTTCACGGGCTTTTTCTATTGAGGTCAAAACAAGCGCCGCTGCGCCGTCAGATATCCCGGGAGCATTTCCGGCCGTGATCAGGCCGCCGGTTTCAAAAGCGGGCGGAAGTTTGGCCAGTTTTTCCAGGCTTGTGTCCGCGCGAGGCAGTTCATCGCGCACAATAAAATGCGGACCTCCTCTTTGGCCCGGCACCGGTACCGGCACAATTTCTTCTTCCAGGCGGCCGCTTTCCATCGCTTCCACCGCCAACCTGTGGCTGCGCAGGGCCCACCGATCCATCTCTTCCCGGTTTATGCCGTGCTCGGCCGGGACGGCGCTGCCATGCACGCCCATATGCACATCGTGGAAAGGGCACCACAGGCCGTCGTGAACCATGGCATCAATTACCCGGGCATCGCCCATACGGTAACCGGCCCGGGCTCCGGGCATAAAATACGGGCCGGCGCTCATATTTTCCATGCCGCCGGCAACCAGGACGGAAGCCTCCCCGGTCCTGATCAGGGCATCGCCGATATTTACCGCCCGCAGGCCGGAAGCGCAAACCTTATTGATTGTGTCCGAGGGCACGCCATAGGGCAGGCCGGCTTTTATCGTCGCCTGCCGGGATGGAATCTGGCCGGCCCCGGCCTGCACTACCATGCCCAGTAAAACATTATCGACCGCTTCTCCCGGCACCTTGGCCCGAATCAGGGCTTCCCCGACAGCAATTGCGCCCAGTTCCACCGCCGGCACAGACTGCAGCGCTCCCAAAAACCGTCCAAAAGGAGTTCTGGCAAAACCAACCACAACAGTCGACTGCATAGCTCACCGTCCCCGCTAATATTTTCCTCTTTATGCTTACACCATCTTTATATAATGTAAAACCGGCTGCTTGCGCTGCCGGCCGGCCGCATCAGTGCTGCAGGGCCCGGTGGGCAATGTCGCGGCGGAAATAAGCGCCTTCGAATTTTATCTGATCGCAGGCATAATAAACCCGATCAAGGGCTCCGGGCAGGTCGCTGTCCCAGGCGGTAACGCCGAGCACCCTTCCGCCGGCGGTCACCAAACATTCATTTTTGACAGCGGTGCCGGCGTGAAAAACAGCCACCTTGCCAGCGCCGGACTGCTCGGCCTGCTCAATCCCCTCGATCGGAATCCCTTTTTCGTAACTGCCCGGATAACCTTTAGACGCCATAACCACGCAGACAGCCGGATCATTTTTCCACTCGACCTGCAGTCCGCCGAGATCACCTGCAGCAGCTGCCGCCAGCAGGGGCAGCAGATCGGACTGCATGCGCGGGATCAGGGCCTGCGCTTCAGGATCGCCAAAGCGGACATTAAACTCAAGCACATTAAACTCTTCTTTGGAAACCATCAAACCGGCATAGATAACCCCGCGAAAATCAATGCCCAGGTCATTAAAACCTTTCAGCAGGGGCCGGAAAACTTGTTCTTCAGTCCGGCGGGCCAACTCGCCGCTGTAGATCGGTGCCGGCGAATAAGCGCCCATTCCTCCGGTGTTCGGTCCCTTATCGCCCTCGCCAATGGCCTTATGATCCTGCGAAGAAGGCAAAAAAGCCAGCTTTTTGCCGTCGGTCACCGCCAGCACAGAAACCTCTTCTCCGCTCAGGCAGTTTTCGATTACCACCCGGTTACCGGCTTCCCCAAATTTCTGCTCGATCATAATATCATAGAGGGCCTGTTCGGCCTCGGAAGGCCCGGAAGCCACGGTCACCCCTTTGCCGGCCGCCAGGCCGTCTGCTTTGATCACCACCGGTCCGCCGTAAAAACGGGACAGGTGGCTGCGGGCACGATCGAAATTATCAAAGACCGCGAAAGCGGGCGAAGGGATTCCCCACTGTTTCATCTTTTCTTTGGCCCAGACCTTGCTCCCTTCGAGCCTTGCTCCCCTGCTGTCCGGCCCGAAAACTTTTAAACCGTCCGCCTGAAAATGATCAGTGAGGCCGAGCACCAGCGGAGCTTCCGGGCCGACAATTGTCAGTTCAATTTTCTCCTGCAGGGCCCATTTTTTCAGGTTGGCGATATCATCAGCAGCAATGTCGACACACTCCGCCACCCTGGAAATTCCCGGATTGCCCGGGGCACAGTAGAGTTTTTCCAGGCCGGGACTCTGGGCCAGTTTCCAGGCTAAAGCATGCTCGCGTCCGCCACTACCGACAATCAGCACGCGCATCGATAAACAACTCCTTTAATGTTTAAAGTAACGCCGTCCGGTAAAAACCATGGCCAGGCCATGGCGGTTGCACAGTTCGATCGATTCCTGATCTTTTTGTGATCCGCCCGGTTGGACTATCGCCGTTATGCCGGCTTTTGCCGCCTCTTCAACGGTATCGGGAAAGGGGAAAAATGCATCTGAACCGAGCGCTGCCCCGCGCGCTTTTTCGCCGGCCTGGTTAAGGGCAATCCGGGCCGCACCGATCCGGCTCATCTGGCCGGCGCCGATACCAAAAGTCCGGCTGCCGCCGGCAACCACTATGGCGTTGGAGCGCACATGTTTGACCACTTTCTGGGCAAAACTCAGCCCGGCCCATTCTTCTTCAGTCGGTGTTCTTTTGGTTACTACTTTACCCTCGTTCACATTAACCGGATGATGATCATGGGTTTGAAGCAGTACCCCGCCGGCGATTTTTTTCAGATCAAATTGGTCCCTTTGCTCCCGGCCCGGCTCGAGTTCCAGTAAGCGAATATCTTTTTTATGCTCTAAAACAGCGAGTGCCTCGCCGGTAAACTTTGGCGCGGCAATCACCTCTAAAAATATTTTGCTCATCTCCTGCGCGGTTGCTTCGTCCACCGGCCGGTTCAATGCCAAAACTCCGCCAAATATCGATACCGGGTCAGCCTGAAAAGCCAGGTCGTAAGCCTCGTGAAGCACGGAGGCGGAGCCCACCCCGCAGGGATTGGCGTGCTTAACCGCCACTGCGGTCGGATAATCAAATTCGATGACCAGGTCCCAGGCTGCGTTCAGGTCGTTTAAATTGTTGAAAGAAAGCGCTTTACCCTGCAGCTGTCGGGCTGCAGCCAGTCCCCCCGGCATCCCGGACGAAACATAAAAGGCAGCCTCCTGCTGCGGATTTTCCCCGTAGCGCAAATTCTGCCGCTTGCTGTAGGAAAGATTTAGATGATCGGGATAAAATTCAACACCGGCCTCCGGACGGGCGTTAAAATAAGCGGCGATCGCCGCATCGTAACCGGCGGTATGCGAAAATGCTTCTGCCGCCAGGCTGAAACGGGTCGCGGCGCTGACAGACCCCGTATTTTTCAATTCTTCAAGCAGGGGACCGTAACGTTCCGGGTTGACCACCACCGCCACATAGGCATGGTTTTTGGCCGCCGCCCTGAGCATGGTCGGCCCGCCAATATCGATATTTTCCACCGCGTCTTCGTGTCCGGTTCCTTCGCGGGCAATTGTCTGTTCAAAGGGATAGAGGTTGACTACCACCAGTTCGATCGGATCGATTCCATGTTTTTTTAATTCAAGCCTTTGGTCTTCCCGGTCCGGGCAGGCCAGGATCGCAGCATGAATAAAGGGGTGCAAGGTCTTCACCCGTCCCCCGAGGATTTCCGGAAAACCGGTAAACCCGGAAGCTTCGATTACAGCCAGCCCGGCTTCGCGCAAGGTGCGTGCCGTGCCCCCGGTGGAAATTATTTCGAAACCAAGGCGAATCAGCTCACCGGCTAAATCGGCCACACCGGTCTTATCGGATACACTGATTAATGCTCGTCTTTTCTCAGTCAATAATCATACACCTTCTTCCCTCCACTTTAAGTTTTTCCCGGCAAAAAAGATCGATCGCCGTCGGGTAAAGACGATATTCTGAGGCATGGATGCGCTGGTGCAGTGTTTCTGCGGTATCCTCCTGGATCACCGGGACCGCTTCCTGCAAAATAACCGGTCCGCTATCTAAACCTTCGTCAACAAAATGCACCGTGCAGCCGGTTACTTTCACCCCGTAATTAAGCGCGTCCCCGACCCCATTTAGCCCGGGGAAAGCGGGCAGCAGGGAAGGATGAATATTCATAATCTGCAGCGGGAAAGCGCGGATAAAAAGCGGCCTGAGCAAACGCATAAAACCGGCCAGGACCACCAGGTCAATTTTTTCTTGCTTTAATTGTTCGACCAGGGCCTGGTCGTACTGATCACGGCTGCCGTAATCTTTGGGGTTGATATAAAGGGCTTTGACCTTCCACCTTTCAGCTCTTTGCAGGGCCTGCGCCTGCGCTTGGTCACTGATTACCAGCGCTACTTCTCCGGCGATATCACCACTTTTAACCGCTTCTAATATCGCTTCCAGGTTAGTTCCCCGCCCGGAAGCGAGAACGACAATGCGCTTCATGTTTAGTTCCTCCCGGCATTTGCTCTTAATTGCCTGCGATGAACCTGCTACATGATCTTGTATTGCTCATTCAGGCATAAAGACAGCTGCAATTGTAAATTCTTTAAATAGTTAATTCTATCTGCAGCCTTATAAATCCTTTAAGATATGAATATTTAATGCCGGCGTCTTTTGTCAGTAAAGGGCACGGTGATCGAAAATTTTAGGTTGGAGTAATCGGTCAGCTCAGTGTGCCGCCGGGAAAATGCTTGCATAAAAAAACCGGCCGGAAGATGTTTAAGCAGGAATCAGGCCGGCGGGATTGATGATCTGCTAGAGGTTATCGAGCACGATTTTTTCTTCCCCGGAGCAAATCCGGCCGATCCGGTAAGCAGAAAAATCATGTTCCCGGCAATACTCAATCAGCCGGGCTGAATCTTTTTCCGGAACAACCAGAACAAAACCGATACCCATGTTGAAGGTGCGAAACATCTCTTCGCGCTGCACCGGGCCCAGTTCACTGATCAGCTCAAATATGGGCGGCTCCGGCCATGAACCGACCGCGATCTCTGCCTGCAGTCCGGCGGGCAAAATCCGCGGCAGGTTGCCGGGCATCCCGCCGCCGGTAATATTGGCCATGCCCTTGATCGAAAATTTATCCATTGCGCTTAAAACCGGTTTAACGTAAATCCGGGTCGGTTTTAACATCTCTTCACCGAGGCTGACTCCCAGTCCGGGTTGATAATCTGTTATCAACAGGTTGGCCTCCGCGAGCAAAACCTTGCGGGCCAGGGAATAACCGTTGCTGTGCAGGCCATTTGATGCCAGGCCGATTACTGCATCACCGACCCTGATGGCTGAACCGTCGATAATTTTAGAGCGGTCGGCCATACCGATCGCAAAACCGGCCAGGTCATATTCTCCGGGCGGGTAAAACCCGGGCATCTCGGCTGTTTCGCCGCCGAGCAGGGCACACCCGGCCTGCCGGCATCCTTCGGCTATCCCGGCAATAATATGTTCCACCTGTTCAGGCACAAGTTTGCCCAGCGCCAGGTAATCGAGAAAAAAGAGGGGTTCTGCCCCCTGGACCAGGATATCGTTAACGCACATGGCCACGCAGTCAATGCCGACCGTATCATGTTTTTCAACGGCAAATGCTATTTTCAGCTTGGTCCCCACGCCGTCACAGCCGGCAACCAAAACCGGCTCCTGCAGTCCCTTTAGATCAGGGGCAAAAAGGCCGCCGAATCCACCCAGCCCGTTGATAACCTCCGGCCGGAAAGTCGAGCCGGCCAGGCCTTTGATCCGCTCCACCGCTGCCTCACCGGCGTCTATATCGACGCCGGACTGGCGATAATTTATATTTTCACTCATACTTCCCACCTCCATTGCGCAAGTTTGAAAAAAAGCCCGGCTTTGAGCCGGGCTTGCACTGGTTTAGAAAAAGAGCGGGGCAAACACAAGGGCCACAATACTCATCAACTTGATTAAAATGTTCAGGCTTGGCCCGGCCGTATCCTTGAAGGGATCGCCGACCGTATCGCCGACCACGGCCGCCTTGTGCGCTTCGCTGCCCTTGCCACCGTGTTCCCCGGCTTCAATAAATTTCTTGGCATTGTCCCAGGCCCCGCCGGCATTGGCCATATTGATCGCCTGCAAAACACCGGTGACCAGGGCGCCGGCCAGCAGGCCGCCGAGCGCTTCTTTGCCCAGGAAGGGGATCAGGCCGACAGCCAGGGGGACAACCACAGCCATCAGGCCGGGAATAATCATTTCCCGCAGTGCAGCCTTGGTGCTGATATCGACACAGCGGGCATACTCTGGTTTCGCTTTGCCTTCCATCAGCCCGGCAATTTCCTTAAACTGCCGGCGTATTTCTTCAATCAGGGAGAAAGCGGCATTTCCGACCGCCTCCATTGTCCGCGAGGTGAAGAAATAAGTCAGTCCCCCGCCAATCAGTAAGCCGGCAATAACCTGTGGACTGGTAATGTCAATTACCTCCAGTCCCGCGACCTGGGAATATGCGGTAAACAAGGCCAGGGCGGTCAGGGCAGCCGATCCGATCGCAAAACCCTTGCCAATCGCTGCGGTGGTGTTGCCGAGAGAATCGAGTTGATCGGTAATTTCACGCACTTCCGGATCCAGTTCGGCCATTTCAGCGATTCCCCCGGCATTGTCGGCCACCGGTCCGTACGCATCAACCGCCACGGTCATGCCCACCGTCGAAAGCATGCCCACTGCTGAAATTGCGATCCCGTAAACACCGGCAAAATAATATGAAACCAGAATAGCGGCGACGATAGTGATGATCGGGAAAATTGTGCTCTTCATCCCCACCGCCAGGCCGCTGATAATGTTTGTGGCCGGACCGGTCAGTGAAGCGCGGGCAATATTCTGCACCGGCTTAAAGTGATCCGAGGTATAGTATTCAGTCAGCCGGCCGATGATCACCCCGGCCAGCAGCCCGGAGACGATAGCAAAAAACGGGCCGAAATCAGTAAAAACACCCTGATCGATAAACGAGTTGACCAGGAAATAAGAGGCTACCAGGACCACCAGGGCGCTGACCCAGATCCCCCGCTCGAGAACGGCGCCGAGGCGGGCGCCCTCCTTGGCCCGCACGAAGAAAAAGGCGAAAATTGAGGCAAGAATCCCGACCGAAGCGACCATGAGCGGCAGGATGGTGCCGCCGAATCCAAACAGGACCACCCCGAGGGTCATCGAAGCAATCATCGAACCGACATAGGATTCAAACAGGTCGGCGCCCATCCCGGCGACATCGCCGACATTGTCACCGACGTTATCGGCGATCACCCCGGCATTGCGGGGATCGTCTTCGGGGATACCCGCCTCGATCTTACCGACCAGGTCTGCGCCGACATCGGCCGCCTTGGTATAAATTCCTCCGCCGACCCGGGCAAACAAAGCAATCGAACTGGCGCCCAGGGCATAACCGTTAATCACATCAGGTTCCCGGATAAAAATATAAAGGGTTGCAAGGCCCAAAAGCCCCAGACCGGCTACCATCATGCCCATGATCGTGCCGCTGGAAAAGGCTATTTTCAAAGCCGGGTTGATCCCGGTCCGGGCAGCATGGGCGGTGCGCACGTTAGCAACAGTTGCGACCGTCATACCGATGTAACCGGCTGTGCCTGACAGAACTGCCCCGACGACAAAGCTGACTGCGGTAAGCTGGTTGATCACCACGGCCAGGACCACCGTCAGCACGATAACGAACAAAACCAGGTACATATATTCGCGCTTCAAAAAAGCCATCGCGCCCTCATGGATCGCGGCGGCAATCTCTTGCATCTGATCGCTTCCGCTTTCAGCCTTGCCCAGCTTCAACCATAGAATTAGTCCAAAAACCAGAGCAGCCAGGGCACAGACCGGGCCGACATACAATAACACTTCCATTTTTTCTACCTCCTTGGTTTCAATTCGATTGTTACCTGTAGTTTCATTTTAAATACCGGTTTTAGTCTTTACAACCTGATTTCTTAAACCGGACCCACACAAGCTGAAATGCTGCAAACTATAATTTTTTCTAGACTGCCTCATCCCGGCAAAACCGGATAATGTCCGGTAAAACAAGCCCGGCATAACTGATCAGCACTCAAACCAATCGCTTTTACAGTCTTCTCCATGCTCAAATAACCGATCGAGTCTGCTTCAATTAAAGCGGGTATTTCATCAGCAGGGCGGTTGTAGGCAATTAACTCGTGGGCATCAGGAATATCAATTCCGTAAAAACACGAACCTTTTACCGGCGGAGAGCTGATCCGCAGGTGTACCTCCCTGGCCCCGGCGCGGCGCATGATCTTGATCAATTTCACACTGGTGGTGCCGCGCACGATAGAATCGTCGACCAAAACCACACTTTTACCCTCGACAATCTTTTTAACTGCATTGAGTTTAATATCAACCCCTTCCTCCCGCATTTTCTGCGTCGGCTTGATAAAAGTGCGCCCGATATAACGGTTTTTAACCAATCCCATTTCATAGGGCAAACCGGCTTCTTCAGCAAAGCCTGAAGCGGCGGCAATGCTCGAATCGGGCACCCCGGATACTATGTCAGCCTTTACCGGATGTTCGCGGGCCAGCTGCCGCCCCAGTTCCCGGCGGACGAGATGGACATTTATCCCCTTCAGGTTGCTGTCCGGTCGGGCAAAATATATATATTCAAAAACACACAATTTGTGGCAGGGCGAATCGATAAGCCGGCGGCTGTGCAGGCCGCTTTCGTCGAGTATGACCATCTCCCCCGGTTCCATATCGCGGATAAATGAAGCACCAATAGTGTCGAAGGCGCAGGTTTCAGATGCCAAAAAATAACCGCCGCCGTCCAGGGAGGCGATTGAAAGCGGCCGGAAACCGTAGCCGTCTCGCAGGCCGATCACTTTATGGCCGTCGCTGACGATAAAAGCAAAAGCGCCCTTTAAGCGGGGCACGACAGCAGCCAGGGCATCTGCCAGGCAGCTGCTGCCCTGCCTGGCCACCATGTGGGCTAAAAGCTCGCTGTCGGTATCGGTTTGAAAAATTGCTCCCTGGCATTCGAGCTCTTCGCGCAGCTCAGCAGAATTGAGCAGGTGGCCGTTGTGAACCACCGCCAGCTCACCGTGCCGGTAGCGCAGTTTCAGGGGCTGGGTGTTTTCCGGGGCGCGCCCTTCCTGGCCGTAAGAATAACGGACATGGCCGATGGCCAGTTTGCAGACAATGCCCTTTAAATCGGCGCTGTCGGGAAATACATCAGAAACCAGGCCCATACCTTTTTTAAGCCAGAGCTTGCGGCCATTACCGGGACCGGCAGCGATACCGGCGCTTTCCTGGCCGCGGTGCTGCAGGGCATACAAAGAAAAACAGTTTAAAAAGGCCAGGGGCTGATCTGCGGCAAAACCGCCGCAAACGCCGCAGGCCTCCTGCAGTTTAGCGCCACAAGCCGGGTCACAATTCACTAAAAAACCTCCTCGTAGGCCTTTTTTATCTCGTCCAGCTCCAGGTTAACAATCGTGTCACCGCCGGAGCGGATAAGCAACATATCGCCGCCCACCCGGCCCAGTTGAATTAAACTGACCCCGGCGCTTTCGGCCAGGTTCAATACCCGGTCGATTATGGTCCCGTCAAGCGCAATCAGCGCCCGCGAAGGTCCTTCGCCAAACAGCTCGAGTGCGGTATGATCAGATAAGGGCATATCCAGCACAGCCCCGATTTTTCCGCTCAAACAACTTTCGGCCAGAGCCACGGCCAAACCGCCGTCTGAAAGATCGTGGGCCGATGAAACCAATCCGGCTTTGATCAGCCGGCGCAGCAGGCTCTGCATATTTTTTTCCATGGTCAAATCTATATCCGCCGGTTTTCCGGCCACTTTGCCGTAAGTGTTCTTTAAAAATTGACTGCCGCCGAAAGCCACTTTCACCGGGCCAAGAAGGCAAATCAGATCGCCTTCCCGACAAAAGCCAACCGTGCACTGCTGATCTGCGCTGTCAAGCAGCCCGAGGGCTCCGACCACCGGGGTGGGAAATATTGCCTCTCCGCCGACTTCGTTGTAAAAGCTGACATTCCCGCCCACTACCGGCACTTCCAGCACTCTGCAGGCTTCGGCCATCCCTTTCACAGCCTCCCGGAACTGCCAGAACACTTCCGGTTTTTCCGGGTTGCCGAAGTTCAGGCAGTCGGTGATGCCGATCGGCTCCGCCCCGGTGCAGCTTAAATTACGGGTAGCTTCGGCTACTGCCAGCATACCCCCCAGGTACGGATCGAGGTATGTGTGGCGCCCGTTGCCGTCCACTGTCATGGCCAAAGCCCGGCCGCTTTCCCGCAGCCTGACCACCGCCGCATCTCCGCCCGGACCCTGCACCGTGCAGGTGCGCACCATGTAATCGTAGCGCTGCCAGACCGCTTCTTTTGAAGCGATATCCGCTGAAGCGAGCAGCTCTAAAAGGGACCGGCCAAAATCTGCCGCAGCCGGCAGGGCAAGCGGATCAAAGCTGTCCTGTTCCCGGTAGTACGCCGGTTCTTTGCTTTGCGGCTCATAAGCGGGACAGCCGCCGGCTACGCTTTCAGCCGGCACCGCGGCCACGATCTCCCCCTGATGGCGGACGACGACAATTCCATCGCCGGTAACCCGCCCGAGGACAGAAAGCTGCAGTTCCCGGCGCCGAAAAACTTCCTCCAGGGCATCGAGGTTCTTTGGATCGACTATGAAGAGCATTCTTTCCTGCGACTCGGAAGTCAATATCTCAAAAGGCTGCAGGCCCTCTTCGCGCAGGGGCACCTGTTCCAGCTCAATTTCTAAGCCCGTTCCGGCCCGTGAAGCAGTTTCGGTTAAAGCGCAGGTCAGTCCCGCGCCACCGAAATCCTGAACACCGGCCACCAGTTTATTATCAACAGCTTCCAGGGTGGCGTCGATCAGCAGCTTGCCGAGAAAGGGATCGCCCACCTGCACCGCCGGACGATCCTCTTCTGATTGATCGGACAAAACTTCGGATGCAAATGTAACCCCGTGAATACCGTCACGCCCGGTGCGCGCCCCGGCTAAAACAACCAGGTTATCTATGCCGCATGCTTTGCCCAGCACCATCCGCTCCAGGGGCATGACGCCCACGCACATAACGTTAACCAGCGGGTTTCCCCGGTAACAGGGTTCAAAATAGATCTCTCCGGCCACGGTGGGAATACCGACACAGTTTCCGTAACCGCCGATCCCGGAAACCACGCCATCAAAAAGGTAACGGCTGTGGTCATCTTCCAGCGGGCCAAAACGCAGTGAATTTAGAAAAGCGATCGGCTGGGCCCCCATGGTAAAAATGTCTCTCAAGATGCCGCCCACCCCGGTTGCCGCCCCCTGGTAGGGCTCAACCGCAGAAGGGTGGTTGTGGCTTTCAATCTTGAACACGGCTGCATAACCGTCACCGATATCAAGCACCCCGGCATTTTCACCGGGCCCCTGGACCACCCGCGGTCCGCCGGTGGGAAACAGTTTTAAAGACGATTTCGAATGCTTGTAACCGCAGTGTTCCGACCACATCACGCTGTACATGTTCAACTCCACCGCATTGGGCTCCCGGCCAAGCTGCCCGACAATCATGCTGTATTCCCGGTCGGTCAGGCCCAGCTTGCGCCAAATTTTATCCCGGTCATGCTGCTGCTCATGCCTGTGCTTGCAATCATGTTCCTGTTCAGGCACCGCCCTGCACCTCCCGGCTTTTGAAATACTCTGCCACCGACTCGAAAATTACCAGGCCGTCTGCTGAGCCTAGCGCTTTTTGTGCAGCGCGTTCCGGATGGGGCATCAGGCCGAGCACGTTTCCGGTCCGGTTGGACACCCCGCAGATATTGTCCACCGAGCCGTTTGGGTTGGCCCGGGCGGTAAGCTCACCGCTTTGATCTGCGTAGCGAAAAACAACCTGTTTTTTCTCCTCCAGTTCACGCAGCAAATCCGGCGGGGCATAATAATTCCCATCGCCGTGCGCGACCGGCATTTTAAGCAGATCGCCACGGGAAGATGCTCTCGTAAAAGGCAACCCGGCATTTTCCACGCGCACATAGACCTGGCGGCAGCGAAATTGCAGGTTGTCGTTGCGGTACAAAGCCCCGGGCAGCAATCCCGCTTCAGTAAGGACCTGGAAACCGTTGCAGATACCCAGCACCAGTCCCCCCCGCCCGGCAAAATCTTTAACCGCTCCGATCACCGGGGTGCGGGCGGCGATGGCCCCCGAACGCAGGTAATCGCCGTAAGTAAAGCCACCGGGAAGAATAATCAAATCGTAATTGCCGAGTGAATGGACATCATAGCGGATATATTCGACCTGTTCATACAGCACATCGCGAACCAGGTGATAGGCGTCGAGATCGCAGTTTGATCCGGGAAAGACTACCACCCCGAACTTCATAACCCGGCCTCCTGTAAAGTATAGCTGAAATCCTCGATCACCGGGTTGCTCAGCAAGCGCCGGGACATCTCTTCAACCTGGGCGGCGGCTTCTTCCCGCCCGGAAGCATGCAAAATCAATTCCAGGTATTTGCCCACACGCACCCGCCGGACGGCAGAAAACCCCAGCGCTTTCAGGGAATTTTCCACAGCTGTGCCCTGCGGGTCGTTAACTTCTGCTTTTAAAGTTACCTCAACTTTTGCCTTCCACTGCAGGGCCTTCGCCCCCTTCCAGGCGGCGCAGGACTTCCCGGTAAGCATCGATTACCCCGCCCATATCAGCGCGGAAGCGGTCCTTATCCATTTTTTCGCCGCTGCTGCTGTCCCAGAAACGGCAGGTATCGGGGGAGATTTCGTCGCCAAGAACGATTTCGCCCTGATGACGGCCAAACTCTAATTTAAAGTCAACCAGGATGATGTTTCGCTCCTTCAGGTAGGGAACCAGGATATCGTTGACTCGCAGGGCCGTTTTTTCCATCTCGGCCATTTCTTCCGGCCGGGCCAGCTCCAGGGCGTAAATATGGTAGTGGTTGATCATCGGATCATGCAGCTCGTCATCTTTGAGCGAAAACTCGAGCACCGTTTTTTTGAGCTCGGTCTTTTCAGGAATGCCAAGGCGCTTGGAAAGGCTTCCGGCGGCAATGTTGCGCACGATCACTTCCACCGGGATAATATCCAGCGCCTTGACCAGCATTTCCCGCTCACTGACTGTTTTCTGGTAATGAGTTTTTATGCCATTATCCTCCAACAGCTTGAAAAACAGGGCCGAAAGCCGGTTGTTTAAAATCCCCTTGTCTTCCAGCCGGTCTTTTTTGACCCCGTCAAAAGCGGTGGCGTCATCTTTAAATTCAACCAGAACCAGTGACGGATCGTCGGTATAAAATATTTTTTTTGCCTTGCCTTCGTATAAAAATTCTCCCTTATTCACCTTGCTTATCACCTCTCCGGAAAATATTTCGCGCTAAATCAATTATATCCTTTTTTCAAATTCAGCCTGATTTATCGATCCGCTGTATTTGCCTGCCGGTAATGCTTAATGAAATCCGGATCAATCCAGTCCCAGGCGGCGATAAACATGATCGACCCGGCTAAGATAGTGCTCCGCATCAAAACAGCTTTCCAGTTTTTCACTGCCCAGGCGCTCCTGCACCGCTGCTTCTTCAGCCAGGACCTCTTTAAAAGGCCGGCCATTGTCCCAGGATTTCATGGCGCAGTCCTGGACCAGGTTATAGGCCGTCTCGCGGGACAGGCCGCTTTCGACCAGCTCCAGGAGCACCCGCTGGGAATAGATCAATCCGCCGGTAAGCTCAAGATTACGGGCCAGCTGCCCGGGATAAACCTGCAAATCCCTGATCACCCGGATCATTTGCTGCACCATATGATCAGTGATTATAGTGCTGTCCGGCAGGATTACCCTTTCCACTGAAGAATGCGAAATATCGCGTTCATGCCACAGGGCCACATTTTCAAGGGCTGTGCCGGCATACCCCCGGAGCAGCCGGGACAGCCCGCATACCTGCTCGCAGGTAACCGGGTTGCGCTTGTGCGGCATGGCTGAAGAACCTTTTTGACCGGCGTAAAAAGGTTCTTCCAGCTCTCTTGTTTCTGTGCGCTGCAGGTTGCGGATCTCCAGGGCCATCTTTTCCAGGGTCGCTCCGATGATCGCCAGCGTGCCGACAAATTCGGCGTGACGATCACGCTGTAAAACCTGGGTCGATACCGGCGCCGGTTCAAGATCAAGCTTAGCGCAGACATATTCCTCGATAAAGGGATCGATGTGGGCAAAATTGCCTACTGCCCCGGAAAGTTTGCCTACACGCACCGTTTCAGCCGCCCGGTCCAGCCGCTGGCGATCGCGCCGCACCTCGCAGAGCCAGAGGGCAAATTTTAAACCGAGGCTGGTCGGCTCGGCGTGAACCCCGTGAGTGCGGCCGACCACTGGTGTTTTTTTATGTTTCAGAGCCTGATCCTTTAAGGCCTCATCCAGTTCCGACAGCCCCTGGCTGATCAATCCGGCCGCCTCGCGGATCAAAACCGAAAGGGCGGTATCGACCACGTCGTAGGAAGTCAGGCCGAAGTGAAAATAGCGGCCTTCTTCTCCCAGTGATTCAGTCACGCAGCGGGTAAAAGCAACCACGTCGTGCCTGGTTTCTTTTTCCAGGGCTTCGATCCGGTCCAGATCAAAGGCAGCATTTTCGGCAATCAACACAGCCGCCTCACGAGGAATCATACCCAGATCCGCCCATGCCTCGGAAGCCAGGATCTCCACATCCAAAAATTTTTGGTAGCGGTTTTCCAGGCTCCAGATCCTGTCCATCTCCGGCCGGGTATAGCGTTCTATCATTCGGCTTCACCTTGATCGGAAAATTTGCACTGGCTGCTCTGCTCGCGCAGCTTGCAGTCTTTTTCTTCGACTTTTGCCGCCAGCTCCCGGCGATAGTTGTTCAGCTTATGGCACAGTTTGTCGTCATTTAAAGCGAGGATTTCTACGGCCAGCAAACCGGCGTTAAAGGCCCCATTCACCGCAACCGTGGCCACCGGTATACCCTGGGGCATCTGCACGATCGAATACAGTGAATCGACACCGTGCATCGGTTCAATAGCGATCGGAACCCCGATCACCGGCAGTAAAGTCATGGAGGCAAGAACACCGGGCAAATGCGCCGCCCCGCCGGCCCCGGCGATGATCACCTTCATCCCGGCTTCGGCCGCACCGCGGGCATAACGGGCGGTTTTTTCCGGATGGCGATGCGCGCTGGAAATTACCAGTTCGTAACTGATGCCGAAATAATCAAGCGCCTCGGAGCATTTCTCCATTATCGGCAGATCCGAATCACTGCCCATCACAATTCCGACCTTTACATCGGGCATTTTATCAACTCCATCATTAAACTGTTATTATCCATCGGGACAGCCGGTAAAAAGCCCGGCTGCCCGCTGTTGTCCAGTGCCAACCTTTTCCGGACCCTATAGCTCATAACCGCAAATTTAATTGGCACTGCCGCATCCTGAATGCCGGCATTTGGCCTCTGATCCGGGGATGCTAACCGCTTACTGTTTTTTACTTTCTCCCGCCGGGAATTTACAGCGGCCAGAAGAAATGAACCAGTGAAATTGCGGCCAGTATATAAAGCAGCCAGTGCACCTGCCCGGTCTTTCCGGCAACAACTTTAACCAGCGGAAAAGCGATAAAACCAAAGGCTATGCCGTCAGCGATACTGTAAGCCAGGGGCATAAAGATCATCGTCAGAAAAGCGGGCAAAGCTTCGGTAAAATCGTTGAAGTCGACTTTCATCACCGATCCCATCATCATTACCCCGACAATGACCAAAGCCGGGGCAGTTGCCTCAGTGGGGACCAGGCCGGCCAGTGGGGCCAGGAAAAGGGTTAAGAAAAAAAGCAGCCCGACAACAACAGAAGTAAAACCGGTCCGGCCGCCTTCAGAAATACCGGCTGTCGATTCGATGTAGGTGGTTACCGTGCTCGTGCCCAGCAGGGAACCGCCCGCGGTGCCAATCGCATCGGCCAGCATGGCCTTGTTGACCTTGGGCAGGCGGCCTTTTTCGTCCAGGTAACCGGCCCGGGCTCCGGTGCCCAGCAGCGTACCCATCGTATCAAAAACATCGACAAACACAAAAGAAAAGATAACGAAAAAAGGTATGGCCAGGGTCGCCCGCAGGTCAAGCTGGAAAAGAATCGGCGAAAGGCTGGCCGGAGGACCAAAGATATCGCCCAACCCGGTCGGCAAGGGCTGGATACCCATTATAAAGCTGACCACGGTAGTCAACAGGATACCGATCAGGATCGCTCCTCTTATCCCGCGGGCCATCAGGACAGCGATAATCAAAAGCCCGATCAAAGAAAGCAGGGGCCCGGGTGCGCTCAGATCACCGAGGGTAACCTGCGTTGCTTCATAACCGACGATAATGCCCGCGTTCTGCAGGCCGATAAATGCGATAAAAAGGCCGATCCCGGCAGCCACTGCGTTTTTCAAACTGGAAGGAACGGCGGCGTCAAAAAAGGAAACAGCCCCCGTAGCCGCTAAAATAAAAAAGATTATTCCGGAAATAAAAACTGCTCCCAGGGCTGCCTGCCAGCCGTACTGGGCGGCGACAACAAAAGCAAAAAATGCGTTCAAACCCATTCCGCTGGCCAGGGCAAAAGGATAATTGGTCAGCAAGCCCATCAAAATCGTAGTCACCCCGGCGGCAATAATCGTGGCCGTCATGACCGCGCCAAAATCCATGCCGGCAGCGCTTAAAATATCCGGATTAACAAATATAATATAGGCCATGGTCATAAAAGTGGTTAAGCCGGCGGTAATTTCAGTTTTAACGTTGGTATTATTCTCCTTAAACTGAAAAAGCTTGTTCATTATATTCCTCCTAAGATTTAATTGAACAGAAATTTAAGCAGCATCGATAACTCCACATCAACCGAAAACTCATAATTAATTGCCCGGTTTATAATCGTCAGTTCGCGGCTCACCTCCCGGAATAATATTAAACCCACACAGATAGGTGTCGAGTGAAACCTACCCGCCTGGGTTTTTATCCCTCCGGTGTGACATCCGGCAAAAAGCTTCAGGTTATCGTGGATGCCTGTGTCACTCGGACCTGCCCGGAATAAACGGCCTAAAATAAATCCTTCAACCGGTTATTCCGGCGGAACCCTAGACACACTTTCCCTCGTCTATATCAGTACTGCTTGCATCAACAATTAACAAGTTATATTTTTCGCCATATTAATTAATAATCCTTCAAGTTCTAAAAAATAAACTGAAACCCGCGCTAAAAATCATCCGCCATATTTTACTTCGCACCAGGGCACAGCGCATCTTTTTTTTACTGCATTCATTTACACTTGAACAATGCCTAATTCTCCAGTGGCATAATTATTATCAACCGCTGTAACATTTAACCGGGCGCTGCTTTAATTGCCTTTATTTGCCCCTTTTTCGCAGTAATTATTTGCAGGCAGCCTGCGGTTTCTGCATCAAATGCGATCGGCGCGGTTTTAGCCGCCGAATCTCCCGCCGCACTTAAACTCCTACGCCGGGCGCACCACAAAAAAAAGCCCCCTTCATCCGAGGGGGCTTGACTGTTGCATTTCAGGCAGTTTTTTCTTACATCATCGGCATTCCGCCGCCGGGCATTCCGCCGCCGGGCATTCCGCCGCCGCCTCCGCCGTTTTCTTCAGGTTTATCAGTAACCACTGCTTCTGTGGTTAAGAACATGGCGGAGATGCTGGCCGCATTCTGGATCGCTGAACGGGCCACTTTAGTCGGGTCAACAATACCGGCCGGAATCATAGGCTCAAATTCACCGGTCAGGGCATTGAATCCAACCCCTTTATCCATCGATTTCAGTTTTTCAACAACTACGAAACCTATCGATCCGGCATTATCGGCGATAACCCGAACCGGGTCTTCAAGAGAACTCTTAACAATACCCAGGCCGGTTCCCTCATCTCCACTTAGTTCATTTTCCAGCTTCTCGATGGCAGCTATCACATTCAGGTAGGCGATCCCGCCACCGGGGACAATACCTTCTTCAACTGCGGCCCGGGTTGCAGATAGAGCATCCTCAATACGCAGTTTTTTCTCTTTCATTTCTGTTTCAGTTGCCGCTCCGACTTCAATTACTGCAACACCGCCGGCCAGCTTGGCCAGGCGTTCCTGCAATTTTTCGCGATCAAAGTCAGAGGTGCTGTCTTCAATCTGGGTCCTGATCTGGGCGATGCGCTTCTTGATTTCTTCTGAATCGCCAAAACCATCGACAATAACTGTTTCTTCTTTGGTGATCCTGACCTGGCGGGCACGGCCGAGCATGTCGATTTCGACATTTTTCAGATCGAGACCCAGGTCTTCTGAAACAACCTGACCACCGGTCAAAACAGCGACGTCTTCAAGCATTTGCTTGCGCCGATCGCCAAAACCGGGAGCTTTAACTGCCACGCAGGTAAAAGTTCCGCGCAGCTTGTTGACAACCAGGGTAGCTAAAGCTTCGCCTTCCACTTCTTCGGCAATGAGCATAAGTGACTTGCCCTGCTGGACAATTTTTTCCAGCAGCGGCAGCAGGTCGTGAATATTGCTTACTTTGCGATCAGTTAAAAGAATATAAGGTTCATCTAAAACTGCTTCCATCTTCTCGGTATCGGTAACCATGTACGGTGAAATATAGCCGCGGTCAAACTGCATCCCTTCGACAACTTTCAAATCGGTGGTAAATCCTTTCGATTCTTCAACGGTGATCACGCCGTCTTTACCGACCTTTTCCATTGCTTCGGCAATCAATTCACCGATCGCATCATCATCGGCTGAAATAGCCGCTACATGAGAAATATCTTCTTTAGTCTCGATCGGGTTGCTCATGTTTTCCAATTCCTTAACTGCTGCTTCCACTGCTTTTTCAATACCCCGCTTCATGATCATCGGGTTTGCACCGGCGGCAATATTCCTCAGTCCGTCGCGAATAATCCCCTGGGCCAGCAAGGTGGCTGTGGTAGTGCCGTCTCCGGCGACATCATTAGTCTTGGTGGCCACCTCTTTGACTAACTGGGCGCCCATATTTTCAAAGGGATCTTCCAATTCAATTTCACGGGCAATTGTGACCCCGTCGTTTGTAATCTGGGGAGCACCAAACTTCTTGTCTAAAACTACATTGCGTCCTTTCGGCCCGAGAGTTACTGTTACTGTATCCGCTAACTGATTAACTCCTCTTTCCAGCGCGCGCCGGGCTTCATCTTCAAAAATTATCTGTTTTGCCATGTTATAAAACCTCCTTATCCTTGATTAGACTGCTTATTGATTTCTTTTGAATTTACGATGGCTAATTAAGAAGGGCTAAAATATCATCCTGCCGTAAAATCAGGTATTCTTCGCCATCGACCTTCACATCGGTGCCGGCGTAGCGGGAAAAAATCACCTTATCGCCGACCTTAACCTCCATCTCCAGCTTGGTGCCGTTATCAAGGACTTTTCCGGTGCCGACTGCCTTAACTTCGCCTTCCTGCGGCTTTTCCTTGGCCTTGTCCGGCAGCACAATACCGCTGGATGTTTTCTCTTCCGCCTCCAAAACCTTGACAACAACACGATCTGCTAATGGTTTGAGGTTCATTCAACCTGCCTCCTTTATGCTTTTTTAGCAGCACTCGTTAACAGTGAGTGCTAATAATGTCATCACTAATAATACGTTACTATTCCCGGAGTAGCAAACATAATGACAGGCCATATATAGACCTGTCACCTTGTTTACTTGCATTATAATGATATATATCTTAATAACTACAATTATCGCTGTATATCTCTGCTTTATAATTCGTATTTATTAGCTGTTAACTTAAAAACAGCCCAGTTGACAGCTGATAATTTTAACCTCAAGCTCGTTACAGGCCCTGCCCACCGCGGCCACAGTAGAATTCATATCTGCAGCCAGGGCAAAAGCCTTGCTGCAGGGCAGTTTTTGTTCTTCTGCTTCCTTTAAGATCCGGTCTTTCAATTCCTGCTCTTTGTTCGGGGTCATGATCACACCTCCTGTTTTCCTTAATCGTCATCTGACTTACTCGACAAAAAATATTTCGCCTTTAATTTCGTTTCCGCTGATCAACAGGCGGCCGCATGACCGCTTGTTTCTGCGGCGCGGATCGATAACCGAACCGGGATTAAAAAATAGCGTGCCCCGGTGCATTTTGGATACCGGTTCATGCAGGTGGCCGAAGACAACAGCCCCGGGTTTTTCCGGCTTAAAAATCCCTTCCAGCTGTTCCAAATCAATCCGCCGGCCGCTAAAATCACCGTGCAGCAGGCCAATGGACAGAGCGCCGATTTTGATCAGTTTTACCTTACCGAGGCGTTTTTGCAGGTGACCGGGGTCCATGTTTCCGGCCACCGCCTCCACCGGCGCCAGGGCGCTCAGTTCATCGAGAACGACTTGATCGACCAGGTCGCCGGCATGGAGGATTAATTGCGCATCCTCTAGCAGCTGAAATACCCTGGCCGGAATATAATGCCCCCTGGCCGGGATATGGGTATCGGAAACAACCCCGATTTCCTTAATTTTTTGATCATATTCTACAGTTATAATATCGACCATGAACAAACCTTCGCAAAATAATTATCAATCAATCTTTACCCAATCTTTACCTGTTGATCTTATCGTCCTGATCATACCATTTTTCCCGCATTTAATAAAATATAAGCAAAGCCAAAAGGATCCGCCGGCGATAATGGCGAAGTTACAATAATATTGATCCAATAAGATCGGGCAAAAAGGAGCCACCTTGATTCTTAAACTACTGCAGGGAGCATTTATCGGCGTCGCCATGATCCTGCCCGGCCTGAGCGCCGGAACGGTAATCCTTATTCTTGGTTTTTACCGCCGTTTTCTTGAAGACCTAGCGGTCATGCGCATCAAACCTTACCTGCTTATGATCATCGGAGCAGTTGCAGGCGGCCTTACCGGTGTTTTTGTTATAAGCTACCTGCTCGAACACTACAGCCTTCTGATTATGGCCTTTTTAATGGGTATGCTCCTGGCCTCTGTGAAAACAGTAATCAATTACCGCGCCAGACCTTTTTTAAAACCCTGGCCGCTAATTCTTGGCCTTGCCGGTTTCCTGGTCACCTGGTTTTTTATCTGTGAACCGACCCGGACCTTTACCGCACTGCCCCCCGGCGGATCGGTTCATTTCTTTATCGGCGGTGCACTGGCCAGCGCGACCATGATATTGCCCGGCGTTTCCGGCAGTTCCATCCTGATAATCTTAAACCTCTATGACAAGATGATCTTTGCGGTCAGCAACTGGCAGTGGTTAAGTCTCGCTTTCTTTGGCGCCGGTTTTGCCCTCGGCCTCTTGGGCCTGGCCCGCCTGCTTTCCGTCCTCTACCGGCGCTACCACGCAGCGATCTCTTTTTTGCTGGCCGGCCTGATTATCGGCTCCACCCGGGCTTTGCTGCCCGAACAGTTTAACATCGCTTTTTTCATCGCCGCCGGATTTGGCGCATTTTTAGTCCTCTATTTTACCCGCAGCCAGACCGGCGAAGCGGAAGATGACCGCAGTTCTTTAAAATAATAGCTCCTTTGCTAAAATAATCAGCTAGACATAATCCTTTTTTTAAAACTCGTTAACATAATGTTCAGTCCTTTTTCCAGGGGAGTGCGCGGGATGAAACCAAGTTCTTCTTTAGCCTTTGCAGTATCAGCATAGGTATGCGGCGGATCACCGGCCTGGACCGGCTCATGCCTTATGCTAAGCTGCTTTCCGGCCAAATTCTGCAAAATCTCGAGCACTCCGTTTACCGATATGCGGCTGCCGCCGCCGATATTGTAAACCCGTCCGGCAGCAAGGCCCGCTTGCGCCGCTGCCAGGTTGGCCTCAACTATATCGTCGATGAAGGTAAAATCGCGGGTCTGTTCGCCGCTGCCGTAAACAACTATCTCGCTGTCTTCCAGGATCGAATGGATAAAGCGGTAAAAAGCCATATCAGGCCGCTGACCGGGGCCGTAAACGGTAAAGTAGCGTAAACTGACCGCCGGCACAGCAAAATTCTGGTGATAAAGGCCGCAGAGGTGCTCTGCGGCCAGCTTGGTCACTCCGTACGGGGAAAGCGGACGGGGCAGGTCGTTTTCATGCATGGGCAGTTTGCCGGTGTCCCCGTACACCGATGAGGAAGAGGCGAAAACTAAACGCTCCGGTTTGCTGCGCACGGCCCACTCAAGCAGGCGCTGGGTGGCCAGGACATTGTGCCTGGTATAGTGGGTAAACTCCCCGCCCCAGCTTGCGCGCACCCCGGCCTGGGCTGCCTGGTGGAATACCCACTGCACCCCGTCGACCCAGCTGTCTTCGATATCGACAACATCCCGGCGGATCAACTTAAATGAAGGGTTTTTCAGCAAATCGGCGACGTTATTCTCTTTTATCTGCCGGTCGTAGTAATCTGTAAAACAATCGATCCCGGTCACCGGACAGCCCCCGGCCAAAAGCCGCCGGACCAGGTGAGCTCCGACAAATCCGGCTGCCCCGGTAACCAGGCAGTTTTTGTTTAACGGCCTGTTATTCTTTTGTGTCAATCCCCTGTCCCCCTGACATATTTGTTAGTTTGTCCAGCAGCAGCTGTTTTCTTGTTTCATCGATAGACAGGTAGTAGGTGTCTTCATCCGCTAAAGAAAAATATTTTCCCTGCAGTGAATAATCTTCTATTTCTTCGGCTTCCAGCCGTTCGCCGGCAAAAAGAGTCAGGGCGGTAACCTGGTTAAAATTGAGGTCGGTTCGCACATGCTCGCGGTAGGCTGCGTAAGTGGGAATTACGTAACTGAAGAGCCCCATTTCCTGGAAGTAGTCGAAAGTGGCCAGGAGAAGCGACCTCTGGCGCTTGATCCGGTTCAGGTCGTCGCGGGCATCTGCTTCCCGGTAAGTCAGGTAAGTCAAATAGCCCCGGCCGTCAAGCATCTGCGGCCCCGCTTCGAGCGATTCTTTTGGGCTGTGACCGATCATATCCTTTTCCACCGTGTAGTAAACCCCGCCCAGCGAATCTATTAACTGCTCCAGGCCCTGGATATCCATGGCAATATAGTAATGCAGATCGACATCGTCCAAAAAGTTGCTGACCGTCTCGATGGTGTAACGCATCCCTTCGGCATGGCGGTCACTGCCGGCCTGCTCGTAACCGTAACTGTACGATTGCCGGATCCTGTCTTTAACCCCGCTTCCGGCTATCTCGACATAGGAATCGCGGGGAACAGCCAGTAAAGTCAAAGAATCCTGATCAAAGTTAACCGAAGCGACCAGGATAGTATCAACAAAATAGACATCGCCAAAAGTATTGTCTTCGCGGCGGTTATGCAGCCCGAAGACCGCCACATTGACCACTCTTTCTTCGAAATGCTCTTCGACCCCGCCTTCTGTTCCAAAATCATGCCGAAAAAGCGAAGCAGGATCATAGTAGACCTGGTAAACGCCGTAAAATATGATCGAAAATGAAACCAGGGCGATCGAAAAGATGATCCCCAGTGATATAAATAGCCTGACCTTGCGTGAAAGATTATTGGTCATTTGCTTTTCCCGCTCTCCCGCTGAAACCGTTACATGCTAATTCTTCTTCGCATTTTAATAATATACATACATTACCCGCCCTGATCGTTTTCATCGTGGAAATCTTCGCTGCTTTCATCCGCCTCATCTTCTGCACCTTCTCGATCTTCGCGATCATGGCCGTCGCTATCTTGCAGCGGCTCTTCCTGTTCAGTTTTGTCAGTTTCTCCTGGTTCATCTCTTTCTGGTTCATCTCTTTCTTCTTCATCTCTTTCTTTAATTATCTTTTCCAGTTCTTCGTCATCAATTTCTTCTTCGATTCGTTTTTTAATTTCTTCTATTTTCTGATCGATTTCTTCCTGATCAATGTCTTCGTCTTCCAGCCAGTCGGCTTTCTCCAGTTCTTCTTCCAAAATGCGCTTGCGCTCCTGCTCTTTCAAGTATTCGAGGCTGTCTTCAAGAACAATCGGCGGCCAGGGTTCGACTTCAAGACCAAAAGCTTCTTTAATGATGCGCAGCCGCTCTCCCTGGTCGAGCACCTTGTAATAAATACCATCTTTCATCTGCCCGCTGCCGGTCAAAGTATAAAAACGCAGGCTCTGATCAGAAAGATCAAGATTCCGGGCAAAGTAAGCCATGGCTGCTATTTGCTTGTAAGTGAGATCTGTATCCACATAGTCTTTATAGATACGGTAAGTCGCCGGTATATCGGTGATCTTGCCCTCTGCCCGCAGGTATTTGAATGTCTCGCGCAGCAGGTTCATCTGCCGGTCAATGCGTCCGATATCGCCTCTTGCGCCGCCGCGGTATTGCAGGTAGCGCAGGTAGGTTTTACCGTCCATGATCTGCGGGCCTTCGGGCACCAGGACCCGGCCGACATCCCAGTGCTCGTCATATATCGTTTCCTCCACCTCGTAGTAGACGCCGCCCACAGCATCGACCAGTTCAATAACCGAATACATGTCTACAGAAACATAGTAATGCAGGGGAATTCCACCCAGGGTATTGCTTATTGTCTGCAGGGTATACTCAATGCCGGCGGCCTCCCTATCTTTTCCGTCAGCGGAATAATAACCGTAGACAAAAGAATGGTTGATCTTGTCGTGCATGCCGCCCCGGCCGTAAATGGGCACGTACGAGTCACGCGGAATACGCACTACCGACACTTGCTCGGTTTCAAAGTTAATTGAGAATACAGCCAGCATATCCGGCCGGAACAGCTCCTCGCCCATTTTCTCCCGGCTCCATCCGCGGTCAAAACCGAGCAGGGCAATATTAACGATATCATCGGAAAAAGCGGCATCGATTTCGTATCCCTCTTCAAAACTGATTTCGTCAAGTAAAATACGCTGCGGTTCCTGCACATCGTCGTATAAAGCCAGCACGTAAGTTCCCATACCCGCCAGCAGCAATAATAACCCGCCGGCAGTAATTAAAAGCATCTTTTTTAGCCTGCTCATCGGTTTTCTGTTCTTCACCGCTTTATTTCCCCGCTTCGATTTAGCCTGATCATAAAATCCTTCCAGCTCGTCATACCAATCCGGACCGGCCGCCAGTTTCGCCTTTTCCAATGAATCGAGCCGGTCGGAAGTATTATCTTTCCCTGCTCCGGCAGGCGACTTGTTGTTTCCATTTTCCCCACCGGGAAGTTTTGAGCCCGGTCGTTTGTTCCGATCATCTTCCACCGGCACAACCACCTTGTTTTACTGATTCTTTCTGCCCAAATTATAACATACAAAAGCCCGCGATCATTATTTCGGCCAGGTTAATCTGCCCAGCGCTTCTTTGCTTAAGCCCCGCGATGCCTCCCGGTTAAACAGCGTCGGGACAGTCAACAGTAAAATTCTGAAGTCCATCAACAGCGAGTAATCGGAAACATAGTAAAGATCGTAGCGCAGCTTGTCGTGCGTATTGGTGGCATAGTAACCGGCTACCTGGGCCAGCCCGGTGATGCCCGGTTTAACCAGGTGGCGCAGCTTGTATTCCGGCATTTCCCGTTCAAAATTTTCCACGAAGTAAGGCCGCTCCGGGCGCGGTCCGACAATGCTCAAATCGCCGCGCAGGACGTTATATAGCTGGGGCAGTTCATCGAGCCGGGTAGCCCGCAAAAAACGGCCCACCGGCGTTACCCGATCGTCTTCTTCAGTCGAAAATACCGGGCCGCTCTCACCTTCGGCATCGACAATCATGGTCCGCAGTTTATAAAGGGTAAAAACCCGGTTCCGGAAACCGACACGTTCCTGGGCAAAGATGACCGGGCCGGGTGATGTCAAGCGGACCAGGAGGCAGAAGATCAGCAAAAGCGGCAGGGCCGGCAGGGCCACAACCAGGGCCAGGCTCAGGTCAAATGTTCTTTTTAAAAACAGCTGGGTAAAAGTGATCTGCATGTCGCGGCATTCGACGACCGGCGTGTCGTGCACCTGGGTCATAGCCGCCCGGGTCAGGATGATTTCGTATAGATCGGGAACTATGAACACTTCCCGGTTTGAATCAAAACTTTCCCTGATCACCCGGTTCTTCTCTTCCATGGCAAGGGGACCGGCAATCATCACCGCATCGGCCTCGGGAAGCCACTGCGAAAAATCTTCTATTTTCTCCGGCACCAGGACCTTGATCACCTCAAAAATTCCCCGGGGCAGGCACATCAGTTTTTCCAAAGCCTGATCAACTTCATTCCGGCTGCCGATAACCAGCAGTTTCTTCTGCCCGTCTATCCACAACGCCAGGCGCCAGTACAGTATCCGCCAGCCGATTAATAAAAACAGTTGGAATAACGGCGCGATCAAAAATACGCTGCGGTGAAAAATAAAGGCCCTGGTCCAAAAAGCAAACAAAATGCTAAACAGGGTCAGCCCGATCACGCCGGTAATCAATGAGCGCAAAATCGGTATAAATCCGCTGCGCTGACGGGAGTAAAGGCCCAGGTTGCTGAAAAGCAGCACCGTAACCACCGCCAGCAGCGGTAAAAGCAAAAACAGCGGTTCCAGCTGAAAACCCTGCAGATCACCGCTGACAAAGACAAAAGCAAAGTAAAGCCCCAGGTTGACCAGGGCAATATCGACCAGGGCGACCAGCCATTTGGGAATACTACCGGTTTTTACATTTCCGCCGTTATTTTTTATTGCCATATAATTCCTGCCCCACCGTTATAGTGCCTTCTAAATATTTTGACCCGCTTGATATTGTCTAAAAACTTCTTGCTGATCGCTCTCTTTTCCTGCCTCCCTTAAAAAAGAGTATATCATTTATCCGGAGCCGCGATCCGCCGGTATCGCGGTTCACGGGGCCGGTAACGGCCCAGCCCGCGGAATATCTGCAGCAGGTTGCCCAGGTAGACCAGGTAGTAGTAGGATTTCTTGGTGACAGCTATCCAGGCGGCAATAACCAGGTTGAGCAAAAGAGCCAGGCCGGGTTGGAGCATATAAAGCGGCGGCGCTAAGAGCAAGCCGGACAGCACCACAAAGGGGTAAGGATAAAAGCGGATAAAGGACAGTAAACTGCCCGCCCGGAAGCGGGCGGCGACTACCTGGCCGGCGCCATACAGGTTTTTGCCCCGGTAGCGGGGTAGAAAGTTAAGCTTGATTTTCTCACCCAGGCTCAGATCGGGGGTGTAGTGATCGGCCATTGGCAAATCCACTGCCCGCAGTATGCCCCCCAGGGCGCGCACCCGGCTGTAAAGGTCGATCTCTTCCAGCTGGTAAACGTTCGGGTTCCAGTTTCCGGCCATCAAGACGTACTCTTTTAAGTAAAGCACCGCCCCGCCGTGATAAAAAACCGGCCGGCCCCAATCTTCAGCCGGACCCATCTCCCGTTGAGACAAAACGACATAGTCACGGGCGGAAACGATCGAACCGTGCTGATCGATATAGCGATTACAGGTGCGCCCGACAAAACCGGCTGTAGCCGGCGGCAGGTTCCTTTCACTTTTCAACCGCTCAATAAAAGCGGCAAATTCTTGACGTAAAATCATATCGCCGTCAAGATATAAAACCCAGCACCCCGAAGCCTCTTTCGTCCCGATATAGCGGCCCGTGCCGGGGCCGTAAACACAATCTTTTTCAACCCGGTAAACTTTGGCCCCGCACTCCAGGGCCGTGTTTACGCTGTCATCTGTGGAATATGAATCGACGTAGATCCACTCGATATCGTTTCCCGCCGGCAGAGAACTGAACAATCCCGGCAGGCGTTTTCCCTCGTTGCGCCCGATAACTACCACTGAAAGCTGGTATTGCTGTTTCTTTCCGGTTGTTCTTTTTCTTATTTCGACGCCTGTTTCATTAACCGCCCCGCCGGGTGAGCCCATTTTTGCGCCGTCGTTCACTTTCTCAGCGCCCCTTCCGTACTGCTCAGTGCCCTTTGCTCTGACTTCTGCGCCGTTTTCTCTTCCATTATCTTTAAAATATCCTGAAAACGGATTTCCCAGGTCTGCAACCGGGCATAGCCGGTAAAATCTTTCTTTTCCTCTTCACCGGCCTTAAGGGCCTGTTTTAAAGCGGAGCAAAAATCGGCCCGGCCCCGGTAGTGATAAAGGGGGCCTTTCATTGCTGACAGCTCCCGAAGCGGGGGCGCGACTACCGGCAGGCCGCAGGCCAGGTATTCGTAATACTTGATCGGGTTGACCGCCTCGGTCAGTTCATTTAAGTGAAAGGGAATCATCCCCAGGTCAGCGTGTTTCAAGTAAGCGGGCACAGCTTTGTGCTCTTTCGGGCCCAACCAGGTAAAATTTTCCTCTGCCTGTAAAAGCTTCATGCCCGGCCGTAAAGTTCCGTCGGTCAGCGGCCCGATTATTAAAAAGTGCACGTCTTTCAACTTTGCCACACCCCGGGCCAGGGTCTCCAAATCAAAGCGGCTATCGAGGGTGCCGAGGTAAACCGCCACCGCCCTGCCGTCTGCCGGGAAATCTTGCGGCGGTGTTTCGCCGGCCGGCTCAAAAAATATTTCGCTCACCCCGTTTGGCAGGTAATAAACATCTTCTGTGCAGAACTGTTGAGCCCATTCCCATAATGATTGCGAGGTGGCCAGGACAAAATCGACCCGCTCAATGATCTCCTGCTGCAGCTGGGCCACACCGGGCGGTATCCGTCTGAATTTATCCAGCCGGTCGGCCAGGCGATAGCAGCTCAGGCGGTGCGGCACCAAATCAAGCAGGCTTAAAGCGACCGGCCCGGCGCACCACAGCAGGTCGGCCGGGACAAAGCCCGCTTTTTGTAACCGGCCTTTAAGCGGGGGCAGGCAGAAGCGAAACTGGTTGCGGCCGACAAATGAACTGCGCAGCACGGGTAAATTATAATAAAAAATAAGGCTTAAGGGAACCATCCAGTCAATTCCTTTCACCGTACGGATACCTTCCCGCCAAACCTGGAAGCGGTTCCGGTTAAGCCGGTCCGCTTTAAAAAGATGCAGGGGGCTGATCGCCGGTCCGAGCCACATACACTGGTGACCGGCCTGCTTGAAAAAACCGATATAGTGGTGCGACCCGAGCGGATCGGGCCGATCCAGGTTATGCGACTCGGCAAATAATATTTTCATCGGGCCAATGCTCCCTTATTTAAACCTTACCTTCCTGCTCAAGGAGAATTATATAAAGCATTATGCAGGATCGCTTTTACATCTTCGGGACCGGCGGGACGCAGGTTGTTGCCGGATCTTTCCGGGGTAAACATCTCAGCAGATAGGGCCAGGACATTTTCAGCGCTTACCTGGTAGCGGGCCAGCAATTTATTGATATCCACCGCGGCAAAAAGCTCTCTTATCCTGGATAAAAGTTCATCTATACTGCTGCAACCCACCAGGGCAGCGGCCATTTTGATGCGGCCGTCGTCGTTTTTGGCATTAAACTTCAGCAAAGCGGGTAAAGTAAAACTGCAGGCCAGTCCATGAGGCGCTCCTAAAGCGGCTGTGATCGGATAAGAGATGGAATGAGCCAGGGCTGTGCGCGTTGCGCTGATACAAATACCACCGCATAAGCTGCCGGTGAGCATTTTGGAGCGGCTGTCCAGGTTATGGGGATCCTTCAGGAGCGCTGGAAGGGTATCAAGGACGATATCGATCGCCCGGGCGGCATAACTGATGCTCACCGGGCCGGCGTTAAAATTCCATACCGATTCCAGGGCATGCGAAAGGACATCCAGGCCGGTTACCACGGTCGTCTCTTCGGGCAGGGAAAGGGTTAACTCCGGGTCGAGCAAAGCAATCCCGGGAAAAAGATTTGGACCGGTTAAAGAATACTTTTTCTGATTCTCGCTGTCCCACACGGTGGCAAAGTTAGTGGCCTCGCTGCCGGTTCCGGCCGTGGTCGGAACCGCGATCATAAACAAAGGATTGACCTGTGGCAGGTGCGCTTTATCGACCAGGTGCTTTTTTAAAGAAAATTGTGGTTGATCGACACTTAACAGGTAGCTCAGGGATTTGGCCGTGTCCAAAACGCTGCCGCCGCCGATGCCAATTATAAATTGAATATTTTTGCCCTGCAACCGGGCCCTGGCGGTTTCAATTGCCTTAATATCCGGATTGGGCCTGACAGCATCGATAACTTCCAACCGCTGATCCCCAAAAAGCTCCCGCACCCTGGCGGTCAGGCCTCTTGCGGTAAAACCCGGGGAGGTGACGATTAAACCCCGGCCCGCTTCGGACCGGCCCGATCCGGCTTGGGTCGCAAACGCAGGCAACTCGTTGATCAGCCCCGGCCCGGATCTTACCCGCACCGGGTTATAAAAAGACCACTGCCGGTCATAGCGCATCTGTTTATCTCTCCCCAATGGCGTTAAAATATCTTTTTACCGTGTTAAGATCTTCTAAGTCATCTATTTCCATGCAGAATTGGTTATTAAATTCTACCGGGTGAAGGGTCAGTGCCGGCAACAGGTTGTTTAAAGCATCCTCGGCGTAAACCTTTAGCCGGCCGTTTTCCCGAAACCGGTTCATTTCATCCAGCCAGGCTGCAAATGTCTTTCCGGCCAGTTTGTAAATGGGAATTAAAAAAACGCAGTCCGGGCCAAAAATATCTACCGCAATTTTCCTGACCAGGCCGCCTTTTATTTCCGCTTTAAAATCTTTTTCAGGCAGGTTTAGATCGGGATTAACCAAAACGGCGTTTTCATACCCGGATGAGAACAAATTTTCCAGCACCTTTTCTTCAAATACCAGGTCTCCGTGCATTAGGACGATCTCCTGATCGCTNTTTTTTGCCACCATATCTCCGGCCAGCAACAGCGAATATATATAGTTGGTTGTTTCATAACTGGGGTTGTTTACATAGGAGATACTTGCTTCGTTGAATTTCCCGGCCAGATGTTTTTTAATCTTTTCTTCGAAGGGACCGGTGGTGATCAGGATCTCTTGCAAACCGTACCGCTGCAAAATGCTGATTTGCCTGGTCAGGATTGTTTCTTTTTCGTTTATTTCAACCAGGCACTTCGGTTTGTCAGCGGTGAGATCGCCCATCCTTGAACCGGTGCCCGAATTGAGGATTATTACTGTGCTCATCATCAACTGCTCCGCCTTGATCAAAATTATGATAAAAACTTCATGAACTCATTTTTATTATCCGCAGGGGTCGTTTGCGGGCGCCCGAGGTCACTCCGGGCGCCACTGCGGATCCGCACCTCCAACAGCGACGGACCTGCTGAAACTTTTAATTCTTTCAAGCCTTCTGCCAGCTCTTTTCGTGTATCTGCCCGCAGAACTTTTTTATAGCCACAAGCCTTTGCAATCGCTAAAAAATCGATATCAAAACCGACCGTGGCCTGCCCGCCCACAGAATCATGGGCGCTGTTATTGAAAACCAGGTGCCTGAAGTTGCCGGCCCCGCTGTTACCGGCAATCGCCAGAGCCCCCAGGTGCATGATCACCGCCCCGTCTCCGTCAAGACAGTAAACCGTTCGCTGCGGTTTGTTTAAAGCGATACCGAGGGCAATCTGTGAAGCGTGCCCCATTGAACCGACATTCAAAAATTCCTGCCGGTGGCCTGCTTTTGTTTTTTCCCTGTACTCGTATATCTCCCGGGACAATTTCCCGGTGGTAGAAACTATTGCATCTGATGGCTCCAACCAGGGTAAAATTTCACTTACTGCCTCTTCCCGGCTTAGAGGATAACCCGCAGCGGATTGTTCTGCCCGGCGGTAGCGGGCAAAAGTGTCTTTCCCGGCCACCAGGGCAAAAGGTTCACCTGCAGAATGCATTAGGCCGGCTGCCGCTGCGAGCGTTTCTTCGGCCTCCTCGTTAGAAAAAGGAAGCAGGGCATAGTTGATCCCCAGGCACTCCAAAAGGGGCAGAGTGATCAAACCCTGTTTGCGGTGCTGCGGTTCATCTTTTATCCCCGGCTCTCCCCGCCAGCCGATCAACAAAAGCGCCGGGATACCGTAAACCATGGGGTCGGCAAGCGACACGAGCGGGTTTACGGCATTGCCCATCCCGGAATTTTGCATATACACCAGGCCGATATTTCCGCCGGCCAGGTAGTGACCGGCGGCCAGGGCCACGGCGTTTCCCTCGTTGGCTGCTATAATATGCCGCCCGGGCTCACTGTGGTCGGCAATATATGCAGAAAAATCGCTGAGCAGGGAATCGGGAACCCCGGTAAAAAAATCGATCCCCTGTTTCAGCAGGGCGTTATAAAAAAAACGGCAATCGATAATTTTAACTTCCCCCCGGTATTAAATTAAGGATATCTTTAATCGGCATACAGTATTCTTCGCTTTCACAGGCTCTTTCATTATCGAGAATGCATTTAGCGGTATTGACCATCGCCGGATAGGCGCTTCGCAGCAGGTGGTTGGCGTAAATGACGATGTTTACCCCCGCCTCAATCAGCTCACTTTCTCTGACCCGGCTGTAGGTGGTCGGAACGGCTACCAGGAACACCTTCTTATCGAACTTGCGGTATTCCCGGCAAAAATCAAATATCTCATCAGGTTCTTTTTCTTTGCTGTGAATCATGATCCCATCCGCTCCCGCCTCGATATAGGCCCGGGCCCGCCTGAGGGCGTCTTCCAGGCCGTTTTTTAAAATCAAGCTTTCGATCCGGGCGATGATCATAAAATCGTCATCGACCTGGGCCTGCTTGCCCCTGGTAATTTTCAAGGAAAAGTTTTCGATTCTGTCCTGCTGCTGTTCGGCATCGGTTCCAAACAAGGAATTTTTCTTTAAGCCGATTTTGTCCTCGATAATCACCGCAGAAACTCCCAGCCGTTCCAGGCTCTTAACCAGGTAGGCGAAGTGCTCCACCTGGCCGCCGGTATCCCCGTCCATGATTATCGGCTTGGTGGTAACCTCCAGGATATCGTTAATCGTATTCAACCGGGAGCTGAAATCGACCAGTTCGATGTCGGGCTTTCCTTTCACCGTCGAATCACACAAACTGCTGATCCACATTCCGTCAAACTGCTTGACCGTATCGCCGTGGCTAACCCTTAACTTCTCCACGATTAACCCGGTCAGACCGTTATGAGCTTCTATGAACCTGACCAACGGTTTAACTTCCAACAGCTTCCGCAAACGCCGGATCCGGATCTGCGGCGTTGTGCCGATATCCTGCACGGCCTTTTCCAGCATGCTGACCGAAACACCCTTGGTGTATTCAATTTCGACCAGCTGTCCGTCCCACTGTTTCAGGGTTTCAATTACTTTTTCCCGGATTTCTTTTTGAATGCCCGTTTTCCAGTCATCACCGTGCACCACGTAATCCGGCTTTAACCGCAGCAGGTTGGGGACATAATCAAGAGTATCCTGGGCCACGACCCGGTTTACCCCTTTTAAATTTTCGACAATTTTTTTCCGCTGCTCAAAATCGATTACCGGCAGCCGCTTGTAGGTGGCAATCACCTCATCGGTTAAAATACCTACCGTTACTTCCCCCAACTTCCTGGCTTCAGCGATGACATTAATATGACCGTGATGAATAATATCCGCACTCATGGCCAGGTAAACTTTCTTCATATTCCACTCCCCCTAACCGCCGATCTGTTGTATCAAAGCGGTAATATTCTTTTTAGTCCTGCTTGGTAATGCCTCTGATTTTCTTCACTGTTAAATATAAAAACCCTTTAACTGTAGAAGATAAAGCGGCAGTTTACTGGCCCAGATCACTGATTAATTCTTCCGGGCTGGTATGCCTGATCGCGCCGTCGTCAAAGATAAAAAACCAGTCTTTTTGCGGCACTTTCCACTGGCCGTAGCGGAAAGCGAGATAATCTTCATAGGCTTTCGGAGCGGGTATACCGTCATTAATAATTATGGTGTCTTCATAAAATCTCCCGGGAACCCACAACATATAGACCTTGTAGCTCAAAGTCCAGGGCCACTTTTGCAAAGCCACCCGGCGCCTCCTGATAAAAATCTCCTGGATAATCCGCCGCGGCAAGGCGTAAAGATAATAAGCCGGCGTTTTTTTCGCAAAAGGATAAGGCATGCAGTAAACCTGGGGGCACCAGGCGTAATCACCCACGCGGCGAAACAGGCTGATATCGATCTCTAACGAAGACCCTTTGAACCGGGGCATAAACTTATATTTAAAGTTTAAACCGCGGTAGTTCCTGACCGCTATTTTATACCCCCTGCTTTTAACAGCAGGCAGGACTTTCTGCAGGAAAGGCTCATCCGCCGACCACATGCTCAGATCGATATCGTGATCGCCTTTCATAATTCCGCCTTCCCGGACCAGGCCAAGCAGTGTGCCGCTGTCAACCCAAAATTTCACTTCGTTTTCGGAAAGCAAATTGCAGATCCAGGCCAGTTCACGGTTAAGGCTCATCATTACTGCTCCTCTGTTCAGCGGATTATCGCTCCGTCATCTTTCCAGTAAACCCACTTTGCCTTCGGTTTACGCCAGTCAGCCCCGTATTTAAGCTCTAAATATGCTTCTACATTGGCCGGGACAGGCAAAGATAAACGTTGCACGGAAACAGGTTGCAGCTGCAAAAAATAATGTTCGGGAACAGCCATCACAAATGAGGGCTTAAAAAAATACTGGATCCGGCCTGCGCAATAACACAGCAAAATCCACAGCCGGGCGGGAATTATTTTTGTAACCGCCAGTAACAATCTGTACGGTCTGCCGGAGGGTAATTTTTTTTCCACCCTTCCCCAGGCTGCATACGCGCTGAAAACAGCGACCCCGGTAAAAAAATCAACTGCTTTGTTCGATACCGGGTAATAGACAATCTTTTTTGCTTTCCCGTCAACCCGTTTATAAAAGGCGATGTTGATCATCTCCAACCGGTCGTCCAGGTCGGTTATCGACAACTGGTGGGGTTTAAAGGTTTCAATCCAGCGCCCTTTTTGTCTCAGCTTTTTTACAATCTCTGCGCGGGCCCTGCGGTAATCTTCCGCCCATATTCCCAGGTCCAGGTCGTGGTCTTCTTTTAGCAGCCTGCCCTCCCGGACTATCCCCAGTAAAGTGCCCTGGTCCAGCCAAAAGGGGACATCCAGGGCGTTAAAAACCTTGACCACTTCCATGAACAGGTGATGGTCCCGCAAACTGCGGCCTTTTGCCTGATCGCTCGTTCCGGTCATCAGTTCCCCCCGGATTTTTTTCGGATCTCTTTTAACTTTTTAGCTTTTTCCCAGGTTTTATAAGCGCTTAAATCAACCATTTTTTCCGGCAGCTCATGCCTGAGCGTGCTGTCATCAAGCCAAATCTTCCATTTTTGGGCCGGAACGCGCCAATTACCGTAGCGGAAGGCAAGATACTCTTCCCATTTCTCCGGGATGTAAGTTTCAAACAGGGGATGGTAAACAGTTTTTTCGAAAAACTTTCCCGGGACCCACCAGGTCCCGCAGTTGCGGCGAACCTTCCAGGGCCAGCGGGAAACGTCGGTAACGATCAGGCGCTCCCGAAAATGTTTCCTGGCAACGACAAAATAATGGTAAAACCGTCTGGTCAATAAACTGGGAAAAGGGGGTCCTGCGCCCTCGCCGGCCGGGCACCAGGCCTGGCTGCCGTACCTCCTGAACAACATGATATGAACAGGAAGATTTTGCTCTTTCAAAAAACGGTACTGGCAGACAAGTCCTTTATAGAGCCAAATCGTAACCGTGTACCCGGCCGCCCAAAAAAAAGGCAGCAGCCGGAACAACTGCTCTTCGTCATCGGCCCACATCTGCAGATCGATATCTTTTTCGTGGTTTAAAAGTTGTCCTTCTCTCATCAAGCCGAGTAACACTCCGCTGTCCAGGCAGTACGGTAGTTTATGCTCATTTAATACCTGCAGGAAGGAAAGAGAACCCTCCTTGCCGGGGGGAAATGTTTTTTCTTCTTCTTGCAAAAAACCCGGATCCTTTTCTTGAAGAACCTGCTCCTGTTCATTAAGCTCCATTCTTCCCACGATACCTCCCGGCTGCGCTGTTAGCCTTCTTAAACGTTATTTAGCCATCACCGGCTGATTTCCTTTTTTTATAGCACGATTTTTAAATCAATCATGCCCTTTATTTACAATACATTTACTTTGCCGGATCATCAAGCCCTTAAATGAAAACAACACAGAAAAATAAGTTTGGCAAAAGCAGTCAGTATAAATCTAATCTAAAAAATTGTCGGAAACACGCCGGGATCTATTCGTTCCTTAGAAATGTGACTCTCGCTTTCATGTTTTCGAACGGCAATAAATTAATGGAAAATAATCTCTGCTTCCAGGTAATGGCCGCCGGGCAGCTGCCATTTGACTTTTTTATCCCTGCTCATTACAATCATAGGTGGCATTAATGAGAGGAGAGCGGTTTACACACCCATGAACGAGTACCTTAGAGAACTGTTCAAAAGAAAAGACCTTCTGATCTATCTCGTTACCTCCGGCCTCAAGGCCCAGTACCGCAATACATTTTTGGGCTATCTGTGGTGGATTCTTGACCCCCTGCTGATGGGGGCTATTTACTATTTCCTGCGGGTTATTGTCCTCGGCATGGAAGGTGATAATGTAGGCGCTTTCCTGATAATCGGCCTGGTGGCCTGGCACTGGATCAACTCCAGCTTAAAAGGTTCAACTTCCTCGATTACCGGGCGCTCGAGAATAATCACCCAGGTCTACCTGCCCAAAGCGATATTTCCGTTCGGGGTTAACCTGACCCAACTGATTAACTTTTCTTTCGGGCTGGTCGTGGTGACCATTTTCCTCGCTTTTTACCGGATCGTTCCCGGAAGTGAACTGCTGTGGCTGCCAGTGATTATGATCGTCCAGTTCATTTTCCTTTCAGCGCTCTCCCTGGTAGTCGCCTATCTGTGCATGTTTATCCGCGATATCGATAATGTGCTTTCACATTTTATGCGCCTCTGGTTCTGGTCCACTCCGGTGATCTGGGAATCCGACCGCCTGCCGGAACAGTACAGTTTTATCGTCGACATTAATCCCGCATCCGTCTTCCTGCTCAGCTATCGCAATATTTTGATGTACGGAACCGCGCCGGAGGGAAGCAAACTCCTCCTGATCGGAGTATTGTCATGTTTGCTGACCATCTACATGATCTACTATTATCATCTAAACGAACACAAAATTATCCGTGCCCTCTAAGCGGGCAGCGGTAAAAGTGGTGAACAATTTGAACAGAACAAGCAGAGATCACTTGGCAAATCCGGAAGACTCGGCAGGGCGGATACCTTTGATCTGCGCTCAGAACCTGGGTGTTTACTACGAAAGCGACAAGGATAAATATGACGATTTCAAATCACATGTCCATAAATTTATAAAAGGCGATCGCCAAAATGATATTTTTTGGGCCCTGCGGGACATCAGCTTTACCGGTTATGCCGGAGATGTTCTCGGGGTAATCGGTTCCAACGGGGCGGGCAAAAGCACCCTTTGCCGGGTAATTGCCGGACTGCTGCGGCCAAACCGGGGCAGTCTTGAAGTTAAAGGCAGCGTCTCGGCCCTGCTTTCCCTGGGAACCGGCTTTGATCAAGATCTGACCGGCAATGAAAATATATTTCTGAACGGGATGATGCTCGGTTTATCCAAAAAAAAGATCAATGAACTGCTTCCCACCATCCAGGATTTTTCCGGCCTGGGACGGTTTCTCGAGCAGCCGCTAAAATATTATTCCAAAGGTATGAAAGCGCGCCTCGGTTTTAGCATTGCTTCTGTAATCGATGCCGAAATATTGGTAATCGACGAAGTCCTGGCTACCGGTGATATGGAATTCAGGGAAAAGGCGATAGAAAAAGTATGGGGACTGGTCAGCGGAGCGAAAATGGTCCTTGTGGTTACCCACGAAACTGAATTTGTCGAGGAACACTGCAACCGGGCGATCTGGATCGAAAAAGGCATAATAAAAGCCGCCGGGGAACCCGGCGGGGTTATCGAGGCTTATGAGCAGTATGCTTCCGGGAAAAACAAGCCCAAAAAAAAGAAAATCGGCCGCATAAAAAAGACAGAAAGCGGCGCCGGGAAAGAGAAAGCAATCGCGGTAAAAAACCTGGGCCTGCAGTTTAAATTAAACGGCCGCCCCTTTTGGGCGTTAAAAGATTTAAATTTTGATATTTATGATCAGGAAATCATCGGCATCATCGGGCCCAACGGGGCGGGCAAATCGACGCTTTGCCGCACCTTATGCGGCATTTACCGCCCGGACCAGGGTGATCTGTCAGTTAACGGGACCATCGCCGCCCTGCTTAGCTTCGGAACCGGCTTTAACCCTCAACTTTCCGGGTATGACAACATCTACCTAAACGGGATGATGCTCGGTATTCCCAAGCAGGTCATCAGAAAAGTTGAAGATGACATCATTGAATTTTCAGAGCTAGCCGATTTTATCGATCAGCCGGTCAAACATTACTCCAAGGGAATGAGATCGCGTCTAGGCTTTAGTATTGCCGCCATGCTCCAACCGGATATTTTTATCGTCGACGAAGCCCTCTCTGCCGGAGACATCTCTTTTCAGGAAAAAGCGGCCGGCAGAATGCAGGATATGCTCGAAGAGGCCAGGGCGGTCTTGATCGTTACCCACAGCATGAAAATAATGAAAAAAGTGTGCACCCGGGCTTTAATACTAAATGAAGGAAACCTGATTTTCGACGGCGATCCCAAAGAAGCGGTTGATTATTACCGCCAGGAGGTCAAAAACAAGCAGAAGAAACCACAGCTTAGCTGAAGCGGACAAATTTTAAAACCGTCTTTCAAGTGGAGATTTCTTTTGCCGCATCATCTGTCCCTTCACCGGGCAAAGCGGCAATATTGCAGTAAACGGCAGCCGTTTTGTTTACCATCTGCTCCAGTGTAAATTTTTCCAAAAAGCGTTTGCGTCCCGCCAGCCCCATGTTTTTTCGTAAAGCAGGATCTTCCAGCAGGCAAGCGAGGCGCTTTCGCAGCGCTTTTACATCGCCCGGTGGAAAGAGCAAACCGCTTTTTTCCTCTTCCACCGCTTCGCCGGTTCCCCCCACTGCTGAAGCCAGCACCGGCAGTCCGGCCCGCATCGCTTCCAGGATGCTGAGCGGAAAACCTTCCCGCTTCGAACTTAAGACAAAAACCTGCGCAGCGGCTAAAATGGCTGATATATCTTCCCGCGCCCCTAAAAAACTAACCCTTTGCGCAATGCCCGTTTTTGCAGCCAACTTTTTTGCCGCATCCATTTCCGCGCCCGCGCCGATCAACTGCAGCGACCACGAGTAATCTTTCAGGCCGCCCAGGGCCTTGAGCAGGGTCGGATGATCCTTGGGGCCGGTAAAGCGGGCGACCATGACCAGAACAGGCGGCTCACAGGCCGGATCGGCCCTGAACCGCGGGCCGACATCGGGCAAACCGTTGTGAACTACAACCATTTTTTCCGCCGGAATGACCCCCAGGCTTTTTGCGGCATTAAACTCGCTTTCTGAAACAGCAATAACCTTATCGCCGGCCCGGGCTCCGATCTTTTCCATCAGGCGGTAAAATCGGCCGGTGGCGTTACTTTGCTGTCCGCCAAACAAAAAGCCGTGCGAGGTGTGGACCACGGCAATATTTAGCGAACGCGCCGCCAGTCGTCCCAGCAGACCGGCTTTATTGGAATGGGTGGTCACCACATCGGGTTTTATTTCCTGCAAGGCATCTCTTATTTCTTTTANCGCCGACCAGTCCCGGAGAGGCCTGATCGGGCGAATTAACTTTTCCAGCTTCCGGNAGGGCACGCCCCTTTCCTCCAGGGCATCGAAGAGCGCCCCGCCTCCGCCGGCGAGTACCAATACATCATAACCCCGCTCTCGCAGGGCTGAAGCTAAATCCCGCACATGCACCTGCGCCCCGCCGAGGTCATCGGCCCTGGTAATGATAAAAACAATCTTTGCTATTCGGGCCCGGTAACCGTGATTATATGTTTTAGAAACCACCGCCTGACTCCTCTTCTTTTAACCACTACCGTTTAAAATTATATTTTCCTGTAAGCGCTAATAAGTGCGCTTCATTTATTTTATCCAACCTTTTTTTATTCCAGTATTTATTCCAGCTCCGGTCCTCTTTTTCTCACCCGGGCCCTGTTCGCTTAATCTAGGCTTAAAGTCCTGCCACCGCGCGGTAACGCTTAAAAACAGGTGGTATATATTTACCTGCCGATCCCGCTGTAGGTAAAACCGCTGCTTCTCAGCTCGTTGCTGTCGAGCATATTGCGGGTATCGATAATTATTTTACTTTTCATATTATCCCCAAACTCCGGCCAGGGCAGGTGGCGGAATTCATCCCAGTCGGTCAAAAGGAGCAGGGCATCGCTTTCTTGAGCCGCTTCCGCCGCTGAATCGCAGTAGATTATGTTTTGCTCGGGGAAATTTTGACGGTACTTGTCCCGGGCCACCGGGTCGTACGCTTTCACCCGCGCCCCCATATCTAAAAGCTCCCTGATCACATCAATAGCCGGAGATTCCCTGATATCGTCGGTATTGGGTTTGAAAGCCAGTCCGAGCACCCCGATGGTACTGCCCCGGATCACCTTCAGGCTCTGCTGCACCTTTTCGATCACTTTCTTGCGCTGCCGCCGGTTAACTTCCAGGGCTGCCTGGACCAGCTGCATATCGCAGTTGTACTGGCTGCCGGTAAAAAGAATGGACCTGACATCTTTGGGAAAACAGCTGCCGCCCCAGCCGGGCCCGGCTTTTAAGAAACCGGGGCCAATCCGTTTATCCAGCCCGATCCCTTTGGCCACTTCGACAATATCGGCCCCAACCTTGTCGGCAATCGAAGCAAATTCGTTGATAAAAGATATTTTCATCGCCAGGAAGGCATTGGCCGTATACTTGATCAGCTCCGCGCTGGTCGGGCTGGTTGTCACCAGGGCCGGCAGGCTGCCAGTTTCCGGGCGGGGCACCGCCTGCGGAGGGGTAAAAGTTTGCTCCAGGATCGGCGCATACATCTGCCGCAGCAAATTAAGGGCCTGCACGTCTTCGGTGCCGACGACGATGCGGTCGGGATAAAAGGTGTCGTGCAGGGCTGAACCCTCCCGTAAAAACTCCGGGTTGGAAGCGACGCTGAAACAGCAGGACACTCCCCTCTTGACCAGCTCTTCCTTGATCACCGTTTCTACCCGCCGGGCTGTGCCGATCGGCACCGTCGACTTGTTGACGATCACCGGCGGGCTTTCCGGGTCCATAGCCTGCCCAATTTCGCTTGCGACCCCCTCAACGTAACTTAAATCGGTATCACCATTGCTCTTGGATGGAGTGCCCACGGCAATAATCACGATATCGGCCTCCGGCAGGTGCTCGAGCATATCACCGCAAAAGGTTACCGTCTCCCGTCCATCCCGGAGCAGTTCCTCCAGGCCGGGCTCATAGATGGTCGAAATTCCCCTTTCCAGCTTGTCGACAATAGCCGTATCTTTATCGACACAGATCACCCGGTGACCGAGGTAACCCAGGGCCATCCCGGTGGTCAGACCGACATAGCCGGTGCCGACAATGATAATATTCAGTNTCTCGGCATCTTTCAATTTAGCTACACACCCTTCTTCCTGCTACTTTATTTAAACAAGAAAAATTAGCTTAACCCATGTCCAGCGCATCAAAAAAAGAGCAGGCACAACCTACTCCCTGAAAATTTCAGCGCGCACTTCCTCCACTACCGGCTTAATATCATTAATCAGCGCTTTGACCCGCTCTGACTGCTCCATATTAAGCTCGCCGTCATTTTCGATAATCATCGCGATCGTCCCGGTCAGCTCTTCGACCAGGTTGTCCAGTTTTTCCAGCGCATCGATCCACGCTTCTCCATCGAGCTCCCATTCCCGTTCACCGCGGACCACCACCACATCCCAATCGACGACCTCTTCTGCCTCCGGAAAATCTGTATCCAGATGCTTGTCCCTGATTTCTTCGATAGTTTGCTTGTGTTCCCGCAGCCACATCATTCTTTCCCGGTCATAATTTAAGGGCATATCATCAGCATGAGGCTTCCTGACCCAACTTTGCAAGTCGATCTTGACATCTGGCATGACAGCGGTCATTTCCCGGACATAATCATTGATCGCAATCAATGCCTCTTCATCAACTTCTTCCTGCTCA
>SL_8KL_010_SEDDRAFT_10000174_pt1 | contig 53912 bp, 50 predicted proteins | sample SodLakKL_010_SED_4_FD_11160 | JGI IMG/M metagenome (IMG submission 11160)
GATATTTTCTTCGGTGAAGGGGCTGTTTTCCCGGCTAACATAATAATCATAGACAAACTCATAACCGCCGGCTTTGAGGGATTCCATTTTTTCACGGCCCAAATTGACAGCGGCGGTTTTGTTCCCGGCGGCGGTGATAGAGGAAAAACTGCCGGTGAACAGGCCGAGCAGGGGAGCGATCAAAAACCCTAAAATTGTAATCGCCACCATTAGTTCGATAAACGTATAACCGCCGGCGATGCGTAACAGGTTTATTTTCACTGCATAAATTCCTTTTTTACAGTAATTGAGCGGTAACGGAGCCGTTTAGATTAGCGATCGATTCATTTTATAAGCAAATAGACGTTTTAAAAATGCTAGAACAGGTTTAAATACCAGTCCCAGATTTGCTCTCCCCACAGGACCTGGAGGAGGGTGGACAGAGAAAGGAAAGGGGCAAAGGGGAGGGCATCTTTCCTGGTCAGCGTGCCGAGGACCATGAAAGCAATGCCGGTTATGGCTCCAATCATAAAGCCGAGAAAAAAAACCAGGACAGTTCCGCGCAGCCCCACGTAGAGGCCGATTAAGGCCATCAGCTTGATATCGCCCGCGCCCATTCCGCCGCGGCTGACGATAAAGATTACAAACATTATTCCCCCGCCCAGCAGCAGCCCGGCCAAAGCATCGAGAATGTCTCTTTCAGCTATAAGAACCGGCGGCAGGTCGAGCAGGTAAGAGGCCAGCCGGGGCAGGTAGAATACCAGCCCGGCAATTAATCCGGCGGCGACCATGCTGTTGGGGACAATGCGGTGTTCAAGGTCGATCAAAGCAATGCCGAACAATAAAAAAAGCAAGCTTAGATAGATAAAAAATTCCAGGGTAAAACCATACGCAGAAAATACGATTAAGAACAGCAGGCCGGTGAAAAACTCCACCAGGGGGTAGCGGGGGCTGATCTTTGCTTGGCACTGGCGGCAGCGGCCCCGTAAATAAAAGTAGCCCAAAACGGGGACAAGTTCCAGGAAACCGAGCCGCCGGCTGCACTCCGGACAGCATGAGGGCGGACTGGTTATAGAAAGGTTTTTGGGCAGGCGGTAGACGATCACGTTTAAAAAGCTGCCGAAGCTAAGCCCGGCAACAAAAATAAAACCGAGTATGAAGGTATGCTGCAAATCAGGCATATTGATTGCTCCTTTTTGTTTCCGGGCACTGCCTGTAATGATCTTTTCTGCGGCGTCCGGGCACTTTCACGGGCCGGATTTCTCTATATTCGACGTATCGATTATTATTCCTGCTTAAAATTGACTTTTAGTTCAAAATTAGTTGATAATCTTGTTTTTTATCTTCTCCAATCAGTCGTGCTGTGCTATACTATAAATTATTAATGTAAAAAATTGCGGTTGTGCGGGCGATGGCCAAGGTTCGTGGCGCTGCCTGCTGCCGCCGATCAACGATGCTCCTTTTCTTTCCCCTTGATCAAAAATGTTTACCAGGACTGTCCGGCTGAATAAGCGCCCCGGTGGCTGCACCGGAAAGCTGCCGCCAACAGCAAAATAAGATAGGAGTGTAGCTATGGAGAGGCTTAACCGCCGCCGAATCGATCAAGCTTTTTTCGAAGCTGCTTCTGTTACCGATCAACACCGGCTCCATTTTTTGCAAGAGCAGCAGGATACCAAAAAGCCACTGGGCAAGTTGCTGGTGGAAAAAGGACTGATCAGCGAAGATGAAATGATTGCTATTATGGCCGAACAGCTGAGTATCTCCCGGGTCAATCTGTTCAACCAAAAAATAAACTACGATCTGCTCGAATGTATTCCGATCGAAATGGCCCGGCGTTACCAGGTGATTCCACTGGCCCGGCAGGATGAGCAGCTCGTCCTGGCCATGGCAGATCCGATGAACCTGGCGGCGATGGACGATGTGGCCATGGTCACCGGTAGGGAAGTTGTGCCGGTAATCGCCGGGGAAAGTGAAATTTCTCATGCAATCGATCATTATTATTCTATCTGCGAATACCAGGAAAGCGATCACAGCGCTGAGAAAATTACCGCCAGGGAAAATAAAACCGGGGCGGATATGCATTCAGCGGTGGAAGATGCTCCGGTGGTAAAGATGGTAAATGCGCTGATCAACCGGGCGGTGGAAGAAGGAGCCAGCGATATTCACCTGGAACCTTCCGATGACGGCCTGCGTATCAGGATACGGCTCGACGGTATACTTCATGATCTGGCTGTTCCGCCCCGCTTTAAACAAGAGCATATTATATCCCGGGTCAAGATCATGGCCGGCATGGATATTGCCGAAAAAAGGCTGGCCCAGGATGGGAACATTCAACGGCAAAGCGGCGGAAAAGCGGTCAACCTGCGGATCTCGACCATGCCCACAATTCATGGTGAAAAAGTGGTTATCCGGGTTTTGGAAAAGGAAAAAATAATTTTACCCCTGGACCGGCTGGGCTTTTCCCCGGAAAATTACCGGATTTTTCAACGCCTGCTGCTTAACCAGTCGGGAATGGTTTTGGTCACCGGTCCCACGGGCTGCGGTAAAACGACCACGCTTTATTCTGCCCTCCACTTTTTGAATAAGCCGGAAGACAATATTATTACAGTTGAAGATCCGGTCGAGTACCGACTTAAGGGGATCAACCAGATTCCGGTCAACCGGCGAATCAACCGCACTTTTGCCAACACCCTCCGTTCTATTTTACGCCAGGATCCCGATATTATCATGGTCGGCGAAATCAGGGATTTGGAAACGGTAAAAATTGCTACCCAGGCGGCCCTTACCGGGCACCTGGTCCTTTCCACCCTCCATACCAACAACGCCGCCGGCGCTGTAGCCCGCCTTACAGATATGGGCCTTGAGCCGTTCATGGTTACCGCCTCCACAGTCGGAGTAGTCGCCCAGCGTTTAATCAGGAAAATATGTCCGCACTGTGTGGAAGAGTACCGGCCGGATGAAGAAGAAAAAATGTTTTACGCCGGTTATTTTAAAAAAGATCCGCCGGCAGTATTGTACCGCGGGGCAAAATGCAAAAACTGCAATCAAACCGGTTACCGCGGCCGCACCCTGATCCAGGAACTGCTGGTGCTCAACCAGGAGCTGCAGGGTTTGATTTTGCAGAAAGCGTCGGCGGTGAGCCTGCAGGAAAGAGCTGTAGGACAGGGTATGCTGCCTTTGATCAGTGACGGACTGCGCTGCCTGGAAGCGGGGGTTACGACCCTGGGGGAAGTGGTACGGGCAACATTTAGCAGTGTGCTCGACACCGAGGTTACCGGCTATGCCGAAAGCAGCGCTTTTTTTGCCCGGCTGCATAAAAACAGCGACTGAACTTGAGCTGTCCCGCCGAAGAAAGGGTTGATCCGGATGCAGGTTAAAAAGATTAATGGCGAGCAGGCTTTTACCCTAATCGAACTGGTTTGCGTGGTTGCCCTGATCGGTTTGCTGGTCATGATCGCCACCCCGGCCATTCAGGATCAGGGCCAGAGACGCAACCTGGATATTGCCGCCCGCACCATGGCCACGGAAATGCGCAAATTGCAGCAGCGGGCGATAACGGCCGGCTGCGGGCAGATCATTGAATTTGTCAGCAATACCCGCTACCGGGTTATCGATGGTAAGACTGAAGAAAGATATAATGTTGAGCTTCCGGAAGGAATAACCCGGCGGGCAATAAATTTCCCCCAATCTGATAATGTGCACTACCTGCGTTTTAACTATAACGGCTCTCCGAGCAGCGGCGGAACTGTAAGTCTGCAAAATTCCGCCGGAGATGTGCTTTACGTGATCGTCGCCCCGGCTACCGGAAGAGTGCGGATTTCTGAAGACCCCCCGGAACACTGGGAGATCGAATGACCCCGGGTTTTATGTTTATAGCAATGCGACAATAACCGCTCATTATCAGCGCCGTTAAATTTACAGCTGTTTACTGCCATAAAATACACGTTAAAAGTTATTTTTCCTAAATCCCAGCCTGTTTTATGGACCAATAATCTGTTAGACTAAAACAAAGGCCAGTTGCTTTTGGCGGCAGTGAAATTTTTGATCGGCAAAAGCAGGAATTTTACTGCGAATACTGGAAATCATATTCAGCGGGACCGATTAAAAAAGCGGCGCCGGCAAAGATAACCGGTATTCTGATCGAATGCTTCCAGCCTAAACCTGCGGGCCTCCTGCTCGCCGCTGGCGGCCTGGAAAGTATAATTTGCGAAGCGGCAGGGCTATAAATTATGGCTGAACGCCTGGAACGATTCAGACAGGTATTAAAACCGAATAAAATCGATGCCATGTTGATCACCAACCCGGTTAACCGGCGCTACCTGAGCAGCTTTGAAGGCAGCGGCGGAGTGCTGTTAATCAGCGAAAAACAGGCCTGTCTGGTCACTGATTTCCGCTATATTGACCAGGCTGCCGGGCAGGCCAAGCAATTTCAGGTCCGCCGCTGGCAGGACGATCTGTATCAATGCCTGGATCCGATCATCGCGGAAGCGGGCTGGAAGAGACTTGGTTTTGAGGCAAAAGACGTCGTTTATTCCACTTATCACGAGATGAAAGACAAACTGCCGGTTGAACTGGTTCCGGTTGAAAATGCGGTTGAACAGCAGCGCATGGTAAAAAGTAAGCAAGAACTGGACGCTTTGCGCCGGGGCACGGAAGTTTTAGATCGGGCTTTTGAGTATATCTGCAACGTGATCAAGCCGGGCATGGCAGAAAAAGATCTTGCCCTGGACCTTGAAATTTACCTGCGCCGGCAGGGAGCTGAAGAACCTTCCTTTCGCTTTATAGTCGCTTCCGGCAAACGTGGAGCCATGCCGCACGGCACAGCTTCCGGAAAGGCTATGCAGGTGGGCGAACTGGTCACTATCGATTTTGGCGCAGTGTTTGCCGGTTATGCCACCGATATGACCCGCACTCTCTGCCTCGGCAAGCCTGATCAGCAGCAGCGCCAAATATATGAGCTGGTCCGTGAAGGCCAAAAAAAGGCAGCAGACGCTGTTAAACCGGGCCTCAAGGGCAGTGAACTGGATAAGGTGGCCCGGACAATTTTTGAGCGGGCCGGGTACGCCCAATATTTCGGGCACGGCCTGGGACACGGGGTGGGCCTGGAGACCCACGAACAGCCGGTTTTAAATCCCCGCAGCGCCACCATCCTCGAGCCGGGTATGGTTATTACCGTTGAACCGGGCATTTACATCCCCGACTGGGGCGGTGTCCGTATTGAGGATATGGTCGCAGTTACCGACCGGGGCGGGGATGTGTTGACAAAAAGTCCGCGTGAACTAATAACAGTCAATTAATTTTATCTGGAAGGGCAGGCATTATAATGATTTCCACCAACGATTTTCATACCGGTATTACAATTAACATGGAGGGGGAGATATACAGCGTACTGGAATTTCAGCATGTCAAGCCGGGCAAAGGAGCCGCTTTTGTGCGCACAAAGCTTAAGAATCTGCGTTCGGGATCAATTATTGAACATACCTTCCGGGCCGGTGAAAAAGTGGCCAAGGCACACCTGGAGCGAAAAGAAATGGAATTCCTGTACCGCGAAGATGATTTGTTCCACCTGATGGACCTGGAAACATATGAACAGATCACAATACCCGGCGATAAGATTGGCGCAGGGGTTAAGTACCTGAAGGAAAATGATCGCTTAAACGTGCTTATGCATGGCGAAGAAGTGGTCGGTGTCGATTTACCGGTAACCGTAGTTTTAAAGGTGGCCGATACTGAACCGGGTTTAAAGGGGGATACTGCGTCTGGAGCCACTAAACCGGCTACCATGGAAACCGGACTGGTGATCCAGGTCCCGCTTTTTGTAAACAGCGGCGATTTGATAAAAATTGATACCCGCAGCGGGAACTATATTGAAAGAGCTTAACAAAAATTTTAACGGGAGGGTTTGATCATGACCGAGGATCTGAAAGCGCGTGTTTCGTATTTACGGGGCTATACCGAGGGCCTGGATTTGGGCGAAGAGAGTAAGGAGCAAAAAATACTGCACCGCATTATCGGCTTACTGGATGATATCACTGACGAAATTGAGCAGTTGCGAGTCGATTACGAAGAGTTGTATGAATATACAGTGGCCATTGATGATGATCTTACCGATATTGAGGACGATTATTACGAGGACGAGGACAGGGAAGAAGATGATTATAATGATCAATTTGAGGACCAGGAAAATGGTTTTTCAATTGAATGTCCCAACTGCCGGGAGATAGTGGTGGTCGATGAAAATATTCTTGATCAGGATTCTTCAATCGAAATTACCTGTCCCGGTTGCGGCGAGGCCGTGCTGGTTGACGATGAAGAATGGGACGATGATTTTGAGGAATTGGCGGAAATTGACGAGGATGAAGGGGAAAAAGAAGATTAGCAGGCGTGTTATAAAACAGGAGCATTTTCCCGGTTCCGAAATTGAACCGGCGCCAGAAGTCTGCTATAATAAAGGTAAGTAAAACTTGTAACCGGGCAAGTTAAAAAATGACTGGGAGGTATTAAAATGGCTGATGAACAAGCCCGCACCTTACCTTCTGAGCTGGGTGTGGTTAAAATTGCCGAAGAAGTGGTTTCGATTATTGCCGGTCTGGCGGCTACCGAAGTTGAAGGAGTTTCATCGATGAGCGGCGGCATTGCCGGTGGAATTGCCGAAGTGCTGGGTCGTCGTAACCTGTCTAAAGGAATAAAGGTTGAAGTAGGCACAGAAGAGGCAAAAATTGATATTTTTATCATCGTGGAGTACGGATCGCGTATTCCCGACGTGGCCTGGGATATCCAGGAAGGGGTTAAAAAAACGGTCGAGGATATGACCGGTTTGCATGTAACTTATGTTAACGTTCATGTCCAGGGCGTTCACTTCCCCCAGAAGGAAAATGAGCAAATAGAAGCAGAAACAGTTGAAGTGGAAGAAACCAACCAGATCTAGATTGATGTGTTTTATACTGATAAGGGGGAATAAACATGAAAGCGGTAGTGCGTGTGATCATGGTATTTTTGGGGCTTTTGTTTGTCGGCGCCGGCCTTTTCCTGTTCGCTATAAACTACGACCTGATCCCGCAACTTAGACTGGATATGCCCGCATGGGCAGATGAAAACGTCGTGCTTGCAGTCGGAGCAGCCCTGCTGCTTATCGCCCTGATCCTGTTTTCGCTGGGTTTACGGAAATCGCGAAAGCCGGCTACAGCCGTGCTTAAAGGAAGCGAATATGGCGAAGTGCAGATCTCGATTACAGCTATCGAGAATATGGTCCTGCGGGTAGTGCAGCAAACCAAGGGCATAAAAGATGTCAGCAGGTCGGTTTCTTTTACCCCGGACGGGTTGGTTGTTCAGGTCCGGATCAGGGTCCTGCCCGATGTTCCCATGCCCGGAGTAACCAGTGAATTGCAGTCTAAAGTCAAGGAATATGTCGAAGAGATTACCGGCATAACCGTCCATGAGGTAAAGGTTGATGTCGAAAACATTGTCGTAGACCAGGCTCAATCCAAAAAATAGAACTTGTAACCGGATATAACGGAAAGTATCGCCGGTCTATGACAAACCGCTTGGTTCGCGATCGGCAGGCAGCTGGGAAAGATCCCGGGAAGCGCGCCTGCCGCTATAATAGAAACAATACCAGCCTGCGGCGAACAGTTTGCAGCACGGAGGTACTAACCCATTGTCCCGTCGTTTAGCCAGAGAAGTCGCCTTCACCGCCCTGTTTCAGGTTGATGTGGGCCGGTGCAGAACAAAAAATGCATTGATGCGTTCTATGGAAGGCTACAATTTCAACAGCGAAGAGGAGCAATTTATCACTGATCTGCTCACCAACACCGTTGAGCATCAGGATTATCTCGACGAAATAATTAAAAAATACCTGGTTAAGTGGGAGCTGGAGCGGCTTTCTGCGGTTGATCGAAACTTGCTGCGGCTGGCCTTGTATGAAATCCTCTACCGGGCCGATATTCCCCACGCGGTATCGATCAACGAAGCTCTGGAGCTGGCTAAAAAATACGGAAGCACCGGAGAAGCGGTCGGTTTCATTAACGGTGTTTTAGATCGTGCAGTAGGAGAAGCTTTTGATCGAGAAACCTGAGCGGCGTCTGTATTTAGGTCTGGATACATCTGCATATACGACATCACTGGCTGTTGTAGATCAGGATGAAAGGCTTGTCTTCGACAGCAGGATGCCCCTTTCTGTTCAAGAGGGCAGTTTGGGTCTGCGTCAATCAGAGGCAGTTTTTTCGCATATCAAGAACCTTCCCTGCCTGTGGCAAAATGAGCCGGAAATACTTAAAGCGGGTTCGCTGACTGCTATTGCTTCGTCAGCCCGGCCGCGGCCGGTTGCCGGTTCATACATGCCCGTTTTTAAAGTAAGTGAGGCCTTTGGTTTGTTTCTTGCGCAAACCATGGGCCTTAATTATTTATCTTCCTCGCACCAGGAAGGCCATATTTTTGCCGGTTTATGGTCGGCCGGTTTGCAGGCCGGCTGTTACCTGGTTATTCATCTTTCCGGAGGCACAACCGAGATTGTTTCCACTGCGGAAAAAAGCCCCGGCTGCTTAAACTTGAACCTGCTGGGCGAAAGCGCCGATCTAAACGCCGGCCAGTTTATCGATCGTTTGGGCCGGGCTATGGGCCTTGATTTTCCGGCCGGTCCGCAGCTGGAGAAACTGGCCGAAAGCGGAGGTCAAGACGCAATCAGGCTGCCGGTAGCGGTCCGGGGCAAGCAAATCAGCTTTTCCGGACCGGCCAGCCAGGCAGAACGCCTGATCGATCAAGGCTGCCGCCGGGAAGATCTGGCCCGGGCGATTGAAGTTTGTATCGCCGATTCGCTGACTGCGGCAGTCAATCATTTGTCCCGCCAAACAGACTGCGACTACATTGTGCTTGCCGTCGGGGGTGTAATGGCCAACCGGTTTATCCGAAAACGTTTGCAGAAAAATCTTGCGGGCCGGGATCTGTTTTTCGCCAGTCCCGAGTACGCTTCCGATAACGCGGTGGGCCTGGCCGTGCAGGCCGCACGCCGCTTTAAAACTTAGATAAAAATTATCGCTAAAGTTACGTACTATTAAAACTCTAAAAGGAATTTCTCAAAACATGGCGAAGTTATCATGGATTGAGTGTACAGTTAAAGGCTGGGCCTTAAGCGTATATATTAACTACAGATGGAGGGAGGATGCGTGAAAAGTATCACGAACTTTAACCGGGGAGGTAGGTTAAGAAATTTCTTTAGGGAGAGAGGGAAAAATGTCCAAGGTATTTTTTAGCAGCTGGAATGGTAAATTAAACGATGAACGAAATAAGAACAGTGATCAAAGGATGGACCTGGAAAAATTGGATATACCCTCTCAGCTTGAAGGCGATGATTTAAAGGCCTTTATTGGCTGGGCGGGTTTAGTGATTGTGGATCCGGAATTAAATGTGGTCGAAGCTTTAAAAGAATACTTCAAGAATGTCCAGCAGGAATCTTGCGGCCGCTGTATTCCCTGCCGGGCCGGCAGTAAAGTAATCACCGACCGGTTGGAAAAGTTGATTGCAGGCAAAGGCAGCGAAAAAGACCTGGTCTTTTTAAAAGAGATCAGCCAGCTGATTAAGGACAGTTCGCTTTGCGAACTGGGAATGTCTTCACCGGTTCCCCTGCTGCACGCTCTGGAACACTTCGCAGAAGACTTTTCCGCTTATTTAAAAGAAGACCGGCCTGCAGGGGGCAATGGTCTGGCTTACCGGCCGATTTTGACTGCGCCCTGCCGCAACGGTTGTCCTGCTCATATCAATATCCCCAAGTATATCGAATCAATCAAAGAAGGCAATTATGAAGAAGCTCTGGCGGTGAACCGGGAAAAAACGCCGCTGGTCGGCACCCTGGGAAGGGTTTGTGTCCACCCCTGTGAATCAAACTGTAACCGTCAACCTTATGATCAGTCGCTGTCGATCAGGCTCTTAAAGCGTTTTGCCGCAGATTTCGGGGCTAAAAACGATTACGATAAAAAAAATGAACTTCCCAGGCCGGCTGCTGATGCCGATAAGGTCGCTGTTGTCGGCGCCGGCCCGGCCGGGCTGAACGCTGCTTACCAGCTGGCTCAAAAAGGTTATGCCGTGACTATTTACGAGGCTCTGCCCGTAGCCGGGGGCATGCTGGCGGTCGGGATTCCCAGCTACCGCCTGCCCCGTGATATTCTTAATGCGGAAATCGGGCTGGTGGAAAGCCTCGGTGTGGAAATAAAGTATAATATGCGGGTCGGGGTAGATATAAGCTTAGATAAGCTCTGGGATGAAGGCTACAAGGCGATATTTATCGCCAACGGCCTGCACGAAAGCGCGACCATGGGCTGCCAGGGTGAAGATGCCGGCTACAAGGGTTTTATACCCGGCGTAGAGTACCTGCGCAAGATGAATCTTGGTGAAAAAGTCGATCTGGGCGACAGGGTCGCCGTTATCGGCGGCGGAAACGTGGCCATGGACTGTGCCCGTTCTGCTTTGCGACTCGGGGCGAAAGAAGTTAACCTGATTTACCGCCGCAGCCGGGCGGAAATGCCGGCCAACGAGGCGGAAGTGGATGCCGCTGAAGAGGAAGGGGTTATATTTCACATGCTTTCCAACCCGACCTGCATCCTCGAAGAAGGCAGTTGTGTCAGCGGCCTGCAGTGCATCAGGATGAAGCTCGGTGAACCCGATGAAAGCGGAAGGCGCCGACCGGTACCGGTGGAAGGATCCGAACATGTCCTGGAGGTAGATACGGTTATCCCGGCCATCGGCCAGGTAGCTGATTATTGTTACATGACCCCGGACTGCGGACTGGAGCTGACTAAAAAAGGAACCCTGGTGGCAGATTCGCAAACCATGGCTGCTGACGCTCCCGGTGTATTTGCCGGAGGTGATGTTGTCCTCGGCGCCGCAACAGTAATCGAGGCGATCGCTTCGGCCAACCGCGCCGCTGAAGCAATTGATAACTATATCCGGACCGGAAAGAGCAGCGTGGAGTCACAACTAGTGCAGGAAAGGCATGTAGAAAAAATAGGGGTTTATAAAGAGGAAGTAGTGCCGGAAATGGTCGGGGGAAGAGCCCGCCTGGAAGAAGAAGTATGCCCGGTTCAGGAAAGGTTACAGGGTTTTGCTGAAGCAGAACTGGGCTTTAAAAATCCATCAGAAGTGATCACCGAAGCGGAACGCTGCATCAAGTGTTTACGCCTGGGTCTGGCCATTTTATAACCGAGGGGAGGGTATAAAAAAATGAAAACAGTAAACTTACAAATTGATGGCAAGAAGATATTTGCTGAAGAGGGCACGACTATTCTGGAGGCGGCCCGGCAGAACGGAATCGATATTCCCACTTTATGCTACCACCCCCGGTTGGCACCGCTTGGCCATTGCCGTGTCTGTATCGTTGATATCGAGGGAATCGACAAGCCGGTAACGTCCTGCGATAATCCGGTCGCCGCAGGCATGGTGATTGCGACCGATACGCCGGAAATTCAAGAAATGCGTAACCAGATCCTGGTCTTGTCTTTATCGACTCATCCGTACAAAGACTGCCTGACCTGTGTGCGAACCGGTACATGTGAATTGCAGGAGAAGGCATATAACTTCAAGGTCGACCTGCCCGAACAGCTCGAGCAGGAAATACCGACGGAAAAATCTGCAGACAATCCTTACATCGTCCGCGACGAGGAAAAATGCATTCTTTGCGGCCGCTGTATCCAGGTTTGCCGCAGCGGGCCGGGCTGTTTTGTCTACAGCATGATCGGCAACGGGGTTAACACCCGGGTGGTTCCCTACCGTGACGGTAAGGTGGTTTCCATGGAAGAAGCAGGCTGTATATTCTGCGGACAATGCGTCGATGTATGCCCGGTAGCGGCTTTAACTGAAACGGGCAGAACCGCCGGAGGAAGAGAATGGGAATTGCTGCAGGCACCCGGGGTCTGTGTCGAATGCTCGCTTGGCTGCACCCTGGAAAGGCAGGCCTCCGGCGACGAACTGATCAAGGTAACCGTGCCCGCTGAAGGGGATAAAGTCAGCTGGCTCTGCAAAAAAGGCAAGTTTGGTGTCCATGAACTTGATCCCAAGCCGGCCGCAGCGCCGCTTTTACGCCAGGGCAATGAATATAAAGAAATACCTTATGACGAGGCTGTTAAGCAAACTGCCCGGACTTTGCTCGATATTAAAAAGAACTCCGGCCCGGGCGCTGTAGCCGTCCTTGCTTCCGGAAAACAAAGCAACGAGGAAGGCTACCTGCTGCAGAAACTGGCCCGCTCCGTTTTAGGTACCGCCAACGTTGACCTCGGGGTTGAAAAATCCTGGGCGCAGGCTTATCAGGGTATGCTGAAAATAACCGGGGGCGGAGTTTGCGGACCGACACCGGCATCAATGCAGGAATGCGAAGCGATCATCGTGATCGGATCGGGGCTCGATGAAAGCCATCCGGTAGCAGCGATGGCCGTTCAGCAGGCGGGGCGCTTCGGCGATGCGGTTATTGTCCGCCTGGCCGGCGGAAATGATCAGAGCAGCGCCTGGGAAGAAATTAATATAACACCCAGGCCCGGTGGTGAAGCCGCCGCGCTTGAAGGAATAACCGCAGCTATCCGGGGCAAAGACGTATCGAAAGCGGCCCGGGAGGCTGGAATTACTGCCGATGAATTAAAAGCGGCCGCCGGACAGTTGTCGAAAATGAGAAGCTGTACTGTGGTCAGCTCCTCATTCTTTGACTCTGCCGATGAAAAACAAATCGAAGCTCTGCTCAGCATGGCTGAAGCGAGCGGACAGCTTGAGCGCGGACGCAGTGAACTACTGCTCCTGTCCCGCTTCAGTAATGCGGCCGGAACAATTGTGCTCGGCGGGTCGCCGCTTTTCGGTCCGGGTTTTACGGCTTTAAACGGCGAAGCCGGCCTTAACCGCGAAGAAATTGCCGCGGCAGCAAAAGAAGGAAAGGTCAAAGGGGTGCTTAGTATCGGAAATGGCTTTGCTGACGCGAAACCAGGCGGCCTGGAATTTCTGGCTTCCTCCTGCCTTGTCCGTGAGGAAGCGCCGGAAAATGCCGACCTGCTGCTTCCCGCCCAGCCGGCTGTCCGAAAACGAGGCGCTTTTACCAATTCCTCCGGGCAAACCTGTTTTAATGAAACGGCCCTGCCAGATGCGCGCAATCAGCCGGAAGACTGGAAGTTGATCTGTGATCTGGCCGAGGCTATGGGCGAAAAGTGGAACTATACTTCCCTGGAGGATATCCGGGAAGAAATGCGCGAGCTGATACCCGGTTAAGCAATTACTTCCGGACATATAATTGACGGCCGGAGATTAGATCAGTTAACCGGGAGGTATAAAGCAGAAATGCCCGGCTGCCTGCAGCAGCAAATCAACGTTGCCCAGGCAGCCGGGCCCAGCTGCAAACATTATGGATGAGCACTTGACGGTTTTAAATGTTTCCGAGATCAACCGCTACGTGAAAGGGTTGATTCAAAATGACCCGCGCCTGCGTGATTTATGGGTGAGGGGGGAGATCTCCAATTATAAACACCACCGCTCCGGACATATGTACTTTACGGTAAAAGACAGCTCATCTTCTCTGCGCTGTGTTTTTTTTCGCCGCGAAAATATGCGCTGTATTTTTCAGCCGGCCGACGGTATGGATGTAATTTTACACGGAAACCTGTCGGTATACGAGCCGGGCGGTATTTACCAGCTTTACGTGCAGGAAATGCAGCCGGCCGGGATGGGTTCGTTGTTTGTTGCTTTCGAGCAGTTAAAACATAAATTGGAAGCAGACGGCCTGTTCAGGGCTGAACATAAAAAAAAGCTGCCGCTTGTTCCCCGAAAAATCGGGTTGATTACCTCGCCAAGCGGAGCGGCCCTGCAGGATATTTTAACTACGATCAAGAAACGTTTTCCCCATGTTCACCTGCTGGTCGTTGAAAGCCTCGTCCAGGGAGCCGGGGCAGCGGCCGATATTGTCCGGGCCCTGGATCTGCTGAATACAATGGAAGATATCGATATAATTATTCTCACCCGCGGCGGCGGTTCGCTCGAAGATTTGTGGCCGTTTAATGAGGAAATAGTCGCCCGGGCTATTTACCGTTCATCCAAGCCGGTTGTTTCGGCGGTGGGGCATGAAACTGATTTTACCATAGCCGATTTCACTGCCGATGTAAGGGCGCACACTCCGACGGAAGCGGCAGCGGCGGCGGTGCCAATTTATGATGAGCTGCTGTTGGATATCGGTCAATTACGCAACCGGGCCGGCCTGGCCCTGCACAACCGGGTGCAGCAGGAAAAGCAGCGGCTTGACCATGTAGTCGGTGAACGATTTTTCCGCCGGCCGCGGGAACGGATCAAAGTATTGCGGGACTCTCTGGAAAATAACGAGACGAAACTGCGGCGGGAGATTGTGCGTGTGCTGCAGTTGAAGGGGATCAAGCTGACCGCCCTGGTTGATAAGCTGGAAAGCTACAGTCCTCTGAAAGTGATGAGCCGGGGTTACAGTTTTTGCCGCGACGGGCAGGGTCGCATTATCCGCTCGATTAAAGATATCCGCATTGGCCAGCTGCTGCATCTGAGTTTCAAGGACGGAAAAGCCGAATGCCGCGCTGAAAAGGTTGAGGAGGACTGTATCGTTGACCGATAAAAAAATTGAAGAGATGACTTATGAAGAAGCGGTAAAGCGATTGGAAGAAATCGTCAGCCGCCTGGAAAATGCCGAAATACCCCTGGAGGAATCGCTGTCTTCTTTCCAGGAAGGAATTGCCCTTTCCCGTTACTGCCGGGAAAAACTGGCCGAAATCGAATACCGGGTGGAATACCTGCTTAAAGAAGAACAGCAGCAGTCTTTTGATCTTGAAGGCGGCAAGACAGGGGAGAATAATGGTGATGGAGACGAAAAATGATCGATATTGATCAATACCTGGATGAGAAAAGAAAGAAGGTCAACCGGGCCTTAAAAAAATTCCGGGCGCAGTCCGGACCGGCTGCGGTCATTGATGCGATGAACTACAGCCTGGAAGCCGGAGGAAAACGGCTCAGGCCGATTCTTACCCTGGCGGTTGCCGATACCCTCGGTTCAGAAGATGATTCGATTATCGACGTGGCCTGCGCTTTAGAGCTTGTGCACACCTACTCTCTGATCCACGATGATCTTCCGGCCATGGATGACAGCGACCTGCGCCGGGGAAAGCCAACCTGCCACAAGGTTTACGGCGAAGCAATCGCTGTTTTGGCCGGTGATGCTTTGCTGACCCTGGCTTTTGAGGTTCTCGGCAGCTACGGCCGGCAGGAAGGGTATGCCGGTAAGGCGATAAAAATTATTGCCGAACTGTCCGGGGCATCCGGGGTACGGGGTATGATCGGCGGGCAGGTTCTCGATCTTGAAGCCGAAGGTAAAGAATTGACCAGGGCCGAAGTAGAGGATATCTCTGCGAAGAAAACCGGTGCCCTGCTGCGCGCGGCAGTCATTTGCGGAGCTATAGCCGCCGATGCCAGTTTAGAAGAACAAAAAATACTCAGCGCTTATGCTTCCAATATCGGAACCGCTTTTCAGATTACCGATGATTTGCTTGATCTGGAAAGCAGCGCAGAAGAATTAGGCAAACCGGTTGGAGCGGACCGGGAACGCTTTAAACCGACCTACCCGGCAGTCATCGGCCCGGAAGAGGCCAGGCGGGAAGCGGAAATATTTTATCAGCAATCGGTTGCATCGTTAAGAAACCTAAACCAGCCTGCGGAGCTGTTACAGGAACTGGCCCGGAAGCTTGTTTTTCGGAAAAAATAAGGGCTCAAGTGCCATACTACAATATGGCGCAGTAATTTAAGCGTTTATGATACCGTCTGTCTTTTTAAACTGGCAGTCGAGCCGAAATATAATCCCCGGCGTGTTGTTTGTAAACAAAGGTTGTGCTATGATATGGTACTGAAGACAGCATAAGTGGTGCAGTATTCTAGTTGGCGCTCCTTTTCGAAAACGGGCCTAAAAATCCGTTAAGGGCACATCGATGAAGTTCCTGGTGGTGGCCGCCGACGCCCAGTCGGGGGCTGCTGCTGGGAGTTAAGAAGGATGGGGCGATCTACAATGGCATGTAGGCGTTGACCCTGCCTTCGTGGAGACCCAATGTCCGTGGCGTATTGTTCACAAAAACAAAAGGTTACGGCTTGGGCATGAACCTGCATGCGGTGCGAAGCTGTGTGCAGTGTAGCCTGCCTTGAGTGGAAAGGGTGGAGGAGATTAATCTTTCTCTTAAACCCTTTCTGCAAAAGAGGCTAGGAAAGACAAGGCGCCAGGGAGGAAATCTCCTAGACTGCTCTCGAAGGAGAGGCAGGCCAGGGATTAAAGTGTGAGCTGAGTGGTAATCCAGCTCCGCCGGTGGTGACACGGCGGGGATAGTCTTAAAAGGGAACTGCCGGCTCGGCAACGAGAGGTGATTATCCGGGAAATCCTGCTGGACCTAAGCCGCAAAGTTTACCTGGCCTGTCACCACTTATGTTTTTTTCTACAAAGGTGATATAATTTGGCAGATAAAAGAAAAAGTCGTCGCCGGATCCGCTGGATATTTGTTATCTCAATTTGGACATTTTTTTTAGCTGTTGCGCTCAGCTTTTTATCACATTATTTTTTAAATGAAATAGAGTCAATTGCCGCTTCTTTTTTGATTTTACTGGTGGTCGTTTTAATCGGGATTATTTTTGACCTGATCGGCACCGCGGCGGCGGCAGCTGATATCGGGCCTTTAAACGCCAAGGCTGCCCGCAGGGTCAGCGGAGCAAAATGCGGAGTCAATCTAGTCAAAAATGCAGAGCGGGTTGCAACTTTTTGCAATGATGTCGGCGGCGATATCAGCGGTATAATCAGCGGCACGCTGGTGACTGTAATCGTTTTCAAGCTGGTGGTGAACTTTTCTCATCATCAGGAAGAATTCTATCTCGGTATCCTGCTGACCGCATTGATTGCCGCTTTGACAGTCGGAGGTAAAGCATGGGGTAAAATTATTGCGATCAATTATTCGACCGAAGTGATCCTTTTTGTCGGTTCGGTGATCACTAAACTGCTCCGACCGTTTGGCTGGGTTTATAAAAGTGGTAATAACTGAGAGGTGGTATGATGGAAGGTGTGCTCGGCGGTTTGAAACTGCCCGATGACTTAAAAGGCTTGGATGCGGATCAATTAAATGATGCTGCTTCTGAAATGCGTGAATATATGATTAAAACAGTGGCCGAAAACGGCGGCCACCTGGCGGCAAGCCTGGGGGTTGTCGAATTGGCCCTGGCTTTGCATAGTTATTACCACAGCCCGAAAGACCGCATTGTCTGGGATGTCGGTCACCAGAGTTATCCGCACAAGTTACTGACCGGCCGGTGGAAACATTTTCCCACTTTACGCCAGTTCGAGGGTTTATGCGGTTTTCCAAAACCCGCTGAAAGTGAACATGACCCTTTTCTTACCGGTCACAGCAGCACTTCGATATCGGCGGCGCTCGGTCTGGCCCTGGCCCGCGATTATAACGGTGATGATTACAAGGTCATCGCTGTTATCGGCGATGGCGCTTTAACCGGCGGCATGTCTTTTGAGGCCCTGAATCACGCCGGACATATCAAGGCCGACCTGCAGGTTATCCTTAATGATAATGAAATGTCAATCAGTTCAAACGTGGGCAGCCTGTCCGCGTACCTGGGGCGCATCCGCTCCGATCCGAAATATTCCCGGCTGAAAAACGATTTCGAGAGTTTTGTCAGCCGTGTACCCTTGATCGGCAGCAAGGCTGTCGACTTTGCGGAAAGAATAAAGGGTGGCTTAAAATACATAGTCATGCCGGGGATGATTTTTGAAGAACTGGGGTTTACCTATTTCGGTCCGGTCGACGGGCATAATGTAACAGCAATCAAAAATATTCTCAAACAGGCCGATAAGATGAAAGGGCCGGTTTTGGTCCACGTGGTTACAGAAAAAGGGAAAGGTTATCATTATGCCGAGCGATCACCGGAAGTGTTTCATGGTATCGGTCCCTTTGACTTGAATAACGGCCTTCCGCTCAAAAAAAAGAAAGGTTCTTCCTATACTGAAATATTCGGACAGACCCTGATGCAGTTAGGCCGGCAAAACAATAAAGTGATGGCCATAACCGCCGCGATGACCGGCGGCACCGGCCTTGGGGCATTCGCCCGTGAATTTCCGGACCGGTTTTATGATGTCGGTATTGCCGAACAGCATGCGGTTACCCTTTCTGCCGGTTTAACTGCCGGGGGGATGCGGCCGGTCGTGGCTATCTACAGCACTTTTCTGCAGCGCGCCTACGACCAAATTTTACATGATATTTGTCTGCAACACCTGCCTGTTGTTTTTGCGGTTGACCGGGCCGGCATAACCGGTGAAGATGGTGAAACCCACCAGGGGCTTTTTGACTTAAGTTTTCTGCGTAATATTCCGAACATGTCGATCATGGCCCCGGCCAATGAAGATGAACTGCAGCACATGCTGGTAACCGCACTGGATTATGACCGCGGCCCTGTTGCCGTGCGTTATCCCCGGGACAAGGGGGAAGGGGTGGAACTTGCTCAGCCGCACCCTATTCCCTGGGGCCGTGGTGAGTTGCTCAGGCCGGGCGAAGACTTATTGATTATTGCCGCCGGCACGGTGGTTAACTCTGCTGTGCAGGCTGCCGACCGGCTTTTTTGGCAGGGGATAAAAACAGCAGTAATCAATGCCCGGTTTGTTAAACCGCTTGATGAGGAACTGATAATAAACTGGGCCCGGAAGTGCAGCCGCATAATTACTGTCGAAGAAAACGTTTTAGACGGTGGGTTCGGCAGCGGGATTTTGGAGTTATTTGAAAAACAAGGCCTCTTTTTGCCGGTAAAGCGTTTGGGTATTAACGACCGGTTTGTTGAACACGGAACCAGATCAAAACTGCTTTCCTGCTACAACCTTGATACCGAAGGTATTTATAATGAGGCCCTGGCTTTCGCCGGGGAAAAGGCCGTGAAAAATCAGAGTTGAAACGGACCGGGCAAAAACACCGCCTTGATCAACTCCTGCACAGGCGCTATCCGGAATTGAGCCGCAGCCGTGTGCAATCAGAAATCATGGCCGGAAATGTGCTGGTCGACGGCTCCAGCTGCGATAAGCCGGGTACCCTGGTGTCAGAAAATGCCGCAGTACAGCTTTTAGAGCCCGACAATCCGTATGTTAGCCGCGGCGGCCTGAAGCTGGAAGGCGCTTTGTTTGACCTTTCAATCGCGGTCAAAGATCTTGTTGTCCTCGATGTCGGTGCTTCGACCGGCGGTTTTACCGATTGCCTGTTAAAAAAAGGGGCCGGACTGGTTTATGCCCTGGATGTGGGTTACGGGCAGCTTGATTTTAGCCTGCGTAACAACCCCAGGGTTGTGCTTATGGAGCGCTTTAATGTTCGCCGGCTCAAAACACATGATATTCCAACCGTGCCGGATCTGGCCGTAGTTGATGTTTCTTTTATTTCACTGGCCAAGGTTTTACCGGTTCTCGGCCAGTTGAAAGTTCCGTCTGTCCTGGCGCTGGTTAAGCCGCAATTTGAAGCAGGCCGCCGGGAGGCGGGGAAAGGCAAAGGGGTAATCCGCGATCCGGACCTGCACCGCAGGGTGTTAACGGAAAATGTGGCCGCAGCTTTGGAAATTGGTTATTACTGCCGGGGAATGACTTTTTCAAAATACCCCGGTCCTAAAGGCAACCTGGAATTTTTTATATATTATGCCGACCAGAAAAAAGAACCAGGGTTTTGTCAACATGACTATACTGCAGAGGCAGCCCGGGTTGTCGAGCAGGCCCATAGTTTACTTTTAAAGGAGAAAAAGTAGGCTGTTAAGAAGGATATCCGGCTGAAGCGAAGAATCTACGGATACGTTCGGCTGAAGGAGGACAACGATTAACCGGATGAAGGATCTAGGAATAATTCCCAACTGGCATAAGCATAATACCGCCCTGGTTGTTGATAAAATAAAATCTTTTTTTCAGCAGCGCCGCATTCCCCTGCGAATCGTCGCCGGTGACCAGGCTGATTTTTACAGCGGTGTATCTCTTGCCGAGCAGCTTTCCGGACTGTACGATAAACTGGCAATGATTATTGTCGTCGGCGGTGACGGCACTATTCTCCGGGTAGCCCGGGATCTTGCCGATTGGAATTTGCCTGTTTTGGGGATAAATCTCGGGCACAAGGGTTTCCTGGCCGAGATTGAAGTCGAGCAGATGGAACGCTTTCTGCAGTATATCGCCACGGAACAATATGATTTTCAGGAGCGGATGATGCTGGAAGCGCTTTTGTACCGTAAAGAAAAGCAACTTGGTTCTTACCTGGCCCTAAACGATATTGTCGTGGCCAGGGGACCGTTTTCCCGCAATATAAAAGTGGATTCATTTATCAATAACGATTTTATGGAAAGTTATTCCGGGGACGGCGTGATTATCGCCACTCCCACCGGTTCAACCGCTTATTCGCTTTCTGCCGGCGGCCCGATCGTTAATCCGATCATGGAACTGTTTGTAATTACTCCCATTTGTCCGCACAGCCTCTATAATCGTTCGGTGATCATTAGCGGGACTGATACGATGAGTTTAAGGGTCGATTCCCGGCAGGTCGAGGTTGTTTTGACGGTTGACGGTCAGGTGCGTTTTACTCTTGAAAGTGATGATCAGATCATCGTTCGCCGGGCGGAACAAAAGGTCAAGCTGGTTTGTTTCCATGAAAACTCCTTTTACCGTTTACTGCATCAAAAATTAAAGGCTTAATTTTCGCGGGAGGCACGAGTGAATGCTTTTTGAACTGCGGGTATCCAACTTCGCCTTGATCGAAGATCTTAACTTTAATTTTAATCCCGGTTTAAATATTCTAAGCGGTGAAACCGGAGCCGGTAAATCCATTGTGATTGGAGCGATAAACCTGCTTCTGGGCGAACGGGCTGCCGTGGAGCAAATTCGCCAGGGCAAAGATTCCGCTTACGTCGAAGGCGTCGTCGGCTATAATTCCCTGCAGCAAAGTGAAATAGACAGCCTGCTGGAAAAGGCCGAAATAGAAAAGAATGACGAACTGATTATTGCCCGGGAGCTTTATCGCAACGGGCGCAGTGTGGCCCGGGTCAATGGCCGGGCAGTTCCGGCTTCATTTTTAAAGGAAATAGGCAAATACCTGGTCGATCTGCACGGGCAGCATCAGCACCAGTCTCTTTTGCGTCCGGAAAAACATCTCGAACTGCTTGATTCCTTTGGCGATGAAAGAATCGGCGACTCCCGCGACAGGGTGGAAAAACTGTACAAGAAGAGGCAGGATTTAAAAAAAGAGCTTTCCACACTGGGCAGCAACAGCGCTGAGCGTGAGAGACGCCTGGATGTTTACGCGTTCCAGTTTAATGAAATAAATAATGCGTCACTGCAGCCGGGCGAGGATGAAGAGCTGAAAAGGCGGGAAAAAGTACTTGCCAATGCGGAAAAAATATGGAGCATCACAGCCGAAGTTTACGCTGATATCTATAGCGGCAGCGATGACGGTTTGGCCACAGCGATCATTGACCGCCTTAATAAATCGCGAAGCCTGCTGGCTGAAGTGGTAAATATTGATCAAAACCTCGCTCCATTACTGGATCTGCTGGAAAGCACTTCCGCGCAGTTGGACGACGTATCTCACGAGCTGCGTGATTATCAATCCAAACTGGAATTTGATCCCTCGGAGCTGACCATGATCCAGGATCGCCTCAATTTGATCAATAGTTTGAAACGAAAATATGGTTCTACGATTGAAGAAGTCATGAATTTCGCCGGACAGGTTGAAGAAGAGATGGAGCGGCTGCAAAACAGCGAAGCGATGGCTGAAAAGCTGGAGCAGGAAATTGATGCAGTTGAAACAAGTCTTGGCGAAGAGTGTCTGCGTTTGCGCGGCCTGCGCCGGGAAACAGCGAAAACCCTGGAAGGGCTGCTGGAAGATTGTTTGCAGGAACTGGCCCTGCCCAATGCCCGGTTCGCGGTCAGTTTTACTGAAAAAGAAGAGTTTTCCCCGAAAGGGATGGACCAGGTAGAGTTTCTTTTCAGCGCAAACCGGGGTGAAGAGGTTAAACCGCTGGCAAAAATAATTTCCGGTGGAGAGGTTTCACGGGTAATGCTCGCTTTGAAAACCATCCTGGCCCGCCAGGATCTTATCCCGACCCTGATATTTGATGAGGTCGATGCCGGCATAGGAGGAACGACAGTCCAGGCTGTGGCTGAAAAACTGGCCCAGCTGTCCGGACACCACCAGGTTATGTGTGTCACTCACAGCCCGCAGATCGCCGCCATGGCTGATTGTCATTACAGCCTGTACAAGGAAACCGTCGCTGATCGGACTTTAACCAAATCTGCGCTGTTATCTGCAGAAGAAAGGCGGGAAGAACTGGCGCGTATGCTTGACGGGGCGGGAATCGACCAGGTCAGCCTCAAGCATGTCGATAATGTCTTGGAAAGGGCCAGGCAATTTAAGGAAAAATCAGCCGGCTGATAGCCCGGTAACCCGGGGGAGGGTTTGCAATGCGGCTTGAAAATATGATGACCAGTGATTTTGCCACGTTGCGACCAGATAACAGCCTGCGGTGTGCGCTTCAACGGCTGCGCAACAGCCGGCGTGACGGTTTGCCTGTGTTGAACGGAGACGGCTCGCTGGCCGGGATTTTTACCAAGACGAACCTTTATGATGCCCTGCTTAAAGACAGCAGCCTGGATCAACCGGTCGAGCCGTTTTTCAACCGTAATGTGGTCAAAATAGCCAAAGATCTTACATATGATCAAGTAATCGATGCTGTCCACCGGATTCCGGTTGGAACCGGAGTAGTCGTCGATAAAAACGGCATGGCAGTAGGCCTGTTTACCAAGGTGGAACTGATCACATCGTTGTTTAAGGAAGAAAGAATGCTTAATACCAGGTTGAAAGCGATGTATCAGGCTATGCACAATGCTTTGATTTCAGTTAACGAAGAAGCCCGGATCAACTTTATAAACCGAGCGGCGGAACAGCTTTTTGACATTAAATACAGGCAGGTAAAAAATCGGCTGCTCGGGGAAGTTTTACCCGGACTGGATATGGATGCAGTCCTTGGCCGGGGACTGGTCGAGATCGGGGTTAATTATACTACCGGCAAAGCAACAACCATGGTGAATAAAACGCCGCTTGTTGATAATAAGCGGGTGGTCGGCGCGATCGCAATATTTCAGGACATTACCGACCTGGAATCGATTGCGCAAGAAATGGAGACGGTAAAAAGGCTCAACCAGACCTTGCGAGCGGTGCTGGATATCGGCTATGACGCCCTGGTGGTCGTCAATGAAGAGGGTCTGGTTGTCCTGGTCAATAGCATTTTTTTGGATTTTGTCCGGCTTAAACAAAAAGCGGTAATTTACCGGCCGATCAGCGAAGTGCTTGAAAACAGCCGGCTGCATATCGTGGCCAAGACCGGTATTCCCGAGCTTAATGACATTCAGTTTATCGGCGGCAAACCGTACGTGGTTTCAAATCTGCCGATTGTCAGGGAGGGGCAGATTATCGGCGCTGTCGGTAAAATAAGTTTCCGCCGTGTCGAAGAACTGCGCGACCTGGCCCAAAAGCTGGAAGCTATGGACAGCAGACTGACCCACTTCCAGGAAGAGTTAAAAAAAGCGCGGTTCAGGCAGCGTCCTTATCGTTTTGCAGATATTATTACCCTTAACCAGGCCACACAGGACGTAATCCAGGAAGCCAGGCAGGCGGCACAGGGCCTTTCAACAGTCCTGGTCAGCGGCGAAAGCGGTGTCGGTAAAGAATTGGTGGCCCAGGCCATCCATCAGTCCAGCCCGCGCTGCGATGCTCCTTTTGTCAAGGTAAACTGTGCCGCGATTCCCGAAAATCTCCTTGAATCGGAATTTTTCGGCTACGTGCAGGGAGCATTTACCGGCGCTCAGCCGGGAGGCAAACAGGGCCTGCTTGATATGGCCGATGAAGGGACGCTTTTTCTTGATGAAATCGGCGACATGCCCCTGTCGCTCCAGGGTAAATTGCTAAGGGTTTTGCAGGATCAGACCTTTGAACGGGTTGGCGGAACCTCGACGATAAAAGTGGACATCCGCTTTATCGCCGTAACTAATCAGGACCTTGAACAAAAAGTCAGGGAAGGCTATTTTCGCCGGGATCTTTTTTATCGCCTGAATGTGATCGCGATTCATATCCCGCCGCTGCGGGAACGCCTGGAAGACATACTGCCCTTGGTTCATGCTTTTTTTCGTAAATACAACGATATTTTCGGTATGCAGGTCAGCGATATTTCATCCGAAGCTCTCGCGGCCTTTCGCGCCTATTCGTGGCCCGGAAATGTGCGGGAACTGGAAAATGTTGTCGAACGGGCCATGAATTTTACCAACGAAAATATAATTGCGATCGAACACTTGCCGCCGCATTTGCGCCGCGGCGGGACCGGACAAAAGCTTCAGGAAAACAGTAAAGCAGCAGGAGAAGGAAGGGTTGAAAAAACAATCCCTGCTTTCCGTTTTAAACGTGAAGAGCTGGAACGTGATACGATTCTTGCGGCCCTGCAGCAGAGCGGCGGAAACAAGAGCGAGGCCGCCCGTTATCTTGGTATGAGCCGCTCATGGCTTTATGAAAAAATCAATCGGCTTGGCATCAAATAACCGGGAGGACATGACATGGATTTTGAGCTGACCACGGAGCAATTAAACATGCAGCAAATGGCCCGCGAATATGTGGAAAAAGAAGTAATTCCGGTAGCCGCGGAATGTGACGAAAAAGAGGAAATGCCGGTTGAACTTGTCCGCCGGATGGTTGCCGAAGGTTTTTCGACCATTGCTATCCCGGAAGAGTATGGCGGAGCCGGCATGGATGACGTCACTCTTTGCCTGGTTAACGAAGAACTTGGCCGTGGCTGTGCCGGTATCGGCACCGGGGTGGGTGCTAATTCGCTGGCAGCTTTACCCATCCTGTTGGCCGGAAGTGAAGAACAGAAAAATAAATACCTGAATGATATTTGCAGCGGCAAACTGGCTTCGTTTTGCTTAACCGAGCCGAACGCCGGATCAGACGTAAGTTCAATATCAACCACAGCCATTAAAAACGGTTCCGAATATGTTATTAATGGTAGTAAATGCTTTATCACAAATGGGACCTATGCCGATTATTATGTCGTCTTTGCCCTGATTAATCCCCAAAGGGGAGCGCGGTCGCTTACCCCTTTTGTGGTGGAAAAAGGGACCGACGGGTTAGATGCAAGCAGAAAAGAGCGGAAAATGGGCATTCGCGCCAGTAACACCGCGGAAGTCGTTTTCAATGAAGTACGCGTTCCTGAAGAAAACATGTTAGGTAAAGAAAGCGGCGGTTTTAGAACCGCAATGGAAACATTTGATATATCCAGGCCGATGATTGCCGCACTGGCCGTAGGTCTGGCAAGGGCTGCTTACGAGGCTGCAGCGCAGTATGCCCGGCAAAGGGTCCAGTTTGGCAAACCGATAATCCAGCAGCAGGCAATCCAGTTTATGCTGGCTGACATGGCCATGGAAATTGAAGCGGCACGCTTTCTTTATCTGCGGTCGGCCGGGATGGTCGGTAAAAAAGATAAGCGGATTTCTGCTTTTTCGGCAATGTCTAAAGCATATGCCGGGGATATGGCCATGCGGGTGACAGTCGACGCCTTGCAGATCCTTGGCGGCTACGGCTATACCAGGGAATACCCCCTGGAAAAGTATATGCGTGATGCTAAGATTATGCAGATTTATGAAGGAACCAGCCAAATTCAAAGATTGATCATCGCCAACAGCATTATTGGCGGTAAACTTTAACTGCGGGGTGTTAATGATTAAAAAACAACTTCAGGAGCACACATTATCCACCAGTTATCTCTACCGGGGCANGATAATTAATGTGCGCCAGGACCGGGTAAAAGACTACCGGGATAAAGTAGCTTTTCGCGAAGTGGTCGAACACCCGGGCGCGGTTGCTATCCTGGTCATTAACGAACAAAAGGAAATCATTTTAGTCAGGCAGCATCGGCAGCCGGCCGGAGAAATCCTTCTTGAAATACCGGCCGGTAAAATTGAGCCGGATGAAGATCCGATTGCCTGCGCCCGGCGGGAACTGCTTGAAGAAACCGGGTTGAAAGCGGCCAGGTGGAAAGAGCTGGTCTGTTTTTACCCGTCACCGGGATTTTGCGATGAAAAGATACGTCTTTACCAGGCCGAAGAGCTGACCACGGCTGTTTCACCTACCGCCGATCCTGATGAAAATATCTCAGAAGTGAGCATACCTTTACCTGAGGCGGGGAAGATGATATCAGACGGGCGGATTAAAGACGGCAAAACAATTATCGCCATCCAATTTGCCATGCTTACCGGGGAGCGTACTTGCGAATAAATTGCAACTTTTATAAATATTTAGCAGGTTTTTTCGCAGCGCTGTTGAACTATAATATATATTTTGATGTGAGGATTATGCCGTAATGCAAAAACAGTTAGAAGAATATACTAATTATCTTACTGTCGAAAAAGGGTTGGCCAAAAATACTTTGGAGTCCTACCAGCGCGACCTCCTTAAATTTATTGCTTTTATCAATAAACACAAGATTAACAGTCCGGAAAAGATCGATAGCGAGACTATAAACTTGTTTCTGGGTGAGCTGAAAACCAACCACAGCGCGACCTCGACCATCTCTCGCACCATAGCTTCAATAAGGTCTTTTTTTAATTTTTTACTAAACGAGGGCATTATAGATCATAACCCGGCGCTCGAACTGGAGTCGCCGAAGATCGAAAAAAAACTGCCCCGGGTTTTGACCACATCAGAAATAGATCGACTCCTCGGTCAGCCCAAGGCTGGTGATCAAAAAGGTTTAAGAGACAAGGCGATGTTGGAACTGCTCTATGCCTCCGGAATTCGTGTCTCTGAGCTTATCGACCTTAATCTCAGTGATTTTGATCCCCGGGTCGGTTACCTGCGCTGTAAAGGTAAGGGACAGAAAGAACGAATTGTTCCCATCGGTTCGGTTGCTATCAATTCTGTGAATGAGTACATGAACAACTCCCGGATAAAATTGTGCAAAAACAACGGGGAAGTAGCCCTGTTTGTCAATCAACACGGCAATCGCATGACCAGGCAGGGTTTCTGGAAAATACTAAAGAAATATGCATTTAAATCCAAAATTGACGGTGAGATTACTCCCCATACCATACGTCATTCTTTTGCCACTCATCTGCTCGAAAACGGAGCAGATCTTCGCTCAGTCCAGGAAATGCTCGGGCATTCTGATATTGCGACCACCCAGATCTACACCCAGATTACCAGAAAGAAAATTAAAGAAGTCTATGAGAAAGCCCATCCCCGGGCCTGAAACTAGCGCTTCAGCGGTAACTGTAAAAATAACAATTCATTTTAAAATATGAAAAGCAAAACCGGGAATACTCCGGGAAAATTATTATTATTTTGCCGGCAGTTTAACCCGCAGTTAATTAAAAACGGGAGTCGTTCGGTGAACTTAATAATAACGCATAAAAACGGAGACTTTGATGCTTTGGCAGCAGTTGTCGCCGCTTCAAAGCTTTTTACCGGCAGTGCGGTGATCGTCCCGGAACCTTTACAGGCAAATGTTCGCTCTTTTATTAACCTTTATCGTGACCTGCTGCCGATCAGTGATCCAAAAGATATTGCAGGAGAAATTAATTCGATTGTGGTCATTGATACAAACCAGAAAGAGCGCCTGGGAAAATGGGCCGATCTCCTGGAGCGGGCCGGGCAGATAAAAGTATTCGATCACCACCCGGGGGAAGAAGACCTGGGAGCGGATCAGGCCAGAATTGAGGCAGTCGGGGCGACAACAACCTTACTGCTGGAAGAAATCATCAAAAGAAATATTAAATTCACCGAGTTTGAAGCGACCCTGTTCGCGCTTGGTATTTATGAAGACACCGGATGCCTGACTTACGATATTACAACCAGCCGCGATGTCCGCGCTTTGGCTTATCTATGGGAAAGAGGGCTTAATTCCAGCCTGGTGCAGGAATACCTCCGTACACCCCTTTCAGACACCCAGAAACAATTACTGGAAAGTTTAATTGAAAACAGCGAATTATACGAATTAAATCAGCGCCGGGTGTTGATCAGCACTACAGCGCTCGACGAATATGTCAGCGGAGCATCAGTAATTATTCAGCTTATTGATGAGATCGAAGATGCCGGATTAACGATAATAATTGTGCAGATGACCGGTAATATTTATCTTGCTGCCCGCAGCAAAGAAAACGATCTCGATTTGCTGGAATTACTGGCCCCTTTTGATGTTAAAGGTCATCCCGCAGCTGTCTCAGCGCATTTCAAAGGAGTGGAAGTGGCTAAACTCAAAAAAAGCGTTCTCGAATTTCTAAAAAGTTATCTTCCCCCGGTTATTACCGCTGAAAAGGCGGCTTCAAAACCGGTTTTTACCGTTAAAAGCGATACCAGCATTAATGAGACCGATCAACTGCTTGCCGAGCGCTGTTTTCAGGGCTGTCCGGTTCTCGGAGAATACGAAGAGATGGTCGGGATAGTTTCCCGCCGCGACCTGCGTAAAGGTTTGCGCAGTGATCTCGGCCACGCCCCGGTAAAGGGATTTATGACCCGCCGGCTGATTACCGCTTCGCCCGATCAACCGCTGAATGAACTGCGCCGGTTAATGGTCGAGCATAATATCGGCCGGGTGCCGATTGTTAACCGGGAAGGCAGGCCGGTGGGCATAGTGACCCGTTCCGATATTTTGAAACATATCAGCTTCCTGGACAGGCAGGGGCGATCCCTGAAAGAAAATAAATCAACCGAACCGCCGGGTGGTTTTAAAGCGGAGAGCGATAATAATAAAAGTGAAAGCGGGCATGATCATTGCGGCAAAAGCGCTACAAATAACCTCAGTTCCCTGTTAAACAGCGAACTGCCGGCCCGGATGCATAAATTGCTCTTGCTGATCAAGCAGTTGGCCGGACAGGAAAATGTGCATGTTTATCTGGTCGGAGGAATAATCCGCGACTTACTGCTTGGCCATCCTCCGGAAAAAGATCTCGATTTTGTGGTCATCGGCGATGCCGTGGCTTTTACTTTTAACCTGCAGAAATTGCTGGGCGGTGCTGTCAGGCACTTTGAAAAGTTCGGCACAGCCTCCCTGCACCTTGACGACGGGTTGAGGCTTGATCTGGTAACTGCGCGCAAAGAATTTTATACATCCCCGGCTGCTCTGCCCCGGGTGGAGAGATCGAGCTTAAAAAATGATCTTTTCCGCCGCGATTTTACTATAAACACTATGGCCTGTTCATTGGCCGCGGATGATTTTGGCCTGTTATATGATTATTATAACGGGCGAAAGGATTTGAGGGACAAATTGATCCGGGTCCTTTATAAGCTGAGTTTCGCCGACGATCCCTTGCGTATTTTAAGAGCCGTGCGTTTTGAACAGCGTTATAATTTTGCTATTGAACCGGAAACACTGAACCTAATTTACAATGCGGCGCAGCGTAAAATTTTGGAAAAAGTAAGCCGGCAGCGTTTAAACCAGGAATTGCGGATGATCTATAACGAACCTTCTCCGCTAAGTATCCTGAAGCGTTTTGCGCAGCTAAACGTATTTTCCTTTCTCTATCCCTGCGCAAAACCGGATGAAGAGACCTGGCATCTTTTAGACAGGATCGAAAAGATTATAAAGTGGATTAACCGGCAGGAGTGGAAGCAAAAGCCCGATCCGGAGCTGTTATATTTAAGCGGCCTTTTGTTCAGTTTGGATTCTGTTGAAAGGTCTGCTATAATAAGAAAGCTATCTTTATCCCGGGAAAGAGCTTCGATAGTATTGAGCGCCTGCCAGGAGGTCCCCGCGGTGCTTGAAAAGTTGAACCGAAAAGCTCTTAATCCCAGCACGGTTGTCGGTTATCTTGAACCACTGCCCGTAGAAGCCGTGTTGATCGCTTTAGCGATGGCTGAAAGTAAAGTGGCCAGGGATCATCTGAAAAATTATATGGGAGCGCTAAAATATATCCGTCCCAGTTTAAAGGGCAGTGACCTGAAAAAGCTGGGCCTGGAACCAAGCCCGCGTTATCAAAAAATAATCGCAAGCCTCAGGCAGGCGCTTTTGGACGGAAAAGTGCGCACCCCGCAGGAAGAACTTGATTACGTGATCAACTACCTGGAAGCAGATAAGAGGAAGGAGGAATATTAAGATGATTTTCGGTCAGGATCTGACTGTTATTGCCGCGCGCATACCGGTTTTACTGATCGTAATAACGGTTCATGAATTTGCCCATGCCCGGATGGCTTACCATTTCGGCGATAGCACCGCGCAGAGGCAGGGACGGATGAACCTTAACCCGATAAATCACCTTGATCCGATCGGATCTTTGATGATTCTGCTGGTCGGCTTCGGTTGGGCCAAGCCGGTGCCGATCAACCCGATGAATTTTAATCAGTACCGTTCAGGCTTACGCTGGGTATCTTTTGCGGGGCCGATGAGTAACCTGATCTTCGGTTTTTTCAGTTTACTGCTTTTTTCAATTATAATGAACAGCGCCCTCCTGGCAAACCAGGAGGTCTATAGAATCTTCAATATATTCATGAGCCAGTTAATTATGATTAATATCTACCTGGCCCTTTTTAACTTGCTGCCGATTCCCCCGCTGGATGGTTCCAAGATTCTGATGTCTTTTCTTTCAGATGCCAATCTTGGGCTTTACCAGCAGCTTGAGCGTTATGCGCCTTTGATTTTGATCGGGCTGATAATTACCGGGGTGCTGGGTGGGATAATTTTTCCGCTGGCGCAAGCAGTTTTATCTTTTTATACTTTAATAATCAGCTTTATTCCCGGTTTATAACCAGGCTAAAGATTACAGGGAGGACAGCAGCAGATGGAAAAAAAGACAGTGTTTTCAGGAATTCAGGCCTCGGGTTCCCTGCATTTGGGAAATTATTTGGGAGCTATCCGTAACTGGGCATCGATGCAGTACGAGTACAACAATTACTTCTGCGTGGTTGATCTGCATACGATCACCATTTCCCAGGATCCTTCCACCCTGCGAGCGAAAATCAGGGAGGTGGCCGGACTGCTTTTTGCTGCCGGCATTAACGAAGAAAATTCGGTAGTTTATATCCAGTCTGAGGTCAAAGAGCATTCCGAATTAGCCTGGATTTTAAACTGTATAACCCCGTTAGGCTGGTTACACCGGATGACCCAGTTCAAGGAAAAATCAGAAACCCAAAAAGAAGAAGTAAGTGTCGGTCTTTTTGATTACCCGGTTTTACAGGCAGCCGATATCCTGCTTTATGATGCCCATCTGGTTCCGGTGGGAGAAGATCAGCGGCAGCACGTGGAACTTTGCCGGGATATTGCTCAACGCTTTAATTATCGATATGGCCAGGTTTTTCTTCCGCCTGAAGCATTTATAGCTCCTTTTGGGGGACGGGTTATGGGCCTTGCCAATCCCGATAAAAAAATGAGCAAAAGCGAAGAAAAACAGGAAGATTCGATCTCCTTGCTCGATTCACCGGATCAGATTCGCGGTAAGATTAAGAAAGCGACCACCGATTCATTACGGGACATTCGTTTTAATCAAGAGCGTCCCGGCGTCAATAACCTGTTAACAATCTACCAGTTGTTAACTGAAAAAAATCAGGAGGAAATCGAAAATCACTTTGCCGGTAAGTCCTATAAAGACTTAAAGGAGCAGTTGGCCGAGGTAGTGATAGAAAGCTTGCGTCCCCTGCAGGAGCGTTACAATGAGCTGACCGGAGAACAAGGCTGTCTAGAGGAAATGCTAGCAAGGGGCGCTGAGCGGGCCGGAGCCCAGGCGGAAAGAAAAATACGCCAGGTCCAGGAGTCGATGGGTCTGCGCTAAATATTTTCCTGCTCCGGGGTATAAATTTATCTGTTTAACGGTTTTGATCAAACAATACCATCTGCTGATATTTGCGATTCCTGTTACAATCCAGGCGGTAATCTACCAGGCGGTAATTTAGGTAATTTAAAGGAAGATTTTGATGGTGCAGCAAGAAGAATATACAATCAAGCTTCCGACTTTTGAAGGGCCTTTTGACCTTTTGTTTCATTTAATCAAGAAGGCCGAGGTCGATATTTGGTCTATTTCAATTGCCGATATTACAGAACAATACCTGGCATACCTGCAGTCGATGAAAGAGTTAAATTTAGATATAGCGAGTGAATTTTTAGTTATGGCCGCGACCCTGCTCCGCTTGAAATCGAAACTGCTGTTACCGCGCGCACCGCGGTCGGAGGAAATGGAAGAAGAGGAAGAACTGTTTGAGATCAACACTGCTGAAGAGTTATTTCAACGCCTGGAAGAATACCGGCTTTTTAAAGAGGTTGCCCATTACCTGCAGCAGAAGGAGGAAGACCAGAAAAAGGTATTTTTAAGATCCACCGGGGGACAAAAGGTAATGGTTTTTACTCAGCAGGAGTCGGTTTATACAATCTGGGAAGGCGCCCACCACCTCAGTGATATTATGCAACGGTTCGCCAGGGTCGCTTTAGCAGGCGAATATATGCCCGCTTTTAGCGCGGTTGAAGATTTCGTTATTTCCCAAAAGGCCGACTATATACAATCTGTGCTGAACCAGAAAAAACGGGCGATGCCGATGAAAGCCTTTGTTACAAAGACCGGTCTGTGGGATATTATCGTCGTATTTATTGCCCTTCTCGAAATGTCCCGCCAGGGTAAGGTTAATCTTTTACAGGAAAAACCGTTTGGAGCCATACTGGTTTCATTAAAGCCGGAATCGGAAATGGTGGAGAAGGAGGGTGAAAGTGGAGAAAGAACAACAAAAAAAGACTATTGAAGCCCTGCTTTTTCTAAGCGAAGAACCGGTAAAACCGGATAAATTAGCGGTGGTTCTTTCAGCCGCCCCCGAAGAGGCTGAAGCGATGGTCCGCGAACTGCAAGAAGATCTTTTCTCCGCCGGCCGAGGATTACAGGTGTTTGAAACTGCGGGCGGTTACCAGATGGGCACCCTTCCCGAACTAGCTCCTTACCTGGAAAAAGCTTTCAGTGAAGATATTTCCAGCAATTTATCCAATGCGGCGCTGGAAGCGCTGGCTATCATTGCTTACAAACAGCCGGTGACCAGGATTGAAATTGAATCAATTCGGGGAGTCAGAAGTAAACATGTCCTCGAAAATTTGGTTAAAAGAAAACTGATAAAAATTAGCGGTCGAAAAGATGGGCCGGGAAGGCCGATTTTATATGGAACTACTGCCGATTTTCTGAAATATTTCGGTTTAAAAGATCTCGGTGACCTTCCTCAGCTAGAGGTGGAGGAAGAAGAAACAAAAACAGTGCAGCACGACGAAGCGGACGATAATTCTGCTCAGGCCTAGCGTGAGTTTATCAGTTTTTTTAAAATGGAGTTTTGATTATGCGCCTGGCAAAATATTTGGCTAAAGCCGGTGTATCCTCGCGCCGCCGGGCCGAAAGTATTATCAGGCAGGGCCGGGTTCGAATCAACGGTACAATCGCTGATCAGCCCCAGGCCAGGGTCGGGGAAGGCGATTCTGTAACTGTTGATGGTAAACTGATCGGGCCTGTTGAAAAAAAAATGTATCTGCTTCTAAATAAACCACCCGGTTATATTTCCACGGTTTATGATACCCATGACCGCCCGACGGTAATGAATTTGGTTGAAAATATTGAACTCCGCCTTTATCCGGTGGGNAGGTTGGATGCAGACACCAGTGGTGTGCTGTTAATGACCAATGACGGGGAGCTGGCCTACCGGCTGNCCCATCCCCGTTACCGGGTTAAGAAAATTTACCATGCCCGGATCAGCGGCCTGCCGGGTGGTGATAAGCTCAAGCAGCTGCGTAAAGGAATTCTTGTCGACGGGGAAAGAACAGCGCCTGCAGCTGTGCGGGTGTTGAAAACTTCCGGTCATCACAATACTGCTCTCCTGGAGATAACCCTTACTGAAGGCAGAAAGCGACAGGTTAAAAAAATGTGCGCGGCAATTGATTGCCCGGTAACTGAACTGCGCCGGGTAAGTTTTGCCGGGTTGAGCACCGGAGACCTGCCTGAAGGGGCATACCGTTTCCTGACAGAACAGGAGATAAAAGATCTGTACCAACTGGTCGATCTATAATCGCTTTGCCGATCTTGCAAATTATCAATATTAATGAGAGAATAGAAATGCTTTTAACCGGAAGCCGCAGAGACTTAAAGCTGAAACTTCAGGGAGCAAAATGTCTCAAAAAAACAACTATCCTAAAATTGCTATCGACGGCCCGGCAGGAACCGGAAAAAGCACGGTTACCCGTGAGGTGTCCCGTCGCTTGAGACTGAAATATTTAGATACCGGGGCCATGTACCGCGCCATTACCCTGAAATTGTTACGTGAAAAAGTGGATTTATCCGATGATCAGGCGCTTGAAGATATTTTGCAAAGAACTGTGATCAAACTTAACGACAAACAGGAAGTTTTTCTTAATGGTGAAGATGTAACTGAAGAAATCCGCGGAGCTGCGGTGAATAAAATGGTTTCCCCGGTAGCGGCTATTTCACGGGTTCGCCGGCGGCTGGTTGAAATGCAAAGAGCAATCGCTGCAGAATCTGGCGGGATTGTCATGGAAGGACGAGACATCGCATCTAAAGTGATGCCGGATGCAGATTTTAAGTTTTACCTTGATGCCACCCTGGCGGAAAGGGCCAGGCGGCGCTGGAAAGAACAAAATGATAAAGGGATTATTCTCTCGGGTGAAGAAGTTATGGCAGAGATAAAAAACAGGGACAGTATCGATTCGAAAAGAGACGATTCTCCGCTGACCAGTGTGTTTGACGCGATAGTAATTGATACTACCAGTATGGATTTTGAAGCAGTGGTAGATAAAATTGTAGATACTATAAGCGCTGATTTGCCCTGAAAAAAGCCAGGTGAATAATTTGCTTTATCAACTTGTACGCTTATTTTTTGCCATAGTACTAAAAATACTATATCGACCGAGGGTGCATGGATCAGAATACATCCCCAAGCGCAAGCCGTTTATTATTTGCTCTAACCATTTGAACTGGTTGGATCCTTTGACGGTGGGAATTTCACTCCCGGCCGGTTACCGGATTCACTTTATGGCCAAGAAAGAGTTGTTCAGTAATTTCATTTTTTCTTACCTGCTTCGTAAAACAGGGGCCTTTCCGCTAAACCGTAAAAGCGCTGACTATGCAGCGATGAGGAAGTCTTACCAGCTTTTACAGGATCGGCAGATTGTGGGTCTTTTCCCGGAGGGGTCCCGGAGTAAAAACGGAAAACTGCAAAAGGCTTATCATGGAGCAGCTTTGATTGCCGCTCGCAGCGGAGTGCCGATTTTACCGGTGGCTATCGCCGGGCCTTACCGACTTTTTAAGCCCCTCGATGTTTTTATCGGACCGCCTTTCGTTTTGCCTCCACTGACTTATAAGCAAAAAGCGGAAAAGAAGGCCCAACTGGAAGAAATGAGCGGCTGTATAATGGAGCATATCAGAAAACTGCTCCCTGGATGTCAAAGCAGGTAGAATAAAGCCGGTAGTATTTTATGCTGGTTAAACAAGTTGGAGTGATCTTTTGCAGGTTCTATTGGCTGAAAAGGCCGGTTTTTGTTCCGGCGTAAACAGAGCGATTAACCATCTTCTGGATCAGGTTTCACAGCAGGGAGGCGGTTCGACCCTGGGTCCACTGGTCCATAATAATGAAGTTGTCGATTATCTTGAACGACATTTTATCATTTCGGTTGATCAGCCGGAAAAAGCGATGGGTTCATTTTTAGCAGTGCGCACGCATGGAGTGACCCCCGAGATGCTTAACAGGCTGTATCAGCAGGAAAATATAAACGTGATAGACTTGACCTGTCCGCGGGTCCAGAGCGTCCAAAAAAAAGCAGCCCTGTTGCGCAGCAATGGCTGCAAGATAATCATTTTTGGCAATGCCGAACATCCCGAGGTGCAGGGTTTGATAGGCTGGGCCGGAGGGGATGCTACGGTTGTTTCATCATTGAAGGAATTGGAACAACTTGAAATTAAGCCCTTTTCAGGATTAATTGCCCAGACAACCAGTGACCCCGAATTATATGAACAGGTCAAAGAAATATTTATTAAAAAGAACCCTGAAGGACGAGTCTATAATACCCTCTGTCCGGAAACAAAACTCAGACAGGAAGAAATCGTGAATCTGGCACAACGGGTTGAAGCGCTGGTGGTGGTTGGCAGCGAATCCAGCGCTAATACAAAAGCCCTTTATGATTGTTGCCGGCAGCTAAAACCATCCTGCCGGATAACTAATGCAAGGGAGTTGAAGCATTCTTTTTTAAGGCAATACCGGGTTATCGGCGTAACAGCCGGAGCCTCAACTCCCCCCTGGACGATTAAGGAGGTCGTGGAGAGAATGGAGAATGAGAATTTGGAAGTTAAGAATGAGGATCAGTTTAATTTTGACATGGAAGTCACGGTAGCCCAGGTAGGTGAACAGGTCAAAGGAAAAGTAGCCCGGGTTACCGAGGAAGAAGTTTATGTCGACATCGGCGCTAAAACCGAGGCTATTCTTCCGGTCACAGAAGTCCATCTTGACGAGGGGAAAGAATTAGCGGATATTTTTACCCCTGAAGACGAAGTCGAGGTGACTGTTATGGAGACAGACGATCAAGAAGGTAAAGTAGTCGTCTCGCATAAAAGGCTGGCCAGGGATAAGCGGCTGCAGGAAGTTGAGCAGGCCCAAAGTGAAGGTGAGGTTTTAGAAGGCCGGGTCAAACAGGTTGTTTCCGCCGGCCTGGTGATTGATTTAGGCTCCGGCGTTGAAGGTTTTATGCCCGGTTCCCTGGTTGATATCAAGTATATACCTGATTTTAATGAATTTAAAGATCAACATCTCCAGTTTAGGGTCCTGGAGTTCGATCGTGAAAAGGGAAAAATAATCTTAAGCCGAAAAATAATCATGGAAGAGGAAGCTGCTCAGAAGAAAGAGGAAACCCTTAACTCAATCGAGGTCGGCTCCACTATTACCGGTACAGTAAAACGGCTGACCAATTTTGGCGCTTTTATCGATGTGGGAGATATTGATGGACTGGTCCATATATCGGAACTATCCTGGGAAAGAGTCGGCCACCCCAGTGAAGTCTTAAAAAACGGCGATAAAGTGGAGGTAAAAGTGCTGGAGGTCACCCCGGAGAAAGAAAGGATCAGTTTAAGTATCCGGAAAACTCAACCAGATCCCTGGAGTAAAGCGCTCGATGAACTGGAAAGCGGCCAGTTAATAACCGGTAAAGTTACCCGCCTGGTTAATTTTGGTGCTTTTATAGAAATTAAACCGGGTGTGGAGGGCCTGGCCCATATTTCACAGCTGGCTGACTATCATGTTAAACATCCTTCGGAAATATTAAACGAAGGAGAAGAAACGGAAGTCAAAATACTTGAAGTAAAGCCGAAAGCAAAGCGTATCAGCCTGAGCGTGAAGGATGCCCGGGGAATTATGGCTGCTCCTGGAAACCAGGGAGACAACGAAACCGAAAACGGCAATGTCACTTTAGGAGATGTCTTCGGAAATCTTTTTAGCGACCGGGAATCTGCGTCGAACGAGATAGAACAGGCAGATACTGAATCGGCAGAAAAAGTGACTTTTGAAACAGACGAAGAAACAGCACAAGAAGTAACGGAACAAAACGAAGCAGAAGAAGAACAGGAAACAGAATTGGGAGAAGAAAAAGAAGATCGCAGTAAAGATTAAGCAGCCGGCGGCAAAAGGGGTTTAAATACCCGGATTGTATCGAACAGGCCGGTTTATCGGTTTAACCCGGATTTAATATTTTGGCCGGTGAATTTATCTGCTGGCGATAATTAAGTTACTGATTCCCGGATCCGTCATAATTTTAAAATAAGCCTGCAAGCTGCTGTAAAAGGGGCGGACTTTTCGTTCGTCCTTTTTCGTTAATAAATATATGTACTGTTTAAAGCTGTAATGCGAGAAAAAAAGAGGTAAGTTTATGACTGTAAAGCACGGACATTTGGTGGACAGGGTGACAAGCGGTTCCCCGGCGGAAGCTGCCGGTATAAAAGCGGGATGGCGGCTGCTTCGAATTGATAACCAAACAATCGGTGATATTATCGATTATAAGATCTTTGAAGCCGACGAAGAACTGCGCCTGTTGATGATGAACGATCAAGGCACACTGCGCCGAATAAAGATAAAGAAACCAGCTGCAACTCCGCTGGGTATGCAGTTTGACCCTCCGACCATTTCCAGGCTGCAGCGCTGCCGGAACCGGTGTATTTTTTGTTTCATCGAGCAAAATCCACGGGGTTTACGGGCGCCTCTATATATCAAGGACGATGACTACCGCTTATCCTTTCTTTATGGAAACTTTATTACCCTGAACCGGCTGACGGATTCTGAAATTGCCAGAATCATCAGGTTGCAGCTGAGTCCGCTTTATGTATCGGTACAGACAACAAACCCGGAATTACGCCGGGTTATGTTCAATTCAAAACATGCTGATCGGGGCACAAATAATTTAAAACGTTTGGTTAAAGCAGGTATTCGTTTCCATGCCCAAATAGTACTCTGCCCCGGTTATAATACCGGAGCGGAAATGGAGCGGACAATCAAAGAACTGGATCTTATGGGCACGAACATTCTTAGTGTTGCCCTTGTACCGGTTGGACTGACCGGTTATCGTTCCTGTTTGCCTCAGCTGCAAAGGTTTGATTCATGCGGAGCTGAAAAGCTGATTGAGCGGGTGAACAATATGCAAAAAGGCTTTTTGCAAACAAGGGGCAGCCGTTTTGTTTTTGCTGCTGATGAATTTTATAACTTGGCCGGTTTGCCTTTGCCTGCGGGTAATGCATATGAAGATTTCCCCCAATTAGAAAACGGTGTCGGTTTGGCCCGGCAGTTTATGGATGAACTAGAGGAGATAGAAAACTGGCAGTTAAAAGCACTGCCCGGCAACCTTTCTGCAACAGTTGTTTCGGGACTGGCTGCTGAACCCCAGTTGAAGAAACTGGTTGCAGTGTTCGAGCAAATTAAAAAGTTAACCGTTAACCCGCTATTAGTAAAAAATCTTTTTTTCGGTGAACAGATAACAGTTAGCGGCTTACTGACCGGAAGCGATCTGCTCGCCGCCCTGGAAGGAAAAGAGCCTGGTGATGTAGTATATATACCGGCAGTATTACTTAAAGAAAATAGCAGCCTTTTCCTTGATGACCTGGCGCTTTCCGACCTTGAGCATGTACTGCAGGTTCCTGTATGCCCGGTGAGCGGGCCGCTGGAACTTATTAAAAATATTTATGAAAAAGCCGGCCAATTAGCTTCTGATCAAAAAAGGAGACGACCTAGTTGAGTGAAAATATAATCGCTATAGTCGGGCGACCCAACGTGGGAAAATCAACCCTGTTTAACCGGCTGACCGCTGCCCGGACTGCAATTGAAGAGAAGATGCCGGGGGTGACCCGGGATCGGTTATACGGCCTTACCGACTGGCGCGGACACAACCTGGTCATTATCGATACCGGTGGTATTACCTTTGGCAGCGAAGACCAGTTGACCACCCAGGTACAGCGCCAGGTTAACCTGGCTGTAGAAGAGGCAAATTTGATCATCTTTCTTCTTGACGGCAGGGAAGGCCTCACCGCCCTGGATAAAGAGGTTGCCGAGATGCTCAGGAAAAGTGGAAAAACTGTTATTGTGGCGGTCAATAAACTTGATGTATTTTCTATGGAAGATGATCGTTACAATTTTTACAGCCTTGGTTTCGGCGAACCGGTGGCAATCTCTGCTTCGCATGGCCGGGGAATCGGGGAACTGCTCGACCTTGTTTATAACAACCTGGGCGGCGGCCAGGACGTCAGCAGCCCCGATTTGGAAGATCTGGTTAAGGTAGCGGTAATCGGCAGGCCAAATGTAGGCAAATCATCAATGATTAATACCCTGCTGGGCAAAGAAAGGGTGGTGGTCAGTCAACTGCCGGGAACGACGAGAGAAGCTGTAGATACCCACTTCCGGTATAAAGATCAGCCCTGCATGTTAATCGATACCGCCGGAATGCGGCGCAAAAGCAAAGTTAAAGACGCTGTGGAATATTACAGTGTTGTCCGTTCGCTGAAAGCTGTGCGAAGAGCTGATGTCGCCCTGCTTTTGATTGACGGTGAAAGCGGCATTACCGAGCAGGATCAGAGGCTGGCCGGTTATGTCGATCAGGAGGGAAAAGGATTGGTCCTGGTCGTTAACAAATGGGACCTGGTGCGGGACCGGGAAAATGCCCGCCAGTTATTTCTGGCGGAACTGAAGCGGAAGTTCAGCTTTGTCGCTTACGCCCCGCATATTTTTATTTCTGCCCTGAGCGGCTGGAGGTTGGATAAATTATTTCCGCTTGTCATGCAAGCCTGGCAGGAACAGCACAAACGTATTCCCACTGCGCTTTTAAACGAACTTTTGGAAGATGTGCTTGCAGTTAATCCCCCGCCGGCAGTTAAAGGTAAACGGGTTAAGATCTATTATGTGACGCAGCCGGAAGTTAAACCGCCGAAATTTGTTTTTTTTGCAAACGAACCGGAATTGATCCATTTTTCTTATCAACGTTACCTGGAAAACCGGCTGCGCGAATCGTTTAACTTTAGCGGGACTCCTATCGTTATCAAATTCAAAAAAAGGGAAAGGAGAGGTGATAACTAGTGCCTTATCTTATTTTAATTGCAGCTTATTTGCTCGGATCGCTTCCTTTTGGTTATATCCTGACCAAAATGAGCCGGAAAACAGATATCCGGAAATATGGCAGCGGTAATATTGGAGCGACTAACGTCTTAAGGGTTTTTGGCTGGCGTGCTGCCCTGCCTGTTTTTATCCTCGACCTGGCCAAAGGGCTAATTGCTGTCCTGCTGGCCAAAGCAGTCAGTGATATTATGGCCATTTACCTGCTGGCCGGCTTTTTGGCCATGTTCGGGCACAGCTTTCCAATCTACCTGCGGTTTAAAGGCGGAAAAGCTGTTGCCACATCTATCGGAGTGCTGAGCGCGCTTTCCGGTTGGGTTACTTTAATTGTGATTGTTTGTTTTCTTTTAATTTTATATTTTACCCGTTATGTATCACTGGGTTCAATTACTTCGATGCTTGTATTGCCCCTGCTGTTTTGGCTGCTGGGATTTGGCCTGCCTTACATATTATTCGGAATTGCCGCTGCTTTGCTGGTAATAGTCCGCCATCATGAAAATATCGGGCGCTTGTTAAAGGGAACAGAATCAAAATTCGGAAAGAAAGGTTGATCCGCTGTGATTAAAAAAGAACTGCTTGAACTTTTATTTGAAGCAGCCAGTATTCAACGCTGGAACGATCACATCCGGCCTGAACACTTTACCGAACTGGACAAACAAGCCCATAAAATGGTTTACGCTTTTGTGCTGGCAAAAATTGAAGAAGCCGACCATGGAACCGACATTGACTGGGTGCGCCTGATTGAAGGGGGGTTATTCGAATTCCTGCACCGGATTATCCTGACCGATATTAAGCCGCCGGTTTATTATAAGCTGATGGCCGAAAAGGGAGAACAGCTCAATAGCTGGGTGATGGAAAAACTGGAAGAAAAGGTCCCCGGTTTAAGGGGTTCACGGGTCGATTTGCTTGCCAGGATGGAACAATACTTTTCATTATCCAAACGGGCCAATCTCGAAAAAAAGATTTTACAAGCGGCCCATTACCTGGCTACAAACTGGGAGTTTAAGATTATCTACCGGCTTAACGAGGGGCTTTTTGGCCTGGAGGAAACAAAAGCGGCTATCGCCAACCAGATTGAAGAACACTATGATTTAGCCGGAGTACAAAAGCTTTCCCTGGGCAAAAAGACCAGCAATTTTTTGGATCTGGTCGGGCAGCTGCGCTTTCAACAGCGCTGGGCGCAATCACCGCGGGTGCCTAAAACTTCAGTTATGGGCCATATGTTAATAGTGGCCATGATGAGTTATCTTTGTTCAGTTGAATTTGAAGCTTGTCCGAAAAGAGTCTATAACAACTATTTTGCCGCCCTGTTTCATGATTTGCCCGAGGTGCTGACCAGGGATATCGTTTCACCGGTCAAAAGATCCGTGGCCGGAATTGAAGAGATAATCAAGGAAATTGAGCACAGGCAGCTCGAAGAGAGGATTTTTCCCCTGCTGCCGGTTGAATGGCATGATGAACTGCGCTACTTTACTGCAGATGAATTTACCGGCAGGATTATCGACAATGAGCAGATCAGGGCTGTCAGCTCTGAAGAAATCAGCAGGCATTACAACCATGATCGCTTTTCCCCGCTGGATGGTGAAATAATTAAGGCGTGCGACCAGCTGGCGGCATACATCGAAACTTTTCTTTCTATTTCACACGGTATTAAATCTTACCACCTGGAAGAAGGAAACCGCCAGCTTTACAACCGTTACCGCGAACAGGTAGTGGCCGGAATAAACTTTGGCCTGCTGTTTAGCTATTTTAAAATCTAAGTTGTTCTAACATAAAAAGCAAGGAACAGGGTTACTTTAATTTTCTGCGGCCCTGTTTGTACGCTTTATAGTCGGGGATATGCTTGATGACAATTATCGCCGCCAGGGCCAGGCCAAAAAGCGCCCAGTCCCACTGCAGGTACCGCAGATATAATACAAGCGGTATGCTTAAAGCAGCGCTTCCAAAAGCTGTATTGATATCCCTGAGAATAACCGCTAAGATTAAAGCGGCCAGGATTACGTAGAGGATGCTCAGCGGAGAAAGGACAATAAAAACCCCCAGGGTTGTAGCCAGGCCTTTGCCGCCCTTAAACTTCAAAAAAAGACTGTAATTATGACCCAGCACCACGAGCAAACCGCATATAAATATAACCCACAGCTCGCCGCTTAATGCCGAAGCCAGAATTATTGCCAGCGCTCCTTTGCCTGTATCACATAAAATAGTTATGAATCCGGGCAGAAAACCGGCAACCCGGTAGGCATTGATGCCCCCGACATTTCCTGAACCTGCCTTGCGGATATCGACTCTTTTGGAAAAAATACTGAACAGGTAAGCTGATGGAAAAGACCCAAGCAGATAGGCGAAACCGATGGTTAATATGTCTGTCATTGTATGTTCTACTCCTTTATAAAAGACTTCTCTGCTGCCGGTTGGACTCCTGCTTTGAATGTGAACAGGCGTATAAATCAACGCCTAAATATTTAGGGTTTTGACTTGTTGACAATTTGAATGCCTTGGATTAGAATGATGTAAGAATTAAAAAGCTTAATTAACATCGGGGCGTAGCGCAGTTTGGTAGCGCGCTTGACTGGGGGTCAAGAGGTCGAAGGTTCAAATCCTTTCGCTCCGACCATTTTTTTGTAAAGGAATAATCAGGGAGGTGGTGCCGGGAAAACACAGGGAATTAAATTGATTGAGAAAGGAAGGGATGTGCCAGGTTTATGAAAAAAAAATTAATAATAGGCATCGCACTGACCGTAGCATTTATGTTTATCCTTGCCCTGCCTGTTACAGCCGCTGATTATAAACATACCCGGACCAGTTTCAGGTATATAGGAGATATCTTCCATGAAAAAGATATTGAGTATTTTGGCGGGACAGGCACTTTTTTTGTGCAGGGATTTGGAGAAGCCAGTGGCAGCCATCATGCTCATACAGTACGGTATCCCGACGGTGACAGCAAGATTAATGTCAATATGAATATGCGCGGGCAAACCGATGCTGATTACGCCGAGATCATCGCCCGGGAAGAAGCAGATATTTTAGCCCATGTTCAAGAAAGGCGCGAACAGGCAATTGCTGCCCTGAACGCACGAAAAGAAACTTCGCCGGGAATGACCGGGGAAGAATATGCTGCTGAGTTGAGAGAAATCAACGCTTACTTTGATGAACTGGTTGCTGAAATCATCGAAAGCTACAGTGAAGCAAAAAAGAATGTGCGAATTCTAAGCTCAAATACATTGCGAGATAATAGAGCAGCAGTCAGAGTCGGCGTGGACATGGATCCCGGCGAAAGCGGTTTTATCAGGCAAAGAGTTGCTTCTTACAGTGGTTCCGATCGGTACCTCAATATCAGAAGCCATTTTGAGAATACCGGCGGTACTACCAAGCGTGATCTGTCAATTGATGGTTTTGTCAGTGAAAGAATGCACGTAGAAGGATATGCGAAAGTCTGGGAATCTTCTACGGTGCAAGAGGGAAATACTAAAACCGGTTGGTGGGATCACAAACCTTAAATAAAATTTCATAGTTATTTTTATAAAGAAGAGGCCGCAGGTTAAATAATACCGGGGTCTCTTCTTTTTTTGACATGAAAATTTATACTGAGTATAATATACACGCTGGCTGATAAATAAAATTTTGAGAGGTGTCGCATTATAATGGCAGCAAACAAAAGCTTGGAAGAAAAGCAAAAGATTGCCCATGAACGATCTGATGAGTTGAAAAATGCTGTAAGCGATTACCGGGAAGCGCTGCAAAAGATGCCGATCGGCTTTGAGCGCTGGCCGCAAATCTTAGAAAACCAGAAAAGGATTAAGGAGTATTTCAAAGCTTCTGAGCAGGACTGGGAAAACTGGCGCTGGCAGTTAAAGAACCGTATTACCACTATAGATGTCTTAAAAGAGCTTTTGCCGCTGGACAAACAGGAATTAGACGAAATCGATAAAACCGGTTCACGTTACCGGTGGGCGGTTTCACCTTATTATTTGAGCTTGATCGATCCCGACGATCCCGATGACCCGGTAAAAAAACAGTGCATCCCGACCATAAATGAATATATCGATCAGGAAGGCTATGACGATCCAATGGGCGAAGAATATACATCGCCTACTTCTGCTGTTACCCGCCGCTACCCTGACCGCCTGATTATCAAGGTTACCAATCAATGTGCGATGTACTGCCGTCATTGCCAGCGGCGAAGAGGAATTGGGGAAAAGGACCTGGCTACTCCGCGTGAAGAACTGGAAGAAGCAATTGATTATGTTCGTAATAATGAAGAAATCCGTGATGTTTTGCTCACCGGAGGAGACGGACTGATGCTTGATAATCAGACCGTAGCCTGGCTGTTGGAAGAACTGGACAGCATTCCTCACGTTGAAATCAAGCGCTTCGGTTCGCGGACCATGGTCACAATGCCCCAGCGGATCGATGATGAACTATGCCGGATTTTTTCTGAACATCTGCCCCTGTATGTAATTACGCATTACAACCATCCCCTGGAAGTAACTCCCCGCGCCCGGGAGGCCTGTTTTAAACTGGCCCGCTCCGGTGTAAGCATGGGCAACCAGACAGTACTGCTAAAGGGAGTAAATAACGATCCATTCGTAATACGTAAACTAAACCAGGATTTATTGAAAATGATGGTTCGGCCATACTTGATCTTTCATGCCAAGGCAGTAAAAGGAACATCGCATTTCCGGACCAAGGTTGAAGAAGGCATTGAAGTCATGGAGAAGTTGCGTGGATATACCTCCGGCCTGGCAATCCCGAACTTTGTAGTCAATGCCCCGTTTGGTTTAGGCAAAACACCGATGCTGCCGGAGTACCTGATCAGTATGGGCAAGGATTATTTAAAAATACGGACCTGGGAAAACAAGGTTGTGCATTACGATAATTGAGGCCTGAGGTTTAGCCGCGCACGGGACCCTTTTAAAACAGCGAATTATTTTCTGCCCGGACAGCGGCGCTGCGGATCCCGGTTTGTAAAATGACAATTGTTTTAAGTTTGCCGGTAACCGGGCAAAGTTTCACCAAATGTTTCCCGTCAGTCATATCTCCAATAACGGCTGTTTGCCCCATGTTAAATACCAGATTCATATTATTCATGGCGACAACCCTTTTTTGTATTGTCCGCAACCACGCTTTATTGCCAGTGAATTATTAAATAGCGCGAATACCGGCATAAGCGGTCCGGATTCTTTTAAATTCTTCCTTGTTCATTGACTTTTGTTGTTCATTGAAATTTTGTTCTCATTTTGCTACAATAAATTGTGGTGGTTTTATTTTGTAAAATAGATATAAGGAGGCATCAGAGATGAGCGCTTTAGGCCGTCATATTTTAGCTGAGTTTTACGGTTGTCCCATGGAAACATTAAGCGATCAGGAGCAGATTAAGCGGTCCATGATAACAGCTGCTCTTGAGGCGGGAGCTGAAGTAAAAGAAACAGTTTTTCACCAGTTCAGCCCGCAGGGTGTTAGTGGTGTTGTGGTTATATCAGAATCACACCTGGCTATTCATACCTGGCCTGAATTCGGGTACGCTGCAGTCGACGTCTTTACCTGCGGGCAAACAGTTGATCCATGGGTGTCATGTAATTATTTGAAACAAGCTTTTTCGGCCCAGAATATGTCGGCCCGGGAAATAGAGCGCGGCATTTTTGATGTCCAGGTGGAATATAAGCCGGCAGCAAATTACTAAGTTCTACCTGGGTTTAACCTGTGGCTATGACTTTAGAACTGCAGCTTAATATTATGCCGGGGAGGAATCGTAAATGCCTTCTGAAAAGCATAAGTGGTACATCGACCAGACTTCTCCCGGTACGGCTCATATGTATGGGATTGAATATTACATAAAGAGCTTGCAAACTCAGTATCAGCAAGTGGAAATAGCTGATACTGAGTTTTTCGGACGAATTTTAATTTTAGACGGTAAAGTACAATCTGCTGAGAATGATGAATATATTTATCATGAGGCGCTGGTTCATCCGGCAATGCTGATCTGTCCGTCACCTCGGCGTGTCCTGGTAATAGGAGGAGGCGAAGGGGCTACCCTGCGCGAGGTTCTTAAGCACCCGGATGTTGAACAGTTGATCATGGTAGATCTTGATCAGGAAGTAGTGAAACTTTGCCGGGAATATTTAAGCCGGTGGCACCAGGGCAGTTTTGATGATAAACGGGTCGAACTTATCTACATGGACGCCCGTAAATATCTGGAAAAAGAGAAAAATACTTTTGATGTGATCATCAGTGATGTTCCTGAGCCGGTTGAGCAGGGGCCGGCTTTAAAACTGTTTACTACGCAGTATTTTGAATTAATAAAAGGCTGCCTCGCAGAAAAAGGCGTTTTTGCGCTGCAGGCCGGAGATTCCAGCCTGCCTTTTATTGAATCACACAGCGCAATCAATAATACAATTATAAGGGTAATGCCTTTTGTGCAGCCATACCGGTCTTTTGTACCTTCATTTAATACAGAATGGGGTTTTATTCTCGCCTCTGCATACCCGTCGCAGTTACCCCCTGCCGATGAATTCAATCAGTTGATAGCAGACAGGAATTTAGATTTACACTATTTCGACGGAGAAACCGCCGGAGCCATGTTTGCTCTGCCCAAAGATATGCGCAGGCGATTAGAAGAAGAAACAACGGTTATTGATGACCGCAACCTGCTAACAATTTACTGACCATAAAGCGATGGGGGATATTGATGAAAACAAGAGAACAAACATTTTTAATGGTTAAGCCCGATGGCGTCCAACGGGGGCTGGTTGGAAATGTGATTAGCCGCTTGGAAAACAAGGGATTAAAGCTGGTGGCGATGAAAATGATCCATATTCCTGCCGATCTGGCTGCACGGCATTACGAAGAACATAAAGGGAAACCTTTTTATGATGGACTGATTGAATTTATAACTTCATCTCCGGTCGTGGCTATGATTTGGGAGGGCGATGACGCCATCGCGATGGTTCGCGCTATCGTCGGCGCCACCGATCCCCGAAAAGCTGACACCGGAACCATACGCGGAGATTTGGCCGTATTTATGGGCAAAAACATTGTCCATGCTTCCGATATGCCCGAAAGTGCCGCCAGAGAAATAGGACTGTTTTTCAACGATAAAGAAATTTTAGCCTACAGCCTGCCCCACGAAAGTTGCCTTTACGAATAACGGTTTTAATAGGTTTTAATAAAGGTTAACAAATATAGGTCAAAAAAACAGGCGGCCGAATATCCAGGCCGCTTTTTGTTGTTCGAAATATCTGGCCGTTCTGTTTTAACGGCCCAAATTGAAACTTAACTTTATGAGAGCTTTATATTAAATAATCGCATTTAAGGCTTGCACACAAGAAGAATATCGCTTATAATATATATAACTAATATAGTTAGTATCAAAGGTGGTGTCTTGATTATGTTTGCGACCAAGTGTCCCGGGCAAGACATGCGTTACTGGACCGCAGATGATGTCAGTGAAGAAAAATGTCCACAGTGCGGCGAAATGATTGAGTTTTTCAAAACCGATATTCGTCTGCGCTGCCGCAACTGCAAGACCAGGGTGGCGAACCCCCAATTTGACATGGGCTGTGCTCAATGGTGCGCTCACGCTGAAATGTGCCTCGGTCCCGGCGTAAAGGGATTACAAAATAAATCTTACAAAGATATACTGGTGGAGGAGTTTGAGCAATTATCCGGTGGGTGGACTGAAAGTGTTGCCCTGGTAAAAGATATAATTGGACAGGCTGAAAATAAATGCCGCCGGGATAATGTAGATATGCTGCAGGTTGTTGCCAGTATTGTGATTGTCGCCCTGGTAAAACTAAATATTATTACCGACGCGGATGCCTTTTTACAAGAACTAAAGCAAAAACATTCATTTCCCCCGGAAGCGCTGAAAGAAATCCGGATGATAGTGGAAATAATTTTAGAAGGTAAGCTGCCAGAAAGCGGCAAAAAAGAGCCAGAAAAAGAAATTATGGCAAATATAATTAATGAAGTATTTAATGAGCAGGATAAAGAGTTTACTGACCTGCATCAATAATCCTGTGTATTTATAAGGGGGAGTTGAAAAATGAGTAAAGTTAAAAGAAAGATTATTACTATTGATGAAAACAAATGCGACGGCTGCGGGCTGTGTATTCCTTCCTGCGAAGAAGGCGCTTTGCAGATTATTGACGGCAAAGCAAGGCTGGTTAAAGATGTATATTGCGACGGGTTGGGCAACTGCCTTGGAGAGTGTCCCCAGGGGGCGATAAAGATGATTGAACGCGAAGCCGAACCATTTGATGAAAAAGCAGTGGAAGAACACCTGGAGAAGCTGAAAAGAGAAGGCGGAAGCGAACTGGATGACAAAATCCGCTGTGGAGGCAGTGCGACACGCGATATCAGCAGGTTTTCTGAAACTGAGAAAAAAACTGAAGCGGTAAGCGATCAGCAAAGTGCAGTGGAAGCAGAGTTAAGCCACTGGCCGGTGCAGCTGCACCTGGTTTCACCGGAAGCCCGCTTTCTGCAAAACCAGGACTTGCTGATTGCCGCCGATTGTGTTCCTTTTGCCTGTGCCGACTTTCATCCCCGTTTTCTGGCCGGCCGCGCTCTTTTAATCGGATGTCCCAAGTTGGATGATGTCGATACATACCACGACAAACTGGTTGAGATATTTAAAAGAAACAATTTAAAAAGCATTAACCTGGTGCACATGGAAGTGGGCTGTTGTTTCGGTTTATCCCGCCTGGTCCATTCAGCCTTGCAGGAGGCCGGTATCGAGATTCCCGTAACTGAAACTATAGTCGGCGTAGATGGCAGCATCAGACAGTAAACCGCTGCTGGTTAAACCGCAGTCTCAGATGGTTCAATTATCCTTTGAAGCTTCTTCTGCGAGGTCTTTTATGGAGACATCTTCCAGAACAGAAAGCATACCCTGCTGGGCCCTGGACCATATTCCCCTCAGGGAGCAGTGTGTTTTATCCTGGCAGGGAGTATCATTGAAGAGGCAGCGGGTTATAGAAATCGGGCCGTCAATTTTTTCAATGACCTGTCTTAAATATATGTTTGACGGGTCGCCGGTCAACGTGATTCCACCGGCGGGTCCCCTGCTGCCGCTGGTCCAACCGGCTTGATTTAAAATTGCAAGCAGTTGAACGACCAGGTTTACCGGTATTGAACGGTTTCGGGCTATTTCTTTGCTGGTAATGACCGATCCCCGGGGATAGGAGGCTAATTCAGTCAAAATTATTATTGCATATTCAGCTTTTTTAGTAATCATATTTCGGCCCCTTTAAATATAAATAACCAGGTTGGTTATATTATATTTCAAGAGCCCGGGGCAGTCAACCGGTATAGTTATTCCTTATATTGTTCTTTGAATTTGCACTAATATGTATTATAATTATATCAGTATGGTTTGCAAATAATTAGAAAAGGTCGTTGATTGAAAGTGAAAATGAAACAATTAGCTAAGATTTTTACAACCGCCTTAGTTTTAATATTTATATTTGCCGGCCTGGCTTATACAAACCCGGTCAGCGCCGATGTTGAGCCTGGTGTTAACGATGAACAGCAGCCGGTGTATGTGGCTGAGCTGGAAGGGGCTGTCACTGCCGGGCAAAACACCTTCCTGCACCGGCAGGTGGAAAAAGCCAGGGAAGTGGATGCCCAGCTGTTTATTCTGGTATTGAACACCCCCGGCGGGCTGGTTGACGCGACCCTGAAGATGAATGAACTCTTTTTAAACGCCGAAATGCCGATCGCCGTACTTGTCGCGCCGTCCGGGGCAATCGCCGGTTCAGCCGGGGCTTTTATCCTGGTTTCATCAGATATAGCAGCTATGGCTCCGGGAACAACAGTCGGCGCCGCTCAACCGGTAGCAATTTCACCGGAGGGAACACAGGAAACCGATGAGAAAACCGTTCAGTTTTACTCTGCCCATTTACGAAGTATGGCCCGTGAACAAGGCCGTCCGGAAGATCTGGCTGAAAAATTTGTCACAGAAAACCTGACTCTCAATGCCAGGGAAGCCCTGGAAGAAGGAATGATTGAATACCTGGCCGGCAGTGTATCTGAATTGATGGATGAGCTCGACGGAACAGAAATAGAAAAACAGGGTGTAACATATGCCTTAAATACCGCCAATGCAGAAATCCAGAGGGATGAAATGACCCTTTCCGAACGACTGCAAAACTGGGTCAGTGATCCCCAGATTTCTTTTTTGGTCCTGATGGCCGGCTTTCTGGGCATTTACTTTGGTTTGAGTGCGCCGGGGACCATAGTTCCCGAAGTAAGTGGGCTGATATTGCTTATTCTCGGTATATACGGCCTCGGGCTGTTTGACACCAATACCACCGGCATAGTGCTGATTTTACTGGGCGCCGGTTTAATTGCAGCTGAAATATTTACCTCCGGTTTTGGCATTCTCGGTATTGGAGGAGCAGCTTCACTCGCAGCCGGGGCAATATTGCTGCCCATGGAACCCCTGATGGCCAGTGATTGGTACACTACTTTCCTGATTACGGTTGTGGGGACTGTCCTGGGTTTACTGCTGATTGTCCTCGTAGTGGCCCAAAGAGTGATTCAAAGCCGCCGTACGTATACCGGTGGCAGTACATATTTTAAGCCGCCGGAAAAAGGCGTTGCCGCTGAAGATTTAAAACCGGAAGGAATGATCAGGGCCCGGGGAGAATTATGGAAGGCGCGCAGTGAAGACGGCAGCACTATTCCAGCCGGAAGCGAAGTTGAAATAGTTCGCGCTGAAACCTTAAAACTGTGGGTTCGCCCCCTGCAGGAAAAACAACCGCACTCTGATCATAAAAGCGAATGACAGACTGTTACATTATTAATAAGCATACAAAACAAGTTGGCAAGCTTTAATATTATTCATTAAGGAGGTTTAATGAAGATGCAAGAAATTTTTGGTGATGTCGGTTTGTATATCCCTATACTGGTAATTGTTTTTCTGTTTCTTACTTCAGCAATCAAGATCGTCCGTGAATACGAAAGGCTGGTAGTATTTCGCCTCGGGCGCCTGATTGGTGAAAAAGGTCCGGGTTTTGTATTAGTCATTCCAATTGTCGACAAGCTAGTGCGCATCTCGCTGCGGATTATCACCCTTGACGTTCCGAGTCAGGAAGTCATCACCCGCGATAACGTAACAACCAGTGTAAACGCTGTAGTTTATTACCGGGTAGTCGAACCTAACCGCGCGGTTAACAATGTCGAGGATTTTAAAATGGCTACTGCTCAACTGGCCCAGACTACTCTGCGCAGTGTAGCCGGTCAGGCCGATCTTGATGAACTTTTATCGGAAAGAGAAAAGTTAAATTCCAAGATACAAGGTATCTTGGATGAAGCAACCGACCCATGGGGCATCAAGGTTACGGCAGTGGAAATTAAAGATGTAGTTATACCGGAATCGCTGCAGAAGGCTATATCAAGACAGGCAACCGCTGAAAGAGAAAGAAGGGCTGTTATTGTTCAGGCTGACGGAGAAAGAGAAGCCGCCGGAAGAATTGCTGAAGCAGCTAAAACTTTAGCTGCCCAGGAAGGCAGCTTCTACATCCGCTTATTGAGAACCCTGCCCGAAATTGCCAGTCAACAGGGGAATTTAATTGCATTTCCCCTGCCTATCGAATTAAGGCAACTGCTGCCTGACCCATTTAAAGCAGCCATTGAATTAACAGAAGAACAAAAAAAAGATGATGAAGAGTAAACCCTATGATCAATAAATTATCATGATCCGGACGGGTGAACAAAAAACAATACCTTACCAAACAGCGTTTGTGATAAATCCTGCCGCTGGTGGAGGAAAAGCCGGACGGGTCTGGTTAAAAATTGAATCCTTGTTAAAACAGACCGGGCAGCAGTACCGGGCCTATTTTACCCGTTTTGCGGGTGAGGGTAGCGGGCTTGCTGCCCGGGGTGTGCTTGATGGCGCCGAACTGGTTGTGGCTGTCGGCGGTGATGGTACGCTGAGAGAGGTCATCAACGGACTGGACTTGAATGATAATATCTTTGGCGTAATTCCTGCCGGAACAGGGAACGGCTTTATCCGCTCATGCGGTATCCCGCTTCACTGGCATAAAGCTTTACAGGGACTAGCCGAATGGAACCCCCGCCAGATTGATATCGGCACTGTTAATGGAACTTACTTTTTAAATGTGGTCGGAATGGGGTTTGATGCTGCAGTCGCCAGAGCGGCTGCAGCCAAATATAATAAACTGAGCGGTTATTTGGCCTATCTAGCCGCTTTTCTGGATCAAATAGCTTTATTTAAGCGCTTTTGCTGCCGTGTTAAATGCAACGGCCTTTATTTTGAAGATAATCAAACACTGCTGGCTGTTGTGGCCAACGGTTCATATTACGGCGGCAAGTTATGTATTGCTCCTCAGGCGGTTATTGACGATGGCTATTTAGATCTTTGCCTGATCAGGAAACGAAATATTCCGGAGCTTGCTGCTTTGGGGGCCAGGGTTGCCTTAAAAAAACATATCGAAAGCCGGGCATTAATTAAGTTCAAAGGTCAAAATATTTGCCTGGAAGACGCTCAAAGAGTTCCTGTCCATATTGACGGTGACGTGGTCGAATTGCCGGCGCTTGAGATTTGTGTAAAGCCGGGGGCTTTGCATATTTTGGCCCCGCGACGGGAAACTTGATTAATTCAACATGACAACAACGATTATAACCGCCTGTGGTTAATCGGTAGAGGAAGTCATGTAAATTATAAGTGAATTTTTCTTAACCTATTGATAAGTTCTTAAAGAGTAGTTATAATAACATGGCAGGAACAAAACAGGCGAGCGTGGCGGAATGGCAGACGCGCTAGGTTCAGGACCTAGTGGGCTTTACGCCCGTGGAGGTTCAAGTCCTCTCGCTCGCACCAGGTAAACAAGGGGCTTAACGGGTTTTAGACATGCCTGGAAAGCCCCTAAATTATACCTTTTTGACACCAGTTTTAAATAAGACGAGGTTTCATGTTGTAATATATACTCCTTAACAGCAGGTTGTGTTGTATCTTTAATTAAGGCATCTTTAAATCACTCACTGCTGTTAAGATTATTGCTTTGCAACTTCTTTATGGTAAACTTAAAGCAGATAATTACTTTTGAAAGGGAGCGTTAATATGAAAATATTAGTATGTACGGATGGTTCGGAGCAAAGCCAAAAAGCCTTAGAAAAGGCTGCCGTAATCGCTGAAGGATGTAATGTTGATGAAGTAGCCATAATTTATGTTTATGAAGACAAATTGGATTTTTCTCCTTTAAGACACAATGGAGAATCGACCATAACAGAAGAAGACATAGAGCGATTTAGAAAGCTTAA
>SL_8KL_010_SEDDRAFT_10000176_pt1 | contig 53663 bp, 48 predicted proteins | sample SodLakKL_010_SED_4_FD_11160 | JGI IMG/M metagenome (IMG submission 11160)
ATCTTCGTTCTCATCACGAAGAATTCCAACTTTTTTTTCGGTGGATTTTTCTTCGTAGTCCTTCCGGTTAGCATCCCAAGTAGCAAAGTCGCCATAGTCTTTGTCTTCCAGTTTTCCTTCATTCTTTAAAGTGTTTTTGATTTCTTCCCTGGTAAACAGCGCTCTGTCAATTCTGTCCTTTATAGCTTCTCCGTCAAAGTTGGCATTGGTAATGGTGGAAAATAGTCCATCCAGCATCTGCTCGTCGGTTTCCGGTTTGTTCAAACCGTGTTTTCTTGCCTGTTGATTAAACTCCGCTACGCCTTTTAATGCGTAGACCAGCAAATCCTGAAGGTTTGCCACCGGTTCCGTCTTACCACAGACCCCGGCTTTCCCACTGCATCCTACATTTCTTGCGGCTTCCTGACATTGATGACAAAACATACTCATTTTCTTTCCCCCTTACATGTTACTTTTATTTCAAATCATTAATTTTATACCCGAATTTTCGAATATANAACCAGATTCATTTATTTTATAGTTTGATTTTTTATGGTCAACTAAAAAAAGACCCAGTCAAGAGTTATTGACAAGGTCCTAATCTTGTATATCTTCTATTCACTTATTTTCTTAAACCGTTAACTCCGGTGTAAGCTTTGCATTACCTTTTGATATGATTAATAAATTCATTTCCAAAGGCAGTCCCTTGTTCCGCCCCTTCTTTATTCGGGGTCCAGAGAACTTTATACACATGCTCCATCACATCAAAACCCGAAACTTTTAGCCCCTCTTCAATAATTTTCGGGGACTCACCGCTCCATCCATAGCTACCGAAGGCTCCTCCGGCTTTCCCTTTGAACTTCAGTCCTCTAATCATCTCTAAGAGCCCTGCAGTATTGGATAGAATCCCGTTGTTTATTGTGGAGGACCCCACCAACACTCCTTTGGATTTGAATACTTCCGTCAATACATCATTTTTGTCGGTTTTTCCAACATTTATCAGTTTAACCCGTGCATCAGGATCTGCCTGTTGGATCCCTTCTCCGATAGCATCCGCCATCTTACGGGTATTTTCCCACATAGTTTCATACAAAACAGTAATTTGATTTTCCTGATAATCCTTGGCCCATTCCATATATTTTTCAACGATTTGCAGAGGATTTTCCTTCCATATAACCCCGTGGCTGGGGCAAATCATATCTACCGGAATTCCCAGTGCCAGAAGTTCATTTATCTTTTTTTCCACCAATTTACTAAAAGGCGTTAGGATGTTGGCGTAGTACTTGACGGCTTCTTGAAAGAGCTCTCCCTGATCCACGCTGTCATTATACATCCCGCTAGAGGCGTAGTGCTGACCGAAGGCATCATTACTGAATAAAATATTCTCCTGATCCATATAGGTCATCATACTGTCGGGCCAATGAAGCATTCTGGCTTCTACAAAGGTTAGGGTCCTCTTGCCTAAACTCAAAGTGTCACCGGTTTTTACCACGACAAAGTTCCAGTCCTGATGATACTGACCTTTAAGGGATTTCACTGCATTGTCCGTACAATAGATCGGAGTATCGGGGATTTCCTTCATTAAATCCACAAGACCTCCACTGTGGTCAATCTCTCCATGATTGATAATGATGTAATCGATTTTTTTTAAATCGATCTCTTCTTTAAGATTTCGAACGAACTCCTCACTAAAGGGTACCCATACAGTATCAATAAGCGCTGTTCTTTCATCCTCCACCAAATAAGAATTATAGGATGAACCTCGGTGGGCGGAATACTCTTCCCCGTGAAACTTACGAAGATCCCAGTCAATATTACCTACCCATTTTACATGATCGTTGATTTTAAAACCCATGATCAAACCTCCTTAGAATATTTTTTCTTTGTTTTAATCCATGATTATTTCTCCAGTTTATTTTTATAGTATATTTCTATAATTTATAGCTTAAATAGTATGTTATTTTCTAAATGAATATGCTGAAATAGATCTTTTTCCAGTTCTTCTAATTTCTCAAAAGCGAAAACAAAAGTGTTGCATGTTCCTGCAGGCACTGTATAACCATGGGTGATCTTTCTAAGTCCTTTTAGGATGTCACCTGCTGCGTCATGCTCATTTTCCAATTCTTCAATGGTTTTTTCTAACGCCTCTTTATTTAATTGACCGTTTTCATATTCTTCTACTTTGGGAAACAGTATTGTTTCTTCCTTTTCCAAATGGGCTTCTAATTCTTTTTTAAGTGCTTTGACATTGGTGTTTACAAAGTCCAGCATTTCATAATGATTGTCTCCATGAACTCTAAATATGGTCTCTGTCAGACTCTCGATTCTCGGCAAGTTTTTTCGAAGGTATTCATGATGAGTTTCAATGATGTAGTCTATTAATTTAATTTTAGAAAAATCTTTAAAATCTTTCATATCACTTCCCTGCTCAACTTCTTTTTGATACTGATTTTGAATACTTGCTAAAATTTCATTCGTATTAAGATTTGCCTCTTCTAAGGCCTCTTCTAAGGGTCTGTTCCCTCCGCAGCAAAAGTCAATTTCCAAATCCATAAAAGTGTTTATAGCTCCGGGATAAATACTTGCGATCTCCCCTAAGCTCATATTTTTCGTTAAGTTTTTTACTTCCCTTTGAACATTGTTCATTATTAACCGCTCCTTTGTTTTTTATTTTTTCTGCTTAATTCTCTCTGCTTTTAAGTCGGTTTGCTATGATTTCTTAACCCCATTATAAGGGTTGCGGAAGTTCCTTGCTGTGATTCTAATCACGTGTCAACTTACTTTGTTAAAATAAATTTTGAATTTATGATAAGATATAGTTAGCAGACTATACACAATGACCCTTAGAAAGGAAGATTTCAATGGACAAAAAACTGACAACGATACCCGCCCGTTGCAAGACTTGCAATGAGACTTACTGCGTCAGTAAAATCTCTCTGTTCTCTCATTTGAGTCTAAAAGACATGGAGGCCGTTATTAAAAAGATTGAACGCCGGGAGTATCATAAAGGAGACTTTCTATTTCAATCGGGAGATACGGCAAAGCGCCTTTGGATTATCAATGAAGGCAGTATTAAGGTGTTTAATTATACTCCGGAAGGCAAGGAACAGATCCTTTATCTTCTCAGTTCCGGGGATTTTCTCGGAGATCTGAATCTTTTTAAAGAAAACGCTTATCCCTATTATGCAGCAGCACTGGAATCCGCCCGGTTGTGTACATTGAGTAGGGATAACTTTCAAGAAATTTTAAAAGAAGTGCCAGAGATTAATGAAAAGGTACTTGCCTATGCTTACGACCGGATCACCAATTTGGAAGAACTGGTGCAAACCGTTACCGCTAAAAATGTAGGACAGCGAATCGCAAAATTACTGCTTCATTTTTTAGAACATTTCGGTTTAGAGCGAATGGGAGTCCTGGAAATAACCTTTCCTATGAGTCGGGAGGATATGGCCAATTACTTAGGTCTTACCCGAGAGACTGTTAGTCGTCAATTGTCTCAATTTCAGTCAGAAGGGATTATTGACATGAAAGGAAATCGGCAAATTATCATCAAAAACAAAAAAGCCCTGGAAGACTATTCCCTGTAACTGATTTTAACAGTTTATAGAAAAAGTCGTTTAGGCTTTCTTATTTTGTTGAACTTTTGTATATCTATATTGGTTATTGCATTTTATATTGTATACGGCATCTCTAAGAATTTTCACTGCTATAAAGCTTTAAGCGAAGTAAATTTCCTGAAGGATCCGCCGTCAATAGATCTGAACCCTCTCCGAACTTTTCAGTTGAATAACCTTTCTTTTCCATCCTTTCCACTGCTGCCTGTCTTTTCCATTCATTCGGGAAATTCATCGTGAAATGTCTTAAACCCACTTGTTTTTCTTCCGGTTCCTTAGCATCCTTTGTTCCCCAGGTATTAATGGCAACATGATGATGATAGCCCCCGCTGGAGAAAAACAGAGCCTGATTAGGGTACTCCATCACAAGATTCAGTCCTAATAAATCGCAGTAAAATTCTTTTGATTTCTGTAGATCTCTTACGGATAAGTGGATATGCCCGATTACGGTTTCATTAGGCATTTTTCTCCATTCATCATTTTTCGCTTCTTTTATTAATTGTTTCATATTCAATCGTTCTGTTTTCTCCATGATTTTTCCGAACTCCCATTTCCAGGTCTCCGGCGGGGTGTCTTTATAAATCTCGATGCCGTTTTCATCCGGATCCTCTACATAGATCGCCTTACTTATCCCATGATCCGAAGCCCCCATAATAATGGGGGAGTCAAACTTATGAATATGCTCCAATAAAGAACCTAAAGCCTTTCGCCCCGGTACTAGGATTGCAAAATGGTAAAGGCCCATAGTTTTCTTCTTTTTTCTTCGTGCTCCCTTAATTTCTTCCAATACAATTAAGGCTTTTTTTCCATCCGCCGTAAGACTGACTAAATTATCTTTTCTTTCCAATACTAGGAACCCCAGTACCTCTTCATAAAACTCCAGGGAAATCTCCATATTGCTAACTTTTATTTGAACCTGTTCTACAAAAATATTCGGTGGTTGATGAAATTTTGACATTATTATCCTCCTCTGAGTTCAATCATATTTTACATATATCCTAAGTAAAGGTATCAGAATATTTTAATTTTTCATATAAAGATATTTTAGCAGTTTTTGCTCATAGATACAATTCTTTTTATCAATTTTTATTGATTTTTAATAATTATTACCCTATTTTTGTGCTTAGCTGAATATTCCAACAAATTAATAGGAAATTAGTAGCACGATGTTGGTTAAAATGTTATAATAATGGGTAATTAAAGGAGGAAAGTCGTTGACATACATAATTATTGGAAGTTTTTGTTTCATCATGTTTTTTCTTTATGACTTTAACAGTGTTACTTGGAAGAATCCTTTTATTCATCGGTTTTTTCTTTTGGGTTCTGTTTTTTTACTGATAACCACACTGAGGATGGTAGCCCAGTTTAGAAAGAGTCTTTTAGAAGGCGCAGTAGCCAGTCCTCAATGGTTTATTCTTTTCATGGGATTTTCCATACTGTTAGTTTATACATTGTTTTTTGCACTTCCTTTTGATGACACCTATGCTAACCTATCCCGAAATCGCAAAGTCTATACAAGCGGAGTCTATGCTTTATGCCGTCATCCGGGGGTTTTATGGTTCATGGGAATGTACTTCTCTTTTTATTTTTTAACGAAAGATCCTTTGATTCTAAAGATTTCTATTATCTGGAGTTTTTGGAATATTCTTTACGTCATATTTCAAGATCTATGGGTTTTTCCTAAAACCTTCGAGGATTACCATATTTATCAAGCAAATACTCCCTTTTTAATCCCTAACCGATCGAGCCTTCGTCGTCTAAAGCATAAAACCTAAGAAAGGAGCTGCCTATGAAACTTCAAGACAAGCTACGACAACAGGAATATGATAAAATCTGGAATTCATATTGTGGTTTTTTAGATTTAACTATGGAAGAATACATGAATATTCAAAGTCGTCTCATGAAGGAGCAGATAAATCTGTGGTCTTCCTGCGATTTAGGTAAATCCATTCTTAAAGGAAAAATACCTAAAACCATCGATGATTTTCGTCAAATGGTTCCTTTAACTACATATGACGACTATGCAGACATTTTACTTTCAAAACAATCATCCTCCCTTCCGGATTCTCCTATCATTTGGATCGAAACCACATGGGAAGGTGGCAAGCATCCAGTTAAAGTTGCCCCTTATACTCGAAGTATGTTGGATGTTTATCGAAATAATGTTACCGCCTGCTTGATTCTATCTACAAGTACCGAAAAAGGAAAATTCGATGTAGAAAGTACCGATAAGTTTTTGTATGGTCTTGCACCGCTGCCCTTTGCAACCGGACTATTTCCACTTGCTCTCGGAGAAGAGATCGACATTCAATTTCTACCTCCCGTAAAGGAAGCGGAGAATATGAGCTTCTCAGAGCGAAACAAAGCAGGTTTCAAAATGGCCTTAAAGAATGATGTGGAGTATTTTTTCGGCCTTGGCAGTGTCGCCTATGCCATTAGCGTAAGCCTTTCTTCCTTATACAGCAGCAGTACCTCCAATGGATTTTCCTCACTGCTTAAATGCAGCCCCAAAATGGCTATGCGTATACTCAAAGCTAAAAATCGCTGTAAAAAAGAAAATCGAGCCTTAAAGCCTAGGGATTTATTTCAGCTAAAAGGCTTTATGATCGCCGGAACTGACAACAAATACTATAAAGATGATTTAGAAGATCTTTGGGGTATTCGACCTATGGAACTCTTTGCCGGAACAGAACCTTCTATTATCGGGACTGAGACCTGGACACGTAACGGCATGTACTTTTTTCCCGACACCTGTTTTTATGAGTTTATTTTAGAAAAGGATATGCTTCAATCTTTTGATGATCCTAATTTCAAGCCGAAAACCTACTTAATGGATGAAGTGATTCCCGGTGAAAAGTATGAAATCGTGCTTTCTGTATTAAAAGGCGGAGCTTTCGCACGCTACCGTGTAGGCGATGTATATCGCTGTGTCGGCCTGCATAATCAGGAAGATGCAACGCTAATCCCTCGATTTGAATACGTAGACCGAATCCCACAAATTATTGATATTGCAGGCTTTACTAGAATATCCAAGTTCGGAATTCAAAGCGCTATAGAACTTTCAGGATTTAAGGTGGAAGATTGGACAGCTCTAAAAGAATATAATAAAGATCAGCGACCATTTATGCACCTGTACGTAGAAATCAATAAGGACTCCTTAACAATGACTCCCTATAGCAAAGAGATTATAAAAGAAATCTTAAGCACTTACTTCAAATATAGTGATCAGGATTATAGAGACTTAAAAAAAATTCTCGGAATGGACCCATTAGAGGTAACGATTCTTAAGAACGGTACGTTTAATTCCTATCGATTACAGTTTCAAAAAGACATACCGAAGATGAATCCGAATCATTACGAAATTCAAGCCTTATTAGCTATCGAAAAAGAGTATCGAAGGGAAAGGATGGTGAAGTAGCATGTTTAATGGTCTTTATGGAAGCATTTCAGGTTTATCCGTCGTCGGGTATTTGTTTCTTTTTATGATTTTCTTAAATGCGAAAAAAAGCAAATTGATCAACAGCTTCTTAACCCTTTTACTTTCCATGATTCTTTGGACCGGCGGTTCTTTGCTTATGCGACAACAGTTTTGGCCTTCCTATATTTTCTGGTATCATGTATCTCTTAGCGGTTTGTTCTTAATGGTTCTCAGTTATTTTAAGTTCAGTGCTGCATTTGTGGGCATGACCAAAAATAAATTTGTTATTTTGTATACTTTTTTGCTTGCAGCAGTATTTGCAGCTAATATTCCATCAGGATTTTTTCTTCATTGGCCAAGCCTTCAAATAGAAAATGGAAGAGCTCTTATGGTGTATGATCAAATCACCGGTTTTGTGAGCGTATTTTTTGCGGTTACAGGTATTATTGTAGTACACATGGTTGCATTACTTTATAAAAATGTTCGCCACAATATTAAACTTCGAAAGCAAATATCGCCTGTAATTCTAGGAATTGTCCTTTTATTCCTTGGGCATTTAGCCTTTACCGTTCCTTTTTTTAAAGGCTTTCCCATTGATATCTTAGCAGGGCTGGTCAATGTATTTTTACTAGTTTATGTTTTGGTAAAAAGAAAGCTTTTTCGACCAAGAATGATTGCTTCTTCAAATGTCGGCTATTTATTTTGCGTTGTGATGGGCTTTAGTGTCTTTTATGGAATTTTTCCTTATATAAAAATCTTAAGCAATCGAAATCCTCCTCTTTCTGAGGGGTTATTAACGGCAATTTATTTAGTGGTATTCTCAGCAATTGTTTCTTTTTTCTTCCTTTTATGGAAACAGGCACTATCCAAAATCTTTATCCAAAATGACGAACTTCATGATGAGATTTTGAAAGATTATAGCGCAAAGGTTTCCAGTAGCCTGAATCTTAAAAACATTTATGAGCATACTGCTGAAACCATAGAAAAAAACACCGATGTAAAGCAAGTTTTTATCAGTATCCTTAATGATGAAAACCAAAAATATACAATACGTCATAGCAACCGTTCTTTATCGGATATCTCGTTGGTTTTAACAATGGACCACCCTATTGTTCATTTCTTAAAACACCATAATGAACCATTAAACATGGAAGAATTCACTCATACCACTGCCTATAAGTCTATTTGGGAGAGTGAAAAAAAACAGCTGGAAAACTTAAAGATTGGTCACTGTATAGGACTTAAAGTTTCCAATGAACTTGTAGGGATAATTTTAATTGCAATGGAGAGAACCAGCCAGTATTTAAAGACTCAAGATTTAAATCTACTCTCCTCTGTTAACACAATTTCTTCAATTGCTATAAAAAATGCTCTGCGATATGAAAAGGCTTACTTTGAAGCTCGAATCGACGAGCTCACCGGAGTCCTTAATCGAAGATACTTCTTTGAAGTACTGGATAAAGTTTTTCAGGAAAATAAAAACAGTTCTCTTGCCTTGCTTCTAATAAATTTAGACGATTTTAAACTTTATAACCAGTTGTACGGAGTTGCTCAAGGAGACTTGGCTCTAAGAAAAGTTGCCGTGATTCTAAAAGGGAGCATTTCGGATCAATGTTTTGTTGCTAGATACGGAGGAAAAGAATTTGCACTTTTATTGCCTCAGTATGATGTGTTTAAAGCGAAAAAACTCGCAATTTCTCTTCGGGATCAAATAGGAAAAATCGGAAAAACAGAAAATAGTTTCAGACAAAAAACCCTCACTATCAGTGCTGGTATTTGTATTTCTCCTTATGGTGCGAAATCCGTTAAAGAACTCTTGGATAATGCTGAACATGCTATTTATCATGTAAAACGAAAAGGGAAAAATGCCATCAAGATTTTTGACACTTTCGTTTCTAATGAGGTAAACAAATCAGAAAATTTGGACTTGCATAGTATTTACGACGAATACAAATCTACAATTTATGCTCTTACTGCAACCATTGACGCGAAGGATCATTATACTTTTAATCACTCGGAGAATGTAGCAAAATATGCCGTTGCTCTTGGTAAACGTCTAAACCTGAATAAGGATATTATTGAAAATCTTCGACAGGCCGCTCTTCTACATGATATCGGAAAAATCGGTATTCCCGAGCATATTCTCAATAAGCCTTTCCGATTAACCGAAGAAGAATTCGAAATCATGAAGGGACATGTTGAAGCATCAATTAATATTATTCGACATTTGCCTTCTCTGGATTACGTTATCCCTGCAGTCCTCGGACATCATGAGCACTACAACGGAGGCGGTTATCCTCGAAGAAGTGAAAAAGATGATATTCCCCTAACAGCGCGCATTCTTTGTATTTCTGATGCCTTTGACGCAATGATTTCTAAACGCTGTTACAAAGATCCGCTGCCTGTTGAGGAAGCTTTATATATTTTACAAAAAGAAGCAGGACGTCAGTTTGATCCTGAACTAGTCCCGATCTTTGTATCTATGATTAATGAACGAGATTTGGATTTTGATACACAATTGCAAAAGGTTACCTTATTAAGTGGAGCTAACTAATGCAAAAGTATTATCTTTTTTAATATGCTCTCTGATTTAATTCTTATTAAAAAAACCCTCATTAAAGAAAATTTCTTTAATGAGGGTTTTTCTATTATTATTGAATAGTAAATGCACTTACTTCACAACCATTACACTAATGTCCGTTCCTTGAATAACAGAATTACTGACACTTCCCAGGACCACCCTTCGAAGACCACCGAGCCCTCGGCTTCCCATAATAATCAAATCAAACTCCCCTTCTTCAGCCACTTCCGTTATAACACTCGCCGGATGACCCTGCACTAACTTCACTTCAAGGCTTGCATTGGTATCATCAAATTTTTCAGCTTCTTTAAACAAGGTTTCTTTTTTATCCTCTACTTTTTTTGATTCCAGTTCCCTAAGCTTTGACAGATTTTCCGGAGATGGTGCATATCCATCTGCAGAGGTTGCTACCCAAGAATAATCTTCATAAGCGTGTAATAGTGTAACTTCATGAATCCCACAATCAGCAGTTAATTGATGTGCTTTTTTAATAGCTCTTTGGCTGGCCTCGGAACCGTCATAACAAACTAGTATTTTCATCCAATCACTCCTTGTTAGTTCGTCTTTAATTTATTTCACTACCATTACACTGACATGTGTTCCCTGCATTACAGCGTTGCTGACACTGCCCAGCACGGCTTTTCGAACAGTCCCCAATCCACGACTCCCAATAATGATTAAGTCATAGTTCCCTTCCTCTGCCACCTTAGTAATCACCTTGGCAGGATGCCCATGGATCGTTTTGATGTCCACCAACGCTTCGGTATCGTCGAAAATCGTTGAAATCTTTCTGATTTCCTCTTCTTTTTCTTGAATCTGACTCTTTTCATGATCCTCCAGCTTTTTTAGCATATCCGGAGAGGGTGCGTAACCGTCACCCAAGGAAATCCAATAGTTGTCTTGATAAGCATGAAGTATCGTAACTTTATTGAATCCACAATTTGCAGTAAGTTCATGGGCTTTCGTGATAGCCCGTTTGCTAGGTTCTGAACCGTCAAAACATACTAATAATTTCATACCATCCCTCCTTTTCATCCAGTCCCTACTTAATCTTATTGTATCTATACCCTGTCTTAAGATTAACAAACCGAATTAAATATTAGACAAGTTCATTTAATGCCTCTTGATAAATATTAAGATCTTTATCACTGTGTAGTACAAATCGTATCACTTTAACATTTCTTAAATCCGGAATAAGTTCTTTAACAGTTGATAAAGCTATATTTGTGGCTTCCTTTATTGGATAACCGAAAGCACCGGTGGAAATAGCCGGGAAAGCTATGGATCGAATATTATTTTCCTCAGCAATCTGTAGAGCTTTTTTATAACAATCTCTTAGCAGCTTATCTTCAAGGTTGTCCTGTCCATAAACCGGACCCAAGCAATGAATCACAAAGTCATTAGGTAAATTGAATGCGCCCGTAATTACTGCCTCACCCGGTGCAATCGGAGCAAATTTTCGACTTTCCTTTTCCAATTTCGGTCCCGCCCCCCTGTGGATGGCACCGGCTACGCCTCCACCTGTTTGCAGTTCTGCGTTTGCGGCGTTTACAACAGCTTCCATATCTTTTTGTTCAGCAATGTCTCCCTTTATACATTCGATTACTACTTGATGAATTTTCTTATTCATTCTCTACCCTCTTTTCATCAATAATTTCCTTCATTTGAACTAAAGATTTTTCCTGTTGAGTGTTTTTTTTCCGACGATCAAATTGGCCTAGAATAATATAGCTTATAACTAAGAATATAAGCCCAGTAGCTACACTAATGATCTCGGCAAAATTTTCATATCCTGCACTTCGACCTAGTTGAAGGCCAACAAATACGCCAATGACCATAACCACCAGGGGAATAATATACACATAAAAAGCGCTGCTTGATAATTTCGGGTTTTCGATTTCGACCAAAACCCTCTGACCCTCTTTTGCTCCTAAAGAGTTTTCAACTTCAACGAGCTGATCCTTGCCGGCACAACGGCTGCAAGATTTTTGGGCTCAGCCGCAACCACTGGACGGCGCAATTCGAACCGTTGCCTTATGGTCTTCCACCGACGCTACCACTCCTATCGTTTTCATAAACTGAACACCTCCTACTGATAAAAGTTATATTAATTATATACCCCTAATCCTATTTTTATAAAACTTGTTATTTTCTTCATTTCCCGATTTTTACGGTGGAAGACCCTTCTAAGATTTAAAATATTTTTTAAAAAACCTCATAACCCCTTTTTTCTCCTCCCTATTTCCTTTCCTATCCTTTGCCTTTATTTTAGAACGACCTGATATTCTTTCCTCATTTCTATAGGGTATTTCATCGGTTCCGGCACCATTCGCTGTTTTTTCTTTGCTTTGGATTTTACGTTTTTGCACTTTTTCAATGATCTTATCAAGTTGATTAAAATCGATGGGCTTACTCAAGTAATCATCCATGCCTGCTTCCAAACATTTTTTTTCATCATCTTTCATAGCATAGGCAGTCATGGCAATAATTTCCGGTTGCTCCACCTTCATTTTCCGTATGTTTCTAGCGGCATCATATCCATCCATTACAGGCATCTGACAATCCATTAATATCAAATCGTAAGATTCTTTTTTAAATTTTTCTATGGCTTCTACTCCATTTTCTGCAATATCACAGTTGACGCCTTTTCTTTCCAATAGTTCCAACATGATCTCCTGGTTCAATTCTTGATCCTCCGCTATTAAAACCTTGGCCTTTTGTGATCCATTTATATTTTTTCTATTTTCGTTTAGTACCCGTTGATCTTGAACTGAATCTTGTAAGGGGCTTTCCGATATCTCGAAGGGTATCCTGACAATGAAGGTACTTCCTTGACCATATTCACTCTTAACCTCAATGGTACCCTCCATAAGTTCTACTAAGGTTTTTGTGATTTTTAAACCTAAACCGGTACCTCCATACAAACGGGTATGACTCTGATCAATTTGTGAAAAGGTTTGAAAAAGCTTATCTAACTGGTTTTCTTTTATACCGATTCCTGTATCCTGTACTTCAATGATCACGAGCAAGTTGTTGCTTTCTTTTTTTTCCTCACCCTTAATCCGAAGGAATACTTCTCCTTCGGAAGTGAATTTAATACCATTACTCACTAAATTAGCCAGGATTTGATGCAACCGGGTGGGATCTCCCATAACAAATCGGGGGATGCTTCTATCTATTTGCATACGAAGGTCCAAGCCTTTCATTTTAGCCTGTTGATCGAACATAGTCATTACGGATGCAATGGTTTTTTCAATATCAAAGGGAATAGATTCCAAAGCCATTTTGTTCGATTCAATTTTTGATAAATCTAATATATCATTGAGGATATTCATTAAATTTTTTGAAGCATTTTGAACATGCTCTAGGTAACTCTTTTGCTGTAAAGAAAGCTCCGTGTCGGAAAGAATCTCCAAAAATCCAATAATCCCGTTCATCGGGGTTCGGATTTCGTGACTCATATTTGCAAGAAATGTTGATTTCGCTTGACTTGCTAATTCCGCTTCTTTCTTTGCATTAATCAGATCCTTCTCGATAGTTTTGCGTCTTGTAACATCAATGTATACGCCTCTCATTAATAAAGGGTCTCCATTTTCCGTCCATTGGATGACTTTCCCTTTCTCTTCGATCCATACCCAGTGACCTTGCTTATGTTTTCTCCGGATCTCTAAAGAATAATTTTTTTGCTCTTTATTATATATCCTCTGGATTTCTGCCTCTACCTGATTTAAATCTTCCGGATGAACAAACCGCTTCCAATTTTCGAGGCTTAAAGGCAATAATTCTTGCATATTGAAACCGCTGATCTTTAATAGGTTTTCAAAATATAAAACCTCACCGGTTTGAATATTCCATTCCCAGGTTCCGATATTTCCCGCTTCAAGAGTATCTCTTAGTCGTTGTCTCTCCCAATTAAGATGTTTTTGTGTTTCAATTAATTGGGTTTGATCCACTAAATATCCACGGATTTGATCAGGTTCTCCACGTTCATTTCGATCCACCTTACTATAATCATAGAACCACCGGTATTTTCCGTCTTTCGCTTTAATACGGTAAAAAAGTTCATAGGTATCCCTATGGTCTTTAAGATATTCCCTGGATTCTCGATCGATTCGATGCAAGTCTTCCGGATGAATCAAATCATCATACAAAAAATCCGGATTCATCATTTCCTCAGGGCTATAGCCTAAGATATCCTGCACATTTTTCGATACATATTTAATCGCCCACTTATTTTTAGGATCCCAAACAATAATAAATACCGGTCCAGCGAAAAAAATATCCGCTTTCCCATCATTATATTCCACCACAGTATCACCTCTCTTTAATACCACTGTTACTGGTTTCAAACTTATATATATTTTACCCTATCTTAGGGGAATGTACCGTCTAGAACCGTACTTTTTCTAAATTTTAGAAATTTAAGTATTACTTTCATTCGCCGTAGGGTATATAATCATTATATTATTCAAAGAAAGGAGACTTTTATGAACCACTATCAATGCACAGTATGCGGATATACCTATCGCCCTGAAAAAGGGGACAAAATCCGAGACATCGAGCCCGGTACAAAGTTTGATAATTTACCTGAACACTGGCGATGCCCTACCTGCAATCAACCAAAAATGGCTTTTGTTGAAAAGTAAAATCTTATGTTTTACAAATTATTCTTTCGGGTATAAAAACATTATAACCGGTCAAAGGGGTGATGGTATGACAAATAAACAAAAAGATAATGATTGGGAAAAATTCAAGGCCAAAATAAAAAGAATCTGGCATGATCTTACCGATGAAGAGTTAAACGAACTTGAGGGAGATAAAGATAAAACATATGAAAAAATCGGTAAAAAGTATGGTCTTTCCCGTGAAGAAATTGACCGGCGAATGGACGAATACGACATTTAATAATTTAAATACGGAAAGGAGGTTTACCATGGCAGATAAGGAGTTTAAAAACGATAAAACTGATTTGAAGAAGAAAATTCTTCAGGAATGGCCGGATCTTGATCAAAAAGATTTAGGGGACGTGATGGGTAGTCGCGAAAAACTAATTCAAAAGCTTGTTCGAGATTATGGACTAACCTACGAAGAGGCCAAAAAACGACTTAATGAAATAGACGATTAATTAAATAGAAAAAAACCATCGTTTGTCAGTTGTCCCGAGACTTTGAATTTAGTTCTAAGTTTCGGGGCTTTTTCAATTGATGGTTTTTTTATCAATCTATGATTACCCTTTACTAAAGTCTAATGTAATTTTCCCCTCTCTGGAATTTCTTTTATAGGCTTCTTCTTAATTTTCCAGATCTTACGGCCGTGAGTGAAAAGTACACGTGCTGAAGCAAACAAGGGTACCACTAAGATCATTCCAATCAGACCTGCCAACTGTCCCGCAACAAGTATTAAGAAGATTATCACCAAGGGATGAAGATTCAATTTTTTACCGATTATCTGAGGAGATATCAAATTACTCTCAATTTGTTGTATAATTATGATCGCAAGCACAGTCAGTAGAGCGGTAATCGGAGATAAAAACAATGCTACAATAACCGCCGGAATACTACCGATCCATGGTCCGAAAAATGGGATGATATTCGTAAGCCCTGCAATAATCCCTAAAAGAAGAGCATAATCCAGACCGATGATCAAAAAAGCAATAAGACATAAAATCCCGACGAATAAACAAACTAAGCCCTGGCCTTGAATATAGGAACTTAGGGCCCGGTCCACATCTACTAATATATCACGGACTTCAGGTTGTTGCTTTTGATGAAACAGATTGACGAATCCGTCCTGAAATTTCTTTGAATCCTTTAACACATAAAACAATAAAATCGGAAGTAAAATCAATGTAAAGACCGCGGAGGCTAAGGAACCTAAAAGACTTCCTACCCCGGTTATAGCTCCTCTTCCCCAGTTGTTTAAGGTGTCCATGGCACTTTCTATATACCCGTCCATATCTAAAAACTCTTCCTGTTGAAGCTGACTGATTCGATTAAATAGATCTATTTCCAAAAACCATTCCTGAATACCTTCCACTATCTGAGGAATATTGTTGCCAAGACTCATAATTTGTCCTTGGAGCACCGGACCGAGTATGGCAAGACTAATAACAATGATCACGATAAAAATCAGGTAAATAAATAAAATTGATATCCCCCTGCTCATTTTTTTATTCAACAGATTTACAAAGGGTCTTAACAGATAAAACAACAGCCCCGCAAGTATTAAGGGAATAAACAAAGTTTCGAAAACGACCTGTAATGGATTAAACATCCAATCAATCAAACTTCCTATGTAGATAATTAAAAACAATATTAAAATATTTCTACCGATTGCATAAAATTTTTCATTCATTAGTGATTGCTCCTTTGCGTTTATTTTAAAGCATAGGCTCAATGGGACGCACAATTCTTGCGCCTATTTCCATTAGCATTTTTCGGATGCTAAAAACATTCCTTCCCCCCCTAAGTCCTCTTGCGTCTCGTAAACCAAACTAGACTCTTCTACTGTCAGCATTTCTGCTTTCAACTCCTCCGTGAAACTTTCGCTGTGAATAACTACCATACTTTCCGTACTAAGAAAAGCACTTCGAGGATCCAGATTATAGGATCCAATGATAATTAGCCCCGGTTTTTTCCTCCCGGATTTAGCTTCGTATAGTTATTGATTACTTCTTGCATCTCCGGAATGCATTGTGAAATACCTTATATCAATGGTTTCTTTTGTATTTTGCAGAAGATAAAGACGGACCATAGCTCCTTCCTTTGCTGATTCAATAAGCAACGCCTCATCAGGACCCTCTGCCAATATACTACTTGTAGACTCTAACTTCTATTTTACCCTATCGGAGATGTATTTTAAACTACCTTTTTACTATGGAGCGATTTTTATAATATACTACTGTTTTATAAAAAAAACACCTCCCGGTGTTTTTTTGCTTTCCTTCTCTATATTATTATCTTCAACGCTTACTGGCTGTTGTGGTGATCAAAGTCCGGTTTTGGTGATATGGCCGCACCTATAAGAGCCAACGCAGGGAAAACAGCTGTAAGCAGCAAGATTTCGGTATAACCGCCGAAATAATCAAAGGCAAAACCGAAGGGCAGCGGCCCTGCTGCGGATCCGATAACCATGGCCATCATGGTAAAACCTTTAATACTTCCTAAGTTCCCTCGACCAAAATAATTCGGCCAAATCATATTGTTGGTAATAGCAAAATAACCGTTGACCCCTCCCCAAAAGATTCCTAGAATAATCACCATTGGGATTGTGGCAAGATTAAAATATCGGATAGATAAAAACCCTAAAAGAATCACAATAAAACCAAAGAAGGTAACAGAGAGTATTTTATGATCCTTAAACCGGTCTCCTACCACCCCGGCAATAAAATTATTAACAAACTGAGATGCCGCATATACACTAAGTGCCAAAGCAGCAATCATCGGTGCACTGGTTTCAGGATAACCTAAATACTCCATAATTGAGGCTAAATGAAATGTTATCCCGGTGTTTAAGGCCGCAGGCACGGTTACGCAAAATAACAATACCCAAAACGCTCTGGTTTTCATGGCTTCTTTTAAGGTCCAGGACTTTTCCCGCTGAGAAGCTTTCGGCGTCGGAGACTCAAGATCGATCACCTCTCCATCGGGAAGGGCCCCGATGTCTTCCGGTTTATTCTTTACAAATATTAAGGCCACAGGTAGCATTACCGTAAGCAGTAAAATCCCCCAAAGCTGCCAACCTATACGCCATCCGTAATTTATGATAATCCAGGTATTCAGAGGCGGAAGAATGAAAGATCCCGCAACTGCTCCGATTGCCATAAAGCTTAAGGCTCTTCCCCGCATTTTATAAAACCACTGGGGAATTAAAGTCGTGGAGGTTAACGTCATAGATCCCTGCCCGAGAAGTCTAATGGAAAAAAAACCTACAAGCAGCATCCAGGGAGCTGAAACTTGAATCATCCAAAAACAGGCTAGGGCAAACAGTATAATTACCATAGGCATAACCTTTCGGTGCCCTTTTAAGTCCACAAGTTTTCCTACAAAAGAAATTAACAGACCTGCTCCCAGGGTTCCTAAAGAATAAAAACTGGAAACATAAGACCTCCCCCAGCCAAATTCGTCAATATAGGAGTCTATAAATACCGACACCGAATAAGTTTGTCCCGGTCCGGAAAAAAACACCCCTAGTATACTTACCACAACAATAACCCATCCATAAAAAAAAGGCACCCTGTCTGCCAATGTATGTTCTTTTTGTAACCCTTTCTGTTCCTTCATAAATTTGTCTCCTCCATATACCGTCACTTTTACTTATTCATTAATTATAAATTATTTCGAGAATAGAAACAACTGAAATTTATATTTTATTTGATTTATAAAAAAAAAACCGAAAGATATATCTTCTAGAAAAACTTTTTCTTCCGGCTGTCTTATACTATGCACTTAAGCTCTTGCTTTCTGATCGCTGATATATCTTTCTCAGCAAAGAATCCGGTTGATTCCCCTCAAAAATTGATAATGTATGCATACCACGGGTAATCGCCACATAAAGAAGTTTAATATCAATGGGGTTTTCTTCATAGTAGCTGTTTTGATTACAAATAATCACACTATCAAACTCTAATCCCTTCACAAGATATGAGGGAACAATAGTGACCCCGGAGCCATAGGAATTTTGATCCTCTTTTAAAACTACTGTTTTAATTGCTTTCGGAAGTTTCTTCTTTAAATCAATACTTTCTTCCCGGTCTTTACAAATCACGGCAATGGATTTTCTTCCATCTCTTTGAAGGGCTAAAATTTCCTCTGTTACACCTTGAATCATAGCTTCTTCCTCTTCATAAAACTCATACTTCGGAGCATCACCGTGGCGTATCACCGGTTTTGCTTTTTTCACATTTTGGTTGTCTAAAAAGTCGATGACTTCGTTGGCAAGATCCATGATTTCAATGGTGGTTCGATAGCTTTGAGTAAGCTCCGTCCAGTTATCAATACTTCGATAGCTGTGGATTCCCTGGGAAAGATCTCCCAACAATGTGAATTTATCGATTTTCAGTAATTCTTTTAATACTTTTATTTCTAACAGGCTAAAATCCTGGGCTTCTTCAATAACAATATTCCCAACAGTAATATTTTCCTTGAAACCAAATAAAGCTTTTTTCAAATAGGCCATGGGAGCCAAATCCTCCAACTCTACTTGATTATTGGCTAGAGTTTTTTGATGATAATCCTTAAAATACTTTTTATGACCGGCAGTTTCCATAAATTGAGTGTTGATCAAAACGCTGATATAACTCTGAGAACTGTCCAAATAATCCAAATTTTCCATAGCTTCCTGAATGTTCTCTTTATACTGACTTTTATAAATCTCCGTAGCTTCCAATGTCTTTTTTATATAACCCTTCGTGTATTCCAATCGTTCTTCTTCTTTTCTGAATTCATGACTTTTTACCGAGTTCATAGAAAACTCCTCTCCATATATGTTCCGACCGGGATCATGTAATGGTATCATTGTACCAAACACTGCAAATTACTGCCATATTTGCGACAAAAAACTGAAATAATGTTATCTTTATTTCTTGATTTCATGTTGTTTTATTGAATTATGTGAAAGGTAAGTTGCTCCAACAACAATCAGCCACTGTATAGGTTCCAAGAGCCTATACAGTGGCTGATATTATTTTAAAAATTTACTCATATGATATTTTATTAGCAGTTTAATCACAAAGTATTCGAATAGAATGCTTTGTATGAAACGATACTGTTTCTTAGGAAAACATTCTATTTTTCATGGATCTCTTCTGTCAGGCGTTCAATTTCATCAACCATTGTACCAATGTAAGCAATGGTATCTTTCAGCGGTTTATCCGTGGTAATATCAACGCCGGCGAGCTTAGCAAGTCCCACAGGGTCCATTGTGCCTCCGGACTTTAATACATCTAACCAATCTTTCACTGCGGGCTCTCCTTCTTTAAGGATCCGTTGATTTACGGCGGTAGCCACAGTAAGGCCTGCACTGTAAGTATAGGGATATAAACCGTCGTAATAATGAGGTTGCCGCATCCAGGTAAGTTCTGCACCTTCACTTAGTTCCACCGCATCTCCCCAGAAATCTTTCAGAGCTTGTTTTTTCAGTTTGTCCAGTGTATTGGCATGAACGGAATCTCCTTGATCAATCAGCTTATAAACTTCTCGCTGATAGGTAGCCTCTAATAAATGGGTCACGAAATTATGATAGTAGGTATTAGCAATCATTGAGGAAAGTACCCATCGCTTAAACCTCGGGTCTTCACTCTTTTTTACTAAATAGTTTGTCAGAAATAGTTCATTAATCGTAGAGGGGGCTTCAACAAAATACATTGAAACATCCATCTCCAGAAGACTTACCTCCTCAGCCGCCAGCATCGAGTGGGCGGCATGACCAAGCTCATGGACCAGGGTAAAGACTTCACTCATCAGACCGCTCCAGGATAGAAGGATGTAAGGATTATAATCATAGATCCCGGCACAGAATCCTCCGGTAGACTTCCCAACGTTCTGAGCAAAATCCACCCATCGCTCATCATAGGATCGCATCACCACGTTCAGATAATCCTCTCCTAAAATCGAAAGGGCTCCTTTAATGTATCCCTTGGACTCTTCAATCGTAACTTTGGGATCGTACTCCGGATCCAGAGAAATTTTCAAATCCCCATAGGTCATTTTTTCCAGACCATGTTCCTGTTGTAACAATTTGGCATATCTCCGCATATGGGGAGCCAATTCCTCCATGATTAAATCAATTTGCCGGTCATAAAGGCTCCGGTCAACCTTCTGGTCAAACAGTAAATACTCAAAGATGTTTTCATGACCTCTTTGGTCTGACAGTATTTTTTCCTGTTGCAGCTTTGTTTGATAAGTGGCTGCCATGGTGTTACGGTACTTTCTCAGTTCCTTTGAAAAGCTTTGGAAGGCTTCCCGGCGGATTTTCTCATTTGGATCCATCTGATATTCATTTTCAAACAGTACAAAACTCAACGGATATTCTTTTCCTTCCACGATAAAGTTCGGGAAACTTAAGTCCGCAAGTTTTGCCTGGTTGTAAATCTGATAAGGAGCTTCTAATACCGGATCAAAAAATGCTAAGGTCTTTTCAACCTCTCGGTGCAGTTTATAAGGCTTGCTTCGAAGAATATCTTCAAGTACCACCCGGTATTTTTCCGTCTTACCCATGGCTTCCTGTAAGATTTCTTCCGGCTTTTCCTTCAGTTCGCTTTCTATAAATGATAAATTCCCCATAACTTTTGAAAAAATCATTTGCGCTTTTGCCAGCCGCTGTTGATTTTTTTCATCGGTCTCATCCACGGATGATGCTAAAAAGCTGTAGGTACCGGCTTTGGAAACTTTCTTTAATAGGGACTCGTATTCCTCTAAGCACATTAGAATGGTATCCGAAGATTCCAGTTTTCCATCATACTTTTGTTGAATCTTTTCACTTTTCGGCAAAAAACTTTTCAGCTCTTTTTCAAAATATTCCGGAACTGCATATAGTCTCGTCAGATCCCAGGTTAAGGATTCCTCCACTTCCCATCGTTTAAGTAATTTGTTTTCACTCATTGTATAACCTCCTGTAATTTTATGGACTAAACAATGCCATCTTCCTCGCTACCTTAGCTGCTATGCTTCGAAATTTACAACAACGGAGCCAAGCAGGTTGTCTTCCGGTTTTAAAGATCTTTATTTTCAAGATCCTCCGCCTCTCTTTATAACTGTAAAATCCATTAATAACATTACTCTTTACTAATTCTACACCAAAGTATAAAATTCCTTTATTTTTTATAAAAATATTTATTCTATACAGCCATTGACATATTAAGAAAGTTCATGTATATTTATCTTGGTTGTTCAATTTGTTTTAAATGTTTTGAACAAGAGGAGGTTTTGCTGTGGAAAATGAACAAGAGAAAATACAAGAATCCAGGGATATTATCATCAGTGCCATCGCTCAAACGATGGTAATCTATGGAGTAACTCCCTCTGTCGGGCGGATTTACGGAGTATTGTATTTTTCCGATGAACCCATGTTTTTAGACGAGATCAAGGATGCTGTGGCCATGAGTAAGGGAAGTGTCAGCACTGGGCTTAGAGAGTTATTGGAAACGGAAATGATTATTAAGGTATGGAAAAAAGGTGATCGAAAAGACCACTACATTGCAGAAAAAGACTTCGTAAAAAACTTCATCACTTTTTTTGTTAAAAACATTCGACTCGAACGAAGCATAACCCTGAACGCAAGCAGCAATGTACGACCAAAACTTGTGGATCTTTCCAAGAATGCCCGATCTTCGGAAATTCGTAAGGAAGCTAAACGGGATCTGGAGCTATTGGCAGATACGGACTCTTATTTTCGTTGGACCAAAATGATTATTGATGATATGGAAACTGGCGAGTTTTTTAAAAACTACCCTGTACCTGATAAGGACTAAGCCTTTTAACATAACAAGAGAGTAAAAAGGTTTCGATATTCACTAGGTTTAATCACGCTAATAGTAATTAAAAATACTTAAAATAAGAAAAGAAGATATGAAAGAGGAGGATACAATGAAGTTAAAGAACACCGCTTTACTACTTATTGACTTACAAAACGAAAGCCAGTATGGGATTCAGGGGCTTGATACAGTTATTAACAATGCCGCGTCTTTAATTGAGCAATGCCGACAACACAATATTCCTATCATCTACACTCGGCAGATCAATCGCAGCGACGGCCTGGGGCTTCCTTATAACGACCCTGTCGACGAGGCAGGCAAACCAAAGTTTTACCGTGGAGATACCAAAGCTGTAGAAATAATTGATGCTGTCGCACCACAAAAAGGAGATCTGGTCATAGATAAATACCGCTGGAGCGGATTTTATGAGACTTCTTTAGATCTGATGTTAAAAAGTCTTCAAGTAGAGGATTTGATCATTGGCGGTCTGGTTACTGATGGTTGTCTGATGACTTCGGTTTTTGACGGCTTCTTTAAGAATTACCGCATCCACCTAGTAAAAGATCTTTGCAGTACCACCAATGAGGGTGCTCATATGTCTTCCATCCTAATTATGGCCAACTGGGTATACGGCATTGAAATATACAATAATCTAGAGATGATTAACCGATTAAACGGAGAAAATTATCTTTCCTGGAAATCTCAAAGTCCTGATTCTCTTCACTTCACACCTGAAAATATGCGGGAGGTTTTCCACAAACTTGACCAGTAACATTTAAATTATATTATTCATTAATATGTTAATCTTTACAAATCAATTAATCTATACAAAATCTTGAAGGAGGAAATTTTATGTTTACTAGTTTGAAGAAGAAAATAATATTAGTTTTAGGGGTTTTGCTGCTTTCTACAGTTTTTTTGTTCGCTTGTACTGATACGAGCGAAGAAGCGGATAATGGCGGCGGGGACGCAAAGAGTGATGAACCAATTGTATTCGGCATGTCAAATTGGAGTTCTACAAGAGTACCCACTGATATTATTCGGCTGATTCTTGAAGAAGCAGGATATGAAACCGATGAAACTCACGCTGATCAACCACTGATTTTCATGGGGTTGGATAATGAGAATATCGACTTTTTTATGGATGCATGGTTGCCTCACACAGAAGAGCATCTTTGGGACCTCTATGAAGAATCCCTAATTAAAGTAGCTACAAGCTATGAAGATGTGCCCCTTGGATGGGTTGTTCCAACCTATGTGGATGCGGACTCTATAGATGACTTGGTCGGGAATTCCGATCAGTATACTGACCAGATCATTGGTCTGAGTCCCGGTTCGGGAATGACCGATACTTCCTTAAGAATGATGGATGATTATGGTCTAGAGGAATATGAGTACGTTTCTTCTAGTGAATCGGCTATGATGGCGAATGCCGTACGTTTTATTGAAAGAGAAGAACCGGTTATTTTTCTGGGCTGGAGACCCCATTCCATGTTCACACAGTTTGATTTAAAGTTCTTAGACGGACAGGAAGATTACTTTAAATCCGATAATGTCTATGTTATTTCCTATGACGGGATCCAGGAAAAACATCCGGAGGTTTATGATATGCTTTCTAGATGGAGCATCGACGTAGAGGATCTGGAGGAAATTATGTATCAGCATGAGGAAAACGAAGTGCCCTTTATAGAATTGGCAGAGGAATGGATTGAAAACAACCGAGATAAAGTTGACTATATTCTTGGTAATGAATAAGGTTAAAAAACGAACCAGGTAGCCTCTCCCCCTGGTTCGTTTTTTATATTGTTATTAATTATCAGTCATTTCCTCTACCTTTTCCTGATTATTATCAATCCATTCCCGGCCTACTTTTTCGGGATACCTCCCCTCTGATGTGATCACCAGAAGTTTGACTTTACAAACTAAATTTTCACTATTCTATCTGAAAACCTTGTCTTTTGATAACTTTTAAAATTTCCTGGCGTTTAATGTTGCTGCTGGAAGTCTTATTTACCACTTGATCACTGAAACAGTCTACCCGTTGATTGGCGTTTCGCAGATCATAATAGGTGGTCATCTCTTGGTCATAGTCCGCAATTTCTTTCAGGTAGTTTTCGAAAACTTTGTATTCATTTTCAAATACCCTCATACGGTTATTTAATCTTGGTTTCAATTGAGGGGATTGATTCGGATAACCGAGACCGAGACCTACAACAGGAAATGTGAGTTCCGGCAACTTTAATATTTTGCAAAGTTCTTCAGAATCATTTAATATGCTGCCCATATAATTTGCCCCGAGATCCATGGCCTCTGCGGCATTAACCACATTTTGTGCCGCGATCGCTGCATCGGTAAAACCTTGAATAAATCGGTCCATATCTCCTGCGTTTTCAGTGTCACAACCCTTTTCCCGGAGAATAGCATTGTTTCGAAATTGATCCACAATAAAAATCAGAAGAATCGGAGCCCGTGCAACATACTCTTGGTTACAGATCTCGGAAATGCTTTTCTTTAGCTTGGGATCCTTAATGTGCACAATGGAATAGGATTGCATTCCGTTTGAGGTGGCGGTCCGTCTTGCCACTTCCATCAATATTTCAAAAGTCTTCTTTGAAACCTCCTGCTCCTTAAATTCCCTGATGGTTCGATGTTCCAGTTGCTTTTCAATCATGGGATTTTTCTTCATCATAATCGACCCTCCAATGTTCACTTTTTTTCAATGGGAATAAGCCATATTGATTGTTCTATTATACCCTTCCCTTAATGTATTTATTCGAACTATTCTTTATCGATTTTACTCATTTCTTTTATTAGTCTATATCAATTATTTATCAAGTATTTCCCTTAAGATGTTTTGGGCACTGCTTTTAAGATCTTGTCCTTCTAGTTCTTTTTTCTTTAGTCCGTGAGAAATTCTTCTTTTGTCAGATTTTTTCCCCGGCATGATCAGATCATTCCCTGCCTTGATACATAGGACGGGATCAGCTAACTCCCTTCCGGTTGCATACCAGTCGGTCATTACCACACCTTCGAAACCCCATTCGTTTCGCAGAGCTTTTGTACATAAATCATAGCTATTGGCAGTATAAGTTCCGTTAATCCGATTATAACTAGTCATTACAGCTTTAGGATGACTCTCTTTAACCGCAATTTCAAAACCTCGAAGATATATTTCCCGAAGGGCTCGTTCATTGATATTACTTGATACCCGCTGTCGATTTCCTTCCTGGTTGTTTGCGCAAAAATGTTTTATGGTAGCTTTATTTCCCGGGATCCTTTGGCACCCTCGTATAGCTGCCGCAGCAATTTTCCCTGTAAGAAAAGGGTCCTCGCTATAGTATTCGTAGTTTCGTCCCCCAAGGGGGTTTCGGTGAATATTCATTCCGGGACCTAACCAAAAATCCACTCCATATTCTTTCATCTCTTTACCTATGGCCAGTCCTACTTCCTCTACAAGGTTAATATTCCAGCTTTGAGCAAGGGCTGTGGCTATGGGAAAAGCCGTGGCGAACTGATATACCACGGAGTGCTTAGCGGGATCTCCAAAAATTCGATCCTTAATGATCTTAGGCAAATACTCGAAAAAATCCATTGGTGCGTCCACCATTTTAATTTTCCCACGGGGTTGTATGCTAGAACGTTTTGACAAACGAAGACCCGCGGGCCCATCGGCCAGAACTGCATTTGGAACCCCTTTAGATACCAGTTTTGAAGTGGTATAACCGGCGGCTCCCGGAACATTAAAATGATTTTGATTCAATAATGCTTTTTTCATACCGGAACCTACTACTAATTGTACTAAATCATCATCGGATAAATCTTGCATAAGCTTTTTTACCTTATCCCCTGGAGACATTTGATGTTTTTCATAATTGAAGGTTTCAATATTGATATCCCTGTTATTCAACTGAAATCTTGGCAAACCCTCTAGATCATCTTGGTATTCGATTTCTGCCGGTTTTATTTCCCGAACCTCGGAACGGGTTTTACATATATTTTGGTGAACGGAAGTAAATGCTTGCCTGTCTAGATTAAATACTGCACAGGGATTGGTATTTCTTGATGAGTTCCCCATGCGTAATATGTAATCCCCTTCATCGAGCATATATAACGCTTCGGCTTCATGGTAACTTGCGAAATTTTGAATATCCACAGTCAATTCAAAGATTTCCTCCTCTCCGGGAGTAAGTTCTTTAGTCTTGTGAAATGCCACTAATTTTTGATATTCCTTATTGATATGTACTTGAGGACAGCTAATATAAAATTGTATTATCTCTTTTCCAGAAAATTTTCCTCCTCGGTTTTTCACCCTGCATCGAAGACGTAACTGCATCTTTTCTACCTTTGCTCCCAAAAGCTCCAATTGAAAACAAGTATAACTCATTCCATATCCGAAGGGGTACTCAGGCTCTATATTATAGGAATCACAATAACGGTATCCCACATAAATACCCTCTTCATAAAAGGCATTCATAGGATTACCCCTCATATAACTGTAATCATCATAAAATGGCACATCCTCATAACGTTTATACCAGGTATCCGTAAGCTTCCCGGAAAAGTTTTTCTCTCCGCTAATAAGATCTGCAAAAGCCCTTCCTCCCTGACAACCTTGTTGAGCAAAATATATCAGTCCTTTGATTGCAGGAATTCCCTCGATAAATTGAAGATCAAAAGTTCCCCCGATATTGATTACTACAACTATGTTTTCATAAAAGCGTGCACACATTATTAAATTCTCTCTTTCCGTTTCCGAGAAATGAAAATCATCGGCCTTAAGCCATCGATCACTTCCTTCACCGGATTGTCTTGCAATCACGTAAATACATAGGTCTGATCCTTTGTTTTCAATGTCCCGCTTTTGTATCCTCCGCCCATGGGGATAACGAAAGGGCTGCTCCATCAGCTGTTGAAACTTTCGCCTTTTCAAATGTTCTTTCAATCGATGCTGATATTGTATTCTTGCATCTTCGTAGTCTTTTTCATAGTCCGCGATCCAATCCTTTGTGGTTATTTCAAAGCCCTTATCAATTAATCCTTCCATAATGCTGGTACTGCTGCGTTCATTAACTTCTCCGGAACCGCTTCCCCCTTTTATTGTGCGTTTTGCCCCAGCCCCGAAAAGCGCTATTTTCCCAGGCTTCACCGGTAAAATATCTTCATTTTTTAATAATACAATTCCTTCTAAGGCCGCATGATAAGCAATCCTCTCATGCTCTTCTTCTCGGGTGCTTTTTTCTTTCTCAAAACTAGCCTTTGTATTCATCCTCAATACCCCCTTTGAATTATGTTATTTTATCAGGAATTCTTTCCACTTAGGCAGATCCCTTTTCCCTTGGATATATCCGGTTTCATAACTTTTCACCAGTTTTTTATGATTTCTTTCCCGGTTGGACACCGACATTTGATCAGGATATACCAAAAAGGCCATCCCTTTTTTTTCTAAGGCCTCCAACTCTTCTAAGGTTTGGTTGTAGCGGATATGTCGTGTCATTAAGCCTTCAATGACCTTGGGGTATTTTCGATAATAGGTTTTAATTATCCCGGAGAATTTCACCGGAGATTTTCGATATCCCTTCGGCCGGGTAAGTATTACAAAAAACTTTTCAAATCCGTCTTGTTGAGCAGCTTCTAAAGCTACCCCGCCATCGATTCCTCCGTCCAAGTAACGTCTCCCTCGAAATTCAGTTATCGGCATAAACATCGGCATGGATGAAGAGGCTCGAATCATCTTCATCAGGTCCCGAATCTCCTCAACATTTTCGTTTTTCAAGTAAACCATTTTTCCTTGATCTATATCAAAGGCTCCCACCCGCATTTTGGCAGGATTATTTATGAATGTTTCAAAATCCAGAGGCAGTGCGGCATCTTTGTAAGGGGTATCTTCGTAAATATACTTTGCCCGAAAATATCCTTCCCCTTTTAAAAAAGAGGTCCACCCTCCAAAATTTGGATCCTTAACCAAATCCACAAAGGATTTCTTCGCCCTGATCCTGTCTCTGGATAAATAATTCACACTATGACTTGCACCGGCTGAGATTCCCGCCACATAGTTGAAGTATAATTCGTTTTCCAACAGATGATTCAAAAATCCGGCGGTATAGCTTGCCCTCATTCCTCCCCCTTCAAAAATTAAGGCGGTATCTAAAATATTGTTTTGAATTTCCATAACAACACTCCTTAGAATAGAAACGCTTCTATTTTTCATTATATCCTATATTTTACATCTTGATAAGCCCTGTTATATAGGTTTTTCAACAGTATAAAGCGTACTTTTTCCTTAACTAAACTAGGAATTTTCTTGAGTTACAAGTTTCGGGTTTTCAGTGAAGACTTTTGCTAACTCCCATTTTGGATTTCCACTGTCTACAATGGTCATCTTAACAGTCCTTCGACTTTAATGAATTTATGTTCATATTTCTCCAAAAGAATAACCGTTATAATAGTTGATCAGCGATTTTTTTTAAATACTCAATATTTTCCCGGTCTTCTTCAATAAATTCATTAACTAAATTTATCGTAATCAATAAAATGTTTTTTTGAATCCGTTTAACAAAGCTCTCTCCGAAGTTCTTCCCCTCGAAGTCTTGCAGCTCTTTTAGTAGCCTTCGGAAAATTTTGGTGTATGCTGCCTGTATCTCGATGAACTTTTTATCCTTATACAAGTCATGTTTCATTAACTCATTTCCGATTCCCCTACGCTGACTTATTTCATCATAAAGACTTTCCAGGAAAAGATGGAGCTTTTCTCTGGGGGTTAACTCCTTGTTTAAAATTATTTCGAGGTTTTTCAGAGTTTCTTTCCAACTTAAATATACCACAGTAGTGGTAAGTTCCTCTTTGTCGGAATAATAATTATAAAGGGTTCCTACGGCTATCCCTGATTCTTTAGCGATCATACGCATACTGACTGCAGAATAGCCGTGTCTTCTGATCAATAAAACCACGGCATTAAAAATTTTTTGTTCAATATTTTCTATAATTTTCGGCATCGGATCCTCCTTGCTTTAGGGGCTCAATTTCTTCTATTTTAATTTATTCTATTCTAAGAAATTATATTTGCAGATAGAAAATCACATATCATATAATGAACGTAAATTCATAATACCATAGTCTAATCAGAATGTAAAATAGTTTACAGACATGCATTGTATAGGAACCATTGTTTAGCATTAAGCCATAGAAAAAACACAACACAGGGCCCTTCGAACCTTTCCCCTAAGGTTCAAACCCGTGTTGTGTTTTTTTCGATCTTGCATTTATGGTTAATTCTTTAAGGAGGCAAATTTACCAAATCATCAATTCCTTTGAAGCGTCTTCCAAATCTTTTCTGAAATCCGGATGCGCAATGGCAATCAGACGCTTAACCCGTTCTCTTAAAGGGGTCCCCCGTAGGGCTGCTACACCATATTCTGTTACAACGTAGTCCACATCATTTCTCGACAAAGTAACCGCAGCTCCCGTCATTAGATTTGGTACAATTTTCGAGATGGTTATTCTTTCTCCTGTCTCAGGATCTTTTACTTTCGTTGTGGAATAAAGGGCAATAATTGATTTTCCTTCTTTTGATATTTGAGCACCGATGGCGGTATCCGCCTGTCCTCCGGTTCCGCTAAACTGACGATGACCAATAGATTCCGAAGCACACTGACCTGTCAAATCAATTTCTATTGTGGTATTGATGGAAACCATTTTATGATTTTTTCCAATAATATTCGGATCATTCACCCATCTGCCGCGCATAATTTGTACCGCCGGATTATCATCAATAAAGTCATAAAGAACTTTACTACCCAATGCGAAGGTTGCCACCATTTTACCCGGCATTAAGGTTTTTTCATTATTGGTCACTGCTCCACTTTTAAAAAGCTCCACCATGCCATCAGTAAACATTTCCGTATGAATCCCAAGATTTTTCTTAGTTTTCAACTCTGAAGCCACTGCATTGGGGATTCCTCCAATGCCTAATTGTATAGTAGATCCGTCCTCCACCAGATTCACAATATGTTTTCCAATCTGCTGATCTTTTTCACTGGGCTGGGTGACAGGTAGTTCCGGAAGCTCATAGTTCTGTTCAATAATATAATCAACCTCGCTGACATGAATTACCGTATCCCCAAAAGTTCTGGGCATATTCGGGTTCACTTCCACTATGGTAAGTTCCGCATGTTCTAACATTTCACGCTCATAGGTAGCACTTAGGGATAAGGAAATATACCCATGTTTATCCATGGGGCTTGCGGTTCCCATAAAGATATTCGGCATTTTATAATCCAATCGTCGCTCTGCGGCCAAATGCAGATGATTTGGTACAAAAGAAACATTTCCGTTTTTATGAGCCTTTCGGATTTCCGGACTGTAAAACCAGCCTTCCATTTGAATGCTGTTTTTGTACTGCGGGTTTTGAAAGTACTCATAGCCTCCCATGGGTAGACAGGTAACCACGGTTACGTTTTTAACCCGATCCGCAACCTCATGGATTCGACTGACGATTCCACGGGGTTCGGCTGCTCCTAGTGCTGAGATAATCTCATCATCACTTTTAATAAAAGATAACGCTTTATCCACTGTAATTACACGTTCATTGTATAGTTTTTGAATGTCCATTTTACTCCTCCTAACTCCCCCATTTTATGGTGCAGGCATCCCAGGCATACCCGATTCCGGCACTAACCCAGGTAATGACCGAACCGTTTTGTATTTTTCCGCTTTCCATGGCAAGCTCTGTGGAAAGAATCTGATCCACCTGACCAATATGACCGAAATCCTCCAAATAAACGGATTGCTCCAGGCTAAGGCCTAGCTCTGATAATACAAACTCGTGGGCCGATCGTTTCATATGGAGAATTGCCAAGTAGTCAAGGGCTTTTCTATCGTATCCGCTTTTTCTTAAAGACTCGTCGATAACCTTTACAAAATTGGGCATACTCACCTCACCCAATCCTTGTTTCATATGTTCCGGATCAAATACATCCAGACTTTTTTTACTCTCCTCCACATTTTCCCCATCTATCGGATACTTCGTGCCGCCATAGCGAACACCCACATCCATTGCAAAGGATCCGTCACTAATGATGGAGCTCTCCAGCAGTCGGTTTTTACCATAATTCTTTTTTAAAAGAATGGCCCCACCCCCTGCGGCTAAATTAAACATAAAAGATACCCGCGGATTCTGATAATCAATCATATCTCCATTTCGATAACCTCCGGCAATGAGCACCGTATTGATATCATCATCCTCAAGCATCATAGCCTTAGCGATTTTCATCGCCGCTACGGCGGTTCCGCAGCGTTGGGCTACATCAAATCCCCAGGCGTTTCTTGCTCCGATTTTTTCTTGAATGTAAATTCCCGTAGTCACTAAGGGATATTCTTTGTATTCCTCGCCGATGGAAATGATTAGATCAATCTCCAAGGGATCTACTCCCGTATTTTTAAGACAAGCCTTCGCAGCTTTAACCCCCATTTCCATGGTGCCGTCTTCTTTACCGGGAATCGGTTTTTGGTGAAAACCGAATTTATTCTTAATTACATCCACGGGAACTCCCGACTTTTCCGAGATCTCCTCTGCGGTTTCAACTTCTTTAGGGATATAGGTGCCGAATCCTACTACCCCTACATGGTTTTTCTTCATATCCGTCCCTCCTCTTTCGATCTTTTAATACTCAAGAACCCTAATACCTGTATATTAAACTCCTGTGGTTTTTCATAGCATGAGGCATGGCCGCATTCAGGGATCATGACAAAAGCCGCATTATTTATTTTTTTATAAATTTTAAGAGTTTCCTCATAGGGCGTGACAATATCCCGATCCCCTCCGATCACAAGAGTTGGCGCTTCAATTTTATGGATTTCCTCTTCGATATTGTAATTTCCATGACTTGAGGATAGTCTTAAATATCGCTCAAACCAGGGTTTCGTAAGTATACCCTTAAAACTTCTTTCCCGCTCTTTCAGCCAATCATAATGGGTTTCATAAAATATGTCGGAATAAATCAAAGGCATGGCAATTCGAAAGAAGCGCTCACCGTCATTAAGTTTTGCCGCTTCATCCCAGGCCTCCCCAATTCCTTTCAAAAAATTGCTGAGTCTAGAACTGGTATTGGCTAAAATAAGCTTTTTAACGTGTTCTTTATATTTTATGGCGAAAATCATCCCTACCTGGCCGCCGTAGGAAATCCCTAAAATATGGGTTGTTTTTATATTTAGACAATCCAAAAGAGCTTTTAAATCCTCGGCATGTTGTTCGATCTTATAAGTTATGGAAGATGATCCGGAATTTCCCTGATCCCGAAAATCCATGGTTAAAACCCGATATCCTGCATTAATATAGTCTTTTTTAACTTCTGTCCAGCTTTCGCTGCTCATCATTATTCCGTTAAGAATCGTGAGGACCTCGCCTGATTCTCCTGTAAGTTCATAGTATAACTCTACATCATTAATCATCATTGTTGCCATATATACACCGCCTTATAACTACGATTCTATAGCCCTGTGAATTCTAATAATAAGTGTTCCCCGTAAGCATGAGCAAATATGGTTTTCAGGATCTTTCAAAGAATGGGGGGAGGTGAACCTTTGAAAAGATCCCTACCATTTTTTTAAATCTATTCAGCAGATTTTCTTCGATGGCTTAGTTGCAATATAGATTCTACCTATCTTTTACTAAATAAACCCCTCTATTTTCTCAACTAACTCCTCCGTTACATCGGTAATAGGTGAGTGACCTGAGTTTTTAAAAATATACAGCTTTCCATGTTCTCCTAAGGCCTTTGATGTTTCCTCCACCATACTAAGAGGTACGACATAATCAAGTTCTGAGCCGAATATTAAAGTAGGTTGCTTAATCTTTTTGATCTTTCCATTTCCTTCCACCATCCCGTTATGTTCTTCAGTAATATTAAAGGTGGCCAGGGCCCAGTCGATATCCACTAAATTTCGTTGCTTTAAAGTTTCTTCCAAGTATTCCCGGTATTTTTTTTCTTCCGGCTTTTTTACCACATATATTGCGGCGTCCCAAATTTGTTTCATAGTATCAAAATCATGATTCTCCAAGGCTGAAACTGCAGGAAGTACTTGAACAGGATCCTTTGCCATGGCATCTTTCGACTCGTATACCGCTCCGGGAATCACTTCACCCTTTTCATTCTTTTTTAGTAAGGGATATCCTTTTGGTGATACGGACTCTACTAAAATCATCTTTTCCACAATGTCCGGATAATCCGCCGCAAGTTCCATAGCAATCCCCCCACCGGTAGACCAGCCTGCCACAACAAGGTCTCTTAATTTGAGAATTTCGCAAAACTCCGCCAGATCATCGGCCAGTTCTTTTAAGGAGTCAAAACGGTTATGATAGGTGGATTCTCCCATACCTCTGAGATCCACTGCAAATATCTTATACTTATCTTTCATTTTTTCATACACCGGTTCCCAATGCTTTGAGGAAGACATATTCCCATGGATTAGAAGCAGGTTTTTTTCGCCGCTGCCCATTTCCCTGTAAAAAATACTTTCTCCATTGGATAAATCAACGGTTCCTAAATTCATTATTCTTCCCTCCGAATCCCATTAAAGTTTATCGAAACAAAACCCTCCTGCTTTTTATGTTTGAAATTGATCGACTAAGACTTACCGGCAGTTTGTTTAACTGCATGATTTTTTATTTTTGCTCTTCTTTTATCAGTGATGCTATAGTATAGTCCCATGAAACCCTTCGGCATAAATATTACAACGATTACGTACATGGCTCCGAAAAACAGCAGCCATCGTTCAAAAATGGGGTGTACACTTCGAAAGTTCAGCAATTGGCTTTGTACTATGTTCACAAATCCACTGCCGATAATTGCTCCATATAAAGTCCCAGTTCCGCCGACTAAAGTCATCAGTAACGCATTTAAGGTTTGTTGTACGGTTAATAACTCAGTATTAACAAATCGATTCATTACGCCGAACATGACACCCGAGAATCCCGATGCAATTCCGGCAACTTGAAGTCCGATAAGCTTATATTTCTCTGTGTCAAATCCCAGGAACTCTGCCCGTTGTTCATTTTCACGAATGGACATTAATACCCTTCCCGTGGGAGAGTTAATAAACTGTCGTAGAATTAATGTCATAACAATCAGAAAAACCAGAGCATAATAGTAAAACATGGTTCTGTCGGAAAACATTTGCGGAATCCTGAAACTCAGACCATCTGCACCCATAGTTACATCTCTCCATCGCTCTGCCGTATGTCTAACAATTTCTCCAAGGGCCAAAGTTGTCATAGCACCTGCTACTACACTGGCTGCCCCTCCGCCTTTACTTCTAAATACAATTTTACCCATAATAAATGCGGCTATTGAGGAGTATACTAAAGTAATAACAATGGCTAGAATAAACATTGGCACCGTGTTTCCGATATTGTTGAATAAAATCCCCACAATATAAGCACCACTTCCAAAGAAAAGGGCGTGACCCAAATTAATAAATCCCATATATCCTCGAAGAATGTCATAACTCATGGCATAAATCGCCATAATAAAAATCCTACTAAATAAAGCGGTAGTGGACAGTGTGCTAACATGTGGCAGCACTACTAAAGCGGCTAATAAAACCCCGAGAAAAATCATCATTTTTTTTGAAATATCCTTCTTTAGAATCATTTTTTCACCGCCAATCCAAACAGCCCGCTGGGCTTGAATGCTAGTACAATAGCCATAAGTCCTACATTGGCTATAGTTGCCAAGCCCGGAGCAAACCAGGCAACCCCTGAGCCCATCAGTCCTAGAAGCACGCTACCACCGGCAGATCCGATAAAACTTCCCATCCCGCCAACGACCACAACAATAAAAGCTAAAACCTGGTTATGCATCCCCGCGGTGGAAGTCATACTTCCTACCAAGGGAGCGTACAAAGCGCCGGCTAATCCTGCAAGTGCTGCTCCTCCGGCAAAAACCAGAGTAAAATAAGTATTAATATTGATTCCAAGAGCCCGAACCATGTCCGGTCTTTGCACACCCGCTCTCACGATCATACCGATTTTTGTTTTATTCAGCAATAAATGTATTCCTACTGCAATAACCAACCCAATGGCGATTAAGAAAATACGATAATGTACGATCACTACACCGCTTATATCCCAAGCACCTGCAAGAAAAGTCGGGCGTCCGATACTTAGTGGTGTAGCGCCCCAAATTACCCTTACCAACTCTGTGAAAATTACCTGCAAACCTAGTGTAATTAAAATCTGAGCCGGAACATTTCCATAAACCCTGCTTACAAAGAACTTTTCAAAGAATACTCCCATAGCAAAGGCCACGACCATTGCCCCTAGGAGTCCTAAAACGAAACTGCCTGTCAAACCGAATATCCAAATATATACATAACCACCCCAAATAAACAGGGTGCCATGGGTGAAGTTTACAACTCCCATCAAACCAAGAATGATGGAAAGGCCTGAGGCGAGAAGAAACAGGAGTGCCCCTTGTGCCAATCCGTTTATCGCTAATGTAACAAATATATCCATAGTGACCTCCTTTATACAACACCTAGATGTTTATGTTGCAACTCTTTATCTTTCATTAAATCTTTAATACTTCCGCTTTCCACAGTTCGTCCTTCACTGATAATGAAGAATTTATCCGCTACGGCACAAGCCATGGCAAAGTTTTGTTCCACTAATAATACCGTTGTGTTTTGACTGATTTCCTTTAAAGCATGGGCAAGCTTTTCAATTACTACGGGGGCCAGCCCTTTACTGGGTTCATCAATCAATAAAATTTGATTTTTATTTACCAAAGCCCGAGAAATAGAAAGCATCTGACGTTGGCCACCACTCAAGGTTTTAGCCATGCGCTTGTATGCTATTTTCAGGTCCGGAAAAAGTTCAAGAACATAATCCAGTCTTTCTAAAGTTTCCTTATCTTCCTTCCACATGGCTACTTTTAGATTTTCCTCTATGGTTAAGGCATCGAATACTCCGTAGTCTTCGGGAACATACCCGATACCCATCTTCGCAATTTTATGGGTAGGAATACCTACTAGGGATTTCCCATTTAATTCAATAGAGCCGGAGCGGGTATCCACAAGGTTCATTAGGGTTTTTAGAAAGGTTGTTTTCCCTGCTCCATTTCTTCCCAACAGAGCTACGGCTTCGCCTTTATTAATCTCCAGGTTAACGTCATGAAGGATTGTAAATAAACCAATATAGGATTCTAAGTTATCAACCTTTAACAGCGAGCTCATCTAAAACACCTCCTCCTAAATATGCCTTTAATACTTCCGGGTCCTTTGATACTGTCTCAGGATCTCCTTCGGTTAGAAACATACCGTTTACAATGATGATCAGTTTATCGGACAGTGCCTTTACCATATCCATTTTATGCTCGATCAAAATAATCGTGGTACCGCTTTCTTGAATATTTTTCATAATATCGATCATAACCGGTACTTCTTCAATGGCCATTCCTGCAGTTGGTTCATCCAGCAATAGAATTTCCGGGTCTAAAGCCATTACCATACCAAGTTCCAGTTTTCGTTGTTCTCCGTGACTTAATTCACTGGCAAGAAACTCTTTTTTATCCTTAAGAAGTACCTTTTCTAGAATTTCATCGGTTTTTTTATTCAAACCTTTATATTTTCGGTGGTCGGTAAAAATTTTATAGCCTACATTCTCCTTAGACTGCATTGCTAGCCGTACATTTTCAAAAGCCGTTAAGGCTCCAAATACATTGGTTAACTGAAAGGATCTGCCCATGCCCATTTTAATTCTCTTTAGAGGGGACAGATGTGTAATATCTGTCCCTTTAAAGAAAACTTGTCCTTCTGTAGGCTCAAGGAGTCCGCTAATCAAATTAAAAAGTGTAGTTTTTCCGGCACCATTGGGTCCTAAGATTGTGGTAAACTTCCCTTTTTCAAGTTTAATACTCACCTTATTCACAGCCTTATGACCACCAAAGCTGATTCCGATATCCTTCGTCTCAATTAATATCTCACCCATGACCTACATCCTTTCTATATGTCCTTTAATTATCGAGGGGCTCCCTCTGGTACTCTGATTGGCGGCGCAATATCTTCTCCGTCAATGGTTCTTTTGTGTACAGGAACCGGGTGGTCCACACCCTCTACCTCTGTAAGTTCGATTTCGAATAAGGGCTGAATCGCTTGATGATCTTCAGAACGGAAGTATCTGGTTCCTGTGGGACTTTCAAATTCCATACCCCTCATAATTTCAATTAACTCATCAGTATCGGTGTTCCCACCATTTTCCTCAATTGCGGTTACAATGGCAATTGCCGATGCCATTCCTCCGGAGGTGAAAATATCCGGTAGCATATCATATTTTTCCTGATGTCTTTGAACTAACCAGTCATTTACTTCATTATCCGGTACACTATGATAATATACCGTAAACCCGGTCATGCCGATTAATGGATTCATCATTCTAAGGGCTGCCATTTCTGGAGCGCCTGTGGTAATTTCAATTCCATAGTCTTCTAAATTATGCTCCATCAGCTCTCCCCAAGGATTGTTTGCTCCAGCCCAAATTACATAGGCATAGTCCGGTGCTTCTTCTCTAATCCGTAAAATATAGGAAGAGAAGTCTGTGGTTTCTGCCGGTGGGAATTCTTGTATCACTAACTCGCCGCCCATTTCTTCTAAAGCTTCTGCAAATGGAGCTACCATAGATTGACCAAAAGCACTATCCGGTGCAAGGGTGGCCACCGTGGCATTAGGATTAGCATTAGTAATAATTTCTGCCATTGCTCGGGCATCCTGCGCCGAGTTTCTTCCGGTTCTAAATACGTAACGATTCCAGTCTGCTCCGGTTAAACTTTCAGCTGCTGCCGGTTCGATCATCAATATGGTTTCAAATTCTTCGGCTAAGCTTAGCATTGCTCCGGCATCTGCTGAAGAAGCTGGACCAACTAGGATATCAACATTTTCTTCTTCCAAAAGAATTAGTGCTCTTTCTCTTGCAACTTCAGGTTCCGTTGCAGTATCTTCCCATAGTACTTCAATAGGTCGTCCGTTAATTTCCATAGTACCATCGGTTGCATACTCCAGTCCTAATTCAAAACCTCGCTGCATTTGTTCACCGTAATCTTGGAGAGCACCGCTTAGGGATGTAATTCCTCCGATTTTAATCGGTCCTTCTTCGGAATTTTCTTCTTCCCCGCAACCGGTTAGAAAAAGACTTGCCATTAATAATGTGATAACCATTAATACTAATACTTTTTTCTTCACTTAAAACTCCTCCTTTAGAATTGTTTTTACTTTTCACACTATATTAATATGCAATACCTGTGCCAATTTTTACATTATGAACATATTGTTTGTTTTCTGTACAATAAACGCTGTTTAATCGCCTGAAATTTCATTGTTTTGTATATCTAAATAAATTTTACTGCTTACTATTTAATTACTAGAGATTTTTACTCTAAAAAAGAATTGTCTGATCTTCAGACAATTCTTGTTATATTCGTGTAGGAATATCATACACTTGTGCTTTTTTCATACACATGGTATTTTCCTTCCGTTAAAGTCCATATTCTTTAATTTTGTCATACAGGCTGGATCTGGAAATCCCCAGTTCATGAGCCGCTCGCACTTTATTACCCATCGTAAGACCAAGGGCTTCTTGTATAATATTTTTTTCCATAATTTCTACACTTTTCTTTAAATCAGGTATCTTTTTGACTTTAACAGGAGCTTCATACACCGTTGACTCCTTTTTATCCAATAAATACATTGGAAAATGTTTAACTTGAATTTTATCATTATCACAAATATTAATGGCCCGCTCCAAAACATTTTCAAGTTCCCGCACATTTCCCGGCCAGCTATGGTTTACCAATATCGCCATTGCTTCATCTGATATGCTTGTTACATATTTCCCCAAATGCCGGCATATCTTTTTTATGAGATATTCAGATAATTCCTCGATGTCTGCAATTCGGTCTTTTAGGGAAGGAACTTCGATACTCATTACATTCAATCGATAATATAAATCTTCCCGAAACAAGTTCTTTTTTACCTGCTCCTTTAGTTTTTTGTTTGTTGCTGCAATTATTCGAATATCAATTTTAGCCGTTCGACTATCACCCAGCTTTTGGATCTCTTTTTCCTGGATAACTCTAAGAAGTTTTACCTGCATATTCATAGGTAAATCTCCGATTTCATCCAGGAAAATACTTCCTTTATCCGCCAGCTCAAATTTGCCGATTTGGCCGCCTCTACGGGAGCCGGTAAAGGCTCCTTCGACATAGCCAAAAAGTTCGGACTCTAGTAGCTCATAAGGAATCGCTCCGCAGTTTACCTTTATGAAGGGAGCGTCCTGGCGCTTGCTGTCATTGTGGATTGCGTGGGCAAAAAGTTCTTTCCCCGTTCCGCTTTCTCCAGTAATTAGAACAGTGGAATCGGTTTCCGAGGCTTTAGTGCCTAAGTATTTTGCCGTTTTTATGCTTTCACTTTCCCCTATTATACTCTTCCAACTGTAGTGAGCTCCCTGTATTTTTTTCAGTACTTTCTTATAGTGCTTTAATTCATTACTAAGCAGTTCATTTTTCTCTATAGTTCGTTTCAGTTCTTCAATATTATCAAATAACACCATACCAAAACCGTATTCCGCCTCTCCCTTTTTATTCAATATGGGAATTCGATGAACAATTGCAGTCTCCCCATTTTGAAAAGTGTGCTTCCATGCAATTTCCGATTTTTTTCGTTCCATGACATAAGGAAAACGAGTGTTCCGATTAATCTGCCCCACGGTTTTGCCCTCAGCCTCTTCTTTAGTTACACCTAGAAATTCTGCAAAAGACTTACTGATCATTAAAATTTTTGATTTGGCATCAATTAAAATTATGGACACCGGTATACGGTCAAAAATCGAGTCCAAGACATTAATTACATTGTCATCCACCTGTATATCCTTAATCTGACTTTTCGTCGTATTCTCTAAACCTTCAAACACTTTTGTAACACTCCATTTATTCAAATCCTTTTCCCCCTAGTTATTACAAAATTTTAATGAAATTATGATTAAACTGTCCATTTTTTTACCCACCGAACCCCATCTCTTGCATCTTTTGCATAAGCATCGGCACCAAGATTTTTTGCAAAATCTTCGGTCAGTACAGCACCCCCTACAATTATTTTACTTTGAGGATGAAGTCTATTAATTGCCTGAATGGTCTTTCCCATAGAGTCAAGGGTCGTGGTCATTAATGCGGATAATCCGACAATATGAAAATCCTCTTTTTTCATTTCTTCCAGAATATTTTCGATTTTTACGTCTTTTCCTAAGTCCTTTACCCTATACCCGTAATTTTCCACTAATATTCGAAAGATATTTTTCCCGATATCATGGAGATCTCCTTCCACTGTTGCCAGTAGGATCTTGGCTTTACTCTTAAACTCTTCATTCTTCACTTCTTTATTCTTTGATTCTATATCTTTTGATTTTCTATTTAAGATCTCTTCATTGATTAACTGAAGACCCGACTTTAATACTTCTGCCCCTTGAATCAGCTGAGGTAAATAAACCTCTCCATGATCGTAAAGATCTCCTACTCGGTCGAAAGCTTGAAGGAGTTCTTTTTCAATAAATTCCTCATAGTTAACAGTATCTGCTGGGTGGATCAGTATCCAATTCTTAAGGGCATTTTTAAATCGCTGTGAATCCCCATCCAGCAACAAACTCTCCCAGGTGGCTTCCGAGGATCTCTTCTTAGAAGTCTTTACTCCCGTACCGGAAAATAATTCGGCGTATTTTTTCCCCTGGGAGTCCTGATTTGAAAGCAGTCTAAAAGAAGCCAGAGCTTCTTGCATGCCTTTGTCTCCGGGATCCATCATTAAAAGATCCAGCCCTTCATATAACGCCAGGGTTAAAAAACTTTGGTTGATCTTGCTTCGATAGGGCATGCCGTATGAGATATTGCTTAAACCGAGAATCGTTTTACAACCCAACTCATTCTTAATAATCCTCAAGGCTTTTAAACTTTCCTTCACCTGTTCCGGTTCATGGGCTACGGTTAAGGCTAAAGTATCAAAAATGAGTTGTTCTTTAGAAATCCCAACACTTTTTGCTTCACTTATGATTTTATGGGCAACTTGAATTCTTTTTTCTGCTGTTTTAGGAAGTCCGCCCTCATCAAAGGTTAAAGCAATAATGCTGCAACCGTATTTTTTTCCCAAGGGAAGTATTTTTTTTAAAGACTCTTCTCCTCCGTTTACGGAATTAATTATCGGTACTCCATTATAAATCCGAAGGGCATTTCCTAGGGCTTGTACATCGGATGTATCAATTTGCAGTGGCAGGGAGACCACCTGTTGAATAGCTTCAATCACTTCAGGTAAAATTTCATCCTCCTTTATACCGGATAGACCTGCATTGACATCCAGTATTTCGGCTCCTTCTTTTTTTTGAAGAACCGATTCCTGAAGTATTGAGCTGTAATTTTGACTTCGCAAGGCTTTTTCAATGTGAATCTTTCCGGTGGGATTAATACGTTCTCCAACAATTACGGACTCTTCAATAAACAACCCTTCATTATAAGAGCAGGTAAATGGAACTTTTAGGTTTCTTTTTGGTGAAGGATAAATTTTTCCATGAAGGTTTTCACTTACTTCTTTGATGGTTTCAGGACCGGTTCCGCAGCAACCGCCGATAACTTTTACTCCCAGTTCCAGCAGCTTTTCTGTATAAGTCCCATAGTCTTTTGGGGATAGCGGAAAATGGTCCTTTCCCTTATGATGTACTGGAAGGCCAGCATTTCCTTGTACCATTACGGGTTTTGAAAGATAGGGAATGCTCTCCTGTAACCAGGGGATCATTTCCTTCGGTCCCACAGAGCAGTTGATTCCTACCACATCAGCGCCAAAAGCCTCAAGAGCCCGAAGGGCCACCTTTGGCTCCAATCCGAGAAAAGTTCTCCCGTTTTCTTCAAAGGACATGGTAGCAAAAACCGGAAGGTCCGTCTGCTCCTTTGCCGCGTAAATAGCGGCTTTTATTTCATAGAGGTCTGTAAAGGTCTCCAGCAAAATACCATCCACACCTTTTTCCACACCAATCTTGATGGACTCTTGAAAAAGTCTGTAAGCTTGTTCAAAGGAGAATTTCCCATGGGGTTTCATGAGTACTCCTAGAGGTCCCACATCTAAGAAAACCTTTTTGGGTTTTGCCTTCTTTGCTAATTCTACACCTCTTCTAATGATTCTTTGCAGTTGGCTTATATTTTCAATTTTAAAAGAATTTGCACTGAAAGTATTCGTGGAAAGGTATTCTGCCCCTGCTTTGACATAGGCTTCATGGGCCTTAAATACCGCTTCAGGATGAGAGATATTAAGTGTCGTTAGGTTCTCCACATGTTTGAACCCTTGCCGCTGTAGTTCTGTTCCCAGCCCTCCGTCGAAAAGAATTGCTTTTTCATCATGAAAAGCACATTGTTCTTCAAAATTACAATCATTACATTTCCTGTTGTTCTCTAAAATAATATTATCGCTCAAGGGAATAAAACCTGTAATTGTTTTTTTGGGAATTAATAAGTGTTGTTTATTTATATGAACTCCCATTCGGCTTTCCGGGTCCAAAAGCTCCAGTATTTCCTTATGAAGAGTTAATGGACAATCTCCATAACCTGGGCTAAAAGAGCTACACACCCCCTCCCATTGCCTTTGCAACTCCTGTCTCAAGTCTTCCACTAGAGTTTCCACATAAACATTGCCTATAGCCTCACAGGCTAAACCTTCCAGGACGGATCGGGATTTTCCTTTTTCAATCATCCTATCCATCGCTTCTCCTAAAGTCACAATGAATACCGCGCCATGGGTGGCCTCACTAAAATGCTTCTTTAAGTCCTTTCCGCAGAACTTTCCTTCTAATTCCTTTATTGAAATCACTTTCCAGACACTTTGGGGTTTAACTTTTTCCCCAATCTTTGTAAAGCATTTTTCCAGGAGTACTTGCAGCTCTTCTGAAAGGTCTCCTTCAGGGTGTCCCATATAGCAAAGGATTCTCTGTTGATATTCTTCTAATAACCGCATTTACACTCCTCCTTTTCCTTCCGACCTGATGGGATAACCGATCATTTTTACTTTTTCTCCGGTTACTCTACTGGTGATTACTTCGGAAATATTGAAGTCTCCTTCGAGGGCCTTTTGTATGTAGGTTCTATCGCATAGGTCTAAGCGAGTGCCATCAGTGAACTTGCCAATGGTCGCAGCGGAGCTTTGAAGATTATCATTCATTTGGTTTCGCGTCCATCCGGTGGTGCCGCCGTGGGACAAAGGAAACATCACAAAAATAAAAGCTAAAATATAATGAATAAAAAATGATCCCCTTAGTTTTAATACTGGTCATGATGCCTCATCCCCGGTAGTTATTATTATAAAATGAGTGTATTATGAATCTTTAAAACTGTCAATTCCAACGGGGATATTTTGTCCTGTAGAGGTATTTTGTTTGTAAAAATTGATTTACACTTCATAAAATATAGAAATTACCGTCACTGAGATACCGATTATTGTTCCAAAGAACAGATCACTTATATTATGACGTTTCCGTTGCAATCTTGACCAGAAGATCAAGGGCATCAGAAGAAAGGCCAACAGGGCTTTTTCGCCAAAGATAAATGTTAATAGTGCGATCGGGTCTGAAACTCTACAGGCATGACCGCTGGCCTTTTTGCCAATAATAAAGTTGGTAGCCCATAACAGCACTCCTGCCACATGATATACCATAAACAATGTTTTAACCTCTTGGGGTGCTTGCAAGTACCAAGCTCCCAGAAACCCAAAAATTCGCCCCATAATATCGGTACTGCTGTTAAGACACTGATTCCAACAGCCAGTTTTTTTTAATTATTTCTTCGAATACCCCGAATTATATATTGAACCAACATAAAACCCAAAGACAGTAGCACCATAGCAAACCAAGGGATGATAATTACCGTATTGCCTAGTTCAAAACGCCATGCCCATTCGATGAAGATTTCAAAGGGAAAGTATCGAAAACCCAGCAATAATAAATTTACAATCACTGTTAAAATTAAAGATAAAACCAGCATTCTGCCGATGTATTCAATAAATTTCAATGAAGTATTCCTCCTCTATTGAACTTCCTTACTAGTTATGAATTTCAATTTCCTTTCCCCAGCTACGATACTGAGCTTGATGGGAAAGGATGAAAATCTGACGATTTTTTTTTTCTTTGTCCATAGTTTCTTTGATTTTTGTTAATCGTTTATGATCCGTTCCCACGAAGGGATCATCAAAAATAAAAGGAATTCTTATTTCTTCGCTAAGAAGATCACTAATGGCAAAACGCAGAGATAAAAACACTTGATCTCTTGCTCCTTTGCTGAGACTTTGGATGGGTAACCCTCTGCCCTCTTCTTTTACTGCAACTTCCATGTTTTCTCCAAAGGAAATACTTCGAGCTTGATTACCGGAGATTTCCCGACAGTAGTCTGTAGCCATTTTTTCAAGGTTAAACTGATAGGTCTGTCGATATTCTTTAATAGCCAGGTCCATCTCCTGATACGCTATAACCAGAGCTTTTTTTCTAAATTCCAGCCTTTGGATTTCTTTGTTCATTTCTTGAAGTTCTAATTCCGCAGATGCCAGATTTATGGGGTTTACCCCCTCTAATGCTGCTTTTTTTCCCCGAAGATTTATTCCGGCAGTCTCGTCCTTTTCCAATTCGTATTTGAGTAAGGAGGTTTCAGAGTCGATCCTTTCCCTTCTTTCTGCTAATGTTTTTCGATCATATTCCTCGAGTACCCCGGGAAGCTCCGGACAATTTTCAATATGATCCTTCCACTTCCCAAGGGCTATTCCCGCTTCATCGTTTTTATAAGCCACAAGGGTTTCCAAATCCTCAGAAGCACTTATATTTTCCCCTTCAAGAAGGTTCTTTATATCTTTTGACAACTGATCTCTCTCCCGTTCTTTTTTGAGTCGATACTCATAACTCTTCAAGGTTTTTTCAGGTCTCATTTCATAAGCTTGTAAAGACTCTATCCATTTCGACTCTAAATTATCTATTTCAAATGAAATGTATTTTCTTCTTTTTCTCAATGACTCCAAACTCTTTTCAATCGTATACCCATGGTGATCCAGATTTTTTTTCTGCTGAACCAGATTGTAATACTCCCCTGCTCTTTCTCCTGCTTCTTTCCACCAAGTTTCATTCAGATTTTCCCCTTTTAGGAAGAAATCCTCCGTGGATAAATCCTTTGTAAATTGATGTTCTTGATCGATTAATCCCAGTATTTCAAATGTATTCAGCCAGTCCTCGTCTTTAACCCCTTCTTCGAAAGGTAACGAATTGAATTTTTCTTCATTCTCAGTAAAAAAACGCAGATAAAACCCTTCGATATTATCTTGAAGCTCTTTCATCCTTTCCCTATGCCCTATCCAAATCTTATAGGACTTTTCCGGAGCCTCAAAGGTTTTTCTATAGGGAACCATCTGCTTTTCGAAGACTTCCAAGTCCTGTTTCTTTTTATTGAAATCCTTTTGTAGTCTTTGCAAATTATCAAAATTAAGATTTTCAAATTCTATTGCGATACTGTCTTCATCCCGTTTTTTTTGTTTTAAGGCTTCCGATAATCGGGTGAGCTCCACGGAATCATATGCGCTATAAATGCCTAAAATTCTATCAATCCCGTGAATTTGATCCTTCACTTTCTCTAAGTCTTTTTTTTGAACGGATTCATTGTTATCGGTTTTAAAGACTGTTTTTTTAATAAAAAGCCCCAAACCTAAACCGAGGAACAACCCGGTCACAGCACCCAAAACATTAAAAAACAACCACCCCAGACCTCCGAAAAAAGCACCTCCCAAGGGAAGATAGAAGGTTCCCCTTTTCTTTTGATCCTTTTCCTGCAGGACTTGTTGTTTTAGTTTTCTCTCCCTTTGCATAAGATTTAATTTCTCATGAACCCCTTCAATTGCTTTTTCAGAGAAGTCCTGCAGTTCTGTATATTCTCTTCGGATCTTCTCTTTGCTATTCTCCAGAACCTTAAACTTCTCTTCTTCAACCTTCATAGCATTTTCTGCTTTTTCCAGTGCCGTTTTTCGAGTTATATACTCTTCCCGGTAATTCTCCAACAAGTAAAGGGTTTTGGGATTTTCCTGCTCAAAAAGTTTATATTGAGTTTCCAAAAGTTCTTCTAATTCCCTTAACTCCTCTTGATGAGTTTTTAGATGATTCCATTTTTCCTTCATTATTAGAAGGGTTTTCTCCGTGGTCTTAAGTTTTTCCACGGGGTCGGACCCTAAAACCTCCCAGCCTTCGTAGGGAAGTATCCTCTGCTGAAGCTCCTCTATGCTCTGCTCAATTTTCTTTTTTTCCATATTCTCTTTTTCAAAAGCATTTTTAAGTTCTCGTTCTTTTTGATGTTCATTTATTAAACGACGAAGATCTTCCTCTAGATCTTCCCCCGCTTCATTAAAAACCCGATACTCTCTTTGAATTTCCTGATTCAACCCCTCTTGCAGTCGATTTTTTTCTTCAATTTTATTATAGACTTTTTGTAGACGATTTCGTTCATTAGAAACACTTTCATATCGAACTTTCAAAGTTTCCCAGGTTTTCAGTGCTTCCAAACTTTGCTCCCTATCATTTAGAAGTTTTTTATCTTCTGCTATTTTATTTTCCAAATTCAAAAGTTCGGCTTGCACCTCAACGAGATTTTCCGCGGTCTCTTTTCCCTTTCGATAATCACTTTTTAAATCTTCATAAGCCTGAACAATCTTCTCCAAGTCTCCATCTTTACCCATATTTCTTGCAGTAACACCTAAATCTCTCGGGCCGGTATATTTCGTTACGGATTTTAACTGTTCCACCAATCGATTCAGTAAATTGCCCAGGGAATTTCCACGACTTCCGATAATCAGACTTTGCAGATCTCCGCTGATTGTGTCGGTTTCCATCAGCGGTTGTGCTACAAAAAAAGTATCTTCAAAAAGAAACCGGTCACCGATCCCAAGAATTTTTCTTAAATAACTTTCATAGGTTTTAAAGGGCTTTTTTGCCCTGGGGTTGTGGACTCCTTCAATTAAAACATTTCTTTCATCCGGTTCCTTTATACTCCACAGGATCACCTCATGATTATGAAAGTTCCGCTTGATTTCATATACTTCTTCGTTGATAATTAATGATAAAACTCCTTCATGACGATCTCCTTTGGCGTTTCTGAATCGCGAAAAATCAAAACCCTCGGGAGTGTTCCCGTGAGGTAGTCCGAAGAGTATTGCTAAAATACCATAGACCATGGTGGATTTACCGGTTTCATTTTCTGCCACATAGGCGTTAATCCCTTTCTCAAAGGAAAACGAGGTTCTCTTTTGATAGGGACCAAACCCTTCAAGTTCAAGATTAATAAATTGTACATTCTTAACCATGTAGGCCTCCCCTTCCCTTAATTGCTGCCAGCCCTTCCAAGAGGGCCTGTTCAAGAATGGCTTTTTCCTCTTCTGACTCCGACTCTTCCGCTCTTTTTTTTAAACCCTTGGCAAAAATCCCTCGGATGGTGGGCTCTTCCATGATTTTTTCCAGAAAATCATCGGAAAAATAATGGGATTCATTCTCCACTTCCACATAGAAAAAATATGGGGATAAGCGGTCTTTCAGTTCCTCTTCATCTATAGAAAAACCCGGGGTCCCCGATAGTCGGTACTTCATCAGTAAGTCGTTGTCCCGGTCCTCCTTACATTGCTCAAGCAGTTCTTCAAAGGTTTCCAACCCCGTAATATCCATAGTTTTTTCCTGATGGGGCTGAATTTCAATAGGATACTTTAACACCCTTATATTCTTCCCCTGAATTTCAGCAACTGTCAATTCTCCCGTACCCCGGTCATGAAAACTTTTAAATTCCAAAGCTCCGGGATAGACCCCCTTTCCTTCACCGATGGACTTTTGAAGAGGAGTATGGTAATGTCCTAAAGCAATATAATGGTATCCGGCCTTTTCCAAAACTTTTGAGTTAAGAGGCAAGCTCCGGTCCGGTATTCCTTCCCAATCCAGCGAGCCATGAAAACAGCCAATATGCAACCCTTCCTCCGGCATTCTCGGGTATTTATGGATTTTCCCCGGAAAGGTCAACCCGCCAGTGTATGCCATGGAATAGAAATATACGGGAATTCCGTTGATCTCTTCCCTCAGCACTTTTTCCGGCATAGGATTTGTGACCAAATAACCCGGCCATCTATTTCTCGCCTCACGATACACGGAGTTGTTATAAGTAATTTCATCATGATTTCCCGGCACCGTCAGTAAAAATTTCCCGGCGCAGGTGAGTCTTTCCAATTGTCGGATTACTTCATCAACTAAAACCTTTTCAGGGTTGTATTTTTCAAAGAGATCGCCTACAAGTAATACTCCATGAATCTCATTGCCTGCTTCCAGGGCAAAGTCCACCGCTTTTCTCAGCACTTTGTCCCGGGTTTGTCGTCTTTTTTGTCTTTTTTCCTGCGTTATATATTTCGGTTCCCACCCTAAATGAAGATCTGCCAGATGCAATAATCGAACCATTTCTTTCACCCTCTCCTTGTAAATATTATTACCTTAATTATAATTTATCATGTTATCTAGAAAAAACAAAGAAAAAGTACAGGAATGAAGAATTAGGGAATCATGGGATAATCGGGGTAATTCGAAAAATCCGATCATCCTCCCCAGCGGGCACACCTCTTCCATCTTGATTATTCGTAGCGATATATATCGATCTATCATGATAGACCACCGTTCGTATTCTCCCGTAATCCTGAAATAATGCTTCCTGACGAATAAACTCTCCTTCCTTGGAAAAATCCATACGCATAACCATATTCCCTCTAAGTCCTGATACATAAAGGGAAACTTCCTCAAGATCTTCATGATAATAAAAATCCATTCCCGAAGGGGCTAAGGTAAATTCTGTATAACAAACAACGGCACTTTCAAACTCTTCACTTTCCTCGTCGCAGGTAACCTCCGGCCATCCATAGTTCCCACCCGCTATAATTCGGTTAATCGTGTCCAATCTGGTGGGACCATGACCGCTGGAAAAAAGCTCTTCAGTATCGGGGTGCCAGGCTAACCCCTGAGGATTTCGTATTCCATAGGCGTAAACCGGACTCTGATCAAAAGGATTATCCTCCGGGATGCTTCCATCAGGATGAAGACGTAGTATCATCCCCGCCAGGGAATCAATGTCTTGGGCAAGATCGGGATCCGCCGCATCTCCCGTGGCAATGTACAGCATTTCATCGGGACCGAATTTAATTCGACCGCCATTATGGATTCTTGCTCCCGGAATTCCCTCTATCACAACCTCTTCCTCTCCTAAGCTGTCTTCATCAAAAGAATAACGGGAAACCCGGTTTAAAAAGTTTCCATCTTCCCGATAAGTATAGTACAAATAGATGTATGAATCCTCTTCGAAGAATGGACTTAGGGCCATTCCCAGCAGCCCCCCTTCACCTGCGTGTTCTACGGAGTGAATCGTGGCAATATCTCCTTCGTCTAGAATCCTGACTCTTCCGGGACGCTCCGTGACCAGTATTCGTTCATCTGGCAAATGGATAATTTCCCAAGGAATTTCAAGGTTCTCTGCAATTACTTCGACTTCATACTCCACACCGACTATAGAAACCGTTTCTTCTACCTCCTCATCACCTACAGGGGGTTCGTCTACTTCTTTTTTATTTTCATCCATATCTTCTTCATTTCCTTCAGTAACCGGATCTTCTTCGGATAGAATCTCTTCATCAAAATCCGGAGCAAAAATCGTTCTGGCCAGAAAGTAATTTACGGCCCCGGTCTGCCATAGAAAAACTCCAGATATTACAACTGCCAATGATACCCATAACGCAGTTTTTCTTTTCTTCATGTTTTCCCTCCTGTCATCATTCTCATATTCCCTATTAAGGCCGCCAGTGTAGACGACACATTAAACCCAGGCTTTTCAAAATCAGCATACTGCTGGGTACATCACTGCATCGGTCTAAGAAATAAGAATTCCTTCCTGTTTATAGCACTTATACCACGAATCCCACCAGTTAATCCAAGAATATTATCTGAAAACCGGATTTTTACTGAGCATTTAGGGTAACAATAAAATATATTACTTGAGATGAAAAATTTAAGAAGAGAATACAAAAAAGGAGATGTGGATTATGACAATTGGACATATGAATGACTTAGAAAGCATAGAAATGAATCATCCCGAGGTAAAAGAGGCGCTTATGAAAGTGGCTATTTCTCCAAAGAATGGATGGGAAGGACACGTAATGCGGATCATGGAAGTCGGTCCCGGAGGCTTCACACCGAAGCATAACCACCCCTGGCCCCATATTAACTATGTCATCGAAGGCAATGGCTCATTACTATTAGACGGAAAAGAGCAAACCATTAAATCAGGTTCCTATGCCTTCGTTCCACCGGGCGAACTTCATCAGTTTAAAAACACCGGGGATAAAACCCTTAAATTTATCTGTATTGTTCCTAAAGAGGGACACCAGTAATGCACCCAAATTAAATTCCAACAAAAAAACCTCCCTGGAATCTTAATTCTAGAGAGGTTTTTTTACATCTTTATATATACTGTATGAGATTATGATTCTTGCCTATTATCAACTTAGACATCTTTGGAATACCATCTCCATAACTCTTCTCCCGCTTCCTTAGTAAGGTCTTTTACCATAAATTCAGCACTTCCCCTGGCGGTTAAAATCGATGCTTTCGGGGTTGTTAAGTTCCTCATCTTTTGAATGAAATTCGTCTGTATCTGGAAGGACTGTATCTGTTTTCGTCTCAAAAGCACCGTAGTTCTTGCCATTACCCGGTATCGAAATACCAAATGGTCGCCGTCGATACGGTATCCTCCGTCTTTGTAGCGAAGGTACCCCAATATAGCTGCAGCTGGAAAGATCCCCATTCCCAACCAGGGCCAATTCGTAGGAACATAATGAAAGGCAATAGGCAAAGGAAATAGAGGCGCCAATCCTCGAAACAAATATTTTTTTAAGGATCGTTTAGGCAGTTTTTTAACGGAATTGATAAACTCTCTCTCCGGCGCAATATGTTTAATAAAATCGTATACTTCCGTATTTTTAATGAAAGGATGAATAACCGTTTGAAAACCCTCCTCCTTTGAAGCTCCCCCCGCCACTTCCACATGAATGCTTCCGTATCCGAAGGGCTGACGAAACATCCCTTCTACGATTCTAATCCCCTGAATTCTATGGGTTTTTAACGCAACCTGTTTTTGTTCCAGCAGTCCCCGCCGAATGAGAATTTCATCCTCTTTTTTTTCAATGGTAAAATCTCCGTAACTAATCACAAATCGAATAATGGAAATAACCCAGGCTAACAAAAATCCCATAAATATTAAAGAAATAATTACGGAGCCTCCGATATTTTGAAAAACTCTAAAAACCCGATTCATCATATCTTCGGGAATTAATGCAATCCCTTGGCCGAAAATCACTGCGATAAAAGAGAAAATCACACCGATGCCGCTGGAAGTCATGCCGGCTAAGACTAAGGGTTTATACCCCACTTTCAGAGTCTTTGCTTTCCCATTTTCATGGTTTTCACCTTTTTCGAAGCATGCTACCTGCTTTGAATTGGTTTCACTGTTCTTGGATGCCTCATTAACCTGGAAATCAATTTCATTTTCTTCCCTGTAAAATTCTCCATTTGTCCCCTGAGAACTCCACTGATCAAATTCTTTCTTTAAAACTTCCCGCAGTTCCTCTGCTTTTTTTCGATCCACGGCCTCAATGTCAATTTCCGGTTCCTTATATCCTCCAGCGGTTTCAATTTGCAAGGTGACAAGATCCATCATTCGCCAAAAAATATTTGCTTTGTAACTTACGGTTTGTATCCGTTCCTTCTTAATGAAACGTTCCTGCTTGATAAATACTCCGGATTTGATATGTAGCACCCCATCCTTATAATCATAAAGAAAAAAATACCATTTAAGAAGTCCGGCTCCGATACTCAGTAAAAAAAATACTATGGTGATCATCAAGGTGTATCGGTTCTCAAAAAACCCTGATTCCGATCGGGCCTGGAATCCGAAGGCGACCAGTATGGGAAAAATAAAACCTCTTATTTGCCGAAAAAATCCTGTAAATATCATTATCGGATGGGCTCTTTCAGGACTAAACATCTTCATCACTCATTCTTGCTAATGTGGATATTTGATCCCTAAGACTCAGGGCTCTATCCATCTTCAACGCTGGAATTTTATGGGTGGTTCCCGCAGTGGAAATTGATAATGTGGCCAACTTAAAATATCTTAAAATCGGTCCCTGTTCCGTATCCACATGCTGGATCCTTGCCATGGGGATAAGGCTCCTTCGGATAACAATAATCCCGTACTGAATATCCACTTCATGATCCCGAATTTCATAGCACCAGTAACGCATTCGAATACTGGGAATAACACCTATCAAAAAAACTCCCGATAATAGGGCAATTCCCCCTAGAATGTAGGAAATCCAGATAGGATAAGGTCCTAAAAAATGGGAGACCACAAAAAAACCAATGATACTAAGGATACTTATAATGACATAAACAACACCGGTTGTCCGCCATGCGGTTACAGCTTTTGAATCAATTCTCTCCTTCGGTCTGGCGATGTCCAAATATTTCACATCCCTTCTAATAAATCAGCTTTTCATTTTTCATTTTATCCTAAATAAAGAAATAAAACCATATTTGTTTTTAAGGTTTACAAAGAGAGAGGAAAGGTACGTTTTCCCTTTCCCCGTTTTTATTATCCTTCTATTTATATGGAAATATTACTTTTATGATCGATATATGAAATATTCTTTTACAGCCCTCGTCTTTTAGGAATAATGACCTCACCACGGTCTGCCCAGCGGTCCTGTCTTAAATAGCCGTTTTCCACTTTGTACAGGGTATTGGTTTGCAAGATGCATCCCCGGTCCCGTTCGGCACAACCTTTGCATTCAAAGCACTGCATTGACTCGAAACCGTAAGTGAAAGGACAAACGGCAATACAGTTCGCACAACTAGCTCCATTTTTTTGCCAATAGGTTAAACAGCTTTCCCCTTGTATATACCACTTTTTCACACCGGAATTTCCAGTGACTTGGCTGCATCCAAAAGCTTGCTCTCCGTAGCTAATAGCATCTGAAGGACAATGTTCCGCACAAAGAAGGCAGTTTTCACAGAACTCTGTAATGCCGAAATCAATGGGCTGGTCCAAATCCAGAGGCATGTCGGTTAACACTTTTGCAAGTCGAACATTGGAACCATACTCCGGAGTAATTAACAACCCATGTCTACCCAATTGTCCCATGCCTGCATCCACAGCAAGGGGTATGCTTAAGGCGGTGTCATTCATGGTGGGTATAGCCCGGTAACCTAANGCCCGTATATACTCCGCTAAAGAAACTGCAGTAATCCCCATTCTCGAGTATCCGAAGGAGGTAGCCACACTGGCATCCAGCTCCGGTGACTCATAAATCATTTCCTCATCCATTAAAAAAGCCAGTACAATTGCACGATTAATGGCTTTCGGAATATAAAAACCATCTTCCTTCTCCTCCGGTTCCCCTTCCGCCATAACAATAAAGGGTTTTTCCATATCTTTG